>Ga0209587_1000056_pt1 | contig 52937 bp, 52 predicted proteins | sample NGEPerD_2_FD_184512 | JGI IMG/M metagenome (GOLD analysis project Ga0209587, IMG submission 184512) | Arctic peat soil microbial communities from the Barrow Environmental Observatory site, Barrow, Alaska, USA - NGEE PermafrostL1-D... | ecosystem: Environmental > Terrestrial > Soil > Wetlands >...
CTCCCCGAGTTTGCGGCCGTCCACCGTGACGGCATCGGAATGGAGCAGCCCCGCCCTGTCCAGCTCCCGCGCCACCAGCGCCATTCCGCCGGCCTCGTACATGTCTACCGCGGTGAACCTCCCACCCGGCTTGAGGTCGGCGACGATCGGCGTGCGGGCGGCGATCACATCGAAGTCGTCAATCGAGAGCTCGACCCCCAGCTCGCGTGCAATCGCCAACATATGGAGGACTCCGTTGGTCGAGCCTCCCGTCCCGGCCACCGATGTGATGGCGTTCTCCAGTGCGGCCCGGGTGATGATCTGAGACGGCCGTACGTTCTTGCGAGTGACCTCGACTGCGATCTTGCCCGCCTGCTCCGCGGCCGCCTTCTTGCCCGGGGCGGTGGCCGGAATGTCGCCGAGTCCCGCCGGAGTGATGCCGAGGAACTCAACCGCTGTCGCCATCGTGTTCGCGGTGAAGTGGCCTCCGCAGGCGCCGGCGCCCGGACAGGCGACGTTCTCGAGTGAATGCAGATCCTCTGCTGAGAGCTTTCCGGCGGCGTGGCGGCCGACCGCTTCGAAGACATCTTGCAGCGTCACATCTTTGCCCCGCCAACGTCCCGGAGCGATTGAGCCCGAGTAGAGCACGAAGCCGGGAATGTCGAGCCGGCACAGCGCCATGACCGCTCCCGGAATGGTCTTGTCACAGCCCACCAGGCACACAAGCCCGTCGAAGAGATGTCCGCGTGCGACGAGCTCGATCGAGTCCGCTATCACCTCCCGGCTGATGAGTGAGGCACGCATCCCCTCGGTCCCCATCGACACGCCGTCAGATACAGAGATCGTGTTGAACTCCATGGGCGTGCCCCCGGCCGCCCTGATCCCGGCCTTGACCTGAGCCGCCAGCTCCCGCTGGTTGAGGTTGCACGGCATGGTCTCGAGCCAGGTGGTGGCCACGCCGATGATCGGCTTCGAGAGGTCCTGGTCCGAGAAGCCGACCGCCTTCAGCATGGCTCGGGCCCCGGCCCGATCGGTTCCGTCGGTGAGCCGGCTGCTGATGCGCTTGGCGGGGTCGGAGGGCTCCGAGTAGGGGTCGCTCATTGGTGCTCCTTGGTTGAGTCGTGTGAGTGGGATCGGCCCGGCACGACCGACGATACAAGCAGCGGCTCCGGGCGGTTGAGGGGGCCGAGGCGGAACATTGTCAACTTTGAGCCTCCAACCACCTCGGAGGTGGTTACGGCCACAAAGTTGGGCCGTTAACATCGTGATGCTATGATGTTGTGATGCGAACCACACTCACTATCGACGATGACGTCCTAGCCGCAGCCCGCTCGCTGGCGGTGTCGCAGGGAGTGTCGGTCGGACAGGCGATCTCCCGCCTCGCCCGACGAGGTCTCACCGGCCCCGCCCGGGTGCGAGACGAGGGGCCACCGGTGTTCGCAGTACCTCCGGGGGCCGAGGTCATCACGCCCGACGCCGTGCGCCGCGCGCTCGACGACCGTTGACCGCCCTTGCCGACATCAACATCTTGGTGGCACTGGCGTGGCCGAATCACGTCCACCACGTCCCCGCTCGGCGGTGGTTCGAGCAGGAATCGAGCCGCGGTTGGGCAACGTGCCCCCTCACCGAGAGCGGTTTCGTACGCGTTTCGTCTAACGCAAGAGCCGTTGTTCACGCGGTGACGCCGGGCGAGGCAATCGAGCTGCTGCGGCGTCTCAGAGAGTGGCCTGGCCACAGCTTCCTCAACGATGACGTCTCGCTGGTCACCTCGCCGCTGGTCGCTCGGGCGATGCTCGTCGGCCATCAGCAGGTGTCAGATGCACACTTGCTCGCAGTCTCGCTGCGACACGGAGCGCGCCTGGTGACGTTCGACCGCAGCATCGCAAATCTGGTGCCGGCGGGACACCGAGCTTCCGAGGCGCTGCAGGTGTTGACGGGGGACCTCTGAGCCCAACGGCGGGCCGAGTTTGACATCCTTCAACTGGTGCCCCATACTTTTGCGCTAATGGACAGACACGAACACCGCGCCCTCAGTGTGGGGGCCGCGCGCGCCCTGGGCCGCCTCTTCCTGATCAACCTCGTACTTATTAGCTAGCGCGCGTTCTTCGGCTCCCAAGGCCGCAGGAACGTGCGCCAACCCTCCGAGAACCGGAGGGTTTTTTGTTGGCCGCAAACCCCCCGCAGCGACGAGACCAACCAAGGAGAAGCGATGAAGGCAGAGATCTACGACCGCAACTACGTCGGAAGCGCAGAGTGGACGGCGCCCGGTGCGGTAAGGCTCGAGCTCGCCGACGAGGCCAGAAGATCCTGGTTCGAGCGCTACTTTCAGACCGAGGACTCGTTCCTGACCGGGCTCCTGGGCTCGGAGGAGATCGCCGCCGAGCGGCGCGACAGCTCTCAAGAGGCCTTCTCGCGTGCGCTGTACAACCTCGCTGCTTATTCCTACCGGGTTCGAAGCGGGGGCCGGCCATGACTCGTATCCGCATCCAGGCAAAGAGGGGAAGACGATGACAACAGGCGCTCAATCGCTCGTGCGCTCGCTGGAGAGCGCCGGATGCGAGGTGATCTTCGGGATCCCCGGAGGGGCGATCCTTCCCGCCTACGATCCGCTGCTGGAATCCTCGATTCGCCACATCCTCATGCGGCACGAGCAGGGGGCCGGGCACGCCGCCGAGGGCTACGCACACGTTACCGGCAAGGTCGGTGTGTGCATGGCGACGTCGGGGCCCGGCGCAACCAATCTGGTCACCCCGCTGGCGGATGCGTTCATGGATTCGGTGCCCGTGGTAGCGGTGACCGGTCAGGTGCCGCGCGCCGTGATCGGCAACGACGCCTTCCAGGAGGCCGACATCTGTGGCATCACCCTGCCCATCACCAAGCACAACTACAAGGTGATGGATGCCGATGAGATTCCAGAGGTCATTGCGGAGGCATTTCACATCGCCTCGACCGGCCGCCCTGGTCCGGTGCTCGTAGACATACCCAAAGACGTGTTGCAGTCGCAGACCGAGTTCGAGTGGCCTTCTTCCATCAACCTGCCCGGCTATCGGCCCATTGCTCAGCCCAACGCTCGTCAGATCAAGGGCGCGGCGAGGCTCATCAAAGAGTCCCGCCGTCCGGTCCTCTATGTCGGCGGAGGAGTTCTCAAGGCGCGCGCCGCAGAAGAGCTAATCCACCTGGCGGAGGCGATAGGTGCGCCGGTCGTCACCACATTGATGGCGCGCGGCGCGTTTCCAGACAACCACCCCCTCTGCTTGGGGATGCCCGGCATGCATGGCTCCTATGCGGCGGTGACCGCGATGCAGAGATCGGATCTGCTCATAAACATCGGTGCCCGCTTCGACGACCGCGTCACCGGAAATCTCCAAGGGTTCGCTCCCGAGGCCAAGATCATCCATGCCGACATCGACCCCGCCGAGATTGGAAAAAACCGGGCCGCCGATGTTCCCATCGTCGGGGACGCGCGCAGCGTGATCGTCGAGCTGAGCAGAGCGGTAGTCGAGAACATGTCGGTGGACGGGCGTCCCGATCTCAATGCATGGCACGAGCTGGTGTCGTCGTGGAGCCGCGACTATCCGATCGCCTACAAGCAAGAAGACGACGGGCCGATCAAGCCACAGTTCGTCGTCGACCTTTTCAATCAAGCGCTGGACGGCGAGGCAGTCGTCGTGACCGGGGTGGGACAGCACCAGATGTGGGCCTCCCAGATCATGTCCTGCAACCGGCCCTACTCGTGGGTCACCTCGGGAGGGCTCGGGACTATGGGCTTCGCCGTGCCGGCGGCCCTCGGTGCGAAGGTGGGGCGCCCCGACGAGCGCGTGGTCGCCATAGACGGGGACGGATGCTTCCAGATGACCGCGCAGGAGCTTGCTACCGCCACTCTCAACCACACGCCGTTCATCGTCGCCATCTTGAACAACGCCTACCTTGGCATGGTCAGGCAGTGGCAGGAGCTCTTCTACGACGAGCGCTACTCGGAGGTGCACCTGCCCCAGGAAGTTCCCGATTACGCCAAGCTTGCGGAGGCCTACGGCGCAGTCGGACTGCGGGCCACGAGGCCCGAAGAGGTCGAAACGATCATCGACAAAGCACTGGGTGTCGACGATCGCCCCTGCGTCATCGATTTTCGAGTGGACTCGTCTGAGATGTGCTTTCCGATGGTTCCTGCCGGCGCCTCCAACGACGACATCATCCTCGGCCCCTCCTCCCCCGATGAACCGGACGCCGACGATGCCGATATCAGGAAGACCGCGTGAACACCACCAGCCAGACATTGTCCGTGCTGGTTGAGAACAAGCCGGGCGTGCTCGCCCGTATCTCGGGATTGTTTGCCCGGCGCGGGTTCAACATCGACTCGCTTGCGGTGGGGGAGACGGAGGATCCCGCGGTCTCACGCATGACGATCGTCGTCTCGGTGGACAACAAGCCGCTCGAGCATGTCACCAAGCAGCTGCATAAGCTCATCAACGTGCTCCGCATCGCGGAGCTGTCGCACAACGCGTCGGTCGAGCGCGAGCTCGCTCTGATCAAGGTGGGCGCAGGTGCGGGCCGCCGCGCCGAGGTGCTCGAGATGGTCGAGATCTTCAGAGCCAAGGTGATCGATGTCGACCCCGAATCCATCGTCGTGGAGGCCACCGGCACGCCCGAGAAGATCGAGGCGTTGTTGCAACTGTTGAGCCCCTTCGGGATCATCGAGATGGCACGCACCGGCAGGGTCGCGCTGGGACGCGGCGCCAGGGGACTGCGGGCCGGTGTCCTCAGGCCCGTCCCGGTCCAAGAAGCCTCTTAGAAGAAGCCTCTTAAGAGAGGGCCGCATTTCGGACGCCGGCGGGGCCGGCGCCTAAAGAAAGGGGAGCATCCAAATGGCAGCTCGCATCTACTACGAGAACGACGCCCCGGGCGCGCCGCTCGAGGGCAAGCACGTCACGATTCTCGGTTACGGGTCTCAGGGGAGAGCACACGCTCTTAACCTTCTCGATTCCGGTTTGGACGTGACGGTCGGGCTGCGCAAGGACTCGCCTTCGTGGACTCGGGCGGAGAACGATGGCCTTCGGGTGGCAAGCGTCCACGAAGCCTGTGCAGATGCCGATCTCGTGGCGATGCTGGTGCCCGATCAGCATCAGGCGGCGGTGTATCGCGAGGCGGTCGAGAACAATCTAAAGTCGGAAGCGACCTTGCTGTTCGCGCACGGCTTCAACATCCATTTCGGCCAGATCCGCCCACCCGACTCCATCGACGTGTCGATGGTCGCACCCAAGGCGCCCGGCCCTCTGGTGCGCAGGACCTACGAGGAGAACAGCGGCACTCCTGCACTCGTGGCGATTCACCAGGACGCCACCGGGGAAGCCATGTCCAGGGCACTTGCATATGCGCGCGGACTTGGCTGTGCGCGCGCCGGAGTGCTCGAGACGACGTTTGCAGAAGAGACCGAGACCGATCTGTTCGGCGAGCAGGCGGTGTTGTGCGGTGGGACGTCACGACTTATTCAGGCCGGCTTCGAGACTCTGGTCGAAGCCGGTTATCAGCCCGAGATCGCCTACTTCGAGTGTATGCACGAGCTAAAGCTGATCGTCGACCTGCTCTATGAGGGCGGCTTCGCCGGCATGCGTGATGCGATCTCGGATACCGCCGAATACGGGGACCTGACGCGCGGCAAGGAGATCATCGGGCCCGAGGTCGAGGCTGCCATGAGAAAGACACTCGAGGATGTGCGTTCCGGCGCCTTCGCCCGTGAATGGGTCCTCGAGAACCGCGCCGGCACCCCGGTACTCGACGCCGAACGGCGCCGCCAGACACAGCACCCGATCGAAGAGGTCGGGGCTCGGCTCAGGGAGATGATGTCGTGGATGAAACGGAAGTAACCGCAGGCGATGTCGAGGAGGGCGATGTAGCCACCGAAGTCACGTCCGCCGAATCGAGCTTCCACAACGTACGCATCTTCGATACGACTCTTAGAGACGGCGAGCAGTCACCCGGCATCTCTCTGAACTTGAGAGAGAAGGTCGAGATCGCCGAGCAGCTCGCGCGCTTGGGCGTGGACGTCATCGAAGCCGGTTTTCCAATCTCCTCCGACGGTGAGACCGAAGCAGTCAAGGCGATCGCCTCTCAGGTCAAGGGCCCGATCATCGCGGGGCTGGCACGCGTCGATCCTCGCGATATCGACCGGGCGGCAGAGGCCGTTGGCAGTGCCCAGAGAGCCCGAATCCACACGTTTATCGCGACGAGCGAGATCCACATGAAACACAAGCTCCGTATGTCAGCGGCCGAGGTCCTCGAGGCGGCGACGCGCGGTGTCGAGCGGGCGCGCTCCCACGTCGACGACGTCGAGTTCTCGTGCGAGGACGCGACCCGCAGCGACCCGGCCTTCTTGGTCGAGGTCTACAGGGCCACCGCTCGGGCGGGCGCAACGACTCTGAACCTGCCCGACACCGTGGGCTACAGCCTTCCGGCCGAGTTCGCGGAGCTGCTGCGTTTTCTCGCCGCAGAGGTCTCAGAAGAGGTGATCTGGAGCGTCCATACCCATGACGACCTCGGACTCGCCGTAGCCAACGCACTGGCGGGGGTGGGGGCGGGGGCTCGACAGATCGAGGTCGCCGTCAATGGCATAGGCGAGCGAGCCGGGAACTGCTCGCTCGAGGAAGTAGTGATGGCACTGCGCACTCGCCAATCGGTCGGCGGGTGCGACACGGTCGTTAACTCGAAGGAGATCGCACGCACTTCGAGGCTCGTCTCGATGCTCACCGGCTATGCGGTGCCCCCGAACAAGGCGATTGTCGGCGCCAACGCCTTCGCTCATGAAGCCGGGATCCACCAGCACGGCGTGATGGCCGAAAGGACCACCTACGAGATCATGGATCCGGTCGATGTCGGGCTCGAGGGCTCGCGCATCGTGCTCGGCAAGCATTCGGGCCGCCACGCGTTCGCCAACGCGCTCGAGGAGATGGGCTTCCATCTCGACAAGGCAGAGATCCAAAAGGCCTTCGAGCGCTTCAAGTCGCTCGCGGACCGCAAGATCCGGATCACCGACATCGACCTCGAAGCCATCGTGGCCGATGAGCTGTCATCCGATGCGGAAGAGTACGAGATGATCTCGATTCAGGTTGCGGGCGGGACGCATATGTCCCCCACAGCCACGGTCCGGCTGCGGCGCGCGGATGCGATCATCGATGAGTCGGCGATAGGCGACGGCATGATCGATGCCGCCTGCGGCGCTATCCAACGCGCCACCGGCATCGAAGCGCGGCTCGAGTCTTTCAACGTGTCGAGCGTCACCGGAGGCATCGATGCGCTCGGTGATGTGACCATAGTGCTTGCCTCCGGCGGCACCGACGACGTTCCCGTGAGAAGGGCAACGGGCCGGGGGGTCTCCACCGACGTGGTCGAAGCCTCGGCACGCGCCTACCTCTCGGCCGTCAATCGCCTGATCGCTGTTTCGCCTCGGCAGATTGCGCCGTTGCGGGGTTGAAGCCGGTGGCCACAAGGCGGGTCTCGGTGCTCGCGGGAGATGGCATCGGAGCCGAAGTCATCGAAGTTGCTCTCCGCGAGCTGCCGGACGACTTCGAGCTAGAGATGCTCGAGGTGGGAGCAGAACGCTATCTGTCCACCGGCCGGTTACTGGAGGATGAGGATCTCAGCACGATCAGGGAGTCGGACGCGCTGTTGTTCGGCGCCATCGGCGATCCTCGGGTGCCCGATGGAGTGCTCGAGCGAGGCGTGCTGCTCAGGCTGCGCAAGGAGCTCGACCTCTATGTCAATCTGCGTCCGTTCCCCGAGCTGGGCGTGACGTTCGTGCGCGAGAACACCGAAGGCCCCTACTCGGGCGTTGGGAGCCGGGAGCCGAACACAGCGACAGAGACGAGCGTCAACACGAGAGCGGCAATCGAGCGTTGCGCGCGCTATGCGTTCGAGCTCGCGGCGCGCGGCGGCAGCCGCTTGACCTGGGTTCACAAGACGAACGTTCTGGTTCACGCCGGCTCGCTATGGTCAGAGGTGGTGACAGAGGTTTCAAGAGAGTTCTCCGACGTGTCACTGCACTATCAACACGCCGATGCGGCCGCGTATCTACTTGTGATGGAGCCGGAGGGTTTCGATGTGGTGTTGACCGACAACCTCTTCGGAGACGTGCTCTCGGATCTGGCCGCCGGGTTATCGGGAGGGCTGGGCAGCGCTGCGAGCGCCAACCTCCATCCCGAGCCCGCCACCAGGCCCAGCAGATGCATCGGTCTGTTCGAGCCGGTGCACGGATCGGCCCCCGACCTCGCGGGAACGGGCAGGGCCGACCCCACCGCCGCTGTTCGAGCTGCGCAGATGTTGATCGAAGCTTTGGACAAGGAGCCGGTGGCGATATCGAGGGACGGCCGATGACACATCAGCACTATTTCAAGGTTTGCGGATACAAGGTCGTCAGCGAACGTTCGACTCGCGAGGGCGAGCGTGTGCAGGCCATCGTGGAAGTGGAGGTGGCGAAGGCCTTCGTACGGCGAGCCGCGACCGGCGTGGGGCCGGTCCACGCGCTCGACAACGCATTGCGCTTGTGTCTCGAGGAGCGCTTCCCCGAGATCGAGGGAGTGCGGCTGTCCGACTACCGCGTGTCCGTGGTCGACGCCGCCGACGGTACCGGCGCCCAGGTGAAGGTGCTGGTTGAGGCGGCGGACGAGCTTGGGCGGTGGGCGGCGGAACGCACTTCGTCTAACATCCTCGAGGCCTCGTTCGAGGCGCTGTGTGAGACTGCTGCCACCGGCATCGAGCGCGGCCGCTCGGTGCTCGCAAGTAGCAACGGGCTCGGTGAGCGGGCCGTGTTGTGACCGTCGTCGCCTTTCAGGGAGAGATCGGGGCCTATTCCGAAGAGGGTGCCCAGGCCCTGTTCCCCGACGCCACTCACGTGCCGCTGTCTTCAATCCGCAAGGTCTTCGAGGCGGTCGAGGTGGGCCGCGCCGATTTGGGACTGGTTCCCATGGACAACTCACAGGCCGGCAGTATCAACGAGACCTACGATCTATTTCTCAAGCACGGGCTGCATGTCGTTGGCGAGACCGTCGTGCGGGTTGACCACTGCCTGCTCGCTCTTCCTGGGGTCGTAATCGATGATCTCGCCGAGGTCGTTTCGCACCCTCAGGCGATCTCGCAATGCGAGGAGTTCTTGACTGCGCTCAATATCTCGATCCGGGCCGAGTACGACACTGCCGGGGCGGCCAAGCGCATCAACGACGACAAACTCGAACGCACCGGCGCCATCGCCTCGCGCAGGGCCGCTTCTCTCTACGGCTTGGTGGTGCTGGCCGAACGCATCCAGACTTATCCCGACAACTACACGCGCTTCGGGGCCTTGTCGCGCGATCCAGCCCCCCTGGCCGAGCCCGATAAGTCCTCGCTCGTGTTCGGTGTGGGCCACGTCGCCGGCTCGCTCGCTCGCTGCCTGGGGGCGTTTGCCGATCGCCATCTCAGCCTGAACAAGCTCGAGTCTCGGCCTCGTGCGGGGCGCCCGTGGGAGTACGTCTTCTACGTCGACGTCGAGGCCCCGGCAGGGGAGCCCGCCATGGTGGAGGCGCTCTCCGAGGTATCCGAGCACGCCACCTTCACACGCCTGCTGGGCACCTACGCGTCGGGTATGCACCGCCGCTGACGCGTGTCGCAGCGAGATTAAGGAGCTCCTCTTCCTTGAACGAACGCTTTCGGGCCACTAGCTTCGTCAACTGATGCGTAGAGGCACCCACAGTGATCTGTCAATGATCTGAGACGAATCTCCTTCTCCACATTGAGAATGTACCCGCGCCACTGGCCGGGAAGGCCGCGATAGTAAATGACTCGCCTGCCGGGTAGCCACGCACCGGGCCGCTCGCTGAGTTGTCATGGCACGAGTCTCAGATCGGCGCGGCCCACCTCGACCGCCTCGAAGACCTTGCGGATTGAAGACAGCGGCACGTGAGTGGCGTCGGGGAACAGGGCCTGGGCCCCTCCTCGGAATAGGAGCGCTTTGCACCTGAACCGTCCGAGCCAAGTCATCCATAGATCAGTCTGGTCTCGTGCAGCTGAGTTCTAGACTGTGGCTGCCGTACTTCGAGGGGACTGTGCGCCTGCCAGCGGTCTCCACTTCTCTACGTCCACGCCCTTCCACAGAAGCCAAAGGCAGAGTGATGCCTCGCCAACAAACGCAGGAACAAGAATGGAGGAGAGTATGCGGTCTGCGAAGCTGGGGCCGACAAGGAACGCGAAGCTATTCGTCAGATAGCACAAGCCGGCGATGGGCAACAGAACGCCGAGAGCCTTCGGAATATAGCCCGACCTGAAGATCAGGTACCCGAGAACGGGGCACTCACAGCCGAAGAAGATCAGGCTAGCGCCAAAGCCAAAGCCATACGATTCGACCGAAAGGCTCGCCAAGCCGTCGAGCTGCTCCGGCTCGAATGCTCTGAGGTATTCGTCATCGCCCAGGGGAAGTAACGCGCCAACGAGACGCAGCTCATTCGCGGCTTAGAGCGCTATCGATACCAGATTGAGGAACACCGCCAGCTAAGCGAGATCTCTGCTGACCCGCCTCAGCAAGACAAAGAAGATCACCGCCAAGGAAACAGTGCAAACCAGCATGAAAAGTTCGGTGGCGATACCGCAACGCCGCAGCGACTCTAGCGACCCGACGTTGGGGCTGTGGCTGTTGCATCGCCCGACACGATGATTGAGTTCCGGACAAACGCCTCACCGAAGATGCCCCCGACAATGATCAGGTACAGCACGCCGCCGATCCTTGAGAGAACCGGGGGCGAGGCTCCAACTTCGTGATTTTCCATGTCAGCTCGATTCCGAACCTCTTCAGAGGATCTATCGAGCGCCGTCACTGACCGGCGCTCCGGCCGCGGCGCTGAGACGCGGCTCCGAGTTTTCGTCGCGGATGACCATCGTGTGGGCCAGCTTCTCGACCGCACGCTGGCGACGGGAGTCGAGCAAGGCCCACGCCCAGTCGATGATCTGCAGAGGACCGGAGAAGACGCGGGTCAGATTCCGCACCACGGCCTGTCCGAACGAAAGGGCGATGCCCTCCTCAGTTACGACGCGGAGCCCCATGAGCGCCTTTCCGGGGGTGCGCCCATGGCGCCACTCCGAGACGGCGAGACCCACGATCCACCACAGCCATGCGAGCCCGAGAGAAAGCACCGCTAGGACCTGCAACGCCCCCCACTCCGAGCTGCGCTCTGCGGCCATATCACGGCCGAGGTCGGTCAGCTCCTGGAAACCGCCACCGACCCCGACGGCCGTGCCGATAGCGATGACCGCGACGGCCACCATGGCCGGGATCGCGACGTCGATCACGAACGCGGCGATCCGCCTCCCGAGGGGTGCAGGGTGAAGCTCGCGGCCGGCGGCTTCGGCCTCTCGAAGATGCTCGGCGAACTCGGCGCTGAGGGCTGCCCGCCTCTCCGTAGGTCCTGCGGTCCAACGTTCGAATTCCCTCAGGTAGTTCTCGTTCATGCCTGCGCTCCTCCGTTCAGCAACCGCTCCATCCCCGCCGTCATGCGTTGCCATTCGGTGCGCAGCGCGGTCAGGCGGGCTTTCCCTTCAGTGTTGATCCGGTAGTACTTGCGCGGGGCCGATCGGCCCTCCGCCGCCCACTCAGCCGTGATGTAACCGGCGTCTTCGAGACGGTGCAGCACTGGGTAGAGGCTCCCCTCCTTGATCGCGATCGCTCCATCCGATGCGGAGCCGAGTGAGGTCAACAGGTCGTAGCCGTACCGCTGGCGTGCTTCGATGAGGGCCAGGATCGCCAGCTCCATCGTTCCGCGCGAGAGCTCGCGCTGGATCGCTCCCTCGTCGCTCGGTGCCATCCGGTCTCCTGTCTCTTGTGTTCACCAGTACCTTGTGACATGAAGTACCCGGTCAGCCCAGGGTTGTCAAGGGCGCGCCCCAGGGGCCCGAGTCGGACCTAGCCTGCGGGGCCCAACGCGACCAGTGCCGGACGAGGAGGGAGTTACCCGGCGGCCAGCAGTGGCCGGGAACCTGCGGAGGACTTCGCCACCTCGCCGGTGGCGAACTGGAGATCCGGTACCACTTTGGTGAGAACTAGGTGGTCCCTATTTACCGGGAAGCGACAGTTCATCGGAAATGAGTTCCCCGGCCCTTCGTTGAGCGCTCTCCGACAAGCAGAGCGCGTCGGGCGAGGTGCAGGCCCTCAAACATTGCCCTTTAGGCCCTGAAGGCGCTCTCGCCCTGCGGCTCCTCGTCCTCGATCTCGACGGAATCCACCCGGGCCATATCCGAACCTCGGCGGCACCATTCGGTCATGCGCTCGACGGCGTCCTCGTCGCCCTCGAGGATGACCTCGACCTTTCCGTCCGGGAGGTTGCGAGCCGAGCCTGCGATTCCCTTTTCCACGGCCTCTCGGCGGCAGCTGTCCCGGTAGAAGACCCCCTGCACCTGGCCGGACACTAGGAGGCGGCGCCGGATCGTCATTGGGACTGCGAGGGGTCGGCCGGCCGCACGACGATGGTCTGATGCTGCGGCTCCACCGCAACGATCGAGTCGGGCAAGGCTGCCGTGACCTCGGGGGAGACGAACAGCCGCACGCCGCCCGCATCCACTACCGACTCGGCTTCGAGCGGAGCCTCGGCCAGCTCGACCTGGATATCGAAGCCACCCCCCAAGCCGTGCGCTCCACGCAGCCGCACGCCGCCTCGATCGGGGTCGACGCCTCCCATCTCCAGCGAGCGACGTAGGACTTCGACAGCTTCTTCGGTTACCTGCATGGGCACGTTCTTCTCCTATTCTTCAAGTCAGATGCTGAACTTACGATCTTGGTCACGAGCTCGGAAGGAGCCCGGCAATGGACGAGCGCACCTCAAGTTTTCTCCAGTCGAACCATTCGGCAATTATGGTGACACTTCGCCAGGATGGCACTCCGCACGTCGCACGGATAGGTGTCGGGCTTGTGGACGGCAAGCTGCAGAGCTCCGGGACAAAGACGCGCCTGCGAACATCGCACCTCCGCAAGGATCCCCGGGCCACGCTCTGTGTGCTGACCGACGACAATCCTTGGGCCTGGATGGGGGCCGAATGCCGGGTCACGACCCACGACGGCTCCGATGCCGCCGACCGCAACCTCGCCCTCTACAGAGTTCTTGCCGGGGAGCCGGAGGACCTCGACGAGTACATGCAGGCAATGCGCGACGAGCAGCGGCTGATCTACGAGTTCGATATCCAGAAGACCTACGGTCAATTCTGAGCCCCTCCTTGCCGAGTGGTGGTGAGTGGTTTCATAGCAACCTTTATCCACCACTCGGCACCAAAAGCAACCCCAGCAGTAGCCTCTTATTGACCCTGGCACCAACTTCCACTAAAGAAGGCGCCATTTATTCCCGATAGACCGGGCGAGGGATCGTCGAGCCCCGGCCTCCGGACGTGGGCGATCCGACCACTTATCGGGAGAGCCGATGGGCGTCACAAACAGCACTCGAGACTCCTACCGGCGCCTGGCCGATGTTTTCCACCATGTAATGGCGGAAGAGGACCTGTCGTCACTGCTCGACCGGATCGCGGACGCTCTGAACGAGCTCATTCCTCACGACACCCTCAATGTCTACGAGGCCGACGAGGCGACCAGGACCCTGACTGCGGTGCTGGCTCGTGATGAGTACGCAAACGAGGTCCTGAACAGCAGCTTCAGTTTCGGCCAAGGGATCACCGGCCGGGCGGTCCAGGAGCGCATCCCGGTGCTTGCCAACCACGCCCATCTCGATCCGCGCGGTGAGGTAGTGCCGGGCACCACTCGCAAGCCCGAGTCGTTCATGAGCATCCCACTTATCGCCAGAGGCGCCTGCGTCGGGGCTCTCAACGTCTATCGCGATGGAGCGGACGCCTACTTCACCGAGGAGGAGCTCGATCTTGCCAGCCGCTTCGGGGACGCAGCTGCTCTGGCGTTGGACAACGTCCGCAAGCGAGGCTTCTTGGAGAGGCTTGCGCACACCGATTCGCTGACCGGTCTCTACAACCACCGGTTCTTTCACGAACGACTCAATGCGGAGCTGGCGCGCGCGGTTCGATCGTCGGATCTCGTGGCCCTCATGATGCTCGACATCGATGATTTCAAGCGACTCAATGATATCTATGGACACGGGGTCGGAGACGAGGTGCTGGCCAGCCTATCCGAGATCTTGCGCGACATGGTGAGGGCGTCCGACATCGTTTGCCGGCTCGGTGGTGAGGAGTTCGCCATCATCCTTCCCTCCAACGGAGTGCTGGAGGCGCAAGGCTTGTCCTCGCGGCTAAGAGAGAGATTGAGGCACACTACCTTCGCACCCGCAGGCGCGATCACCGTTTCGATAGGGGTCGCCCAGGGTCCTCAGCACGCTACCAAGCCGCGTGAGCTCATGGCTTGCTCGGAAGCGGCGATGATGACGGCCAAGGCGCGCGGCAAGGATCGGGTTGTCGCTTTTGACGAGACGAGTGTCGAGCGGCCGGCCGAAGCGTGGCCCGGAATCCGGGGCATCCGATCGATGGCGCATATGAAGATGCTGCAGAGCTTGGCCGGCAAGCTAAACCGACTCAACGACGTCCGGGGCATCACCGACACGATAGCGGATGAGCTCGGCGGGTTGATCGATTATCACAGCTGCCGCGTCTATGTTGCCGATGTCGATCTTTTGGTGCCGATGACGCTCAGAGGAGAGCTCGAGGTCGAGCCTCAAGCGTTCACCTGCCGGTTCGGAGAGGGTATTGCCGGAACGGCTGCCAAAGATAAGTCGTCCCTGCTGATCCCCAACGCCCGAGACTGCGACTACGCAATCGATCTCCCTGGTACGGAGGATATCGACGAGTCGATGATTGCGACCCCGCTCTTATACGGAGACAAGGTAATCGGGGTGGTGGTCGTGGTCCAGCTGGGGCGTGATCAATTCGATCACGATGACCAGCGGTTATTGGAGATCCTCGCCGGCAACGCTGCGGTCGCTCTGGAGAACGCTCGTCTCTACGAGGCCCGGAGCCGCGAAGCAACCAACGCCAAGTCGCTGCTGCTGTTCGCCGAGACGATGGCGAAGGCGACTTCCCTCGACGCTGTCAACGAGCACACTGTCGCTTTGATCCGCAGTCTCTTGGGAGCAACTCAGGCAACGGTGAGGTGGGGCATTGAGCCGGGAACGCAGTCGAATGTTGATGGGGGCAGACCTTTCCCCGATTCATATTTGACGGCTCACCCTCTGCGCCCGGAGGCTCACACAACTTCGGATCGCTCCTCGGGTGAGCAACTGGAAGTCGTTCCCCTGGTAGGGGTGCACGGTTGCATCGAAGTGTCTCTCCCCGTCGACGAGCATGCGGTGCTGAGAGACGAGCGGGCTGGGCTCCTCGCCGGGATCAGCTTCCAGGTCTCGCTGGCGATCCAGAGAATCGCAGCCTCGAAGGCCCAGCGCGAGAGCACGGAAATCGCCACGTCGCTACTGAACTTCGGCCGGGCGCTCGATACCGCAGAGGGTTTGGAGGTGGTGCAGAGTCGCATCGTGGAGACAATCGGCAGGTTCTTGGGAGGACAAGCGGTAGTCCTATGGGGCCAGGACCCACGGTCCGGCTCTTTCAAGGTGCATGCGGCGAGGAGTCGCGATGGAGACTTGGAGGAGTTGCCCTCGGAACTCGAACTCCCCGAGAAGGAGGGCCTGAGGTTCAGTGCTTCTCGCAAGCCCTGGGCTCTCGACGACGAGTCTGAGATGGGGCCCCTGCGAGCGGCTATGCGTCTCGGACAGGACGCTAGTGTCTGCGTCGCTTCTCTCGAGCTGAGCCTGGGGCGGCCCGGTTTCGTTACCGTGGGTGGTAACAAGCCGGACGACCTCCATTACTGCAAGAAGCTAATGCTGTTGCTGGCCGGAATGGTTGATCAAGCAAAGCTCGCAATCAAGAGCGCGGCCAGCTTCGAGAGTCTCGAGACCGCGTTCCTCTCCACGGTTGAGGCACTAGCGGGAGCTCTGGAAGCAAAGGATGAGTACACCTCATCACACGCCCGCTGGATCACCGACGCGTCCCTTGCAGTAGGGGAGCGTTTGGGCTTGCCGTCCGACAGACTCAAGAACCTCGAGCTTGGCGCGCTGTTCCACGACATCGGCAAGATCGGGATACCTCACAGCATTCTCTTGAAACCGGGTCCGCTATACGACCGGGAGTGGGAGCTGATAAAGACCCATCCCGAGCTGGGGGAGAGAATCCTAGCCCCTATCGCGCGCCTCGCGCCGGTTGGCCCCATTGTGCGACACTGTCACGAGCGCGTCGATGGCGGCGGCTACCCCGACGGGTTGGCGGCTGCCGCGATTCCGACCGAGTCGCGGATCATCTTTGTGTGCGACGCGTTCCACGCCATGACGACCGACCGGCCATATCGGAAAAAGATGCCCATCGAAGGCGCATATACCGTGCTGAAGGAGAACGCCGGAACCCAGTTCGACCCCACCATCGTGAGCTTGTTGATTGCGCTTCTGCACGAGAGCCCCGATCTTGTGAGTGCCCTTTAGCTTTATCAAAATCCTCGCCGAGTGCTCGTCGAGTGTCGCCGTATGACATCCTGCAACCACTCGGCAAGTTCGGTTCGTGGGTTAGACCTGCTTGAACTGCTCGAAGGGGTTCCGGCAGGATCTGCAGTAGTAAATGGCGCGGCACGGGGTCGGACCGAACAGGTTCTCGTTGGCCGTGTCGCGGCCGCCGCAGAACGGGCACACCGCAACGGCAGGAAGGCGGATGTCGGTGATGAGCACGGGACCCGCCGCAGGTGGGGCAAGGCCCGACTGCTGAAGCTTCGTGCGCCCCTCGGAGCTGATTCGCTCGGTGCTCCAGGGAGGGTCGTAGACGAGTTTCACACGAACCGTCTCGACGCCCTCGACACCGGCTACCGCCTGCTCGACGTCATGCATTATCACATCGATGGCCGGGCAACCCGTAAAGGTGGGGAGGATCGTGACCCAGACGTCCTTGTCCTCGGCCGCCACGTCCAGCACCATGCCCATCTCCGTGATCGACACCGCCGGTATCTCGGGATCCATGACATCGCCCAGAGCCGTCCACACGGCGTCGGCCAGAGTTGCGCTCACCAGTGGGCGTCCGGATGGAGGCGGTGGGTCGATGTCATCTCGTCCCACAGCGGCTTGAAGTCATCGGAGTGCTTTCCTGCCCGGCCCCCGATTCCCGAGCGAGAGGACGTTGTCAACGCCTCTTGTTCGGAGGCGATCAAGTCTCCCGAAGAGGAGGCGAGGAACTCGGCGGAGTTGTCGAGGTCACGGTGGATGTCTGCGGGCAGGCCGAAATCATCGAGCTCGCTCGTCGCTCTCTGAGCGAACCGGGCGCGAAGTTCGGAGCTGGAGCAGGGCAATAAGTCGTTGTCGACAATCGAGTCCTCGAGCTCGAGGCTGTCGAACAGCGCCAAGGCCTCCGGGTAGCACTTCCCGAGGGCATCGATCAAGCGGGTGCGGCCTTCTATGGGCCCCTCGGCGACTCTCTTGATCCACGCGTTCGCGTGAAGGAGGTGATAGCGCTCCTCGCGCCGCATCTTGACGGCAAGCGCAGCCAAGCCGGCGTCGGCACTTTCTTGCAACGCCTCGAGTCGCACGTCGTCCGCGGTGTCGTAAAGCCAGTGTCTGACCAGCGAATAGGACCAGTCGCCGTTGGGTCGCTCGCACAACACCGCATGGCGGTAGTCGTCGGGCTGCCTGCCCAGTGCCATGCGGTCGGGACTTGCACCTGTGGCCTCGGCGATGAGTGAGTAATAGGCCGCGGCGTGGCCGATCTCGTCCTGAGCGATTGAGGAGAAGGCGACGTCCTCCTCGATATGAGGCGCGAACCCGGTCCATTCCGAATGACGGTGACCGATGATGAGCTCGTCATCGGCGAGCGCAGTGACCAGCGAGACCAAGGCCTCTCTCAAGCAGGTGCTCCAGAAGAAATGCTCGACACTCGGTGGCGCGCGGCCTTTCTTTTTTGGACTACATCGCGATAGTCCGATGCGAAGCGATAGGACTTGTCGGCTGCGATCTCGAGCACGCTCTCGTCCTCGAGTGCGTGGATGTCGGAGCGCCTGACGGCCCATAGGTGCTCGCCTTCTCGCCGCCGCAAGAAGCACTCCTTTCCGAGCAGCAATGCCATCTCCGGATCGGGCGCGATCACCGCGCCGCAGTGCTCGAACGGGCTCTTGTGCCCGGAGCGACGGAAGATCTCGTAGACCTCCACGGTTAGTGCCCCACTAGGCTGCGTGCACCGCAGGCTCGGACAGCGCCTCGCGCACCCAGCGATGGGAATTGTAGACGGCCCTTCGGAGCCCGAGGCGCCGTTCGGTCTCTGGCCCCCGGTTCTTCTTGATCGCGTCGAGCGGCGCCCAGTCGATGTCCTCGTCGGCCACCATCCAGGCGTCCCCTTCCGGTCGAGGCACGGGGGTTGGGAAGGAGAAGCCGAGCTCGGTGACCTTCGGCACATAGCGATCGAGGAACTCCTGGCGCAGGTCTTCGTTGGTGCGTGTCTTGACCTTCCAGCGCAGCAGAAGGTCCTTGGCGACGTTCGATCGGGGGCCGAAGAAGTGGATGATCGGCAGCCACCAGCGGTTGAGTGCGTCCTGAAACATCTCCCGCTGGTAGTCGGTGCCCGACGCAAGTTGCAGGGTGATGTGCTCGCCGTGGCGCAGGTGGAGCTGTTCTTCGGAGCAGATGCGTTTCAGCACACGCGTGTAGGGAGCGTACGAGGAATCGAGCAACGCCGCCTGGGTGACAAGAGCCGCGCCGTCGATCAGCCACCCAATCACTGCAACATCGCCCCAGTGGTGGACGGGGTAATGGAAGACGTTGTGGAACTTCGACTTGCCGGCCAGCAGGTCCTCATACATCGCGGTGCGACTCTTGCCCAAGTCCTCTGCGACTCGATAGAGAAGCTGAGCGTGGCCTATCTCGTCCTGAATCTTGGCGGCCAGAGACATCTTTCGCTTCAGGGTGGGCGCCTTGGGAAGACACTCTCGCTCCGGAAGCGCCCCCATGATCTCGGAGTTGGCGTGCATTTCAATGAACTTGAGGACGCCGCGCCTGTAATCATCGGGCATCCAATCAGACGCCTCGACCTTGCCTCCGGATTCGACTCGCAGGTTGAACTCTTCCAGCTTTTGCTCGTAGCTCATGCTTCCTCCGATCGGTGCAGGCCCCCAATGATCATGTCTGCGAACGCTTCCCCGACGGCCGAGGGGGACAGCTCGCCGTCGAGCCGGTACCACGAGTAAATCCAGTTGCCGCAGGAAAGAACGAGTCTCGCCGCCAAGGAGATGTCGAGATCGGCGCGCAGCTCTCCGGCGTCGACGCCGTCGCGTAGGATTCCTCGAACCATCTCCTCGTAGGCATCGCGCTTGGCCTTGATGTCCTTCTGGAGGCCGTCATCGAGATAGCGCCATTCGTTGAGGAACACCCGCCCTGCGTCGAGTTGCTCGATGGCGACCTCGACGTGGCCCACAAGGAACTCGCGCAGCCGTTGGGGGGAGGGCGTATCCCGGTGCAGGGCTTGCTCGCCACGCTCGAGAAAACGCCTTGCACCCTGATCGACGACGTCGAACAGCAGGTCCTGCTTGGACCCGATGTGGGCATACAAAGAACCCCTCAGAAGGCCCAGCGCATCGCCGAGGTCCTGCATCGAGGTGCCGTGATAGCCGCGTTCGGAGAAGAGACGGGCGGCCGCACCCACAAGCTCGTGTCTCCTACGGCTTCGAAGCGAAACGGACACCGATTACCTTTCCACGAAAGTGCGAACCTGAGCCTACAAACAAACAGTTGTTTGGAAGAGTACCAGACCCGGTGCGGAGCACTACGCTTCACGGATGCCACCCGGGCGCTCCAGCCCCGCCACCGAACGGGTCCCGCTGATCCTCAGACGCCTCCGGCGCGCCTACCCCGACGCTCGGATAGCGCTCGACTACTCCACCCCCCTGGAGTGCGTGGTCGCCACGATCCTGTCGGCGCAATCCACCGATGTCGGCGTCAACAAGGTGACCAAATCCCTGTTCTCTAAGTACCGGACTCCCGAGGACTACCTCGCGGTCACAGAGGAGGAGCTGCAGCGGGAAATCCATGCCACCGGGTTCTTTCGTCAGAAGACCAAAGCGCTGAAGGGTCTGGCGCAGCGGCTCGTGGAGGACTTCGATTCACAGGTACCGAAGACAATGGCCGAGCTCATTTCCCTCCCCGGCGTTGCTCGCAAGACAGCCAACATCGTGCAGGGCAACTGCTTTCCGGAGGCGGCGAGGAGGGATCCAGACGCAGGAATGGCCGTCGACACTCACGTCGGGCGACTAGCCGTTCGCCTCGGGCTCACCGAGCACGACTCCAAGGAAGCCGAGCGAATCGAGCGCGACCTGGTGCAGCTCGTTTCCAAGCGCAGCCGCTTGAACGCGTCGAACCTGTTCATCGAGCACGGCAGACGGATCTGCCTGGCCAAGGCGCCGCGCTGCGAGGACTGTCTCATCGAGCCGCTGTGTCCCTCGAGCCAGGAGGCGGGCCTGAACGACCTCTACCGGACCCCGGTTCGTCAGCGCACTAGCTAGCGGCAGGCTCTGAGTTCCAACAACTTTGGCGCAGAAACGGCCTTTACCGGCGGTTTTGGGCCAAACCTCGAGCCAGCCGCAGCTTCGCCCAACCTCGTTTGGACGAATCACCCCTACGATGGCTAAGTGCACCTCCCCGTAAACCCGGCGGCATTCGAGCGCCTCTGCATCCCCGCTCGCGGCGTGTCTCGTCGCTCACGTACCTTCCAGGTACGCAGCGCTCCTCGCGCCTGGCGAAACGGGGCGCAGTGACGCTCTCGGTGCACACCGTCTTTCCGGTGCGGAGCACTGAGTGAGCAAGAGAGTGTTACTGGCCGCCCCGCGCGGCTACTGCGCCGGAGTCGATCGCGCCGTCCAGATCGTCGAGCGTGCGCTCGACACGCTGGGCGCCCCCGTTTACGTCCGCAAGGAGATAGTCCACAACCGCCACGTCGTCTCCGAGCTATCCCAGCGCGGGGCCGTATTCGTGGACTCGGAGGACGAGATCCCCGATGGCGGGGTCTGCATCTTCTCCGCGCACGGTGTCTCGCCGGCGGTCAGGAGCAACGCCGAGGCCCGCAATCTCCACGTCATCGATGCCACCTGCCCTCTGGTCACGAAGGTCCACCTCGAGGCCAAGCGCTTCGACCGCGCCGGGCGCAAGATCATTCTCGTCGGCCACATTGGGCACGAGGAAATCGAGGGGACCGCCGGCGAGGTGCCCGAGCATACGAGGGTGATCGAAAGCATCGAGCAAATGGAGGAGCTGGATCTCGAGCCCCATGAGCCGGTCGCATATCTGACGCAGACGACACTTTCCGTCGACGACACACGCGACGTCGTGGAGGGCCTGCGCAACCGTTTCACCAACCTCAAGGGCCCGCAATCCGACGACATCTGCTATGCGACCCAGAACCGGCAGGTCGCGGTCAAGGCGATAGCTCCGGAGTCCGACGTGGTCCTCATCGTCGGAGCGATCAACTCGAGCAACTCGAACCGCATGGTCGAGGTTGCCCAAAAGGCGGGAACGCCGGCCCACCTGGTCCCGGACGAGAGTGCCCTGGACGAAACCTGGCTGGAGGGGGCCGAAACCGTCGGAGTTAGCTCCGGCGCCAGCGCCCCGGAGGTGCTCGTCGAGGCGTTGCTGGAACGCCTGGCCGGTCTCGGCTACGAGAATGTCGAAACCAAGGAGGTCACGTCAGAAGCGGTGACCTTTTCCCTGCCCCCGTGGCTGCGAGCGGACGCTTAACGGCTCGGTTTAGCCGATCGACTGCTCGGTTTAGCCGATCGACTGCTCGGTTTAGCCGATCGACTGCTCGATCTCACCGGCCATATCGAAGTCCCGAGCCGTGAGGCCCCCCTCCGCGTGAGTCGACAGAGCTAGGCGTACGCGGTTCCAGCGGATGTCGATGTCCGGGTGGTGGTCATAGCGGTCGGCGAGCCGGGCGACGTCGTTGACGAAATGTATGGCCGCGGTGAAGTCCTCGAACTCGAATACCTTCTGGATCTCGAGGCCCTCTCGTTCCCAGTCCCCCAGCTCGTCGAGGCGCTGCTCGATCTCTTCGTCTTCCAGCAGGTCTGCCACTCACTCTCCTCCGCCGTCCGGTCTCCGGCGGAACATACCGCAGACGACGGGAGACGCAACTGGCCCGGCGGTCTCGCGGTCCCGCCGGATCGCCGATGATGTAGGTATGGAGCAAGACACGACCCTGTTCGCCGATCGTTCGGACCGAGCCAAGCTGCGAGTGCACGGCCCCAAGCGGCTGTGGTTCCTCCATCAGCAGCTCACCCAGGCGTTCGAGGACATGACCCCCGGCTCGGTGCGCGATGCGGCCATGATCACAGTTCACGGACGCCTGCGCGGTTACCTCGAGACGGTTGCGACCGAGGATGCGGTCCTGTGCCACTTCGAGCCCGAGCTTCGGCCCGGTCTGATCGAGGAATTGAGCCGCTTCGCCCCGCTCATCCCGGTGGAGATCGACGACGTCACCGAGGATTGGGGCCTTGTCCTAGTGGCCGGCCCGGCGCTACAGGAGGCGGCGGGACTCTGCCCCCGAGCCATCGTGCACGAGACCGCGTCCTTGGGAGTGCCCGCCGCCTACCTGTGGATGCCGGCTGAGACCGCGGCGAAGGCACTCGACGTTCTCGCCGAGCAGGGCTTCGAGCCCGCGGCCGAAGAGCGCCTGGAGGCACTGCGAATAGAGCGGGGCGTACCCCGCTGGGGGCGGGAGATGGACTTCAAGACCTTTCCGCAGGAGGTGGGGGTGGACGAGCGCGCCGTCCACTACAACAAGGGCTGCTATCTGGGTCAGGAGGCCATGGCCAAGATTCATTTTCGCGGCAAGGTAAATCGACGGCTTGCACGTCTGGGCAGTCTGCAGCCGCTGGCAACGGGCGCCGAGGTGATCCTCGAGGGAAAGAAGATCGGAGCCGTAACGAGTGCTTCCAACGGACGTGCCCTGGCGTTGGTCCGCGCCGAGGTCGAGCCGGGCACCGAGGTCATGATCGGAGGCGCGGCGGTCACCGTGGATCCGGCCGAGGAGGGTTGATGACTGCTTATAACGATCACTACCGGGGCGACGACATCGTCGTCAAAAAGATCGAGGTCGGTTCGATGGAGAACAACGTCTACCTCCTCGAGTGCCCCGAAACGCACGACGCGTTCCTCATCGACGGCTGCTTCGAGGCGGACACGATCATGTCCGGTGCCGAGGGAGCGAAGGTGACGGCGATCCTCCAGACGCACGGGCACCCCGACCACGTCCAGGCGCTTTCAGAGCTGAAGAGACGCCTGGACGTGCCCGTGTTCGCACATCCGGGCGACGGCTACCCCGTTGCGATCGACCGGGAGCTCACCGACGGCGACGTGCTGGTCCTGGGCCATCGGGAGGTCACGGTCCTGCACACGCCCGGCCACACGCCTGGAGGGGTCTGCTTTCTGACCGGACGCCACCTCATATCAGGCGACACCCTCTTCCCGGGAGGGCCGGGCGGGACCGACGGTGATCGGAGAGCCTTCGAGCAGATCATCGCGGCCGTCGAGAAAAAGCTGTTCACGCTGCCCGGCGACACCGCGGTGTACCCCGGTCATGGGGCCGACACCACGATCGGCGCCGAGAAGCCCCACCTTCAGGAGTGGAAGGACCGGGGTTGGTAGGCGGCGCCGCACCTTTCATGGCGGCAAATCATTAACAATCGCTGACAAACCTTCATGTCGGCGCACCAAGGGCTCCGGTGGTCGCGATTAGGCGCACAATCGAGGGCATGGACCACACTCGCTCGCTGAGGGTCGCCGGCCTGCTCGGGAGCATCGCCGCGCTGGCGCTGCTGTGGGTGGCCTCGTCGCTGACCCGGCTGGTGCCGTTCCCGCCGACAGCCGTCGCCGCTCGTATCGTCCGGCTTACGCCGGGAGACCTCGCCACCTTCTTCATAGACACGCTCGGCCACTGGGCGCTGCGGCTTCTGACTCTGGGTGCCCTGGCGGTGGCCCTCCTCATCGGTGCCGAGGCGCTCGTGGTGACAGCCTCCGGCTCCTGGCCTCGTCCGAGAATCGCCGCCGTCATGCTCGGCGTCGTCGCGGCCGCGGCTGCGTTCCTGGACCCGACCTTCCAGCCCGACCCGCTCTACGTCATCGCCGCCACCGTCTTCGCCGGCGCCTTCTACGCCGGGGTAGCGGGCCGGGTGCACCGCCGGCTCGCATCTGAAGAGCAGGGCGCCGACGAGGGGCGGCGGCAGACGATCCGGCTGGGGCTGATGGGAGGACTTGCGCTGGCTGCGTTCGGAGGAGGAGCAGGGTGGCTCGTCAGGCGCCTGGGAGGGCCCGACACCAACGTGGCTCTGACTCCGCCTCAAAGCCCCGCCGCGGCCCCCTCGCGAGGGGCCTGGCCGGAGGTCTCCGGCATCACTCCCGAGGTCACCTCGGTGGCCGACCACTACGAGGTCGACATCAATCTCCTGCCTCCCAGCGTGGAGGCGGACTCATGGACACTCAACATCGCAGGGAAGGTCTCGAAGCCGCTCGAGCTGTCCTTCGACGAGCTCCAGGAGCGCTTCGAGATCGTTGAGGAGTACGCCACGTTGGCCTGCGTGTCCAACGAGGTCGGGGGCGACCTGGTGGGGCACTCGAGATGGGGAGGTGTCCGCCTCAATGAGGTCCTGGACGCGGTACGGCCTCTGCCCGGCGGCGAGGACGTGGTGCTGAAGGCGGCCGACGGCTATTCGGACTCGATCCCGCTGGATGTGGCCAGGGACCCCCGCGTGATCATTGCGGTGTCGCAGAACGGCCGCCCCCTGACGCGCGAGCACGGTTTTCCCTGCCGCCTCCGAGTGCCCGCGATCTACGGGATGAAGAACGTCAAGTGGTTGCAGTCCATCGAGGTCTCGGGCTCCGATTACGCCGGCTACTGGCAGAAGCGCGGGTGGTCCGACGACGCTACCGTCAAGACCCAATCCCGCATCGACGTTGCCGGCGAGGACCGGGCCGCCCAAGTGGGCGAGCAGACCTGGATCGCGGGGGTGGCATGGGCTGGAGACAGGCGGATCGAGCTCGTCGAGGTTTCCCTCGATGCCGGGACGACGTGGGAGGCGGCGCAGGTCAGGGAACCGCTGAGCTCGGTGTCATGGGTCCAGTGGGCCTTTCGATGGACTCCCCAAGAGGCCCGCACGGTGACGGTGGCGTGCCGTGCTACCGATGGCGAGGGCGAGGTCCAGACCGCCCGGCTTGCACAACCTCATCCCGACGGCGCCAGCGGCTACCACGAGGTGGCGGTCTCGGTCACCTAACGGGGAAACCTCTCAGGCGGGCTCGAAATGGATGAGGACCACGCCTGCCTCGGGGACCTCCCGCCGGATGGCCAGCTCGATCCTCTCCGAGGCGGCGTGGATCCGGGCGAGCGGCAGATCTGCGCGCCCCCGTACGTGGGCCGTGATGTTGAGACGGCCGGAAGCACCGGTGACGAGTACCTCGTGGCAATCGAGGACGTCGTTCTCGGCCTCGGCGACTTGCCGCACTGTGGCCACGATGTCGTGTCGCTGCTGAGTCACGTCCGTGCCGAAGACCGTTGTCTCGAGCGGCTCGAGGTGAGTGTCGACGCGGGCCTCGGCACCGAGCTCGGAGAGCACCGCCTCCTCGATCCTCTCCGAGAGCTCGTGAGCCTCCCCCAGGGAGGTCGACGCACCCACTTTGGCATGGAGCGTCACGTGCAGCCTTTCCCTGCTGCTCTCCCGAAAAGCGTGGACGATGACGTTGTGGACCTCGTGAACGCCCTCGGCGCGGCTGGCCGCGGCCTGGGCCCGCTCGACGTAGGAGCTGGTCTCCGAGGTGGGCTCCACGTGGACCACGACGTCGGCTCCTGGGACCACCCGGGCGATCTCTCTCTCGACTCCCTCGGCGATGTCATGAGCGCGTTCCAGAGAGCTGGTCCGGCCCGCCGCCACCGTGACGTCGGCGAAGAGCTGTTTGCCGCCGCTTCGCACCCGCACCCGGCGTGTCTCGGCCACGCCGGGCGTTCTCTTTGCCGCCTCGGTGATCGCTTCGGCGGGGTCGTCCGGCGCCCGGTCCATGAGGACGTCGATCGATCTCCGGGCGAGCCGCCACGCCGCCACGAGCACCGCGGCCCCCACGAGCAGGCCGCCTGCGGCGTCTGCTCGCGGGAGCCCGGAACGCACCAACAAGAGGCTCACCAGCGCCACCACGGCCGTTCCGACGTCCGTGGCGAAGTTGAGCGCTCCCGCCCTAAGGGCCTCGGAGCCTTCGGCTTGAGCGGTACGACGCAGCAGGACGACCCTCACGGCGTCCACCACGATCGACAGCCCCAGCAATGCGAGGGCGTACCCGGGCGCCTGCACCTGCGACGTTGATCCGACCAGCCGCGAGACCGCCTCCCACGCGATGCCGGCTACGACCATCGTCAGCACCACCATCTGGGCGAACGCGGCGAGGTTTTCGGCCTTGGCGTGACCGTAGTGATGGGACTCGTCCGCAGGCCGCTCCGCCAGGCGCACGGCGAAGAACAGCAGGACCAGCGCAACCAGGTCGAGCCCCGAGTCGACAGTCTGTGATAGCAGGGCGAGGCTCGAGGTTTGCAGCCACACGATCAGCTTGAGGACGCCGAGGAGCGCGGTCACGCCGAGGGCGAGCAGTACCGCTTTGGGAGCGGAGCCGGGAGCATCCACGGTCCGTGAGCCTAGAGGGCCACGCCCCCGAGCGCTTGCCGTGCGACTCCTAGGCCCTGGGGCGCATGAAGGTCCCGGAGGCCTTGAGGGCGCAGGGCCCGGCGGTGGCTAAACGGGAACGGTTCCCAATTGACCACCAAATTGGGTGGCTAAACGGGAACGGTTCCCATTTGACACCCTGTCGGCCCGGCCCATTACAGGCGTGGTCGCCGCAAGGATTAGCCTCGGCTAAACTATGATTTATGTCTACACAGACTTCATCCGCTACCCAGGACTACCTCAAGGCTATCTACCAGCTCGCCGACCGACCGCCTCCGGCGCCCACCTCCCTGCTCGTCTCGACCACCGCACTGGCGCAGCGCCTCGATGTCTCCGCGGCGTCGGCTACCAACATGCTCAAGAGGCTCGCCCAGCTCGGCCTCGTGGCGCACGTGCCCTATCACGGGGCCCGGCTCACGGAGCGGGGCCGGGCCGTCGCTCTCGAGGTCGTGCGCCATCATCGCCTGCTCGAGACCTATCTCGCACAGGCGCTCGGGGTGCCGTGGGACGAGGTTCACGATGAGGCGGAGATTCTCGAGCACGTGCTCTCCGAGGAGCTCGAGGAACGTATAGCCGCCCACCTCGGACATCCGACCCTGGATCCTCACGGGGATCCGATTCCCGACAAGGACCTCACCGTGCCGGACCCCGTGCGCACGAAGCTGTGGGACGGCCCCGTGGGCAAGCGTCTGGTGGTCGAGCGCGTTTCCGACGCCGAGCCCGAGGCTTTGCGTTATCTCCACGACCTCGGGATCGGGCTGGGCACGGTCGTTGAAGTTTCCAGCCGAGGACCGGTCGGTGGGCCGTTGTTCCTAACTCTTCCCGGCGAAACCGAGCACAGGATCGCGCTGTCGCGCGAGATTGCGGAGGCGATATGGGTTTCTTAGACAAGCTGAACAGCGGCGGGGGGCGGAACGGGCTCGACCGGCGCGGCTTCCTCAAGCGTTTTGGAGCCGCGGGGGCGCTGTCGGGCGCGACCCTGCTCGGGGGCCGCGAGTTGGTCAGTGCCCAGGTCGCAGGCCAGCACGGGCAGCACTCGGGCTCGGAGCATCGGCTCGCAGGTCATGGTCTCGGGGCGGTCGGCCGTGTCGACCACGCAGCCAACGGCTTTCACCCCAGCGAGATCCTCACCGATTTCGACGGCGGGGAGGTCTCTCGCGACCGCTCGGGAAAAACTGTGCGTGAGTACACGTTCGTGGTCGCAGACAAAGAGATCGAGGTTGCCCCGGGCGTGTTCTTCCCGGCATGGACCTACAACAACAGGGTGCCCGGCCCCACCATTCGCGCCACCGAGGGTGACCGGATCCGAATCGAGATGGTGAATGCCAGCGAGCATCCTCACACGATGCACTTTCACGGATTCCATCCCTCCGGCATGGACGGCGTCCCGGGCTTCGGTGAGGCGCAGCCGGGAGAGTCGTTCACGTATGACTTCATCGCCGAACCCTTTGGAACGCATCTCTATCACTGCCATTCGCTGCCTCTGGCCCAGCACATTCATCGTGGTCTCTACGGGGCTTTCATAGTTGATCCCAAACAGGGACGCCCCGACGCCCACGAGATGGTCATGGTCATGAACGGGTTCGATACGAACTTCGACAACGAGAACGAGGTCTACGCCGTGAACACGGTTGCGTTCGCCTACATGAACGATCCGATCAAGATCAACGCCGGCGAGCTGCAGCGCGCACACGTGATCAATATCACGGAGTTCGACCCCCTCAACTCGATTCACCTGCACGCCAACTTCTTTCATCTCTATAGAACCGGCACGTCGCTGAGTCCGCACGACTTCACCGACACGATCTCGATGGGACAGGCCGAGCGGCACATGATTGAGTTCACCTACGAACAGCCGGGCGTGTTCATGTTCCACGCGCATCAGACCGAGTTCGTCGAGCTCGGTTGGATGAGCTCTTTCGAGGTGGCCTGATGGCTACCGAAGCTGCACGTTCGCAACGAGTGCCGCTGTGGGTCACGGGCACCATCCCTCTGCTTCTGATCGCGCTCCTGGTGATCTTCTTCATTGTGGCGAACCCCATTGCGTCGCTGAGAGACGTGCCTCCCGCCGAGGTCGTGGCGGTCGAGCGCGCGGTTCTGTCCGAAGGCGAGATCGAGCTGCATGTCAGGAACGACGGCCCCGACTCCGTCTCGGTCGCCCAGGTCCTCGTCAACGACGCCTACCGCAGCTATCAGAGCACCGACAGCCGGCTGGGACGGCTCGAGACGGCGACCTTTACGATCGAGTATCCGTGGGAGGACGGGCTTCCACTTTCGATCGGACTGGTCACGTCCACCGGGGCGGTCATTGGACACGAGATCGAGGCCGCCGCACTGACTCCCTCGCCCGACGCTTCCACACTGTGGATCTATGCGCTCCTGGGCCTTTACATCGGGATCATCCCCGTTGCCATCGGCCTCTTGTGGTTCCCGGCCCTCAGGGGCGCAAGCGCGGCGTGGCTTTCCTTCTTTCTCGCGTTCACGGTCGGCTTGCTCTTGTTCTTGCTGGTGGACACAGTCGCAGAGGGTTTCGAGCTGGCCGCCGAGTCGGCCGTCTCACTTGATGGCCTCGGCTTGTTCACCACAGGCGCGCTCGCTGCGGTCGTGGGCTTGGTGGTGTTGGAGCAGTACCTGCAGTCCCGTCGCGACGGGCGCCTCTCCGCCCTCTCCCTCGCTTATCTGGTGGCGGCCGGAATCGGCCTGCACAACCTCGGGGAGGGGCTGGCGGTGGGGGCGGCCCTTGCGGCAGGTGAGGCCGCGCTCGGCACCTTCTTGGTGCTTGGCTTCGCAGTGCACAACACGACCGAGGGGCTAGCCATCGTCGCACCGATTGGATCCGTGGAGACGCGGCCGTCGTTGTGGCACTTCGCCGCGCTCGGTGCGCTGGCCGGCGCCCCCGCCGTCGTGGGAGCTGTGGCGGGAGGCTTTGCGTTCTCACCTGCGTGGGTGACGTTCGCCTTCGGTGTGGGAGCAGGCGCGATCGCGCAGGTGGCGTGGCAGATAGGACAGGGTCTGATCAGGCGCAAGGATGCCGCACGTCTGGTCGCCCTGGGTTTGCTCGCCGGCTTCGTAATCATGTACCTCACCGGCCTGCTTACGTGAGGTTTCTTGCAGTCGTGGTCGTGGCGGTGGGAACCGCTCTGGCGCTGTCAGGGTGCTCCCCCTCGGTCGAGCCCGGAACCGTGCTGATGAACGGGGGGAACAGCTTTTCGCCCTCGGAGGTCACCGTGAAGGCGGGTGAGAACCTCGAGTTCAGAAACGACTCCGGAGCGGCACACAGCGTGACTGCCTACGACGACGGGGTGCCGGAGGGGGCCGAGTACTTCTCGAGCGGCAACTTCAAAGACGAGGGGGCCGCGCGCGAGGGCGTCGGCGCCACTCTCGTCAAGCCGGACGAAAGCTTCGAGATCACCTTCGACGAGCCCGGAACCTACCGGTATTTCTGCATCCCACACGAGAGCCAAGGGATGAGAGGAACCATCACGGTCGAGTGATCAAGCGCGTGATCGCCGTGGCCATAGTAGTGACTGCAGCCGTTATCGGAGCGATTGCGGTTAGCGAACGATCAGACCCAATCGGCTTGCTGATTGCTGTCTTCGCTGTTTTCTTCGCCGCATTGAGTGTGGCCGTGCTGAACCGCTCCGGCGGCTTCGAGCCCCCGGTGTGCAAGTCGTGCGGAGGTCTCATCGCCAGGTCGGCTCCCTACTGCAGGCACTGTGGATCATCTACTGATAGGTGATGAGATCGGGCCGCGGCTTGATCCCGAGCACCTCTGCGGGTGAAAACATGTTGACGTCCTCGTCGTAGAAGAGCTTGAAGCCGTTGAAGAAGCCCTTGCGCTCGGTCTTCAGCGTGTCGTACTTGCTGAGTTTCGCCGCTCTGCCGCCGAAGCCGTCGATATGGAAGGTAAAGGCAAGCCGCGGCTGCGCTTTGATCCGGTAGCGGTCTCTGACCATTCCCGTGGCGAAGGCATGGACGGCGAGAAGCTTCTGGGGGAGATTGTGCTTCTTGGAGAGCTCGGCCAGCCATGCCGACACCTCGTTGATCTCTGCCGCGGTGGTGTGTCCCCTGGTCTCCGCCGGCGTCTCTCCCGCCCCCCATCTCCACTCCGAGTCCAGGGCAAGCCCCACGTCGGGCTCCTTTAGAAACCGCTCGTACGGTTTCACCTCTTCTAAAAAGGTGTCGGTACCCGGCTGGACATCGATGATGAGCAGGCCCTTGATCTTGCGCACCGCTTTGAGGTAACGAGAAATTTCAGCATGGTCCAAGGAGAGGTTGTAGTCGCCGTCGGCCCCGGGCGAGCCTGCGGCGACCGTCGCGATCAGCTCGAACGCAGGCAGCACCGGGCGGCCCTCGACCTTGTAGGGACGGCTCTGCTCGAGCAGCCGCTCAGAGGTTTCCTTTGTCCCCGCCTCTCCCAGCACACCCAGGACATCGGTGCTCGGCGTGCCGTAGTACGCGACCACGCGGTAGTCGGGAAACAGCCTGCGCCCACCGCGCGGGAGCTCGGGGCCGGCAGGCTTGTCTTTTTCCGGCTTGTCTTTTTCCGGCTTGTCTTTTTCCGGCTCGTCCTTCTTGGGGTCGGGCTCCTGGGGCTTCGGAGTCTTCGAGGGATCTTCTGTCGGCTCCTTTTGGGAACCTCCCGGCTCGGCCGCAGAGGTGTTTCCACCGCTCGAGCGTTCGGCCCCGGATGTGCACGAGCTCGCCAAGAGCAGAGCGGCGAGGAACACAGCCGAAGCCCTGGGGAGGATGCTCAAAGAAGCGAGGCTTGGTTCTCGGCCCTCGGCTCGGCCCGATCGGGGCCCTCAGCGGGATGCTCGATCAACGCCACGACGCGGGTCGACATGAATCTCCCGGTGCGAATCACGATCCCCGTACGTGTGACCTCGGAGACCTCGACCACGCCCCGAGAGGTAGAGATCTCGACGCGGCGGCCCGCCTTCGAGGCCGCGATGACGTAGGTCTTGGTCCCGTCGGAGACATCGACGACGATTTCGACCGTGTCTCCCTTCACTTGGCCCCCATCCCTCTCATATCGACCCCCGCGTTTCGGACCGAGTGGTCGCCAGATGTCGTATAGCAGCATTTCACGACCACTCGGCGGGGGGCTGTGACCCCGCCGGGCTCATCGGGCCCCATGCTGCCACGAATCGCGGTTCGGGGCGGCCGCCCCAGGGGCATGTATCGTCGGAGGCTCGGCAGGTGGACAGCGAAGCGACCCTCGATCACAGGTCGGGCGAAGCGTAAGGAGGCTGTAGTGGCAGACGATTCGTTCGATGTGGTGATCCTCGGCGGCGGCAACGCGGGTTACGCGGCTGCTTTCCGGGCCAGCGGGCTCGGCATGTCGGTGGCCATGGTGGAGAACGACAAGGTGGGCGGCACATGCCTTCATCGTGGCTGCATACCGACCAAGGCGCTGCTCCACGCGGCCGACCTCATGGACGAGTTTCGGAATGCCTCCGCGTTCGGTCTCTCGGTCTCAGAGCCCGAGTATGACTGGAGCAAGGTCCTTGCCTTCAAGGACTCGGTGGTCGACAGCATGTACAAAGGGCTGTCGGGTCTCATCAAGAAGAACAAGGTCGAGCTCGTCCAGGGCACCGGCCGAATCACCGACGAGCGCACCGTCGCCGTCGAGACCTCGGACGGCAACAGAACCCTCACGGCCGATGAAGGTCTGGTCATCGCGTCGGGCTCGTTTGCGCGCGAGCTTCCGTTCATCAAGGCGGACGGCGACAAAGTCCATAACTCGAGCCACGGCCTCACGGCCGGCGACGTTCCCGAGTCGATAATCGTGGTGGGCGGCAACTACATAGGTCTGGAGTTCGCCAGCGTCTACAGGTCCTTTGGAGCAGACGTCCAGGTCGTCGAGATGCTCGACAAGATCGCTCCCAACGAGGACTCCGATATCTCCAAGACATTGGCCAAGTTGCTCGAAGAGCGCGGTATCAACTTCCACGTCGGTGTCGAGGTTACGGGCGCCTCCAGCAGCGACTCGGGCGTGGAAGTCGAGCTGAAGAAGGGGGACGGCAGCGAGTCCTTGACCGCCGAGCGGCTCTTGGTGGCAGTAGGCCGCGGCCCCCGGACGGAGCACATCGGCCTCGAAGACGCAGGAGTCAAGACCGAGCGCGGCTTCATCGTCACCGACGAGCTGTTCCAGACGAGCGCCGGTGGTGTCTTCGCTATTGGTGATGCAATTCACATTCCCGACGCCAACTGGCCGCACCCCCAGCTAGCGCACGTTGCGTTTCTGGAAGGGACAAAAGTCGCTGAGCACATCGCCGGTGAAGACGTCACCCCCATCGACTACAAGAACATCCCGCACGTTATCTATTGCCAGCCCGAGGTCGCCTCGGTCGGACTTACCGAAGACAAAGCTAAGGAGCTGGGCATGGACGTCGTCACCAAGCGCTACATGTTCACGCACAATGCGCGTGCTCTGATGCTGGGCGGCGGCGAGGGCTTCGTCAAAACCGTGGCCGAGAAGAATGGAGCAGTGGTCGGCGTGCACATAATCGGGCCGCGCGCCTCGGACATGATTACCGAAGCACAGCTCGTAACATCATGGGAGGCCTATCCGTCCGAGCTGGCAGAGCTGATACATGCGCACCCGACTCTGTCGGAGGCCATCGGTGAGACGTTCTTGGGTCTGGCGGGCAAGCCCCTGCACGGCACCTAGGGGAGCCAACTCGCGTTTTGAGCGTCCCAGCGAACAGTTCTTGTCTTGACGCTAGGACCCACAGAACCATCGTAGGAGGAAAGCTTTCGCGCTGGCGATGGGTTCGTTTGCGACCCACTCTTTAAGGCTGAGGCAAGTCATGTTCACTTCGCAGGATCGAGACCAAGTTCGTCAGCAACTATTGCAACGAGCTGACGCTGATGAACGAATCGTGGCTGGAGCCGAGGTGGGCGCGGGTGCCTCGGATGAGGCTGACCGCTGGTCAGACTTGGATCTCACCTTTGGTGTCGCGGACACAGCGAGCATCAGCGATGTACTCGCTGATTGGACAGGCGACCTCGATCACAATCTCGAAGCGATCCATCTCTTCGACCTGCCATTTCTGTCGACGATCTATCGTGTGTTTCTCTTTCCGGGGAACCTACAGGTCGACTTGTCTTTCAGTCCTGCGTCCGACTTCGGCGCGCTGGGCCCCAAGTTCAACCTGCTCTTCGGTGAGGCCGTTGACCGACCCCATGCATCCCCAGATTCCGCGGACGAGATTTTCGGCCTCGCTGTTCATCACGCCGTCCGCGGCAGAATCTGCATCGAACGCGGGCGGCTGTGGCAAGCGGAGTACTGGATCAGCCCGTTACGGGATCATGCACTGTCACTCGCGTGCCTCCGGCAAGGTTTCGAGGTAAGCCACGGTCGAGGATTCGACAGGTTGCCCCCTGAGGTCCTTCGGTTCTTTCGCGATGGACTGATCCGTTCGTTGGACCGCGGGGAGTTACTTCGGGTGCTCAGAACGGGCGTCGAGGGTCTACTCCGTGAGTCCGAAGTGATCCCGGAGGCCGCTGCGCGCGCCAAACCACAACTCAGGGAGCTCATCACGCACGAAACGTTGTAGACGTCGCCATGGCGTCAGCGAGCCCCGCTCCGCCCGCCGATAGACGCGTGACCTGGGGGGATCCGAATCAATGAGATCATACTCAGTCGATGGTTTACAAGAAGTCGCCTGAGGAGGTTGCGGCGATGCGGCGAGGCGGCCGCCGTCTTGTGGAAATAATGAACCGCCTAGAGGCGAGGCTGCGTCCAGGGATAACAACCCGACAATTGGATGGGATCGCCGAAGATCTCATCACCAGGGCCGGAGCGCGCTCCTCCTCGAGGCTACAGGGATTCCCCGGCACGATATGCATCTCTCCCAACGACATCGTTGTTCATGGCGTCCCAGGTCCCTATCGACTGAAGGAGGGGGATGTTGTGACACTTGACGTTGCGCTCTTCTATGACGGGTTCCACGTTGATGCCGCTTGGACGTACGCCATCGGAAGCGTGGACAAAGAAACCCTAGCGTTGCTCGCTACAACCGAACGAGCGCTCCAGGCGGCCATCTCCATGTGCGAACCGGGCAAACGTTTGGGCGATCTCGGATGGGCCGCGCAGCGAACGGTCGAGGACGCGGGGTTCTCAGTCGTGTCCCGCTTTGGCGGCCACGGCATCGGGCGGAAGTTGTGGGAGCCCCCGACGGTCCTGAACGTGGGGCCACCTGGTCGAAGAGAGATCCTTCGCCCCGGGATGACGATCGCTATCGAGCCAATCACTGCGGCAGGGACCGCAGACGTAGAGCTTATGGACGACGGTTGGACCGTCGTCACCGCGGATCGTAGTAGCGCGGCTCATTTCGAACACACCGTAGTCATCACACCTGATAGCCAGGAAGTTCTGACACACGACGACCGTAGAAGCGCCGCAGCCGCCTGACGGCAGGTCTGCCGCACGAGGTCGCAGCCCAGCGAAGCGAGATCCTAGACGTGGAGTGATCGAGATTGTGGCGAATCGACAAGGGGGATGAAGATGAACTACAGGCAAATCGTGAATCTGGTCGGCGTGTTGCTGTTAGGTGGAGCGGGAGCTATGCAGGCGACGGCGCAGTCGGCCGCGCAGTGCAATGGCCGGCGACGATCGAAGGAACGGCTGCCGGCGAGGTCTTGCGAGGAACGAGCGGGCCGGACAGGATAGCGGCCGGAGCCGGCAACGACATCGTGCGCGCCTACGCCGGAAGAGACGTCGTTTGCGGTGACTCCGGCAGAGACCGTCTCCCTGGCGGCGGGGCCAGGGATCTTCTCTACGGTGGGGCTGATCAGGATGAACTCTTGGGGCGGGACGGCAACGACAGACTGTACGGAGGGATTGTCGATGGCGACAGCTCTTTCGACGACGGCCAGCAGGATCTCATGGAGCCGGGGATCGGCTACGACGACTGCCGCCTCGATCCCGACGACGGCGCCTACAACTGCGACGTGAGCTCAGGGGAGACACACTGAGCCTGAATAGCGTCGATCTTTTCCACATGAGCCTCGCTGAGCGATGCTGATGTAGAAAAGTTCGGTAAAATGAACTCAATGCGAAGAGTCTGCTGGGCGCTGAGTGCGCTGCTGCTCCTGTTGATAGCTTGCGGTGATGATTCCTCCACATCTTCGGGCGAGGCGGCGCGCTCGCTGGCCACGGCCTCCGAGAAGACGCTCGAGGAACGGAGCTCCAAAGTGTCCGTCAGCGTGTCCGTGGACTCCTCGGACGGCTCCCTGCCGCAGGGTGGCTACCGGGCCGAGGGCGCCTTCGACTACTCCAACAACAAGGGCCGTATGTCGGTCGATTTGGGAAAGCTGCCCGTGGCCGCGGGAAGCGACGCCGGAAGCGTGAATGTGATCTTCGACGAGAGCGTCGTCTACATGAACCTGCCCGGTCTGCAGGAGAGCGTGCCGACGAGCAAGCCGTGGGTGAGGATCGATGTCAAAGAGCTGCAGCGTCAGAGCGGCGGCGCATCTCAATTCAACGCCTTCGGCCAAGCGGACCCCTCCCAGTATCTTCAGTTCCTTCAGGGCGCCGGCGAGGTCGAAGAGCTCGGCTCAGAGACCGTGCGGGATGTCGAAACCACCCGTTACAAGGCCGTGGTGGATCTGAACGAAGCCGTGAAGCAGGCGCCGGCTGAGACGCGCGCGTCACTGACCCAGGTGATCAAGGCTTCCGGCTCGAAAAGCGTCCCGGTCAACGCATGGATCGATTCGGACGGCTTGCTGCGTCGGGTGCGCTACAGCTACGGAGGCTCCGAGCAAACCGGTGGCCTGTCGTCATCGATCACCGTCGACTTCTACGACTTCGGGACCACTGTCGAAGTCCGGCCCCCGCCTGCAGATCAGGTGACGGATCTGGCCGACATTCTCGATAAGGCCTCCTCTTGAGAAGGGACTCCTAACATGCGCCGCACCAAGATCGTCGCAACCCTCGGTCCCGCAAGCCGGGATGCCAAAGTCGTGCGAGCTCTGATCGATGAGGGCGTTGACGTGTTTCGCGTCAACTTTGCCCACGACACGAAGCAGGCTCACCAGGCCACCATTGCAACCGTGCGCGAGCAGGCGGCCGAGGTCGACAGAGTCGTCGGCGTGCTCGTCGATCTACCGGGCCCCAAGATGCGTACCGGACCGATCGCCTCGGGGGAGGCTTACCTTCCCCTCGATAGCCGGCTTGTGCTGACCGCCGAGGATATAGAGGGAGACGAATCGTGTGTGTCGACCACGGTGGATGATCTCGCTCGCATGGTCTCGAAAGACGATGAGATCTTTCTCGCGGATGGCGAGATCGTATTGCGCGTGACGTCGATCCAAGGAGCTGATGTCGCCACCGAGGTGATGCGGCCCGGCATCTTGCGCTCGCGCAAGGGAATGCATCTGCCCGGTGCCGAGGCTCACGTGCGCGCGTTCACGCCCGAGGACGCGGTAGCCACGAAGGCTGCCATCGAAATGGGCGCCGACCTCGTGGGTTTGTCCTTCGTCAAGGACGCTCAGGACATCCAGCGCGCTCGTGCCGCTTTTGGAGAGCACGGTCCCAAGCCGCTGATCGTGGCGAAGGTCGAGACCGCCTCGGCCGTCGCAAACCTCGAACAGATAGTTGCCGAGGCGAACCTGGTGATGGTGGCGCGCGGCGACCTCGGCATCCAGACGCCAATGCGACGCGTTCCCATCCTCCAGAAGGAGATCATCCACACGTGCAACGAATGGGGTCGGCCGGTCATAACCGCCACCCAGATGCTGGAATCCATGACCCGGTCCCCCCTGCCCACGCGGGCGGAGGCGGCCGACGTCGCCAACGCGGTCCTGGATGGGACCGACGCCCTCATGCTCTCCGAGGAGACCGCGGTCGGCAACGATCCCGTCAACGTGGTGCGAACGATGTCGGATCTCGCGGAAACGGCCGAAGCCTCACTCGAGACCGAGCACGGCATCTGCAAGGACGCCGTCACCGACGCCGTTTCGTGGGCCGTTGCGCGCGCGGGGTGGCGCGCCGCCGAGGACCTCTCGGTAGCCGCCATCATCTGTCCCACGCGCACGGGAAGCACGCCGCGCCGGGTCGCGATCTCCCGGCCCAGCATGCCGATCGTCGCTCTTTCGGAGAGCCTCGCGACTCTCGGCAGCCTCGCCGCGGTGTGGGGCGTCGAGCTGGTCCACCTGCCGGATATTCCCGTCGCCTACGACGACCGCCAGGACGTCGAGCGCGTGACACAGGCCGCGCTGAGGGCCGGGTGCGTGTCCCCGGGGGATCTGGTGGCTCTCGTGGCGGGCAGCGCGGGGCCGAGGGCAGGCAGCACCGATTACCTGCGAATTGTGGTGGTGTGAGCGACGGCTCGCCACCGAGGGTGACGACCTCTCCGGAGGGGTAACCTCGAAAGAGGCTTCGTACTCGTTGCGGCGAAGACAGCGTCGGTTGGTTCGCAGGTTGAAAGGGTCGGTGAATGGCGACAGAGATCAAGATGCCTCAGCTCGGCGAATCCGTCGTCGAGGGAACCATTACCAAGTGGCTCAAGCAAGAGGGCGACTCCGTCGATGAGGACGAGCTCCTCGTCGAGGTGTCGACCGATAAGGTCGACTCCGAGGTTCCCTCGTCGGCGGCGGGGACGATCCAGAAGATCCTCGTAGGCGAGGGGGAGACGGTCAAAGTCGGCACCGCCATCGCGCTCGTGGGAGACGGTGCCGCCGAATCGAACGGCGAGGCCGAGTCCGGCGAGGACTCCGAGGAGCCCGAGCAAGCCGAGCAGCAGGAAGAGCCCGAGGCCGAGGCATCGGAGGAAGAGCAGCCTGCCGCCGAGGCTCAGGAAACCGAGCCGAGCGAAGGAGACGCCGGCAAAGAGGCGGCCGAAGCCGAGGCCGAGGAGGACACCGTGGAGGAGGCGGCCGACGAGGCTCCTGCCGCCACCGCCGAGCCGGCAACCGAAGAAAAGGAGCCCTCCGCCGAGCAGGCGGTGGATTCGTCCGAGGGAGACGGGGACAAGTCCAAGCGAGGGGTCATCTCCCCCCTCGTGCGGCGCCTTGCCGACGAGCACAACCTCGACCTCCACAAGGTCGAGGGGACCGGCACGGGCGGCCGTATTCGCAAGCAGGACGTGCTCGCATTCCTCGAGAAGGGCGAGCAGGCCCCCGAGCCGAGCAAAGAGAAGGCCGAGAAGGCGTCCGCCCCCGCCGCCAAAAAAAAGGACGCTCCCGCAGCCAAGGAGTCCCCCGAGACCGGTGCGCGCGAGGAGCTCGTCCCCTGGACCAATATCCGCAAGCGCACCGCCGAGCACATGGCCGCATCGGTGCGGGAGACGGCGCGAGCGTGGAACGCGGTCGAAGTCGACTGGACGCCGTTGGTGGCGATGCGTGAGCAGGTCAAAGCCAACTTCAAGAAGCGTGAGGGCTTCAACCTCACCTACATGGGCTTTCTCGGGCGGGCCCTGTGCGAGACCCTTCTCGAGATGCCGGAGGTCAACTCGACCTACGACGAAGAGAATCAGGCGAATCTCCTGAAGCACTACGTCAATCTCGGGATCGCAGTCGCGCTGGAGGGCGGAGGGCTCATCGTCCCTGTAGTCAAGGGAGCCGATGAGAAGAACCTCGTCGGCTTGGCGCGCTCGGTCAACGAGATAGTCACCAAGACCCGCTCCAAGAAGCTTGCGCCCGATGATCTGCAGGGTGGCACGTTCACGATAACCAACCCCGGGCCCTTTGGTTCGATCGTCTCGGTGCCGATCATCCCGCGCGGCCAGGCAGCGATCCTGAGCTTCGAGGCGATCGGCAAGAAGGTGGTCGTGACAGACGACGACGCCATAGCGATTCGCAGCATGGGATTTGTGACGCTGTCATGGGATCACCGCGTCATCGACGGGGCCGAGGCCTCGCAGTTCTTGGCCTTGCTCAAGAAGCGGCTCGAGACGATGGACTTCTCGAGCGAGCTGGCGCACTACCTCTGACAGGGCATTAGGAGGGTGATGGGAGATCAGGAGGGGGCCGCGGCGCAGCCCGGCGTCCTCGAAGCCGCGTGGTTGGGGCGCGCCGGCTACGAGGACATGTGGGCGTGGCAACGACGCCGCTTCGAAGCCCGACGTGCCGGCGAGTGCAACGACATGGTCGCCCTCCTCGAACATCCGCCGACCTACACATTGGGCCGACGTTCGACTCCAGAAGAGATCCTCTACACCTCCGAGCAGAGGCGGGCGCGCGGCATCTCGTTGTTCGAGGTCGATAGAGGGGGCAGGGCCACCTACCACGGGCCCGGACAGATAGTCGGCTACCCGATCGTGGCTCTGGGCCAGCGCTACGACGTTCTTCAATACTTGCGGGGAATAGAGGACGCGCTCATCGGGTCACTGGCTGAGGTCGCGATCGAAGGGCATCGTGACCCGCGCCACACGGGTGTGTGGGTGGGTGACAACAAGATCGCAGCCATTGGCGTAAGGATCACGCGCGGCATCACCATGCACGGGTTCGCCCTCAACGTCGGCACCGACCTCTCGATGTTCGAGGGCATCGTGCCGTGCGGCATAGAGGACCATTGGGTCACCTCGGTCGAAGCCGAGACTGGGGTGAACCATCGGCTTGAGGACGTCGCGCTGCTCCTGGGACGCCATCTCGCCCGGGTGATGAGCCGCACTCTCGAGTGGATCACTCCCAAGGACGTACCTCAAGCCCTCGCAACGGCGCGAGACGCAGAGGAGCTCCGGCTCATCTCCTGAGCCACTAGAAAGGCGAGCACATGACCGACCTGCACAGCGATCTGGGCCTCAAAGAAGAAGATCTGATCGAGATGTTCCACATGATGCTGCTTGCCCGCTATTGCGACGAGCGGCAGTGGGCGTTGAACCGCCAGGGCAAGGCTCCGTTTGTCGTCCCCGTCTCCGGACACGAAGGGGCGCAAGTGGGATCGGTGTGGGCGTTCGAGCGAGGCAAGGACGTTTTGTGCCCCTATTACCGAGACATGGCTTTGGCGCTGGCCGCCGGCTTTACGGCGACCGACGTCTTTGCCGGGTTGTTCGGCAAGGTCTCCGATCCCTCGTCTGCGGGCAGGCAGATGCCCGCTCATTGGGGGTCGCGCAAACACAACATCATCACCGGCTCGTCTCCGATTGCAACACAGTGCCTGCATGCGGCCGGGATTGCCTATTCCAAGAAGCTCAAACGCGAGGATGCGGTGGTGGGGACTTGGTTTGGAGAAGGCGGAACCTCTGAAGGCGACTGGCACGGCGCTATGAACTTCGCCGGCATCCACACCCTGCCCCTGGTGTTCGTGTGTGAGAACAATCAGTACGCCATCAGCGTCCACGAGTCAAAACAGGTTGCAGGCCGCGTGTACAAACGAGCTATGGCGTACGGATTTCCGGGCAAGGAAGGCGACGGGAACGACATCTTGGAGTCGTATCGCCTCACCAAGGAAGCGGTCGATCGAGCTCGGGCCGGCGAGGGGCCGTCGTTGATCGAGCTGCGCACCTATCGCTTTTACTCTCACACCTCAGACGATGACGATCGTACTTACAGGTCGCGCGAGGAGGTTCAGAAGTGGCGGGACAAAGACCCCATCCCGCGCTTCGAGGCATATCTCAAGAGAGCCGAGGTCCTCGACGATGCAGAGGTGGGCGCGCTAAAGGAGCGTACGAAGGTGGAAGTGCAGGACGGCGTCAAAGAGGCCGAGGAGGCAGACTTTCCGGACCCCGCCACCGCGGGCGCAGGCGTCTACGGCGACCTCGACATGCAGGGCCGGTAATGGCGATAAAGACGCTGATCCAAGCCGTGCACGACGCGATGCTCGATGAGATGCGACGCGACGACAGAGTCGTCGTATTGGGCGAGGATGTGGGAGCGCGCGGCGGAGTGTTTCGCGCCACCATGGGGCTAATGGACGAGTTTGGCTCCGAGCGCGTCATCGATACCCCGCTGGACGAGTGTCTGATCGCGGGAGTCGCCATCGGCATGGCGCTCGATGACCTGCGCCCGGTCGCCGAGATGCAATTCGCCGACTTCATCTTTCCGGCCTTCAATCAGATCGTTTCGGAGGCGGCCAAGATTCGCTATCGCTCGAACGGCGACTTCAGCGTCCCGATGGTGATCAGGGCGCCTTATGGCGGAGGCGTGCACGGTGCGCTCTACCATTCACAGTCGGTAGAGGCCTTCTTCGCTCACGTCCCCGGACTTAAGGTCGTGGCACCCTCCACAGCGTACGACGCCCAGGGGATGCTCACGATGGCGATCGAGGACCCCGACCCCGTCATGTTCTTCGAGCACAAGAAGACCTACCGCCTGGTGCGCGATGAGGTGCCCGACGAGCGCTACACGATTCCGTTCGGGCGAGCGAAGGTGCGGCGAGAGGGCGGCGACGTGACATGCGTTTCCTACGGCTTGCTGCACCACTTCTGCGTCGAAGCCGCCGCACGTCTGTCCCATGACGGCATCGAGATCGAGGTCATCGATCTGCGCAGCATCTATCCGCTCGACATCGACACCGTGCTTGAGTCTGTGGCCAAGACGAGCAAGGTGATGATCCTGTACGAGGACACGAAGTTCCTGGGGCTCGGGGCCGAGGTGGCAGCCCAGATAGCGGAGCGGGCCATGTTCGAGCTCGATGCCCCCATTGTTCGAATCGGGGGCCCGCATGTTCCCGCGATGCCCTACTCTCCGGCGCTCGAGCACTGGTTCTTGCCCGATGTCGATCGCATAGAGCAAGAGATGCGTAAGCTGGCTGAGTACTGATGGCCAAGGTCATGCTCCCCACTATCGAGATTTCCTCAAAGGGAGGCACCCAGCGATCCGCTGGAGGATCGCGCGGAAAGAAGGACGTCGAGGCGAACCTCCGGCGCGGCGCGCCTCTGCGCGAGGCGCCGGGATTGGGCGCGGCGCGGCCGCAGCGACGGCCCGAGTGGCTCAAGGTCAAGATCAGGCAGGGGCCAAACTTCACCGAGCTACGCAGCATCATGCAGGAGCGGGGGCTGCATACGGTTTGCGAGGAGGCCTCCTGCCCCAACATCTACGAGTGTTGGGAGGCGCGCGAGGCGACCTTTTTGCTCGCCGGCGATCGCTGTACCAGGCGCTGCGGCTTTTGCGACGTGATGACCGCGCGGCCCGAGCCTCTGGATAAGGATGAGCCCAACAAGATCGCCGAGGCAGTGGCGCTGATGGGGCTGAAGTTTGTGGTGATCACCGGCGTGGCGCGCGACGACCTCGACGACGCCGGGTCGGCTCACTGGGCCCGCACCATCGGCGCGGTGAGAGAGGCCAACGAGGGCTGCGGGATCGAGGTCTTGATTCCCGATTTCAAGGGCCGCAAGGAGGACCCGCGCGCCTCGCTCGCTCGCGTTATCGAGGCCCGGCCCGAAGTGCTTGCTCACAACCTCGAGACCGTGGCCCGGCTCCATCCCAAGATCCGTCCCGGCTTTGGCTACCGGTCAAGCCTCGATCTCCTGGCCGGGGCTAAAGAGCTGCGATCGGAGCAGGTGACCAAGTCCAACCTCATCGTGGGCATGGGCGAGGTGGAAGCCGAGATCTACGAGGCGATGGCAGACCTGCGCGAGGCCGGCTGCGACGTGCTCACAATCGGTCAATACCTGCAGCCGAGCGTTTCCTGGCACCTGCCGGTCGATCGCTGGGTCCACCCCGACGAATTCGCCCGCTACAAGGCCTACGGCGAGGATCTGCTCGGCCTGGCATGGGTCGAGTCCGGGCCCCTGGTGCGCTCGAGCTACCACGCCGGGGAGCAATACAGGCGGGCCGCAGCCCGACTGGCTCGCTGATTCCCCGAGGGTGCCGAGTGGTGGTTAATGGTGGCTGCGCAACCGCTCATGACCACTCGGCACCACAGCGGGGCTGGGCGGGTATCATTTGTGCGGTTTGCAACCCGCTCCAATTTAGGTTCATGAGTTTAGGTTCATGAGGTTCAGGAGGAAGTAGTGACCTACGTCATCGCGGAGCCATGCATCGGCGTCAAGGACCGTGCTTGCGTCGATGAGTGTCCCGTCGACTGCATCTACGAGGGTGAGGACCAGCTCTGGATCCACCCCGAAGAGTGCGTCGACTGCGACGCCTGCCTGCCGGCTTGCCCCGTCGACGCCATTTTTCCCGCCGACTCGGTTCCCACCGAATGGGCCGAGTACACCGCGTCCCAGGCACAGTGGTTCGAGGATCATCCGGACGCTTCCGGAGGCGCCATGGAGAGCCCCTTCGCTCCTGCCGAGGAAAGAGGCGAGTAGGGATCTCAGGCGGCTCGGCCCGCCGTCCAACCGAACTTTGCACCCCCGACCACCTGTGTGACGTGGTTGCGGGCACAAAGTTCGTGCTGAGCCCGATTTCGCCCGATTTCGCAATCCCCGCTGCTATAGTGGGGCGGCGTTAGGCGAAATTTCATCTGCTGTCCATCTGGAGGACAACTTCATGACCGCGCAAGCCGCGGCCCACGAACAAACCAAGCCCAGGCGAGAGCTCGATCGCGTCGTCATTCGTTTCGCAGGCGACTCGGGTGACGGGATGCAGCTCACCGGTGACCGTTTCACGAACGCTACCGCGCTGTTCGGGAACGACATCTCCACGATGCCTGACTTCCCGGCCGAGATCCGCGCCCCCGCCGGGACGATCTCGGGGGTCAGCGCCTTCCAGATCCACTTCTCGGACCACGACATCATGACCCCCGGAGACCAGCCGGGCGTGCTCGTCGCCATGAATCCGGCCGCGCTGAAGGCGCACCTCAAGGACGTCGTGTCCGGCGGCCTCTTGATCGTCAACCGGGATGCCTTCGAGAAGCGAAATCTCGACAAGGCCGGCTACTCCACCAACCCGCTCGAAGACGGCAGCCTCGATATCTACCAGGTTTACGAAATTCCCATGACCTCGATGACGATCGAGGCCGTCAAGGGAGCCGGGATCGGCAAGAAGGAAGCCCAGAGATCCAAGAACATGCTCGCCCTGGGCGTGTTGTCGTGGATGTACGGGCGGCCGCTCGAGCCGACGATCGACTGGCTCAACAAGAAGTTCGCCCGCAAGCCTCAGATAGCGGAGGCGAATACCGCCGCGCTCAAGGTCGGCCACGCCTTCGGGGAAACTGCGGAGCTAAGCGCCTTCGAGGTAAAACCGGCAGTCATCGCACCGGGGACCTACCGGCGTGTCACCGGCAACCAAGCACTCGCCTACGGGCTGATCGCCGCGAGCGTGCAGGCCAAGCTCCCACTGTTCCTGGGCTCGTATCCCATCACCCCCGCTTCGGACATCCTGCACGAGCTCTCGCGCCACAAGAACTTCGGCATTCGCACCGTGCAGGCAGAGGATGAGATCGCAGCTTGCGGGATGGCGTTGGGGGCCGCATTCGCGGGCCACTTAGGGGTGACGACGACCTCTGGTCCCGGTCTCGATCTGAAATCAGAGACCATAGGTCTCGGGATCGCGCTCGAGCTTCCTCTGATCGTTGTCGACATCCAGCGCGGAGGACCGTCGACGGGGCTCCCTACCAAGACCGAGCAGTCGGATCTGCTGCATGCGATGTACGGCCGCCACGGCGAAGCTCCCCTGCCGATCGTGGCGTCTTATTCCCCCTCGTCGTGCTTCTGGGCTGCGCTTGAGTCTGCCCGGCTCGCCCTCAAGTACATGACGCCGGTCATCCTGTTGTCGGACGGCTACCTCGGAAACGGCGCCGAGCCGTGGCGTGTCCCCAGCATCGACAAGCTCCCCGACATCTCGGTGAAGTTCGCGACCGAGCCCAACGTCGACGGCGAGTTCTGGCCTTACCTCAGAGACGACGAGACTCTGGCGCGTCCCTGGGCCATTCCGGGTACCGCCGGTCTCGAACACAGGATCGGCGGCCTCGAGAAGGCGGACGGCACCGGAAACATCTCCTACGACCCCGAGAATCACCAGCTGATGACCCTTCTGAGGGCGGCGAAGGTCCAGGCAATCGAGGAGGACATCGACCCTCTCGAGTGGCACGGCGACGAGGACGCCCAAGTGCTGGTGCTGGGCTGGGGAAGCACTTATGGCGCCATCGGAGTCGCCTGCAGGAGGCTGCATGAACGGGGTAAGAAGGTCGCCCGTGCTCATTTGCGGCACATGAACCCGTTTCCTCAAAATACAGAGGACGTCCTGCGTCGCTTCAAGCGCGTGGTCATTCCCGAGATGAACACCGGCCAGCTCGCCAAGCTCATCAGGGCCGACTTCCTCATCGATGCGATAACGATTTCGAGCATGCGCGGCATGCCCTTCAAGGCTCGAGACCTCGAAGCGCAATTGCTGGAGATCATCTGAGGTGGTCGAAGGCAACGGAGAAACGCTGGGGTTGGGCCGGGGCCTAACCGAGGCATCGGGCGGCGTCAACACTCTGGCTCGCAAGGACTTCGTTTCGGACCAGGAGGTGCGCTGGTGCCCGGGCTGCGGTGATTACGCGATCCTGGCCGCCATTCAGAGAGTCATGCCCGAGCTGGGCATTCCGCGCGAGAAGATCGTGTTCCTCTCGGGCATCGGCTGCGCCAGTCGCTTCCCCTATTACATGAACACCTATGGGCTGCACGGCATTCACGGGCGGGCGCCGGCGATCGCGACGGGGCTCGCCACCACCCGTCCCGATCTAAGCGTGTGGGTTGTGATGGGCGACGGCGATGCGCTGTCGATCGGTGGTAACCACCTGATCCATGCATTGAGGCGCAATGTGAACCTCAAGCTGCTGATGTTCAACAATCAGATCTACGGGCTCACCAAGGGCCAGTACTCGCCCACCTCAGAGCAGGGAAAGGTGACGAAGTCGACTCCGTTTGGATCCCTCGAACGACCGTTCAACCCGGTTTCGGTCGCTCTGGGCGCGGAGGGGACATTTGTGGCTCGCACCATGGACGTCGAACGAAAGCACCTGCCCGCCGTATTGCGCCGGGCAGCCGCCCACAGGGGCAGTGCATTCGTCGAGATATATCAAAACTGCAACATCTTCAACGATGGCGCTTTCCTCGCCTTGACCTCCAAGGAGGGCGGCTCGCGCAACCGCATCTACCTCGAGCACGGCAAGCCGGTTCGCTTCGGCACCGATCTTGAGAAGGGCGTCCGTATGGACAAGGACGGCAGGCTCGAGATCGTGTCGGTGAGCGATGTTGACATCTCCCACCTCGTCGTTCACGACGAACACCGCGACAACCCCAGCCTCGCCTTCGCACTGTCCCGCATCGCCGAAGGCCCGACTACCCCGACGCCTTTCGGCATCTTCCGCGACGTGGAGCGACCGGTCTACGGCGAGGTGATGGAGAATCAGCTGCGATCTGCGTCGGAGAAACAGGGGCCGGGCGATCTCGAACGTTTGCTGTTTACCGAGGACACCTGGACAGTTGGCTGAGGACCCTTCGCCAGAGACGATCGAGGAGCGCGCCCGCAAGCTCGAGCACGGCGGCGAGGGACACGAGGGTTTGAGAGACGATCGCGCTGCCTCGCGGCGCGCCGCCCGGCAGATACTGCGGGAGTCGGAGGAGCGGATCGCGGACCCCGCCACCACCGACCGCTCCGAGGATGATGCTATCCGGCGCTCCTCCGAGGACACCGTCTAGGTGACTGAGCAGAAAGTCGAATTGGGATGAACTTCCACCGCAAAGCTCCTGGTCAGGCGCTTGACCGATGGGTCAATTTGAGCGCGGACCCTACCTTCCAGTCACTCACCTAGCGGCTCCCTCTGCTGCCCGAGGTACTCAAACGCGCGTAGCGTGCTCTCAGGTACCGAATCGGTACTCCACCGCGCTCAACGCGCGATCCACCACCCTTCGAGCAGCGGCCCGTCCCCGAGGTACTCGAACGCTAACAACGTTCTCTCAGGTACCGAATCGGTACTCCACCGCGCTCAACGCGCGATCCACTACCTGGGGCGAACGCTGCTAGAGGGAGCGCGAGTAGGAGATCACCGCGTTGCTATTCTTGTTCGTCGGGCATCGGCCCGCGTCTATCAGCATGCGGACATGGCTACCCGCTTTCTTGAACAGGTTGGGCCACGCGTAGTCGCCGCCTCCCTCGTTCGTCAGCTCGACAACATCCTTTCCCCACGCAGAGCCCTTGAGCCGTCGGGTGAGCAGCGCTTTGTCCGAGCTGCGCACCATCGCGAGCAACGCTCCATCGCCGGTGGCCGCCAAGCTTGGATCCATGTAACCAGAGTTCGTCTCGAGGCTGGTCGTAGCCTTGGTGCCTGCGGCATTGAAGCGCACGACCTCGACGGTGTGGTTGATGACGTCGCTCTCGACCGCGGCCAGGACCGCGCCCGACGGAAGTGCAATCGCGCTCGGCTTGGCTTGGGAGGCCACGTCGGCGCTTGCCGTCCCACCACCCCAGGTACGAAGGCCCTGCGAGGACGAGTGCGTGAACATGCGCAGAGAACCGGCCCGAGCCACCAGCGCGACGCCGCTCGGCGTCGGCACCAGCGTCCCTGTGGGCTTGTTGGAGGTCGTCGTGTAATGGATCGTGCGGCTCTTCAGGACCGGGCGGGCGCTGAGGTCCGAGAGCCACCCCGTAACCACCTCGTGGCTGTCTTCGCCTGTCTTGCGCAACCACGTCACCACCCCGCGGGGGCCAGAGGCGCGACGCTCGAAGGCTATGTCCGCCCTGACGTTGCCCAGACCTTGGGGCTCCAGCGTCACCTCCGGCCCGATACGTGGGCCGCTCGGGTTGCTGAGCTGGGTCAGCCTCCTCATCTTCAAGGCGGACGGATAAGGGGCGAAATCGTACCCGGCCCACACGATCCAGGCGCGCTGGCGGCCGGAGGCGGTCGTCAGCGCGATGGAAGCGGGTCGGTCGTTGGGACCATCGCTCATCACTATGTTGCCGTTCGACACCGCTCCGCGGGTTGTGCTTTTCCACCCCTTGCCCGGATCGCGCCATCGCAGGTGCATGCCGGACCCATGGGGGTCGTAAATCGCGAGTTGCCGCCCGCTCTTGGTCACCGCGAGGCGTTTGTTGCTGGCGTATCCGGTGGCGTTGCTCGAGCCGCCGTCGCAATCATCGGCGACTTGCACGACCTCCTGCTCGTGTGACGCTCCGGCGGGGGCTGTCGTCAGCAGCGCCCCCAGCGCAACGACTCCGGTCAAGCGCCTGGCAAGGGGCGTGTGCAACAGTCCGCGCCTCACGCCGGGATCTTCATACGGGAATCCAGGACCGGCTCTGCGGCCGGTGCCGGTCGTGCTTGGGGCTTTCTCGAGCCGTCCAGGTGATAGCGGATCCGAGCGATGATCGGGCCCGGGTCAAGCAGCGACTCGGTGCCATGCGCGGTGCCCAGGCGAGGACGGAACTCGCTCAACGATTGAGCCGGGCTCATAGTGCCGGACTTCAGTGCCCAGCGCAGATGTCTGAGGTCGCCGGCAAGCCAGCGGTAGGCAACTCCCTCCCGAGCACGGGCGGGGGACACGCTCTTGCCGTCCAGCAGATCGCACCACACGCCTGCCAGGTTCACCCCCGCAGCCAACGCCAGGGACTGCGTGCCATAGGGGCGCGTGTGGACATCGAGCAGATGGGGGCCGATGAGCTGCACGTTGAAGATGCCGTCGTAGTCACTGAGGAGGAGACGAATCCTTTCCTCGAGCTCCTCATCGGGAGCAATCGTGATCGCGTAGCTCGCCTGCCCGCAAGGCATGGGCCAGATGCGATGCCAACGCTGGTGCACCGCCGCTACCATCCTCCCTTGCCACATGACGCCGCCCACGGTGCGGATAGGCTCGTTGAGAAACGGTTGCACCATTACCTCGCCCCGGATGTTTGCGGCCCGCTTGAGATCGGCGGCCGAGTCGGCGCGAAACGGTCTCCTATCGCGCACCACCGGCTTGACCACCAGCGGGTAGTCGAGCCCTCGTGAGGCCGCCCTGAGCTCTGCTCCCGAGGAGAACGTCCCAGAGGGAGGGCTGCTGAGGCCCACGTCCCGGGCTAGCCGGGCCAACACCGTTTTGTCCAACAGATGTCGCACCGGGTAGTCGAGATTCAGAAGGGCGGAGTCGCTTACAGGCAGGCACGTCAGGTAGGGGCGTGAGGCAAGCTCCGCCCGAACGGCTTCGGCGTAGCCGGGCTCGTCCACAGCCGGGACGCGCACGCTGCGAACACACGAATTTGACGACGCGGCCAACGAGTGTTTGCCCTGGGTCGTCACAGCCGGCGCGTAGCCGGCCGCATCCAGCGCTCTCACGGTCGTCAAGCCGATGCGACCCTGGTCGCCGGTGACAAGCACCATCGCTCTGGTTTTCACTCGGGCCTCCTGGTGTTGAGATCCGACACATGCGTCTCGACTTGCTGGATCAGTCGGGGAACGGGGAGGGCAGCGTCGAGAAACACGCGCCGTTGGCTGCGCGGCAGGATCCGATGCCACACCGCCATCTGGCGGGCGAGCTCCTCGGTCGTCAGCTGTGGCTTGCGCGCGTGGATGGTGGCCGGGTGGGCCTCGAGGATGAGGATTAGATCCGCACGCGGGATCAGGCGGCCTAGCACGACGAAGGGCCGCCCGGAGCGCAGTCGATAGCGTCGCGGGTCAACGGCATGGTCCCACCAGCCGCGCTCGAACACCACCCAGCCGCCGCTCTTGACGAAAGGCCGCACTCGCATGCGCCAGCCGAGCATGAAGTCGATGAAGAGGTAGAGCGCCTTCCACGTGGACGCTCCCCAGGGATAGGGCCGCGGGTAGAGGCGTGGCCCGAAGAGGTCCGGAGTAGCACCCTCACCCAGCCGGCGGGCGCGAGCCCGCTCCCGATTGCGCCGGGGCAAGAGGCGTGGAAAGCGAATGTGCATGACGGGCACCTCGCCCAGCACCTCGCTGATGACCTCTGCGGCAAGGGTGCTCTTCCCAGCACCGTCGGGCCCTCCGATGATGAGTACGCCACCCGTGGTGGGCAGGCTCCCTACCGGGCCGGTGTGCTGCGCCGGCCCCTGGGTGAGGCGGCTCGACTGCGACGAGGCTGAGGCAACCATGGACTTTTCCCTCCAGAAATTAGCTTTTATTGGAGGAAGTTACCTTCCAGGCGGCCAGTTAACAATAAGTTAAAGTGCGCAGATGCATCAGAACTTAACCAATGTTCTACGTTCTTTGCGCAACTCTATTTGCTCTGGGCCGAGGCGACACCTATGCTCGCCTGGACGGCAAATCGGCGGTTCGGCGCGTCCGCTTGCGCCCACGTCTAAGGACGGATCATGACCATTGACAGATATGAGCTATGGCACAGGCTCCTGGTCGCCCTTACCGAGGGGGCGCCGAACTGGGGGGTGGCGGGAAACGTCGACGAGGGTCTGTCGGGGGACGGGGACGTGGATCTCATCGCACCGGTCGCCGAGTGGCATCGCGTCGAGAATCACTTTCGCGGTTGGGCGGAGGCTAACGGACTAAGCTCCGTGGTCTCCTGTACCCACCGGCCCGGGGTGCTCGAGCTGGTCGCCCTGGGGGCCGGGGAGAAGCCCGTCTACCAGGTCGAGGTTCTGGGGTTCAGGCATTTTCGAGGCGCGAGGCTGTACCGAGCCGAAGATCTGGCCGCCGCGATGGAGATGGATCCCCGCGGCTGGCGGCGGCTGCGGCCGGGTGCCGCGGGGGTGGTCAAGCTGCTACCCAACGGGGTCACCTGGAGCGGAGGTCTTAAGTGGCGCGGGCCGAAGGCTCAGCGTGTGCTGACCCTTCTAAGGGATGATCCCGAGGGAGTCCGAGGGGCCGCGGATGCGTTCGGGTCGGTCCGGGGACTTGTGGCGACGGCTGCGCTCAGAGCGGGGCAGGGCCGCTGGAGCCGGTGGCGCATGTCCGTGGTCGGGCTGTGGGCACTTGTGAGAGGCCTCGGCCACCCCAAATCATTCCTTGCCAGAGCCGGGTTCCGCCTCCGCAGGGGCCGCTGCGAGCTTCTGGCCACTGTCAAGAATCAGGAGCTGGTGCGCCGCGACCCAGAAGAGTGGTTGGCGCGGGTGGCCGCCGAGCACGAGGTGAGGTGGCTGAAGGTTCCCAGCGGACCGTCCACCACCCAAATAGGTAGCTGATGGTCCATTGTGGACGCCGTGTGGTTGCCTGCTCAGTGCTCCGCACCGGAATACGGTGTACTTAGAGGAGCTCTACGCCCAGCGCCACGAGCTTGCCGCGAAACGACTCGTAGCCTCGTTCGATCAAACGGGCATTGTGAACTCGAGACACTCCATCTGCCACTAGTGCGGCGATCACATAGGAGAAGCCGCCTCTGAGGTCAGGCACGTAGAGATCGCCGCCCTGGAGCTTGGTCTGGCCCACGACGACGGCCGAGTGGAGGTGGTTGCGGCGGCCGAAGCGGCACGGGCTGGGCCCGAGACACTCTCTGAACGTCTGAATGTTCGCGCCGAGGCTGTTGAGGGCGTGCGTGTAGCCGAGGCGGTTCTCGTAAACGGTTTCGTGCAGGACGGATACGCCTTGAGCTTGGGTCAGAGCGGTCACCAGGGGCGGTTGCCAGTCGGTCATGAACCCCGGATGCACGTCTGTTTCCAGTGCCAGCGGCCTCAGCAGGTTGGCAACTCGGTAGAAGGTGATGGTTTCTCCCGAGATGTCGAACTCGCCGCCCGCTTTGCGGAAGACGTTGAGGAACGTCATCATGTCGAGCTGGGCGACTCCGGAAACCGATACGCAGCCGTTTGTGGCGAGCGCAGCGCAAGCCCATGAGGCGGCCTCGAGCCGGTCGGGCATCGATCGGTGAGTGAAGGCTCGGAGCGAGCCAGTGCCGTCGATGTGGATCACCCGGCCGGGTTGCACCGAGATGATGGCGCCCATCTTCTGCAGCACCGTGATCAGGTCGAGTATCTCGGGCTCGATGGCGGCGTTGGAGAGCTCCGTCTCACCTTCGGCCAGCACGCCCGTGAGAAGCACCTGCTCGGTCGCGCCCACGCTTGGATAGGGCAGGGTGAGCTTGCACCCGCGCAAACGATCCGCGGTGAGCCGAATGACCTCGGGAAGCTCCTCGACCACGGCCCCAAAAGACTTAAGGGCGTCGAGGTGCATGTCGATGGGGCGGGGTCCAATCTCGCAGCCGCCCGGCTGGTGGATCGTCACCGCACCGAGCCGGTGCAGCAGGGGGCCGCAGATCAGAATCGGGATGCGGCTCTGACCGTGGGCCTCTTCGAGCTCCTCTGGAGAGGGGGCCTTCAGCGTCCGGGCGGTGATCTCCATGGAGTCGCCGTCCCGCTCCACGGTGCCCCCGAGCGCCGTTATTAGGCGGCTCACCACGTCGATGTCGCGCACCTCAGCGATATTGGTGATCCGGCAGGGCTTGGAGGTCAGCAGGGCGGCGACCATGGACTTGGGAACGCTGTT
>Ga0209587_1000057_pt1 | contig 52580 bp, 53 predicted proteins | sample NGEPerD_2_FD_184512 | JGI IMG/M metagenome (GOLD analysis project Ga0209587, IMG submission 184512) | Arctic peat soil microbial communities from the Barrow Environmental Observatory site, Barrow, Alaska, USA - NGEE PermafrostL1-D... | ecosystem: Environmental > Terrestrial > Soil > Wetlands >...
GCTCGGTAAACACCGGGGCCTCCCACACATGTAGGCACTGCCGAACAGGACCTCTGCTCGGTAACCCACGATCCTCTGTGTGAGTGAGGTCCCGGCCCGCAACGAACGGGCACCTACATACCGTCTAGGTGCTCGGACGACCCGCCTCATGAAACACCGCACATGGGACTGAGGTCGTGCCAGGGCGGAACAGCCACGCAGTCGTCTACCAGTCGGCTGGCTCGTAGTCCTTGACGAAGCAGCCGTAGATGTCCTTGCCCAGCTCTCCCTGAACGATCGGGTCGTACACTCTCGCCGCGCCATCGACCAGATCCAGGGGGGCGTGGAAGCCCTCTTCAGCCAGGCGCATCTTGGTCGGGTGGGGGCGTTCGTCGGTGATCCAACCGGTGTCGACCGAAGTCATCAGGATGGCGTCGGTCTCGAGCATCTCCTGTGCGCTGGTCCGCGTGAGCATGTTGAGTGCCGCTTTGGCCATGTTGGTGTGTGGATGACCGGGACCCTTGTAGCTGCGGCTGAACTGCCCCTCCATCGCCGAGACGTTGACGATGTACTTGCGCCGAGCCGCTGAGGACGCCATCGAGCGGCGTAGCCGGCTGATCAGGATGAAAGGTGCCGTGGAGTTGCAGAGCTGAACCTCGAGCAGCTCTAGCGCATCCACTTCTTGAACGTGTTGGGTCCAGCTGTTCACGTCATGCAGGTCCGGCACCAGGCCTCCGGCGTCGATCGCGGTGCCGGCCTGCACTCTGGCCGGGGTCGCAGAACCGGCGCGCAGGGCCAGGCTGGTCAACGCGTGCGGAGTGGTCGCGTGCGCCGGTGGGGGGGCATCCAGCGCTCCGGCGAGGGAGGACGGATGGGCGTCGCTGATGTGGTCGAACGTGATCATCTCGGGGAGCGGCCCTTGCGGCAGTGGCGCCGACTCGGCCTCGACCAGCGGCGCGTAGGACCCCGGCGACCGGCGTACGGTTTGGGCGGCGTTGTTGATCAGGATGTCCAGCGGCCCCTGTGCCGCAACGGAATCCGCGAGCGCGACGACCTGGGCCGGGTCACGCAGGTCGATCCCGACGATGCGGAGCCGGTGGATCCAGTCGGCGCTGTCCTCCATGGCGGTGAATCGCCGGACCGCGTCGCTCGGGAAGCGCGTCGTGATCGTCGTGTGGGCTCCGTCGCGCAGGAGCCGAAGCGCGATGTACATCCCGATCTTGGCGCGGCCGCCGGTGAGCAGAGCGCGCCGACCGGTGAGGTCGGTGCGCTCGTTGCGTTTGCTGCGGTTGAGGACAGCGCCCTGGGGGCAGAGCTGATGGTAGAACGCATCGACGTCGACGTACCGGGACTTGCAGGTGTAACAGGAGCGCGGCTGCAGCAGCCTTCCCGCGAGGGCGCCGGCGGCGTTGGACACGAGCTTGAGGCCTTGGGTCTCGTCATCGATCCTGTCGCGGGCGCCCGTCGCCGTCAGTGCCGTCACCGCGCGATCGTTGGCCAGCACCTTCTCGCGCCGCTGCGAACGCCGTGATTCTTTGACGCCCTTGTAGATTCGCGCGGTCGCTCGCCTGATCGCCACAGCGTCCGGATGCTCGGTCGGCAGCTCGTCGGCCGCTGCCAGGACGCGCAGGCAGAGCTTGAGGTCAGCCTGCGGTATGCCCGGATGTCCAGGGGCGCGTCGTCCGGCGTCGAGCCGGACGGTCCCCTGGTCCGCCCCTGTCACTGGGGGTTGGTTGTCGTCTGTGAGCACCCCGAAACTGTACGCGGAGCCGGGCGGGGCTCACATTTCACGTCGTCGTCGGCCCCTGTCGAAGGCGGCCCTGTTCGGACCAGGGCCCCGTGCCACCAACGCGTTCGATCGTGATGTGGACGACGAAACCCGGTGGCGGGTTCGGCATGGGAGGGAACGTCGTCCCTGGCCCCACATACGTCTGCGCCAGACGGCTCAACAGCTCGGGTGCGCCGCCTTCGGTGATCCGGGCCCGGCCATGGACCACGAGGTAGTTGCGCATCCCGATGCCGTTGTCGCCCTCGGCCTCGAAGGAGAGCGCCACACGAGGGTCCCTGCGGATGTTGTGCAGCTTCTGCTGCCGACCCCAGATGGGCCGACACCAGCTCATCACCATCCAGGCCGACCCACACGACGGCCAGCTGCGGCGACCCGTCCTCGTTGACCGTGACCAGGTGCGCCAGCGCGCCCGACTCGATCACCTGCCGGGCCGCGTTGTTGAGCATGGACGGTGTTCCTCGGCCCGGGCTCTACGCGCCCTTGCCCTCCTCCTTGCTGCCTGTGTCCTTGTTGCCCTTGTCCGTGCTGTCACTCGGGGCGGCGTCAGTCTCCGCGGCGGGGGCCAGCGGATCTGGAACGCTGGCCTCATCCAGGGGTTCGAGGGTCTCCGGCTCGGCGTCGCTGGTGGCTGCCGTTTCCGTCGCGCTGGCCGTGTCGACGGGTTCCAGGGACTCGACTCCGGAGCGACGACCGTCCGACGGGGCGATGTACGGGTCCGTTAGCGGGGTCGCCCATGGGTCGTCCTTGGGTGCGGACTTCTTCAGGAAGGACGTCACGGCCGCGCCGGCGGCACCAAGCAGCCCCAGCGTCATCAGCACCCGGCCACGCTTCTTGCGCTTGGGCGTGGCGACCGCGTCGCCCCTGACTACGGCTGCGGCGTCGCTTCCACGGGACACGACCTCATCCTTGGCGGCAGCGCTCGCTGCGGCCCAGGCCGTGATCGCCTCGGTTACGCGGGGAAGGAGCTCGTCGACGATCTTGTCGCGCGCGATGTCAACCTTGGGCGCGAGGCCGCTGACCGCGGACTCCAGCTTGGGGGCGGCGACCTCGATGCCGTGCTCGACGCGGGGCTTGGCCCAGAGGCGTGCCGCCTCGACGCGGGGCTGACCCCATTCCTTGGCGCTCCCGGCGGCCTGCCCGATGGCAGGGGCAACCCGCTCGCGCAGCTGATCTGCGACCGTCCCCGCGCTATCCGCAAGTGACGACGAGTGGTCCTGAAGCTGCTCTTTCTTGCTCTTGCTGTGGAACACGAGGCCCTCCAATGGTGATGACTGGTCTTGCTGCCCATCCTGCACCGTGCGGGCGGGCGTGACCACCCACGTCTTTTGTGGCGAGCCCCATGCAGGTCACCCGCCCGGTTCGGCCAGGCCCCATCAGCGCGTGCGAGGATGACGCCATGAACGTCACCCTTCACACAAGCCTCGGCGACATCAACATCACGATGTTCCCCGACCACGCCCCCAAGACGGTTGCCAACTTCGTGGGACTCGCCACGGGAACCCTAGACTACAAGGACGACGCCGGCCGCACGAGCCCGACGCCCTACTACGACGGCCTGATCTTCCACCGCGTCATTCCCGGCTTCATGATCCAGGGCGGTTGCCCCAACGGCAGCGGCATGGGCGGCCCCGGCTTCGCGTTCAATGACGAGATCAGCCCCGACAAGAACTTCAACAAGCCGTACGTCCTGGCCATGGCCAACGCCGGCACCCGTGGCGGCAAGGGCACCAACGGCTCGCAGTTCTTCATCACCACGGGTCCGACCCCGCACCTGCAGGGCAAGCACACCATCTTCGGTGAGGTCGCCGACCAGCCGAGCCGCGAGGTCGTCGACGCAATCGGTGCGGTTCGCACCGGCGGTGGCGACAAGCCGGTCGTGCCGGTCGTCATCAACTCCGTGACCGTCGACGAGAGCTGAGCTCACCTGTTGTGCAACGGTTCCCGGCTGGCTGGTGAGCGTCCCGCATGACCGAGCCTTCGCCATACCAGGCAGAGCCTGTCTGCCCGCGGCACCCAGATCGGGTGTCGTATGTCCGCTGCCAGCGGTGCAACCGGCCCACCTGCCCTGAGTGTCAACGGCCGGCAGTGGTCGGCATCCAGTGCGTCGACTGCGTCCGCGAAGGCCAGAAGAGCATGCGTATGCCGCGCACGCAGTTCGGTGCCACGGTCACCGCGGGCGGCCGACCAGTGGTCACCCTGGCGATCGTCGTCATCTGCGCCGTTGTCTGGCTGCTTCAGCAGGTCTCGCCGCAGATGACCCGCGACCTCGCGTTCGTGCCGGTGCTCGGCGCCACCGAACCGTGGCGGTTCCTCACGGCGGCTTTTGCGCACTCCCCCGGTCAGGTGCTGCACATCCTGTTCAACATGTACGCGCTGTGGGTGATCGGGCAGTATCTCGAACCCCTGCTCGGCAGGATCAGGTTCGCCATCCTGTATCTGGTGAGTGCGTTCGGCGGATCCGTCGGATACCTGCTGTTGGCCTCGCCGCCCCCGTTGCCCCTCACCCAGGCCGGCATTGACCACAGCAGCTGGGTGGTGTCGATGGTGGGCGCATCGGGCGCGGTCTTCGGGCTTTTCGGGGCGCTGCTCGTGCTCAACCGTCACCTCGGGCGATCGTCAGGCCCGATGTTCGGGGTGCTTGCGATCAATGCTGTCCTCGGCTTTGTCGTGCCAGGTATCGCCTGGCAGGCGCACCTGGGTGGTCTGCTGACCGGCGCGGCACTGGCCGGAGTCATCACCCTGACTGCCCCTCAGAGCCGCCGCAGGCTCCAGCTGCCGGCGCTGGTGGCGGTGACGGTGCTGCTCGCCATCGGCGCCGTCGCAAAATACGCCGTGACGGACGACTCGCTCCTGCGCTCCATCATGAGCTTGGCTCACTAGAGCCACCACTCTCGGGCAGGCCTGCGGAGGTGGCCAAGACGGCGGGTGCGTCAAGGCCGGTGACGCGTCCGGGCCGGGAGCAGGAATAACAGCCATGTCATTTATCCCCATTGGGGATAACGCCTGTGGATAACTCTGGTGGTGTGGCCGGAAAGCAGCTGGGGGAGCCGATTTGTCGGGCGTCAGCGCCAGCGCGTGGTCATCATGAAGCCGGTGATCATCAGACCGAAACCGATGCCCAGGTTCCAGTAGCCGATGTCGGGGATCGGGTAGTCCGTCCCGGTGACGTAGAAGGTCACGACCCAGAACAGACCCAGCAGCATCAGACCGAGCATCACCGGTGTGAACCACGGCGGGTTGGCCATGTTCGCCTTGGGATTGCGCTTGACTGGGGGGGTGTACGCCGCTTTGGCGCGTCCCTTCGACTCGGGCACCGGGATCGCTCCTTCGTTGGATGGTCAATCGTGCTGCACGTATTTGCCCTAGCGTAGAGGCTCTACATCCCGAGCCGAAGTCAGGAGGCACCGTTGTCGCTACGAGAGCGCCCGGGAACGACCCGGCGGCTCACTGGCTGGGCTGCCGTCGTGCCACTGGTTGCAGCCGCCGCCGGACTGATGTTCGCGACCAGCGCGCGTACCTCCCAGGGCGCCGACCTGCGCTCTTTCGGCCGCCTGAACCTGGCCGATGTGGTCCGCGCCCAGGACCGTGAGGTCCGTCAGCGCGCGGCGGGGGTGCAACAACTGCAGGAGCAGGTGGACTCACTGACCGCGCAAGCGGCCCCCGGCAATGCCGAGGTGGCCCGACTGCGCGCCCAGGCTGCGTTGCTGGCGCCGAGCGTCGGCGCCCAAGGGGTGACCGGTCCAGCCCTGTTGGTCAGTCTGGACGACGCCAAGCGCACGGCCGCAAGCCTGCCCCCCGGCTACACCGCCGACGACATCGTCGTGCACCAACAGGACGTCCAGAGCGTGGTCAACGCGCTGTGGGCCGGGGGTGCCGAGGCGATGATGTTGCAGGACCAGCGCGTCATCGCGACCAGCGCCGTCCGCTGCGTCGGCAACACGTTGATCCTGCAGGGGCGCGTCTACTCGCCGCCCTACGTCATCCAGGCGATTGGCGACCAGCCTGCCATGCGGGCCGCTCTGGACAGGAGTGAGCAGGTCAGGATCTACCGGGACTACGCCGACCTGTTCGGTATGGGCTATGACGTGACCAGCAAGGCAAAGGCGACCTTCCCGGCGTACGAGGGAAGCCTGAGTCTGTTGTCTGCAAAGAGTCAGGGATGAGGGCTGCACGGTGAAGGCGCTGCGCTGGGTGGTCGGGACGATCGGCGAGCTGTTGATCACCCTCGGAGTGTTGCTGTTGCTGTTCGTTGCGTGGCAGCTGTGGTGGACCGACGTGACGGCCAACCGCGAGCAGGCCGTGACCGTTCAGGCTCTGGAACGCGGGTTCACTCATGTCGCCGGCCCTCGGCCGGACCCTTTGGCGACACTGAAGAACGTCCCGTTCGGCGAAGCCTTTGCGATCGTGCGCATCCCACGGTTCGGCGCCGACTATGCCCGACCCGTGCTGCAGGGCACCGACCACGAAACACTGGGCAAAGGCGTCGGACACTATGCCGGGACGGCGATGCCGGGGCTGGTCGGCAACTTCGCCACGGCAGGCCATCGCACGACCTACGGGAAGCCGTATGTCGACGTCGACACGCTCCGGACCGGCGACTTCATCGTGATCGAGACCAAGACCCACTACATCGTCTATGCCGTGCAAAGACATGTGATCGTCACGCCGGACCACGTCGACGTCATTGCCCCCGTGCCGCAACACCCTGGTGCCACACCGACGCAGGCCTGGATGACGATGACCGCTTGCCATCCGAAGTTCAGCGCGCAACAACGCTACGTCGTGTTCTCCAAGCTCATGAGGATCTTCACCAGGGCAGACGGCCTCCCCGCGTCGTTCATGGCTGTCCCGGCGGGGGCGGTGGGCTGAGATGTATGGACCACTGTGGCGCCTGCTGCCCGGCCGTTGGCCGGTCAAGGCTTTCCTGTCGTTGATCCTCGCTGCCGGGGTGGTCGTGCTGTGCTTCCTGTGGGTGTTCCCGACGATCGCCCCGCTCATGCCGTTCAACGACAACACGATCCAGACCGGATCGCCATCCCCCGACCCCACCACGATGGCGCCATGAATACCCCTCACATTCTTGTCGTCGACAACTACGACAGCTTTGTGTTCACCATCGTGGGCTATCTGCAACAGCTCGGCGCCGAATGTGAGGTCGTGCGCAACGACGCCGTCTCACCGGCGGACGGCGCCGGCTTCGACGGGGTCCTGGTGTCGCCAGGACCCGGCACCCCGCAGGACGCAGGGGTCTCGATGGCGATGATCTCCGGCTGCGCCGAACGGGGTCAGCCCATGCTCGGGGTCTGTCTGGGCCATCAGGCACTCGGCGTCGTCTTCGGTGCCACGGTCAACCGGGCGCCGGAGCTTCTGCACGGCAAGACGTCCCTGGTACGCCACGACGGCACAGGGGTGCTGCGGGGTCTGCCGTCGCCGTTCACCGCGACGCGCTATCACTCGCTGACCATCGACCCTGCCACCATCACCGCTGATCTGGTCGTGTCGGCCCGCACCGAATCGGGCGTGATCATGGCGGTTCGTCACCGCGCCCTGCCGCTGGAGGGCGTGCAGTTCCACCCCGAGAGCGTGCTGACCGAGGGCGGGCATCGGTTGTTGGCCAACTGGCTTGAGACCTGTGGCTTTCCGGATGCTGTCAGGCGGTCCGAGGGCCTGAGCCCATTGGTCCACGACGCGGCCGGCGTCGCCCGGATCGTCGCTTCGACCTAGTCACCTCCACCTCAGGGTGTCGGCGTGATCGTGATCGTGATCGTGGGCGTGCCGGTTGGTGTCGGGGCAGGTGTCGGGGCAGGTGTCGTCGGCGGCGCAGCCTGCGCGACGACAAGCTCGATCACGGTGCCGGCGTCGACGACCTTGCCGCTATGTGTCTGGCGCAGGACAGTGCCCTCGGGCTGGGTGCTGTCGGAGAATGTGGTCTTGTATTTCAGGTGGATGTCGGTGAGGGCCTGCGTGGCGGCGCCGCGGTCGAGACCAACCACATCAGGCACCTTGACCTTGCCACTGGAGATCTTGAGGACGACCGCTGAGCCGGCGGGCACAGTGTCACCGGCCTTGGGCACGGTCTCGATGACGAGGCCCTTGTCGACGCTGGGGTCGTCAACGGGCTCCACCTTGCTGACGGTCAGGCCGATGGCGGCAATGGCAGTCTTGGCCGAGCCCTCGTTGTAGCCATGGACGTCCGGCACGGTCGCCTCGCCCGGACCGCTGGAGACGGTGATCGTGACCGTGGTGGTCGCAGGGTGCTTCTGGCCAGCCGGCGGGCTCTGGTCGATGACCCTGCCCTTCTCCGCCTGGTTCGGGGCGAGGGAGACGACGGACTTGAAGCCCACGGAGCTCAGCTTCGCCTCTGCCTGCGCCTGGGTCATGTTGACCACGGTTGGGACGGTCAGCAGGGGTGCACCCTCGTCCCCGGTGAACAGCGCCTTGCCCGCCAGTCCGACCAGGACCAGCGCGGCCACCACCGCCAGGGCGAGCAGAACGTAGGTGGCCGCATGCCGTTTGCCCGGCAGGTCGGCCGGGTCGCGACCGATGGCAGGCAAGGTAGCGGTGTTGTGCCGCTCGCCGCTCCGGGATCTGACGACCTGCGTCGCGTTGGACGCCGACATCGCCATCGTCGGATCGTCGTCCATCGAACCGCTGCCTGCCAACGCACCTGCACCTAGGGCCGCACCCGCAGCAGTACCCCGGGCGGCGGTGCTGATCGGCCGTCCGCTTCGGGCAGCGGCGAGGTCGGAGCGGAACTGAGCCGCGTCCTGATACCGCGCGTCGCGGTCCTTGACCAGGGCGTGCAGCACGACGGCGTCGAGGTCGGAGCTGAGGCCTGGCTGGCGTGCAGACGGCGGTTTTGGCGCTTGGCCCACATGCTGGTAGGCGACCGAGACCGGTGAGTCCCCGACGAAGGGCGTGCGGCCCGTGAGCAGCTCATAGAGCAGGCAGCCCGCGGAGTACAGGTCGGAACGCGCGTCGACCGGTAGGCCCTGTGCCTGCTCGGGTGAGAGGTACTGAGCCGTGCCGATCACCGACTGGGTCTGGGTCAGGGTGGCGGCACTGTCGGCGATAGCGCGGGCGATCCCGAAGTCCATCACCTTGACCGCACCGGAGGGCGTCAGCATGACGTTGCCCGGCTTGATGTCGCGATGGACGATACCCATCCGGTGGCTGTAGGCCAGCGCATCAAGGATGGCCTCGGTGACCCTGGCTGCGTCGTCGGGGCCCAGAACCCGTTCTGCGTTGAGGATGTCGCGAAGCGTGTGTCCCTCGACGTACTCCATCACGATGTAGGGCAGGGCAACGGGGGTGCCGCCGGTCTCCTCGTCCTCGTCCTCGCCGGAGTCGTAGACCGCAACGATGGCGGGGTGGTTCAGCCCTGCCGCGGACTGGGCCTCGCGGCGGAACCGGGACAGGAACGCCGGGTCACGGGCCAGGTCGGAGCGCAGAATCTTGATGGCCACGGTGCGGCCGAGCCTGGTGTCATGACCGGCGTGGACCTCGGCCATTCCGCCGCGACCGATGAGCTCACCAACCTGGTAACGCCCGCCCAACAGATGAGGTGTGCCGTTCACTACTTGCCCTTCTTCTTGCCGTTGCCCTTGCCCGGGGTGGGCTTGTTGGGCACGGATGATGTGACCGAAGGCAAAACCACAGTATTCGCCGTGGTCGGCGTCGGAGTCGTTGAGGTGCTGGGCGTGTCCGGGGTGTTCGTTTCCCCATCACCACCGGAGAGGGCGAAGACCCCCAGAACCCCGAACGCCACGGCCGCGACGATCGCTGTCAGCAGCCAGGGTGGTCGGCGTCGTGGTCGCCACTTCGACCCGCCAAGGGGTTGGCTCAACGGGGTCGGCGTGGGCATGGCCTGGGTCAGCGCGGGCATCACCTGTGTGGAGGCTGGTCCGGCCACGCCGACCGGTGTCGTGGGGGTGGGCGCCTCCGCTGTTACTGCGGCGGTCGCCGGGTCCGTGTCCGGGCCGGGAGCCGCACCCGGCATACCGAGGGCTGCCGCCATTGCTGCTGCACTCGCGGGACGATCGGCCGGGTCCTTGGCCAGGGCTGCGCCGATCACGTCACGGACACCGGTGGGGATGGTGACCGGCAGTGGCGTCGGCGCTTGGTTGATGTGGGCGAGGGCGGTGGCCACGGCGGTGCCGGAGTCGAAGGGGCGCTTGCCGGTGAGCATCTCGTAGCCGACCACGCCGAGGGAGTAGATGTCGCTGGACGCGGTGGCGCTGCGACCCAGGGCCTGCTCCGGAGCGAGGTACTGCGCGGTCCCGAGGACCTGGCCGGTCTGGGTCAGGGGTGCGGCATCGATGGCCCGGGCGATCCCGAAGTCGGTCAGCTTGGCGGTGCCGTCCGGGGTGATCAGAATGTTGGCCGGCTTGATGTCGCGGTGCACGACCCCGCCTTGATGCGCTGCCTCGAGTGCGGTCGCGGCCTGGACCAGGATCGAGGCGGTCTCCTGGCCTGACAACGGTGCCCGGTCGGCGATGATCTGGCTCAGCGGCTGGCCGACGACCAGCTCCATGACGAGGTATGCGGTGCCGTCGTCCTCGCCGTAGTCGAAGACGGTGGCGATGTTGGGGTGGTGCAACGAGGCCGTATGCCGCGCCTCGGCACGGAACCGTTCGGCGAAGCTGCTCTCCTGGCTCAGGGCCGGATGCAGGAGCTTGACCGCGACGGCGCGTCCCAGCACGGTGTCCATGGCGGCCCAGACCTCGCCCATCCCGCCGGCGGCGATCCGCTCGGTCAGGGTGTATCGACCGCTGAGGGTGGCGCCGATCTTGGGGTTCACGGGTTCATCGCCGCCTCGATGACCTGGCGCGCGATCGGACCGGCGACCTTGCCACCGAACGCCTCGCTACCGACGTTCCCACCGTCCTCGACGACCACTGCAACCGCGATCGTGGGGTTGTCGGCCGGCGCGAACGCGGTGAACCATGCGTGAGGCGCGCTTCCCTTCTCGTGCTGCGCGGTACCTGTCTTGCCGGCGACCTGGATCCCGGTGATCTGCGCGGGGGTTCCGGTGCCCGACTGGACGACGGTGATCATCATCCGGGTCAGCGCAGCCGCGACGTCAGGAGTGATCGCCTGTGAGAGCTGCTCGGGCTGGGTCGGCTCGATGATCTCGAGATCGCTGTTGCGGGTGTCCTTTACCAGGTACGGGCTCATCACGATGCCCTTGTTGGCGATGGCGGCGCTGACCATCGCCATCTGCAGGGGCGTGACCCGGACCTCGTACTGCCCGATGGCGGACTGTGCGGTCTGGGGGGCGTTGAGCTCCGCCGGGACGGTGCTCGGCTCGACCCGCATCGGCACCTTGAGAACGTCGCCGAACCCGAACTTGGCTGCCTGGGCGCGCAGCTCGTCGCCGCCGAGCTGGAGCCCCAGCCAACCGAACGCTGTGTTGCAGGAGATCTCAAGGGCGTGCGTCAGCGTGGTCTTGTTGTCCGGGCCGCACGGTCGTTTGTCGTCCGTGGGCAGGTTGACCGTCGTCTGGGGCAGGTCGAGCGTCGCCGGTCCAGGGATCAGAGACTCTTCGGTGAAGGTGCCCGAGGACAAGGCGGCCGCGGCCGTGACCAGTTTGAAGGTGGAGCCTGGCGGATAGAGGTTGCCGGCGATCGCCCTGTTGACCATGGGACGGGTGGTGTCTGCGTTCAGGTCCTTCCAGGCCTTTGCGACCGCGTCGAGGTTGTGGCCCGACAGGCTCGTCGGGTCGTATTGCGGGTGGCTGACCATCGCCAGGATCGCCCCGGTGCGGGGGTCCAGTGCCACCACGGCGCCGCGTTGGTTGCCCAGTGCCTTGTCCGCGGCCTTCTGCACCTTGGCGTTGATGGTGAGCTCGAGGCTGGCGCCGCTGGGAACCTTGCCGGTCACCATGTCGACCACGCGCCGGTAGAAGAGCTTGTCGGACTGACCGGACAGCAGCGCGTCTTCGGACCCCTCAATACCCCCGCCGGCGCCGTAGGTGAAGGAGTAGTAGCCGGTGACCTGGGAGTAGAGCTTGCCCGAGGGGTAGGTGCGGATGTACTTGAGGTCGTCCTTGGTCGGGACGGACTTGGCGATGGGCGACCCGCCGACGAGGATGGCGCCGCGCTCGCGCGAGTAGCTGTCGAGCAGGGTGCGGCGGTTGCCCTGGCGGTTGTCGAGCTCCTTGGCGCTGACGAACTGTATCCACGTCGTGGAGATCAGCAGTGAGCAGAAGAGCAGGGCCACGATCAAGGACACTCGGCGGATCGGCTCGTTCATCGCAGGGTCACCACCTGGGTCGGGGCGTCCGCGACGGTGGCCAGCTCTTCGGCGTCCGGGAGCGGGCGTCGGGCCTGGTCGCTGATCCTGAGCAGCAGTGCGACCAGGGACCAGTTGGCCAGCAGCGAGGAGCCACCGTAGGAGAGGAACGGCATGGTCAGGCCGGTCAGCGGGATGACACGGGTGACACCCCCGACGACCACGAAGCACTGCAGTGCCATGGAGAAGGACAGCCCGAACGCCAGCAGCTTGCCGAATCCGTCGCGGACACCGAGGGCGGTGCGCAAGCCACGCTCGACCATCAGCGCGTAGAGCAACAGCAAGGCGAACAGGCCGATCAGGCCTAGCTCTTCGCCGAAGCTGGGGACGATGAAGTCGCTCTCGGCGAAGTAGGTGAGCTCGGGGTGGCCGCGGCCCAACCCGCTGCCCAGCAGGCCGCCCTTGGCCATGCCCATCAGGCCCTTGACCAGCTGGTCGCTGGCCTCAAGTGCCTTGGCGCTGAACGGATCCAGCCACAGCAGGACTCGCGTCTGGACGTGTCCGAACAAGAGGTAGGCAACGTACGCGCCGGCGCAGAACAGGACCAGTCCGATCGCGATCCATGACCGGCGTTCGGTGGCGACGTAGAGCATCGCGACGAAGAGGCCGAAGAACATCAGCGAGGAGCCCAGGTCCCTCTCGAAGACGAGGACCCCGACACTGGCCAGCCAGGCGATCAGGATCGGTCCGAGGTCCTGTCCGCGAGGCAGGCTGATCCCGGCGAACCGGCGACCGACCAGGGACAGGACATCGCGGGTCTGCACGAGGTAGCCGGCGAAGAAGATGGCCAGGAGGATCTTGGCGACCTCGCCGGGCTGGAACGAGAGCGGCCCGATACCGATCCAGATCCGCGACCCGTTGATGTTGCGGCCGAGACCCGGCATGAGCGGCAGAAGGAGCATGCCGAGGCCGAGCGCCATCGCGGTGAACGTGAAACGGCGCAGGTGGCGGTGGTCCCGCAGGACGATGAGGACGCCGGCGGCGATGAGTACTGCCAGCGTGCTCCACATCAGTTGTTTGGGGGCGAGCAGGTCGCTTCCGGTGCGGGAGTGGGCCAGGTCGAGGCGGTGGATCATCACCAGCCCCAGCCCGTTCAGCAGGGTGGCGATCGGCAGCAACAGCGGGTCGGCGTACGAGGCCCGCCACCGGAGCACCAGGTGGAATCCGACGGAGAGGGCCAGCAGCCCGGAGCCGTACTTCACCAGGTCGGGTGGGAACGCGCCGTCGATCGCCAGGCCCACATTGAGGTAGGCCACCATCACGATCGCGACGGCCAGCAGCAGCAGCAGCAGCTCGACGTTGCGTCTGGTGCGAGGACGAAAGGAGGTGACGATGCTCATGGAGTGGAGGTGCCGCTCGGGTTGACGCTGGGGGTCGCGCTGGGTGTGGTGCCCGGTGCGCCGGCGGTGCCGCAGGTGCCGCCCGCGGCCTTGGTGGTCTGACACTGGATGGCCTGAACCCGCAGGTTGGTCACGAGCCGGCGTGCGTCGTCGATCGTGGCTGCGGTGACCGTGGCGTCGACCTTGCTGCGGTAGAAGTCCGGCAGGTCGCTCAACGCGATCTCACTGTCGGCGATCACGTGTGAGAGGTTCCACGGACCGATGTTCTGGGAGATGCCCTGATAGATCGCAACGTGTCCCTTGGTCTGGCCGACGAAGTACTGCCGCTGTGACCAGTCGTATGCCGCGTAGCCGCCGCCCGCGAGGACGGCCAGCACCAGGACAACCAGCGATGAGGCCCGGACCCAGTGTCGACGGCCTGAGGGCGGCCCCTCTTCGGCGAGTCGCATGGACTCGGCGTCGGCATCTTCCTGGACAGCGGCGCTGTTGACCTGACGTGACAGCGCAGCCGCTTTGGCCGCCGGGGTGATCGGGATCGAGCTGGTGGCCGCGCGTTTGCGCTCGGCTGCCGCGCCGACGACCTCTTGCGTCGTTGGCGGCGCCTCGTCCTTGACGAGGTCAACGACGTCGCCGATCACGCAGGTCACGTTGTCGGGTGCTCCCGCGCGCATCGCCAGCTCCACCAGACGGTCGGCCGTCCGGCCAGGCGGCATGCCCAGCTCGAGGATCTCCTGGATGGTGTCTGCGGCCACAAACCCTGAGAGGCCGTCCGAGCAGACCAGATAGCGGTCGCCGACGTGAGCCTCGCGCATGGCCAGGTCGGGCTCGTCACCCTCGGCTCCGGTCAGCACCCGTGTGACCAGAGAGCGCTGTGGGTGACCCTGAGCCTCTTCCTCGGTGATCCGGCCCTCGTCGATCAGGCTCTGGACGAACGAGTGGTCATGCGTGATCTGGGTGAACGTGCCCTCGCGCAGCAGGTAGGCGCGGGAGTCACCGATGTGGGCGACGGCGATCTTGTTGCCGACCCGCAACAATGCGGTGACCGTGGTGCCCATGCCTTGGAGCTCGGGCTGGTTCTGCATTGCCTGCTGCAGCTCGGTGTTCGCCGTGCGCAGGGCTGCTGCTAGCAGGTCGAGCGCGTCATCCGCTCCGTGGCTCTCGCCGTCAAGGCTGACCATCTCGCCGATCGCGATCGAGCTCGCGACGTCGCCCGCAGCGTGCCCGCCCATGCCGTCGGCGACGACGAGCAGGTGCGGACCGGCATACCCCGAGTCCTGGTTCACCTGTCTCACAAGTCCGACGTCCGAGCGGGCGGCAAAGCGCAATGCGATCTCCAAGGGGACCTACTTCCGCAGCTCGAAGACGGTTTTGCCGATGCGCAGGGTCGTACCGACCTCGACTGGCATCGGTTGGGTCAGCTTGGTGGATCCCATGAATGTGCCGTTGGTGGATCCCAGATCCTCCACGAACCACCCTGCGTCGCGACGGAAGATGCGTGCGTGGCGGCCCGAGGCAAAGTCGTCGTCCAGGACGAGGGTGCACTCGGGGTTGCGGCCCAGCAGGACGCCGGTCTCTTTCAGCGACACCGTCGTTCCTGCCAATGAGCCCTCGGTGACGGTCAGCGACGTCGGGGTGTGCTTGTTGGAGCTGCGACCCCGACTGGGAGTGACCGGCCTCTTTGCGGGCGGCTTGGCGATGGGCTCGACTGCCGCGCGACGCGGAGCCTTCGGCCTGGCACGGGTCAGGACCCTGGTGCCGTAGAGATCGCCGCGCAGGACTCCGACGACGCTGAAGACGAAGATCCACAGCAGGACCACGAGGCCGAGGCGGATCACTGTCAGGGTGAGCTCACTCATGGGAGCGGATCACCGGTGACCTCCGCGATAGGTCAGGGCGGTTCGGCCAACATTGACTCGGTCGCCATCGGCCAGGCGCTGGCTGGTGATCCGCTCGCCGTTGACGAACGTGCCGTTCGTCGAGCCGAGGTCGCGGATGCTGGCCACCAGGTGCGGTCCATCGCTTGTCACGCGAATCTCGGTGTGCCGCCGGGAGATACCGGGGTCGTCGAGAATGACATCGGCGGTGTTGTCGCGACCCAGGACCGTGATGGCGGCGAGTAGCGGGTATCGGTCCCCGTCGATCTCGAGCCAGGGTCGTTGGGCCGGGTGGGTCCGCGCGGGGCTGGGTGCTGCGCTTGACTGCTCAGTTGGCAGCGGGGTCGGGACCGATGGCGCGACGGGCGCCGCAGCAGGTGCCGCTGGGGATGCAGCGGGAGGTCCTGCAGGTTTGACCGGCGGGACAACAGGCGGGACCCCTTTGGCCGTGGAGGGGCGCACTCGGAATACCCCGGTCTCGAGGTCATCCTTGGACACGAAGTTCACCTGGATAGGGCCGCCGGGCTGGTATCGCTGGGACTCGGCATGCTCTTGGGCGGAGGCCACCAGCTCGTCGGTCAGCATGTCCGAGAAGCCCATGAGTCGCTCATAGTCGGTGGTCGCCAGCTCGATGGCGAAGAGATTGGGCACGAAGGTGCGCCCGTGGCCGATCACCGCGGCCCGGTCATCCATGGCACGGCGCATGGCGGCCGCGATCTCCACCGGCTGGACCTCGGCCTTGAACGCCTTGGCGAAGACACCATGAACCGCTCGTTCGAGTCCACGCTCGACACGATCGAACAGTCCCACTGTGGTCCTCCTAGGGTTGGCCACACGATCGTAACGGGCAAGGGCGAGTGATCCCGAAAGCTGCTCGCCTGTGGAGCCCTCTTTTGTCGCCGTATCGGCCTGTCCGGTTTGGATTTCGGGTGGTCGTCCCCCACAATGTGTGAGCGCGCGCGAGTGGCGGAATGGCAGACGCGCTGGCTTCAGGTGCCAGTGTCCGAAAGGGCGTGGGGGTTCAAATCCCCCCTCGCGCACCAATTGTCCTGTCTCAGGACGTAGGAGACCCTCGAACCTCAGGTTCGGGGGTTTCTTGGTGTCTGGGTGCGGTCGGTGGGTCGGTGGCCGCGCACGGCAAAGGCGCGAGCAGCAACAGTGAATGGTCCGTCTGGAGCACCAAGTCGACAACAGCAGCTGGCCCGCAGCTGCTGTTGTCGCTGGGGGTCCAGCGATGCGCAGTATGCCCCGCCCGGCCCGCCTCCCCATGTGAACGGGATCCAGTAGTCATCGAAGTCGGCGTAGTCGGCCGTCACGTCGATCGCGATGGTCTCGACCTCCGCCAACCCATTGCGAACCCATAGTGCGGTGAGCTCATCTTCGTTGCAGTACCGCATGACCCGACCCTCGTCCGGTGCCGCGGCGTCGAGCTCGAGGGCTGCATCCCAGAATGTACGCAGCATCTGCATGCCACCGGCGTAATCCCACGTGCAGCACGAGACCGCACCCCCTGGCCGCGCGACCCGGCACATCTCCTGCAGTCCGGCGTCGGCATCCGGGAGGAAGTTCATCACGAGCTGCGAGGCGACCACGTCGAATGTCGCGTCCGGCCAGGGCAGCCCCGCGGCCGCAGCCAGACGAACATCGGCGCCGGATACCCGCTCGGCGCAAGACGCCAGCAGCGACTCCGACGGATCCGCCGCGGCGACCGTGAGGCACCGAGGTGGTTCGCCAGCGCCTCGGTCAGCGGGCCGGGCCCACACCCCACATCGAGCGCCCGCATCCCCGAGCTCACACCTACGAAGGACACGAAGGCCGAGGCGAGCTCGTCGGAATAGCGGCCCATGTAGCGGTCATATGAATCGCGGGACATGGCGAAGGTCATGCCGAGTACGCCCGACCTGTTCTATGACGGCTTGCGCGCGCGGATGAAGGCGCTCATGACGACGCCGTCCAGCTCGTCGACCGTGGCTGCGACGTCGAGGTCCGGCGGGATGAGGGCGGGGTCGAGCTGGCCGGCCATGTCGCCGAGATCTACTCCGCTCAAGACGTGCGTGGGCTCGATGTCGATCTCCTGGAATCCGGCCGTCCTGAGCTCGTCACGGCATACCGCCTCGGGCAGTGCGCCGGCGATGCAGCCGGTCCACAGTCCCATCAGCTCGGCAAGCTCGGGCGGAAGCGGTCGACGCAGCACGATGTCGGAGATGGCAAGGCGGCCGCCGGGTCGCAGCACGCGGAAAGCCTCTCGGAAGACCATGCCCTTGTCGGCGGCCAGGTTCACCACGCAGTTGGAGATGATGACGTCGACCGAGGCGTCAGGAAGCGGGACGTTCTCGATCGTGCCGAGGAGGAACTCAGCATTGGTGACACCGGATTCGGCCTGGTTGCGCTGGGCCAGCTGGTGCATCTCAGGGGTCATGTCGAGGCCGTAGGCCTTGCCCGTCGGGGCGACCCTGCGGGCCGAGAGCAGCACGTCGATGCCCCCACCGGACCCGAGGTCGAGCACGACCTCGCCGGGCCGCAGCTCGGCCAGCGCCGTCGGGTTGCCGCAGCCGAGCGAGGCAGCGAGTGCTGCTTCGGGCAGCACCCCCCGGTCGCCGATCTGGTAGAGCGTGCGACCGAAGGGGTCCGCGGAGCCCTGGTCGCCACAGCACCCAGAGCCGGCCTCCGTGGCCGCTTTCCCGTAGTGCTCCCGCACCACCGAGCGCAGTTCGTCTGCATCGTGAATCGTCATCTCATGCTCCAGTCATCAAGGGGTTCGTCGGGTCTTTGGTGAGCGCAGCGAGCATCTCGAGTGGGTCGGCGACCGCGGCGCAGCACAGCGAGTAGACGTTGCTGCGACCTTGGGCGGTGACCGTGACCAGCCCGGTGTCGCGCAGGCTCTTGAGGTGATGGCTGACCAGCGTCTGGGACAAGCCGGTGGCCGCCGTGAGCTCGGTGACCGAGTGGTCTCGCTGGGCAACCGCGAGCAGGATCGCCAGCCTGTTCTCGTCGGAGAGGGCCTTCATCACGGGGGCGAGGCGTCGGGCCAGCTCGATCGGGTTGTTCACAACACAGACGATAACCACCAATCGTGACTGTTGTCAATAGTAATCACTGGTGGTTCTGCCGCGCCTGAGATGGGGGAGAAATGTGGCCGAAACGCCCACGTCAAGACCCTTGACAGGATGGATTCAGGCGACTAACTTCACTACTAAATAAAGTCTCAAACTAAGAGGGATGGGCAATGACGACGCACACGGTGGGAGCAAACCGCGGAGACGTGGTGCCATCGGCCATCCTTGGCCTGCTGGGTACCCGCGGTCCCTCATCCCGAGCCGACATCGCCCGAACCCTGAGCGTCAGCCCGGCGACCGTCACGCAGATCACGAAAGAGCTCATCTCCCGGAATCTCGTCGAAGAGCTGGACTCGGTCCCCTCACAGGGGGGCAGGCCCGCTCGTCTCCTGGGGCTCGTCCGGTCCGCCGGCGGTGCGATTGGCGCCAAGGTCACGGCCGACCATGTCGCCATCGTCGACGTGCGGCTCGACGGAACCGTTCAAACCTCGACCTCCCAGTCGTTCGACCCGACCTCGCCCGACGCGCTCGACCGCCTGTGCCGCATCCTCGGGCCAGCCGTCGAGGCGCATGAGGGCCAGCTCTTCGGCGTCGGCGTGGGCATCCCCGGATCGGTCGACACCCAAGGCTCCGGAGTCGTCGACGCGCCCACGTTGGGCTGGAGCGATGCCCAGGTCGGACCCATGCTCCGCGCTGCCCTGGGCGTCCCCGTCCTGGTGGACAACGACGTCAACACCCTCGCCGCCGCCGAGCGCATCTACGGGGTCGGCCGGAACCACTCCTCCCACCTTGTCCTCACGATCGGTCGAGGCATCGGCTGCGGGATCGTGATCGACGGCAACATCTATCGCGGAGCCAACGGTGCAGCGGGCGAGATCGGCCACATCCCGGTGTCTGACGACGGACCTGACTGCGCCTGCGGTGCTCGAGGCTGTCTGGAAGCGATCATCGGCGACGCCGCCCTGGTGACTGAGGCGACTGCGCGCGGCGTCCTCGGCCAACGGGGAACCACTGCCGGCCTGCTCAAAGCCGCTCGCTCGAACGACGTTGCAGCGCTTGAGATCTACCGCAACGCAGGTGCCCAGCTTGGGCGGGCCCTCGCCGGTATCATCCACACGCTGGACCCCGAGGTCATCGTCATCCTGGGTGAAGGTGTCAGCGCCTGGTCCTTCTGGGAGCAGGGATTCGAACAGTCATTCCGGCGCCACCTGATGCCCTCCCGGCGAGGCATTCCCTTCGTCGTCGAGCCCTGGACCGAAGACCAATGGGCGCTCGGTGCGGCGTCACTCGTCCTGGGGACACCGTTCGACGCGTCCGGCAACTCCGGCGAGCAAGGACGCCTGGTGCGCGCCAGGTTCCACTCCGCCACGATCGAGCTGCTCCTGTGAGCTCCACGCGCCAAGCTCCGCTCCGATCGAGGTGCGCCTGCGAGTTCCATCCAGGTTCCACTCGAGCCCCGTCGAGGCGGGCGGGTCAGCTCCCGACGACGGAGGAAGAACGCAGGCTGGGTGCTGTTCTTCCTGCTTCCGAGCGCGGCACCCCTGATCCTCTTCACGATCGTGCCGATGGTCTCGTCGCTATGGGTGAGCTTGCACAAATGGAACCTGATCTCGCCCATGCAGTGGATCGGTGTCGACAACTACCTCAACCTGCTGACCGAGCCCAAGACCGCTGAGGTCTTCCAGCACACCCTGATCTACGTGGTCGGGTACCTGCCCCTCGTGTATGTCGGCGGGCTCGCACTCGCTCTCGCGCTCAACCAGCGACTGCGCGGCCGGTCCTTCTTCCGGGCTACCTACTTCCTGCCGGTTGTCACGAGCTGGGTTGTCGTCGCGCTGGTCTGGAAATGGATGCTCAACCCGAGCAACGGCCTGGTCAACCAGGTTCTGGGCACCCTCGGCCTTCCCCAGCCCGGCTGGTGGACCGACCCCACCTGGGCGCTCCCTTCGGTGATTCTGGCCTCGGCGTGGAAGGACCTCGGGTTCGTCATGGTCATCCTGCTGGCCGGGCTGCAGGCCATCCCCGCCGATCTGCTGGCAGCCGCCGAGGTCGACGGAGCCAACGCATGGCAGCGGTTCTGGCGGATCACTCTCCCCCTCCTGTCCCCGTCGACCTTCTTCGTGGTCGTCATCTCGCTGATCAACGGCTTCCAGGTCTTCGACCAGGTGTTCGTCATGACCGCCGGTGGGCCGGCTGGCTCCAGCCAGGTCGCGGTGGGCCAGATCTACGACCTGACCTTCCGCTACGGCCGAGCCGGTGAGGCATCCGCACTCTCCTGGATCCTCTTCGTACTGATTCTGCTGTTCACCGCTGTGCAGATTCGCGGCCAGCGCCGGTGGGTGCACTATGCGTGACTCGAAACGCCTGTCCATCAACAGGATCGGTCTGTACGTCGGTGTCGTCGTGGGCGCCGCGGTCATGCTCTTCCCGTTCCTGTGGACCGTGGTCACCTCGATCACCCCCGAGGGAAGCCTCAGCGGCGGACCAACCCTGCTGGTGAAGAACCCCACTCTGAACGCCTACCGGGCCCTGATGGACGCGATGCCCATGTGGCGGATCATCGCGAACTCACTCGGTGTGGCAGTGGTCTCCACCGGTCTCCAGCTGATCACCGGGTCCATGGCCGGGTATGGCTTCGGCCGGTTGCAGTTCCGCGGCAAGAACGTGGTCTTCGCTCTCTATCTGGCCACCTTGATGGTTCCGCTCCAGGTCCTCGTCGTACCGCTGTTCATCGAGATGAAGATGCTCAACCTGCAGGACACCTACATGGCACTGCTCGCTCCGTCCGTAGCCTCGGCGTTCGGCGTCTTCCTGCTCAAGCAGGCTGTCGAGGGCGTCCCTCGAGAGCTGGACGAAGCCGCGACCCTGGACGGCGCCGGACACCTGCGGATCTTCACCCTGATCGTTCTGCCACTGATCCGTCCCGCCCTGGCCACCGTTGCCGTGTTCGCGTTCATGGGCAGCTGGAACAGCTTCCTGTGGCCGCTCGTGGTGATCCGCTCTCCGGAGTTCATGACGCTCCCGCTAGGGCTGTCCACCCTGCAGGGCCAGTTCACCACCCGGTGGGACGTCGTCATGGCCGGATCCGTCGTGTCCATCATCCCGATCGCCATCGTCTACCTCCTGGCGCAACGCCACATCATCGCCGGCGTCGCCACGACAGGTATCAAGTAGCCCCCACCTCACCCATGCCATATCAACCCGCATTGACCGGCTGTCACCAAGGCACTCGGCAGGCACCTGAAAGGATCATCATGAGTAACACCCGCTGGCGTCTCACCGCGCCTGCCATTGCCGGCATTGTTGCCCTCACCCTTGGCGCGTGCGCTCAGGGCTCAGCCACCAAGACCAACGAACCAGCCAAGGCCGGCGGCGCCAACGCGGCGTCCACCGTGCGATTCATGGACTTCTCTGCCAACGACGGACATGAGAAGGACCTGGATGCCATCGCCAAGGCGTTCCACGTGGCAAACCCGAACATCACCGTCCAGATCGAGACCACCCCGTACGCGGACTACTTCACCAAGCTGCAGACCGCCGTTGCCGGTGGCACCGCTGGCGACGCGTTCGAGCTGAACTACGAGAACTTCGTCACCTACGCCAAGAACGGCTCTCTGGCCGAGCTGCAGGGCGTCGACTCCGCAAAGTACAAGAAGTCCCTGCTGGACGCGTTCACCAACAGCGGCAAGCAGTTCGGCCTTCCTGAGTCGTTCTCCAACGTCGTCCTCTTCTACAACAAGTCACTCTTCGACGCGGCCAAGGTGTCGGTCCCCACCGCCACCTGGACGTGGAAGGAAGAGCAAGCCGCAGCGCTCAAGCTGACGAACAAGGCCAAGGGCGTGTGGGGGGACTACCAGCCGGTGTCCTTCCATGAGTTCTACAAGTCGCTGGCGCAGTCCGGTGGCACGTTCCTCAGCGACGACGGCAAGACGGCCGCGTTCAACTCACCAGAGGGTGTCGCAGCCGCGACCTGGCTGACCGCCAAGTCCGGCAAGACCATGCCGACCGAGGCCGATGGCGCTGGTGGCCCAGACTTCGACTCCAAGCTCTTCAAGGACGGCAAGCTGGCCATGTGGCACACCGGCATCTGGATGTTCGGCGGCATGGCCGAGGCGAAGTTCGGCTGGGACATCACGGTTGAGCCTGGTAACACGACGAAGGCATCCGCCATGTTCACCAACGGCGTTGTGGTCAACGCGGCCAGCAAGAACAAGGAAGCCGCCCAGAAGTGGATCGCGTTCCTGACCGCGTCGGACGTCATGGTCAAGACCCGTCTGGCCACGTCGTGGGAGCTTCCGCCGGTCGCGGATGAGACCCTGCTGGCGCCCTACCTCGACCAGAAGCTGCCCGCGAACCGCAAGGCCGTGTTCGAGTCTCTGAACGCCACCGTCCTTCCGCCGGTGATCGAGCGTCAGCAGGAGATGCAGGACATCGTCACCAAGGAGCTCGGCAGCGCCGCCGCTGGGCGCAAGCCCGTCGCCAAGGCACTCGCAGATGCCGAGACGCAGGTCAACGCCCTGCTGAAGTAACACCGTTTGCCGGCCCGGGTCATGTGCGACCCGGGCCCGGCAATCGTTGCGGCCGTGGTCCGGCACAACACTGCCAACCAGTCCGTCAACTCCCCGATCCTGTTACGACAGAACCGAAACGTGAGCGATGACTTCCTTCCCTGACACCGACCGGCCGCGCAGCAGCTCCTTCATTGGTGACATCACCGATGACGAGCGAGGACTGCTGGTCGGGTTGGCCGTCCGTAGCCACGCCGTCATCACCGCCCACCAGCACACCGGCGGTGCCTACCCCGCGTCGCCCACGTTCTCGGCCTATGCGGGCTATGCCTGGCTGCGCGACGGTGGGTTCACCGCCGAAGGAGTCTCCCGCTACGGCGACGTCGCCTCGGCAAGCCGATTCCACGAGTGGGCCAATACCGTGCTGACCCGACGCAGGGGCCAGGTCGACGACCTCGTCGCAGCCTTCACTCGAGGGGAGCGCCCGTCGAACGACGCCATGCTGCCGACCCGGTTCACCCTCGACGGCGAAGACGGCTCGGACCCGTGGTGGGACTTCCAGACCGACGGCTACGGCACCTGGCTCTGGTCGGCAGTCACCCATGCCCGACGCCACGGTCTTGACCTCGGCCACTGGCAGGGCGGGATCAACGTCGCCGTCGACTACCTGACCGCGTTCTGGGACAGGCCCTGCTACGACTGGTGGGAGGAACACGTCGAGCAGCGCCATGTATCCACGCTCGGGGCGATCCACGGCGGGCTTCGTTCGGCACTCGATGCAGGGGTTCTCGACCCGGGCAGAGCCCATCGCGCCGCCGCCGCCGCTGACGCCATCCGGGCACTCGTGTCCAGCGAAGGCGTGGGGCGCGGCCACCTGACCAAGTGGCTCGGAAGTAAGGCCGTTGACGGCTCACTCCCGGCTTGCATCGTGCCGTTCGGACTGCTCGACCCCAAGGACCCGGTCGCTCTGGAGACTCTTGCCGCCGTGGTACGCGACCTCGACGTTGACGGGGGCGTGCACCGTTTCCGGGCCGACGTCTTCTACGGAGGTGGTCAGTGGCCCTTGCTGTCGGCGCTTCTCGGCTGGAACCTCGCTGCGCAAGGCAACCCGAGCGCGGCCCTCAGGCACCTGCGTTGGATCGCGTCCCACGCGACGCCGGACGGCTACCTGCCCGAGCAGGTCCCGAGCCACCTGCTGCACCATGAGTCGCGCGCCGAGTGGATCGACCGTTGGGGCACAGTGGCCACCCCCCTGCTGTGGTCCCATGGCATGTACCTGATCCTGGCCGACGAGCTGGGCCTGACCAGGGAGGCGACGCAATGACAACACCGACCGCACCGCCCCAGGCCACACCGCCTCCGAGCACGAAGACGCTGATCACCCACCGCCCCTACGGCATCGAACACCCCTATGCCACGTCCCCCGACCAGCGAATCCCCGTCCTTCCCCTCGTCGGGCAGGTGACCAGGCTGGGTGTCCAGGTCGATCCGTCGGTCACAGACGTGACCTGCGAGTGGCAGAGCGCCGCCGCCGACCTCCGTATGACGACGACGTTCGCTCTTGCTCCCGAAGAGACCTCCGCCGCGTCCGCGGCCGCACTCGTCGGCGGAGAAGGCCATCTCGCCGAGGCGCAGGCCGCATCTGTTGGCGGATCTGGCGGGTGGACGGTTGACTCCCCGCCGATGGAGTCCGGCGCCCGATACCGATACCGCTTCCATGCGTTTGCCGGCACTGCCACGGCAGAGCAGTCGACCGACTGGTATGACCTTGCCCCCACGCATTGGACCAGCGAGCCGGTCGGCCAGCTCACCGGACCAGACGAACGGCTCGTCCCTGGCAGCGTGGCCTGGCTGGTGTCCGACCTCGGCATCCACCGCGTCCGATTTGCTCTGCGCCTTGGCGACGGGGACCACGTCGTCGGCTTCGGTGAGCGCTTCGACCGGGTCGACCAGCGCGGGCACCGGCTCGACGCGGTCGTGTTCGAGCAGTACAAGTCCCAGGGCGCGCACGGCCGTACCTACCTGCCCATGCCGTTCGCTCATGTCATCTCCCCCACTGGGAGCTCGTGGGGCTTTCATGTCCGCACCTCGCGACGCACCTGGTTCGACGTCGGAGCCACCGACCACACGCAGCTCGTGGTCGAGTCGGAGCTCGCCGGCGCCGCCACAGGATCGCTCGATGTCGGGATCTACGACGGCGACCCCACGAGTGTTCTGCGCGTCTTCCTGGATGAGGTCGGCCGCGCAGAGGAGCTTCCGTCGTGGGTGTTCCGGCTTTGGGCATCGGGCAATGAGTGGAACACCCAGGACATCGTCATGGAGCGGATGGACTCACACCGCGACCTCGACATCCCAGTCGGTGCTGTGGTCATCGAAGCCTGGAGCGACGAAGAGGGCATCGTCATCTTCCGCGACGCCAAATACGCCGTGAACGAGGACGGAGCCGCCCATGTTGCCGCCGACTTCACCTATCCCGGCGACGGAGCCTGGCCCGACCCCAGGGCCATGATCGACGAGCTCCACGGCCGGGGCATCAAGGTGATTCTGTGGCAGATCCCCTTGCAGAAAACCGACCCCGACCTCGCCGGACAGGTCCTGGCCGACGCCAAAGCCATGGTCCGTGACGGCCACGCGGTCCTGGAAGCCGACGGGACGGCGTACCACAACCGGGGCTGGTGGTTCCCGAACGCGCTGATGCCCGATCTCTCGGTGCAGAGAACCCGCGACTGGTGGACCGACAAACGTCGCTATCTGGTCAAGGACCTCGACGTCGACGGGTTCAAGACCGACGGTGGCGAGCATGCCTGGGGCCACGAGCTGCGGTACGCCGATGGGCGCCGCGGGGATGAGGGGAACAACCTCTACCCGGTTCACTACGCCCGCACCTTCGGGGACCTGTTGCGTTCCGAGGGCAAGGCGCCGGTGACCTTCTCCCGGTCGGGGTTCACCGGATCCCAGGCGCACGGTGTCTTCTGGGCCGGCGACGAGGACTCGACGTGGGAGGCATTCGGCAACTCGATCACCGCCGGTCTGACGGCTGCATCCTGCGGCATCGTCTACTGGGGCTGGGACCTCGCCGGTTTCTCCGGCCCCGTCCCCGAGGCCGAGCTCTATCTGAGAGCTGCTGCAGCGTCGACGTTCATGCCGATCATGCAGTACCACTCCGAGTTCAACCACCACCAGCGTCCACTGCGTGACCGCACCCCGTGGTATGTCGCCGAAACCACTGGGGACGAGCGGGTCGTGGCGGTGTTCAGGCGGTTTGCCGATCTGCGCGAGCGGCTGGTGGGCTACCTGGCCGAGCAGGCTGAGGTCGCCGTCAGGACCGACCAGCCATTGATGCGCCCCTTGTTCTTCGGTCATGCCTCAGACCCGGCCGTGTGGGACCACCCGTCACAGTTCATGCTCGGGAACGACCTCCTCATCAACCCCGTGACCCAGCCCGGCGCCGACACCTGGCAGACGTATCTGCCGCAGGGTCGCTGGGTGGATGTGTGGACGGGTGAAGAACACGCGGGTGGCCGGCTGGTGCCGCGTGATGTGCCGCTGGACGTCGTCCCGGTCTATTGCCGTGCCGATTCATGGCCGGTCCGGGCAGCCATCTTCAGCTGACCCGGCTCAGCCCGGCGGGGCAAAGAAGATCGCAGCATCCTGGGGTGATGACCCTTAGGGTGAGGCGCCCGGGGTGAGGACCTGTGCGCAGATTTTCGTATGTGCGCTCGCAGATTTACGTGTGCCGATTGTTGTAGACACTTCAACTAGATCCGAGGGACCATACCGGATCAGGGGAATCACACAACAGCGCCAGCGACACATCCGAGGAGAGAACACATGAGCCGGCTAGAAACACGCAACATCGACGTTGCACACGAGACCCGGAAGTTCCAGGCGCATGGCCACGTCGACGTGGTCACCCTGGGGGACTTCACGCTGGGAAGGGAGACCTTCGAACCCGGCTGGAAATGGTCCAACGACGTCAAGCCCATCGCGGGGACCGGGTCGTGCATGGCACGGCACACGGGTATCTGCGTGTCGGGACGGATGGTGGTGCGCTCGGACGACGGCACCGAGATCAACATCGGGCCCGGGGACGTGTTCGTCATCGAGCCGGGACACGACGGCTGGACGGTCGGCGACGAACCGTGCGTCATGTTCGACACGGGCGTCGCGGCGTACGCCAAGCCCGCGTCCTGAAGTTCGCGCTCTCAATCCGTTGAACCGCTCGACACGTTGAACCGCAGGAGGCGCTCGTCAAGCGCGAGCGCCTCCGCTCTCCGGGTGAAGATGGGTCATTTGACGCGTTGTCGCGATACGTTTTGGGTATGGCCAGACCCCACGCCGCATCGCTTATCGAGGATGCCTTCCACCGCCGCACGTCTGCACTGATGCGGGGCCGTGGCTGGGGCACGCGCACCATCAGCCACACGGGATATGGCAGTCAAGACTTTGTGAGGGTTCTGGGCAGGGTCCTGCTGAGCCGCCTGGCCGAGCCGCCGGAGGTTAGTGCGGCGGACGGCATCATTCGTGACTTCAGAGGCAACGCGGACGGGCAGCGCGGCTGGCGGGCCTTTGTCACTGCGGGTGCGATGAACGTGCCCGTCACTGTCGTCGTGGGCGACCGCACGGTGCACACGTTCTCGGATCGCAGTGGGTACATCGACGTGGCGGTTCCCGAACCAGGTCTGGCCCCGGGCTGGCACGCGGTCGTGATCGAGGCCGAAGGAGGCGAACCGGTCCAGGCCGCGGTGCTGATCATCGACCGCGCGACTCGTTTCGGCATAGTCAGCGACATCGACGACACGGTCATCTCCACCTCCTTGCCGCGTCCCTTCATCGCAGCCTGGAACACCTTTGTGCGGCAGGAGACCGCTCGTCACCTGGTGCCCGGCATGGCGCCGATGTACCGCACCCTGATCGGCGAGAACCCCGGTGCGCCGATCTTCTACCTGTCCACGGGGGCGTGGAACACCGCGCCGACGCTGACCCGTTTCCTCAAACGCCACGGTTATCCGGCCGGTCCGATGCTGATGACCGACTGGGGTCCCACCAACACCGGCTGGTTCCGCAGCGGGCAGGACCACAAGGTCGAGGCCTTGCATCGGCTGGCACGGGAGTTCCCCAAGATCCGTTGGCTGCTCGTCGGTGATGACGGCCAGCACGACCCCAAGATCTACGGCGACTTCGCGCGGGATCGCCCGGATGTCGTTGAGGCCATTGCGATTCGTGAGCTGACGCCGGCCGAACAGGTGCTCTCCCACGGCATACCGGTGTCCAACGAGGAGTTCGCCCCTCGGGTACAAGGTCCAGTTCCCGTGTGTCGTGCGCCCGATGGCTATAGCCTGGAGCGTCAGCTGCGCGCGCTTCGCGCCGGATCCAGCGACAGCGACTGACCGCAGAGTCAGGGTGGCGGTGCAGGATGCCTGGGCGAGAATGGACGGGTGCCCGAGCTCCCCGAGGTCCAAGCGCTCGTCGACTTCCTGCGTGAGCGCGTCGATGGCCTGGCGATCGTCGGCATCGAGCTCGGGTCGATCAGCGTCCTGAAGACCTACGACCCAGCCCCTGCATCACTTCACGGGTTGCCGATCAGCAACGTCAGTCGTCATGGCAAGTTCATCGACATCGAGGCCGAAGGGCTGCACCTCATATTTCACCTGGCCCGGGCCGGCTGGTTGCGCTGGTCGGACGCCCTGTCCGCCACGACGATCCGGGCCGGCAAGTCGCCAATTGCCTTGCGCTGCAGGCTTTCTGACGCAAGCGGCTTCGACCTGACCGAGGCCGGGACGCGGAAGCGCCTTGCGGCATACATCGTGCGTGACCCTGCCGAGGTGCCCGGGATCGCGCGTCTGGGGCCTGATCCGATGGCCGATGACTTCAGTGTCACCGACTTCGCGGCACTGCTGGAGGGTCGTCGAACACAGGTCAAGGGCCTGCTGAAGGACCAGGGATTCCTTGCTGGTGTTGGCAACGCCTACTCCGACGAGGTGTTGCACGCGGCACGGCTCTCGCCGTTTGCGCTGGCCTCCAGCCTGAACGAGGAGCAGGTCCAGAGGCTGTATGCCGCGCTGCGAAGCACGCTCGCGAGTGCGGTCAGCGCTGCGTCGGGCAAGCCGGCCAAGGAGCTGAAGGACGCGAAACGTGCCGGGATGCGGGTGCATGGGCGCACCGGCCAGGCGTGCCCGATCTGCGGCGACATCGTGCGTGAGGTGTCGTTCGCCGACTCGTCGCTGCAGTACTGCGCCACATGTCAGACCGGCGGCAAGCCGCTCGCGGACCGTCGGATGTCACGGTTGCTCAAGTGACCCCCTCCCCCGCTTGTTGCGCCGAAACCACCAAAAGGCGCCCGGCGATGAGGCCAAACGGTGGTTTCGCGGCAACAAGCGCAGGTGGGCGCGACACGATCGGCATGTCTCGCCATATCTCAGGAATACGCGATACATCTGTATAGCCTGCGATCGTGGACCCCATCCGAAATCCGTACGCCCCGGGCGCCGGCCAGCGTCCGCCAGAGCTCGCCGGTCGAGACGACCAGCTGCGCGCCTTCAACGTTGTGCTCGAGCGCATCGCCAGGTCCAAACCCGAGCGCTCCATCGTCCTGACCGGCCTGAGGGGCGTCGGCAAGACCGTGCTGCTCAATGCGCTGCGGTCGGCGGCGGTTCGCGCCCACTGGGGAACTGGCAAGCTCGAGGCACGTCCGGACCAACGGCTGAGACGACCCATCAGCGCGGCCCTGCACGTAGCGGTCCGCGAGCTCGGCCACCCCCAGGGCGACGAGGTCGACCACGTCCTCGGCGTCATCAAGGCCTTCGCCCAGCGCGAAGCGGCACCGAACGCGAAGATCCGCGATCGCTGGAACCCCGGAATTGACGTGGCCGCGGTCTTAGGGCGCGCGGACTCGGGTGACATCGAGATCGACCTGGTCGAGCTGTTGACCGATGTCGGCGGGCTCGCCGCGGACGTCGGCAGGGGCGTGGCCATTTTCATCGACGAGATGCAGGACCTGGGGCCGGAGGACGTCTCCGCAGTGTGCGCCGCGTGCCACGAGATCAGCCAAAGTGGCCTGCCGCTCATCGTTGTTGGAGCCGGACTGCCCCATCTGCCAGCGGTTCTGAGCGCCAGCAAGTCATACAGCGAGCGACTCTTCAAGTACTCATGCATAGACAGGCTCGACCGTATGGCTGCCGACCTGGCCCTGCAGCTGCCGGCAAAGGGTGAGGGCGCGGAGTTCCAGCAGGAGGCCCTCGAGGCGATGTATGCCGCGACCGGAGGTTATCCGTACTTCATCCAGGCCTACGGCAAGGTCGCCTGGGACAGTGCCCCTTCATCACCGATCACCGTCGAGGACATCCGGGTCGCTGCGCCAGAGGCCGAGGCCGAGCTTGCCCTGGGCTTCTTCGGGTCACGTTACGAACGGGCGACGCCGGGTGAGCGTGAGTACCTGCGCGCGATGGCCGACGCCGCCCAGATCGCCGCACAGGACCCGGCGGGGCCCGGCCTGGACGACATCGAGTCGGTCTCGACCGCGTCGGTGGCGGCCGTGCTCGACCGCAAGCCACAGTCGCTGTCCGTGGCCCGTGACGCCCTGCTCAAGAAGGGCCTGATCTACAGCGGCCAGCGTGGGCGGATCGCTTTCACCGTCCCGCACTTTGGCCGTTATCTGCGCGCGAACGGATGACCCCAGCCCCGTAGTTCTGGTCCAGACCCTCAGTTCTGGTCCATACCCTCAGTGCTGGCGGGGCCGGAGGATGACGACCGGGATGTTACGCGAGCTTCTGGACTGATAGCCCTCGAAGTTCTTCGCCTTTGCGACGATGCCGGGCCAGATCTTTGCCCTCTCCGCGGACGAGGCTGTCCGTGCCGTCATCGGCCGGTCCACACCGTCGATCTCGACGCTCACCGATGGGTTGGCGACGAGGTTGAGATACCAAGCCGGGTGATGGTCGCTACCGCCGGCCGATGCGATCACGACCAGTCCGTCATCATGGGGGAACCAGGCCAAAGGGCTATGTCGTTCGACACCTGACTTCCGCCCGGTGGTGGTCAGGATGCAGAGCCTCAGGTTGCCCATCCGGGCTGCGAACCTGCCATGGGTGAGCCGGATCACGGCCACATGGGTATCCGTGAAGGCCTTGATGAGGCGGCTCATGGCAGAGGTCATGGCAGCGAGAATACGCAGGGTGGAAAGGAGGGCGGATTCTCGGCTACGACTGGACTGCTGGTGCGATGGGAAGCAGACTGCAGGCATGACCACCAGCGCGGGAGAACCGCAGACAAAGCTTGACGCCGAGACCGAGGCTGAGCGTCTGAGAGTGCTGCGGCGTCGCAGGGCCGAGCTGCTCGGGGCGATCAACGAGCTCGAGCGGGCACTCGCGGCGCCGGTCCCGGGCGGGCCCCTGGCCTGGGTTCAGAGGGTCTCCACCGCGTTGTTGCAGCTGTCGGGCGACTTCCGTGACCACGTCGAGCTCACAGAGGGTCCAGACGGCTTGTACGGCGCGGTGATCCGCTCGACGCCCAGATTGACCCATCAGGTTGAGAAGCTGACCCAGGACCACGCGACCCTGACCGAGCTCATGTCAGAACTCCTCACGTTGGTGGGTCAGGCAGCCGGGTCGTTCGCGCGGGGTGAGTCGATGTCGGATGATCTGGACGATGTGCGCGAGCGCGGCACCGCCCTCATCGCCGCTCTTGTTCGCCACCGCCAGCGCGGCTCAGACCTCATGTACGAGGGGTATTCGGTTGACATGGGCGGACAGGACTGAGCACGGATCAGCCCTCCATCGGGGTCGGTTCCGGCGGTGGTGGGTCATTGTTGTCCGCGTGACCCCCTAGACTGATCACAGCGGTCCGCACAGTTCTGCCTCGGACCTGCTTCTTCATGTCGATAGCCACGCGCCGCGACCGCATGGGTTTGCGCCGGGCAGAACGACCCTCTTACACCTATGGAGTACCCACCTGTGTCTTCTGGCACCATTTTCGCCAGCCTTGGCGTGCCCACTTCCCTGACCGCTGTCCTCACGGCGGCAGGCATCACCATCCCGACCCCGATCCAGGCGGCGACGTTGCCCGACTCCCTTGCGGGTCGCGACGTCCTCGGCCGCGGCCGCACCGGCTCCGGCAAGACCTACGCCTTCGTCCTCCCGCTGCTCACCCGGCTGGCCGCCAGCAAGACGACGCGCCAGCCCCGCAAGCCGCGGGTGCTGATCCTGGCGCCGACCCGCGAGCTGGTCGGCCAGATCGAGGCCGCTATGACCCCGCTGGCCAGACCGCTCGGGATCAACACCATGACCATCTTCGGTGGTGTCGGCCAGAACCCCCAGGTCAGCGCCCTTCGTGCAGGTGTCGACGTCGTCGTCGCCTGCCCCGGACGCCTTGAGGACCTGATGAGCCAGGGCGCACTGACCCTGGACGCCATCGAGATCACCGTCCTGGACGAGGCCGACCATATGGCCGACCTCGGTTTCCTGCCCTGCGTTCGACGCATCATGGACCGCACTCCGAGGACCGGTCAGCGGATGCTGTTCTCGGCCACGCTTGATGCCGGCGTCGACGTGATCGTCAAGCGCTTCCTCACCAACCCCGTGACACACCAAGCAGACTCGGCACAGTCGCCGATCTCGACGATGGCGCACCACATCTTCCATGTGCACCATGACACTCGTCTCCCCGTGCTGGTCGACCTCGCGTCGGCTCCAGGGCGCACGATGGTCTTCACCCGCACCAAGCACGGTGCCAAGAAGCTTTCCAAACAGCTCAACGCCTCCGGGGTCCCGACAGTGGAGCTTCACGGCAACCTCTCCCAGAACGCCCGAACCCGCAACATGGACGCGTTCCAGAGCGGAGCGGCGAGGACCCTTGTCGCTACTGACATCGCGGCTCGCGGCATCCACGTTGACGACGTCGCGCTGGTTATCCACGCCGACCCGCCGATGGAGCACAAGGCCTATCTGCACCGTTCCGGTCGCACCGCCCGCGCTGGCGCCGAAGGCACTGTGATCACGCTGATGACCGACGACCAGGTGGCGGACGTTCGCGACCTCACGCGCAAGGCCGGCATCAAGGCGACCACGACCCGGTTGGACGCCACGCATCCTCTGCTCAAGCAACTTGCCCCCGGCGAGCGCACCTTCACCGAGCCTCTCGTCCTTACCGTGGACGAGGGCAACGCCTCCCGTCGCTCAGGTGGTGGCGGGGGCCGTTCCAATGGCTCGCGTTCCAACGGCGGTCGAGCCCCAGGTGGTCGGGCCGGCGGTCGAGCAGGCGCCCCCCGCAACGGCTCCGGCCGCAGTACGACCTCTGGCGGCGGCTCCCCGCGTGGCGCATCCGGTGATGCTGCGCAGCGATCCTCGGGTGCCAAGCGCCCGTCGTCGCAGGGTGGCCGGCGTGCGGGCGGGCAGGGCGGTTCGTCCTCGGTCTACTCCACGTCCTCATCGCGAGGGGGCGCTGCTGCGTTCTCGTCCGGCTCCAGCCTCGGGCGCCGCTGACCTCACTCGGGAAGATTCCTCCGGCGCCCGGTGTTCATGTCCAGGTCCAGAGTGTCTGATCCGCAGATCTGAGCAGGAGTGTCAGGATGGGTAGGTGCACCAAGTAGTCATGCGTGCGGCAAAGCGCCCCCCTTTGATCATCGCCCACCGCGGATCGAGTCAGGATCTGCCGGAGCACACACTCAATGCCTATCTGCGCGCCATCGACGAGGGTGCGGATGTTCTCGAGTGCGACGTTCGGCTCACCGCCGACTCCCACCTGGTCTGCGTCCACGACCGCAAGGTCAACCGGACCTCGAACGGCAAGGGCCTGGTCTCCACGCTGGAGCTGACCAGCCTGGAGGGTCTGGACTTCGGCTCCTGGAAGCAGGCCAACGACGGCCAGGCCGAGATGCCGATCGCGGACCGCGAGCGCGACAAGCTGCTGACGCTGCACCGCCTGATCGAGATGGTGAGCAGCTGCGGCCGCGAGGTCGGGCTGGTGATCGAGACCAAGCACCCCACGCGCTATGCCGGCCAGGTCGAGCGCGAGCTGGCGAAGGTGCTCAACGAGTTCGGGTTGAACCGCGCCTACCAACGTGGCCTGCCGTACGTGCGCCTGATGTCCTTTTCGCAACTGGCGATCGCACGGATGCGACAGCTGTGTCCGCAGGTGCCTCTGGTCTACCTCATGAAGGACTCAGTGCCCTTGCGGTTCCGAGACGGGTCGTTGCCCAAGGGCGCGCAGATCGCCGGCCTGGACAAGGAGGTCATCCGACGCTGGCCCAAGACCGTGAAGAAACAGCACGACCGCGGTCACCAGGTCTATGTGTTTCCGGTGGACGACGAGGCCGACATCGGTATGTGTCTGGATCTTGGGGTTGATGCCATCATCTCGAACGTTCCGGCCTTCGTCCGCAACCGTGTATTCGGCAGGGTTTAACATCCAAGGTGACTTTGGCAAGACGTAAAGTCCGATATGTCCAGGGAATGGACTTCGGTCCGGGGTCGGCAAGGGACTACGGTCAGGGTGGCCGGGGATTTCACCAACGCGATGCACGGAGGTCAGGATGTCGGCGCAGACCCTGCGCGTTCCGTGGGCGATGAGCTCGGCGGTGCAGGTTCGGCGCACATTGGTGTCCGAGTTGCGTGCCCTCGAGGTGAACGAGACCGTCATCGACGAGGCCGAGATCGTCATCTCCGAGCTCGTTGCGAACTCCTTTCGCCATGCCCAACCCCTGCCCGACGGAATGATCCGGGTCAACTGGGCCGTGAGTGACGGTGTGGTCGAGGTCTCCGTGACCGATGGCGGAGGACCCACCACTCCGACACCGGCCCCGACCTCACCATGGTCCGCCAACGGCCGAGGCCTGCGTATCGTTCGCAGCCTTGCCCATGAGTGGGGTGTCGAGGACGATGTCGACTCCTGCACCGTCTGGGTCTCGCTCGGCGGCCCATCGCTTCGCAGCGTTCCCTGATCGGCGTTCCGGCGCACTAAGGTTGGCGACCATGGGCAAGGCATCCAGGCGTCGCACGGCTGACAGCATGCATGTGCGCGAGAACCGCACGAGAGATCTTTCCGCAGGCCCCGCTCCGTTCGTGGCCAGACCCTTTGAGGGACTGACCGGCGAGACCGACTGGGTGGCGATGCGCGAGGTCGTTCCCGCCGCCGCCGCCACCGTGACATTTGCCGCCGGTATCGTCGAGGCCGATCGCCCCCAAACGGCAACAGTGGCAACGATGTTGCCGATGGCTTGGTCAGGGCTGCGCCGCATCGACGGTGCGGTGATGGTGGCGCTCCAGGCCGGTTCTACCACCGGTGACGCCAGCCGCGATATTGCCCAGGTGCTGCTGGCAACAGTCTCCGCCGAGCCCGGTGTGCCGCTACCGTCGTCGCCGCTCGCCAAACCAACGACGCCACGACTGCAGGACGTGCTCGACCCGTCGGCTGTTTTTGAGGTCACCGTGCACGAGGGTTTCGACTTCTGGGTTGCTGACACAGACGACCTGGATGAGGGAGGTAAGGAGGCTCTGGAGCAGGCGAACGCCTCGGCGATCCCGACGGCCAAGCTGACGTCCGCCCCCTCCGCGTACTGGTGCCGGGTCGGCAAGCGCGCCTACCTGCGTTGGGTGCTTCCATACAACGAGGATGCGGCGACCGACGCGCTCGCACGGCTGCACGCGGCGGCGGCTACCTCTTTGGGCGAGGGCACCAGGCTGCTCGGGGCCTTTCGGGCGTGCGGGCTGCTGGTCCCCGTCTGGGACCTCGACCCGAGCTTGGCCGGAGCCGACTATGAGAGTGAAGTGGCACGGATGGCCGTCCGTCTCGAAGAGACGCTGGCCCAGACCGGCACCATGAGCGCCGAGGAACGACGGGCCCGCTCGGGTCTGTTGAGTCGCCAGGTCACTTTGCGCTGAGACCGGTCGACATGGATCCCACGACGACGGTCGCTTCGATTGCGGTGATCATCGCGGCCAAGGACGAGGCCGCCCGGATCGTGAACACGGTTTCTGCCGCACGCAGGATCGCCGGGGTCGACCTGGTGATAGTGGTGGATGACGGCAGTTCCGATGCGACTGGGCGGTTGGCGGCCGATGCTGGCGCTGTCGTGCTCAGCCATTCGCGCAATCGTGGCAAGGCGGCGGCCATGGCCACGGGAGCCCGGGCTGTCGCCGATCAGGACATCAACGATCCGGCGGTGTGGGGGGGCGCTCGTCTGCTGCTGTTCATCGACGCGGACCTGGAGCACAGTGCGACCAACGCGGCCGCCCTGGTCGCGCCTGTCGCCTCGGGCGATGCAGACATGACCATCGCGACATTGCCACCGCAGTCGACCTCGGGTGGCGGTCATGGCTTCGTGGTTCGGTTGGCGCGCAACGGTATCGAGAGGCTCGCCGGCTGGACGCCGACCCAGCCGTTGTCGGGCATGCGTTGTCTGTCCCGCGAGGCGTTCGAGGCGGCATCACCGTTGGCGCGGGGCTGGGGCGTGGAGGTTGGACTCACCATTGATGTGCTGGGTGCGGGTTTGCGGGTGCTCGAGGTCCCTTGCGAGCTTCAGCACCGGGTCACCGGCTCCGGCTGGCGGGGTCAGGTTCACCGTGCCAGGCAGTATCGCGACGTCTGGCTGGCCCTCGCTGATCGCAGGGTCCGCAGACTGGTCAGAACCAGAGGCGGCCGTGAGCGCCTCACCTTCTGACAAGACTCGCGCATGGCTGCGGCCAGTGGCGTTGAGCCTCTCTTTCGGCCTCCTCCTGTTGGTGGCCGCGGCTGGTCCATCGGCGGCGAAGCCCGGTCTCGGCCCTCGCGGTTGGGCTCCCGGCGACCTCCCGATCTCCCTGTCCTCGGCCGTGGTCACGGCAGTCCTGTGGACCGCGTACCTGCTGGGGGCGGTGGCGGTGGTGCTGGGCCTGCGGCATGGCTCGGGCAGCGCTGGGCGTCTGCCCCAGCCATGGACCCGGCTGTGGTCCAGGTCATGGCCGCTGGCGCTGGGCGCCCTGGCCTTGGTCACGGCACCGATCGGCTCGGCTGACCACACCAACTACGCGGCGTACGGCCGGATCGCGGCGCAGGGTGGCGACCCCTACTCCGTCGCCCCGATCACCTGGGCGCTGGGTGGCGACCCTGTCACCAGCGCTGTCGAGCCGCCATGGACGATGGCACCCAGCGTCTATGGCCCCTTCGCCACGGCGTTGCAGACCTTGAGCTCCCTTGTCGGACAAGACAATCTGCGCCAGACGGTCTGGTTCTGGCAGCTGTTGATCGTGGCGGCCTGGCTGCTGGTCCGGATCTTGTTGCGCCACGTGGCATCCGATAACGACAGGACCTTGGCGCGTATCGACCTGTTGTGGACTGCCAACCCTCTCGTGTTCGGCGTCGCCGTGCTCGGCGCTCACGTCGACCTTATCGCCACAGCGCTTGCGCTGGCTGCGGTCGTCCTCGCGGCGCGCACGCCCTGGATCGCCGGTCTGGTGCTCGGAGCCACGGTCAGCACCAAGATCACCTACGCCATCGTGGGGCTGGCGATCCTGTGGTCCTGGCGTTCCTTGGCCCGAAAACCCATGGCCCGCAACATGATCGCACTCGCCGTCTCGTCCACGACCGTGGTCGTCCTCTTGCACCTCTGGGCTGGTCCTCACGTCTTCGATCAGCTGATGAAGGCCAGCAAGGGGGTGTCTCTTGCCACCGCCTGGCGCCCCGTCGTCAACCTTCTCTCCGCGGTGATGTCGCTGGACGCAGCCCGGACCGTGGTGTCGGTCGCCTCCATCATCACGATCGTGGCGGTGGCGTGGGCGCTGTCACATCTCAAGCTGTCACGCGAGCAGTCGCCGATGACGCACCAGGTCTCGCCCACGCAGCAGACTCAGTCAGCGATGACCGCAACGTTCGTGCTCGCAACGGCATACGCCGTCGCAGCCCCCTATGCGCTGCCCTGGTATGACGTGCTCACCTGGGCCACTCTGCCGCTGATGTTCGCCACGGCCCTAGACGGCATCCTGCTGGCGCGGTTGACGGTCATGGCCCTGGCCTACGTCCCCGGTCGGGTGGTCGCGATGAGTCCTGACGTGGAGTCGCTGACCCTGGGCTTCCGCAAGGTGGCAGGGCCGCTTGCCGCGTGGCTGGTGCTGCTGGCTATCGCGCGAGCCGTGAGGCGCGGGTGGTCGCGGGTGCCGCGAACGTCTCGTCCTCGAGCGTCTTGAGCGCCAGCCCGATCAGCAGAGGTATGGCCAGGCCCGCTCCCACTGCGGGGATTGCCGTGCCGGAGTCGTTGAGCGCAAAACCGATCACCCACATGACCAGGACGGCGATGAGCCCCGGCCGCAGCAGCCGGACCCTCTCGAAGGACCGACGCAGTGGGCGGGCAGCCCATGACATGGGCCGGGCGAGGATGTAGGCCAACGCGACGAGGGCAACCGGGATGAGCGGCGCCAACGGGTTGCCGAACAGAAGTGACATGTTCTGGTCGAGTTTGCGGGTGATGATGTCCCAAGCGCCGCCATCGATGGCAGTCTGGACGAATCGGCCCAGGTGCGAACGCGACTCGGCCGGCCGGAGCCAGTCCAGCAGGCCCAGAAGAAGGACGAACAGACCGGTTCCCCCACCGACGGCCAGGAGTCTGCGCCAGGTCACCTTGATCTGAAGGATTGCCATCATCAGGAGGATCAGCGCAGGCAGAAGAGCCGGCGGGCCACCGAAGTCGCTCCCCCATGACGGGGCCGCGTCCACGATGATGGCGCACGACCCGATGACGGCCACCGCGGCGGCTGCCATGCGGGGTTGCTGGACCGTGAGGAGGTGGTTGCCGACGACGATGCAGAGCAACAGGGTGGCGGTGGCGAACACCGCGAAGGTCACGTTGCCCATGCCAAAGAAACGACCCCCGACCAGAGGTTGCAGCCCCAGCAGCGAGGAGAGCTGGAGCCTCGACCCGGTCATCACGTCGGCCGCAAGCACCGCCACGGTCGTCGCACTGACCACGGCCACTGGCCCGAACAGCCGCTGGCGCCACGGCCCCAAGAGGGCCAGCAGCGAAATGGCCGTGGCAAATATCGCGACGGAGGCGACCACGCTCACCAGCGGTACCGAGAAACGCCACCACGGAAGGAGGTTCGCGAGAAATGTCGAGACCGGAACCGTCGCAGCGACGGTCGCCGCCCGACGGGTGAACACCAGTAGTCGCCTTCGCTGAGGTGCTGTGCCCCAACGGCGCCGCCAGAGCACGGTGGCGATCAGATACAGCGCCAGCTGGAGCAGGGCCCAACCGTAGAAGAACGGCTCGACCAGGCTGTGGACCTCGTACGAGGCCCGGTCAAGGTCGAGCAGGGCGGTCAGTCGCTCATGGGCCGACCGCTGGTCGTTGCCGTCACCGGGCGCGAACCGGAGCGGGGCGCCGCCCAGACGTGACGGGCGAGGGATGCTCAGATGGTCGAGTGCGGTCGCTGTCAGATCCGACAGCTGCACCAGCCCTGGTTGTCGGGTCGACGACGACTCCAATGTCCCGGCTCCGAAGTAGGGCCCGGTGCCCGCGATCAGCCGCAGGCGTTCGGTGACTCCGGCGTCGGAGAGGCTGGCGAGCAGGACGTCTGTCCCCGACGGTGCCGCCTTGATCACGGCGGCAACCCTGGCGTCTACTGCCGCGACCTGTTGGGCACGGGTGGTCGTGGGGCGTGACGCGTCCTGGGGGTCCACGTCGGTCGGGTCTCGGATCGATCCGACGTCGATCAGCGTCGCCGGGCATGACGCCAGAGCCGCCGTCAGGGTCGAGTCGTCGAATGGCTGGTAACGGTCCACGATCCCGTTTGAGCGCGCCGCGCCCAGAGCTGCACCGGGTCCCACGGCCTGGATACAACCACCGTGACTGGCCACCTGGTCGCCGAGCAAGCCAAGGGAGGCATCGAACTTCGTGGCCGCTGCTGCCGCGAGGTAGTCGTCCCAGTGGGGCACCTTGCCGGCAGTCATGTGCTCAGGCAAGGCTTGACACGGCTGCTTGGCCCCGTCAGGCCCGGCTCCATCACCGCTGCCGGCGTCCACGTCTCCGGCTCGCTCCCCGGCTGAAAGGCTCAGCCAGCCGTCCACCGGACACGTGTTGGCACGCACTGAACGGACCGTCACCGCTGCCGTGGCGCCGTTACGCAACAAGGACCAGAGGGCCGGCGTCGCTTCCGCCGAGACGTCACTCCAGGACAGGCCGCCGGTGCCGATGACCACGATGGATCCGCTGACGTCCTTGCTCGCAGCGGGAGAGGACGCGTCCGGCGATGACGCCATGAGGCCGCCGATCACCAGAGCTGCGAGCACCGCGACGGCCGTGGCGGCGGCGAGCAGTCGGCGTCGGGTCACGAGCAACAGGCTACGGGGGAGTCAGCCCAGGATGGAGACGTTGGCGACTTGGAGCAGGGACGCAGCGGCAAGCAGCAGACACACGCTCCCGCCGATCCGGCGGACGGTGGCCAGCCGGATCCGCTTGAGCAGGGTCCGGCCCAGGAGAGTGGCCAGTGCGGACACAGTGGCCAGGGCCAGGAAGGCCCCAACCCCGACGGACACCGGGTCCTGGTACTTCACGACCAGGCCCGCCGTCAGCAGCTGTGACAGGTCACCCCACTCGGCCACGAAGAGCACCAGGAAGCTGGCTCCAACAGCCTGCCAGCCGCGCACGCCCGCCTTGGCTTTGGCTTCGAACTCGTGCTCGATCTCGGCTTCCTCGGCGTCTGCCTTGCCGGCTCCGCGGATCAGGATGAGACCACCGGCCAGGAACATCAGGCTGGCGAAGACCTCGACCGGCGTCCGTGGCAGGCGACCGATCAGACCGCCCAGCGTCACCGCGATGACGGTCTGCACCGCGAAGGCGGAGGCAACCCCGACCCAGACCGCCAGCGGCTTGTATCGCGTCGCCAGGACCAGCGTCGCGATGAACGTCTTGTCAGGCAGCTCGATGGGGAAGATCAGCAGGAAGGCGGTGAGGGCGATGGCGAAGCTCATGGTGGCGTCGAGCCTAGCGACAGCCCGGTCAGTTCAGGTTCTAGCCCTGACGAGCGTCGGGCTTGACCTGACCTGGCCGTCGGCTGGAACTCGCGCGCGTCGAGGCCACAAACCGTCATACGCTGCGGTCGTGAACCTGAGCCAAAGCACGTTGTCGACCCTGGTCGTCGTCGCGCTTGGTGCTGTGGTTCTGGCCATCGCCATCGCCGTGGGCGCTCAGCTGCGCCTTTCCCGCATACAGGCCCGGTATCGCGTTCTGTGGGCCGGCGGTGAGAAGGACGTCGCCGCGGTCCTCTCGGACCAGTCCAGCGAGATCGCCCAGCTGCGCAGCGACGTCGCACGGGTTCGCGACAAGCTCACCAGGTCGGCCGGCGACATCGAGCAGAGTCTTCGTCATGTTGCAGTGGTCCGCTACGACGCGTTCGGCGACATGGGCGGCCGGCTCTCCTTCTCGGCGGCGATCGTCGACGACCGCGGGGATGGGCTCGTGATCAGCTCGATCCACGCGCGCGGTGAGTCCCGCACCTATGCCAAAGGCATCGTGGAGGGCGACAGCGAGGTCACACTGTCACCAGAGGAGCAGCAGGCGCTCGCCGCTGCCCGAACCGGAAGGGGCGGCTCGTGAGCTCGCGTTACGGATTCCTTGGTCCCTCAGGCACATTCACCGAGATGGCGCTGCGTCAATGCTCCCAGGTGGCCGAGGCCGTCGATGCCGAACGCATCCCGTTCGCCTCCGTGGACGCTGCGCTGGCGGCACTTCGCGCAGGCGATCTCGACGGCGCAATGGTGCCGATCGAGAACTCCGTCGAAGGTGGGGTCAGCGCCACGCTGGACGCCCTGGGCAGTGGGGACCCGCTCGTCGTGGTCGGCGAACAGGTCGTCCCGATCACCTTCGTCCTGGCTGCACCTGTGGGGACTGGTTTCGCCGACATACGCGCCGTGTCAACGCATCCGCACGCCTGGGCACAGGTGCGCGGATGGATGGGGGCACACCTTCCGGACGTGGAATACCTGCCCGCCGCATCCACCGCCGCGGCCGCCGCAGGGCTGGCCGGCGAGCGGCCGGCATACCAGGCTGCGGTGTGCGCGCCGGTCGCTGCGGCCAACCACGGGCTCACGGTCCTGCAGGAAGACATCGGCGACAACAGTGGCGCTGTCACGCGTTTCGTGCTTGTCTCCCGGCCTGGCCAGCTGCCCGCGCCGACGGGGGCCGACAAGACGTCAGTGGTCCTCTTCCAGCGCGAGGATCACCCCGGAGGCCTGCTCGAGCTGCTCGAGCAGTTCGCGGCACGCGGTATCAACCTGACCCGGATCGAGTCGCGGCCCAACGGCGGCCGGCTTGGTGACTACTGCTTTTCCATCGACTGCGAGGGACACGTCAACGACGAGCGGGTCGGCGAGACGCTGATGGGGCTGAAACGCGTCTGCGCCGACGTGCGCTTCCTGGGGTCCTATCCACGGGCCGACAGCCTCCGGGCCCAGGTGTCGGCAGGTACGCACGACAGCGACTTCATCGAAGCGCGGAGCTGGCTACGGAGCTTGCGCAGCACCTCCTGACGTTGCTCAGGTCAGGCCAGGTATCTGCGCAGACCGCGCTCACCCGATCGCATCATGAGGGCATGGTTGCCGCGCAGCAGTGGCCGGAGGGCGAACGGAGCCCGTCGCAGCATCGGTGACGTGACCGCCACCTCCTGGCTGAACACGGCCCGCGTGCCGGTTCCTTCGGAAGTGACCTGCCAGGCGCACCAGCCCTGTAGGTCTCCGGCGACCAGCACCCGCAGGATCCCGTGCGCCTGGTCCTGGGCGTCACGAGTCAGAACCAGCTCGAGGGTGTAAGGCAGCAGGCTGCGGACCCGCACCGTGCCGCTGTCGGCGTCGATCCAATGGATCTCGCGGATCTGTGGCCACCACCGGTCGTAGCCCTCGACGTCGGCCAGCGCGACATAGACCTGTTCGCGGGGGGCGCGAAGGTGCCACTCGTTGTCGAAGCGGTATGCCGTCGACAACCGGTCAGCCCACCCGGACGATCAGGGCGAGGGGATCGACCGTGGCCGACAGGGCGCGAGCCTGGCCGATGCTGTCGCCGTCGATCTGGACCCTTTCGGGGCGGTCGGTGCGGATGGTCACCGATTTGAGGCGGTGGTGGTCCACCCGTTGGTGGCCCTTGTGTTTCTTCGAGATGAGGCGCCCCGCCACGGCAACCCAGCCGACAACGCCCGCCGGCGACAGGATGACGACGTCGAGCCACCCGTCATCGACCTCGGCCTGCGGCATGAGCATGAGCCCGCCGGTGATCTTGCCGCAGTTGCCGATGACCACGGTGCGCGCACGGCGGGTGAGCTCCGGCTCGCTGTCGATCTTGATCCGGACCTTGAACTGTGGGCCGCGGAGGTTCTTCGCACCCGAGATGGTGTATGCCAACGGGCCGACGGTCTTCTTCAGGTGTTCAGGCGCGTCAGCCATGATCGCGGCGTCGAAACCGAGGCCGGCCATGATCAGGAAGATGTGTTCCTCGGGGCTTTCGTGCTCGCCCGACGGGTCGACGGTGAGCCGGCCCACGTCGACCCGTTTGTTCTGACCGGTCAGTGCCACCTTGAGTGCGGCGTCGAGGGAGTCCACGGGCAGGTTGAGGTTGCGGGCGAGCAGGTTGGCGGTGCCGCCGGGCAGGAGGCCCATGGGGACCTCGGTGCCGACCAGTGCAGCGGCGACAGCGCGGACGGTCCCGTCGCCACCCAGCGGGCAGATCAGCGTCGCACCATCCCTGACCGCCTGGCGGGCCTGCCCGGTGCCGGGGTCCTGAGCAGTCGTCTCGACCCACAGGGGCTCACCCCAGCCGACGGCCAGGCAGCCCTTGGTGATCTGCGCCCGCAGAGTCGCGAGGTCGTCGAACTTGGTCGGGTTGACGATGATCGCGGCAACGCGCTTGGGCGCCTCGGCGGACTTCGCTGCCCCCTCCGGGCGGAAGTGCTCGCGATGAGGCCGGCGCCGGCCGAAGCGGCGAACGCCCGCCGCAGCCTGGGCAACCTTGTCCGCTGAGGTGGCGATGACCAGCCATGCCAGCAGGGCGATGACGATCACCCCGGCGGCGACGATCGCGATCCATCCGGCGTGGTCTGTCAGCACGGTGCGACGTTACCGGAAATCGGCCACCTCACTTTCGTCAGTAGCCGATGACCTGCGCGAGGATGGCACCATGACGTCCCCCACTGGCAGCAGCGGCAGCGCACCCGACCCTGCAGCCACAAGCCGATCCGGCACTGCCTCTGACATCGAACCCGACGACAAGGACTGGACCTGGGTCCTTCAGCGGCCTTGCGACGAGTGTGGGTTCGACGTCGGCACGGTGTCCGGTCGACAGGTTGCGGCGAGGCTTCGTGCCCATGCCGTCAGCTGGTCGGCGGTGCTCCATCGTGCCGACGCCACGGCCCGTCCGGAACCACAGGTGTGGTCACCACTCGAGTACGGCTGTCACGTCCGGGACGTATGCCGGGTGTTCGAGTCCCGCGTGAACCTCATGCGGCTGCAGGTCGATCCGGCTTTCGAGAACTGGGACCAGGACGCCACGGCGGTCGCGGACGCATATGGCGCTCAGGACCCGCTGGCTGTCAGCGTTGAGCTGTCGGCTGCGGCAGAGGCTGCGGCAACAGCATTCGACGCCGTGACTGACGGCGACTGGCAGCGCACCGGACGCCGTAGCAACGGCTCGGTCTTCACCATCGAGACCCTCGGCCAGTACCTCATCCATGACCTCACCCATCACCTGCACGACGTGCGCGGCTGAGCCGGGCGTCCGGCATACAACGGAAGGGTTGGTGGTTGTCGATGGTTGTGGTGGCAGGCCGTGCTTGTCAGTAATGGGTTCGATGAGGGGACAGTGCCGCAGATAGGCTCAGGCGCGTGATCGACATCAAGCTCCTGAGAGACCAACCTGACGCCGTGCGGGCCTCGCAACGTGCCCGGGGTGAGGACGAGGGGATCGTCGACGAGATCCTGAAGGCGGACGAGCTACGTCGTTCGTCCATCGCCGAGTTCGAGGCGCTCCGAGCCGAGCAGAAGGCGTTCGGCAAACGGGTCGCAGCGGCTCAGAGCGATCAGAAGGCCGTGCTCGTGGCCGCGGCCAAGGCCACCTCCGACCTGGTCAAGGTGTTGCAGATCGCCGCCGCCGACGCTGAAGCCGAGCTGGCGAGGCTGATCCGCCGTGTCCCCAACATTGTCATCGAGGGCATCCCCAGCGGTGGCGAGGACGACTTCCGGGTCCTTGAGACCGTTGGCGCGGCAAGGGATTTCGTTGCAGAGGGCTTCGAGCCCAAGGACCATCTCGAGCTGGCCGAGGGCCTGGACGCCCTAGACATGGAGCGCGGCGCGAAGGTCGGCGGATCGCGGTTCTACTTCCTCAAGGGTGTTGGGGCGCGACTCGAGCTGGCGCTGCTCAACATGGCCATCGCTCAAGCTGTCGAGGCCGGCTTCACGCCGATGATCACCCCGACGCTGGTCAAGGCCGACATCATGGACGGCGCGGGGTTCCTGGACGCCCATGCCGACGAGGTCTATCGCCTCGAGGCCGACGACCTGTATCTCACCGGGACCTCCGAGGTCGCGCTCGCCGGCTACCACGCCGACGAGATCCTGGACCTCTCGGCCGGTCCGAGACGCTATGCCGGGTGGTCGTCCTGCTATCGGCGCGAGGCCGGGTCCTACGGCAAGGACACCCGTGGCATCATCCGCGTGCACCAGTTCCAGAAGGTCGAGATGTACAGCTACTGCCGGCCGGAGGAGGCGGAGGCCGAGCACCAGCGGCTGCTCGGCTGGGAGCAGGAGATGCTCGCCAAGATCGAGGTGCCGTACCGCATCATCGACATCGCCGCCGGCGACCTCGGCGGTCCGGCCGCGCGCAAGTTCGACTGCGAGGCGTGGGTGCCCACGCAGGGCCGCTATCGCGAGCTGACGTCGGCCTCGAACTGCACGACCTATCAGGCCCGCCGCCTCAACATACGTGAGCGCGACCCCGAGTCCGCCGGCAATGCGACCCGCCATGTCGCGACGCTCAACGGCACGCTGGGTACCACCCGCTGGATCGTGGCAATTCTGGAGAACCACCAGCAGGCTGACGGTTCCGTGGTCGTGCCTGCCGCGCTGCGGCCGTTCCTGGGCCTTGACATCCTGACTCCGACGGCGTGAGCGGGGCTGCTGGATGGCAGAACGACTGATCGCCCTCGACCTCGACGGCACGACGATCCAGCACGATGGCTCGTTGTCGCCGGCGGTTCGTCAGGCTGTGAGCGAGGTCGCCGAGGCAGGTTTTCACGTGGTCATCGCGACCGGCCGGGCGATCCTGGCTGCGATGCCACTCATCGCGGACCTTGGCCTGGAGCACGGGTTCGCGGTCTGCTCCAACGGCGCGGTGACCCTCGAGCTGGACCCCGACCAACCCGATGGTTATCGCATCCTGGAGACCGTGACCTTCGATCCGGCGCCGGCCCTGGAGATGCTGCGCGGGTCATGGCCCGATGCAGTCGTCGCGGTGGAGGAGCTCGGGGTCGGCTTCAAGGTGAGCGCGCCCTTCCCTGACGGAGAGCTGGACGGAGAGGTCCGGGTCGTTCCCTGGGAAGAGCTCGGGTCCTCGCCCGCGACCCGTGTCACCTTCCGCAGCCCGACCGGCACCGCCGAGGACTTCCTGGCGTTGGTCGAACGGATCGGCCTGCACGAGGTCAGCTACTCCGTCGGATTCACGGCCTGGCTGGACATCAATCCCGAAGGGGTCTCCAAGGCCTCGGCGCTGGAGCTGATCCGGCGCCGGTTGGGAGTCGAGCCCGTGCACACCGTCGCGGTCGGCGACCAGCGCAACGACATCGAGATGCTGCAGTGGGCGGCTCGTGGCGTCGCGATGGGCAATGCGCCCGACGAGGTCAAGGTCGCCGCCGACGAGATCACCCTCCATGTTGACGAGGACGGCCTCGTCGCCGTCCTCAAGTCGCTCCTCGGCTGACGTCGCCCGGCCATTGCGGCTCGATTCGGGACCTAGCGGGACTGCAGCGCGTCGAGAGCCACGGCCATGGCGGCGCCGACCCGCCAGTCCAGCCGCCAGCCGTTGGGCGCGGTCGGAAGCTCCACGTCATACCGGTCGCGCAGGCTCCGGCGACGGACGGAGCTCAGCACGATCGACCCGTCCGGTGCAGTGAAGTCGAAGTGGAACAGGAACGGCGAGGGCAGCTCGTTGACGATGGGCACCATCTCCCAGAGCCGCCGGGCGACCGCGACGTTCTGGTTACGCTCCGTTCCCGTTGCCTGCAGCCCGTCGGTGGCGGTCAGCTGCCAGGTCGAGCGCAGCAGCGACTTGGCAAACTCCTTGCGGAAGCTGCCGATCGGCGTGCCGGCCGCGTCCGTGACGTCATAGGTCGCCGCGAGGTCCATGCGCTGCCTGGCCTTGAAACCGAACACCGGCTGGGTGCGCGCCTCGTCCGCGTAGAACGTCACCTGCTCCTTGAAGGCCATCCGCTTCTGCTGAGCCATGGCGATCAACGGCCCCTCACCGCCATTGGCGTCAACGGACCGGATCTCATATCGGTTGACCATCATCGTGATCTTCTGCTTGATGGTGAACCGGTCGTAGCCCGCGATGTTGGTCATGTCGGCATTCTGCTGCACGCCCGTTGCTGGCATGCTGTGCGGGTCATGCCCGAGCTCATCATCACGTCGCCGGCCAACGCCCGCCTGAAGTCGCTTGTCGCGCTGCGACGTCGCCGCGTCCGGGAGGAGTCGGGGCTCACCCTCGTCGACGGGTACGACGAGCTGTCCCTTGCGCTGGACGCGGGCGTCGTCCCACGAACCGTCTACTACTGCCCGGAGCTGATGCTTGACCCGGATGAGCAGCAGGACGTCGTGCGTCGGGTGCAGGCGCTGGGCTCGGACACTCAGGAGCTGGGGCGGATCGCGTTCGAGAAGGTCGCCTACCGCGAAGGCCCGGACGGCTTCCTTGCCGTGGTGAGCTCGGTGGTGCGGACCTGCGCCGACTTGAAAGTCGGGCCCGCGCCGCTAGCCCTGATCTGCCAGGGGGTGGAGAAGCCGGGCAACCTTGGCGCGATGTTGAGGACCGCTGATGCCGCAGGTGTCGACGCCGTCGTTGCCGTCGATCCGGTCACCGACTGGGGAAACCCCAACCTGGTGCGAGCCAGCAAGGGCACGGTGTTCTCGGTGCCGGTCGCGTCCGACAGCACGGCGGAGACGTTGAGGTGGTTGGCGGACAACAACATCGCGCTCGCGGCCACGACGCCGGACACGGACCTGGACTACACTGACCTGGACTACACGGGGTCGATCGCGATCGCCGTCGGAGCCGAGAAGTACGGATTGACCGACGAGATTCTGGCCGCGGCGGCACACAAGATCCGCATCCCGATGGTGGGGCGGGCGAACTCCCTCAACGTGGCAACGTCGGCTGCGGTCGTCATCTACGAAGCGGTACGGCGGCGTCGCAACCGCTGATCGCGGTCGGTGGACTCGGCAGAACGGCCCCCGGTCAAGGGCGCTCCCCAGCCTGTGCCACCATGGCCGCATGCGAGTTGACCACGTCTCATATGCTGTCGAAAAGGATGGGCTGAAGGCCACTGCGCAGCGGCTGTCCAAGAAGCTCGGCGTGGAGCCCGTGGATGGTGGCATTCACCCTCGCTTCGGCACCCGCAACATCATCATTCCCCTCGCGCACGAACGCTATGTCGAGGTCGTCGAGGTGCTTGACCATCCTGCGTCTGACAAGGCGCCGTTCGGCCAGGCTGTTCGTGCCCGGTCCGAGGCCGGCGGCGGCTGGCTCGGTTGGGTTGTCCGTGTCGATGATCTGGCCGAGGCCGAGAATCGACTGGGCCGTGAGTCGGTGGAGGGCAGGCGACGTCGTCCCGACGGCGCTGAGCTCAAGTGGCGTCAGCTCGGCATCAAGGGGCTCATGGCCGACCCGCAGCTGCCGTTCTACATCAAGTGGGACGACGAGAGCTTGCATCCTTCCGTCGGCGCCACGACCAACGTCACCATCAGTGGCCTGCAGATCGCCGGTGATCCTGATCGGGTCTGCGAGTGGCTCGGCCTGCCGGCTGACCAGACCTCGACCGTCATCGACTTCACCTTCGTCGCGCCGCACGGCACGCCGGGTCTGTTGTCCGTCACGTTTGACACGCCCAAGGGCCCTGTCACCATCTGAGCGACGATCAGGTCTGCCCGCCGGACGTAGGCCGCAGGCGCACCTTGGTCACGGCATGGTGGGCCACTTCGAGCACCTCGATGCTCCAGCCCTCGAGCTCGATGACGTCTCCGGGGATGGTGGGGATCCGGCCCAGGTGCATCAGCACGATTCCCGCGACTGTGGCGTAGTCACCGGTCTCCGGTGCCTCGATGTTCACGCCCAGGTCGGTCAGGTCATGGATGGGGAAGGTGCCGGGCAGGCTCAGGGAACCGTCTGCATCCGGTTCGATGCCGATGAGGTCGCGGTCGGTTTCGTCATAGATCTCACCGACGATCTCCTCGAGAAGGTCCTCCAGGGTGACAATGCCGTCGACGTCGCCGTGCTCGTCCATCACGATGGCCATCTGCTGTCGCTCGGCCTTGAACTGGCGCAGCGCGTTGGCGATTCGGGCGGTGTCCGGAAGCACCATCGCCGGGGTGGCCACCGTTCGTACAGGGGCTTCATCGCCGTCGGCCAGAGAACCCCAGTGCACGACTCCCAAGACATCGTCGAGGTGATTGCCGCGGGTGACCGGCGCGCGGGAGTAGCCCGCCTCAGCCATCGCGGTGCGAGCCTGGCCCAGTGTCAGGTCGCCCCGGAGGAAGAACACCGAGCCTCTCGGCACTAGCACCTCGCGCAGCATCCGCTCGTGGAGCTCGAGGGCACCGCTGATGATCTCCCGCTGCTCCGGGTTGAGGCTCGGGTGACTGATGACGAGATCGCGTAGCTCCTCTTGGCTCAGCTCTTCGGCGGCCGCATGTGCCTGTCCGCCGAGCAAGCGCACGACGAGGTTCGTCGACGTGCCCAAGACCGCCACCGCCGGCCGGGAAAACGTTGAGATCAGGTCCAGTGGGTGTGCCACTCTCAGCGCCCACGGAAGGGCTTTCTGCATGGCCAGGCGCTTGGGGGCCAGTTCGCCGAGGACGAGGATGAAGAACGTCAGGACGAGTGTCACGCCGGCGATGGCGACTGGCCCGGCGGCGGAACCCAGGAAGTCCAGCCGGGGGATCAGGGGCTCGGCCAGGGAGACGGCGGCAGTGGCCGAGGCCAGGAAGCCGGCCAGCGTGATCCCGATCTGGATGGTCGCGAGGAAGCGGTTGGGGTCGCGCGCGAGTTGCACCAAGCGCATCGCACGCCGGCCGCCGTCACGTTCCAGCTGCCTGAGCTGGCCCTCCCGCAACGAAATCAGTGCCATCTCGCTGCCCGCGAACAGGGCGTTGAGAAGTATGAGCAGACCAATCAGTGTTGCGTCGAGCCAATAACCAGCCATTCTCGGTGTCACCCATTCCTTTTCACAGATTCAATGGCACCGGTCGCGGCGGACTGGGCTTTCGTGGGCCCCAGGGCCAATTGCCACGGTCGATCTTCAACAGATTAGTGAACTGACCGTGGCAGGGAGGGCCAATAAGCCCATTGCGCCGGTCGGTCAGCGCCGACAGCATGGGGTGCAGGAGTTCCCTGGCCGTGGCGCAGGCGGCCGGGCTCAGCGTCTATCCACTCTGGAGGGCACATGACGGTGCAGCCGTCGGCGTCGGTCTACCCCGCGCGCCTCGAGGTCGACTACCCGGATCAACACGACCGGGTGACGACCCTCTTTCGCGTGTTCATGGTCATTCCCATCGCGATCGTCAGCTCTGTGCTGACCGCTGGCGCCACTGAGACGGTCTACGACCGGAGCGGTGAGGTGGTGAGCCATTCGAGCGGCGGTATCACCGCTGGCCTGTTCGCCGCAACCATGCTGATGATCGTCTTCAGGCAGCGCTACCCGCGCTGGTGGTTCGACTTCGCCCTGGAGATGACTCGGTTCGGGGCTCGCATCGGGGCCTTCCTGGCATTGCTCACCGACCAGTACCCCTCGACCGTCGAGGAGCAGAGCGTCCACCTCCAGATCGAGTACCCCGACGTGGAACGCGACCTGAACGAATGGTTGCCGCTGGTGAAGTGGTTCCTCGCTATCCCACACCTCATTGTCCTCGCCGTGTTGACCGTGGGCGCCTTCTTCGCTGTCGTCTTTGCGTGGTTCGCGATCCTGTTCACCGGACGCTATCCGCGGGGGCTGTTCGATTTCGTGGTCGGCGTCGGCCGCTGGTGGCTGCGCGTCCAGGCGTATGCATTCCTGTTGGTCACCGACCGCTATCCGCCCTTCTCCCTCACCTGAGTCCGCCGGGAGACGGCATACCTCGACTGACAGCGTGACGGGAGGGTTCACCTATCTGGCAGTTGGAACTTTCTGAAGACAGGGACCATTTACCCTATCCACAGGATCGAAAAGGCATGCCACTGTTGTGGTGTCAGAGATATCTCCAGACGGTCGCGAAGGGATAGCCGAGATGAAGACTTCGATCGACAAGAAACCCCTCTGGACCCTGACAGCCGCTGACCGGTGTGACCGCTGCGAGGCTCTTGCGTTGGTCGAGACCGCGTTGCCGCAGGGTGGTTCGCTGCTCTGGTGCGCCTACCATTTCGACTTGTTCGAAGACGCGCTGAACGCCGTCGGGGCCACCATCCTGGTGGACGAACGTCGTCGGTAGCCGATCCGTTCAACCCGCTGTCGACGCGTGGCCAGTTTTAGCCATCCGCCGAAGCGCCGTGTCAGGCCTTCTTCACCACGGACGACTTGAGCTGCATCGACCCGAAGCCATCCACCTTGCAGTCGATGTCGTGGCCATCCACGCCGTCCACCAGGCGGATGTTGCGGACCTTGGTGCCCACCTTGATGGGTGTGGGGTTCCCCTTGACCTTGAGGTTCTTGATCACGATCACCGTGTCGCCGTCAGCCAGGACGTTGCCAACGGCGTCCTTGATGACGGACCCCGGTGCTTCGTCCGCGGTCACGGCCGCCCATTCGTGCGCACACTCCGGACAGACCAGCAGAGCACCGAGCTCGTAGGTGTATTCGCTTGAGCACTGTGGGCAGGGAGGCAGAGCGTCAGTCACGGTGCTCAGAGTAGCGGTGACCAGGGGCCGACCTCGGCGAGATCATGACGGAGGTTAGTGCCGTGGTATCGGATGAGCTTGCGTCCGAGGTGTTGGCGGCATAGAACCTCCTTCAACGGAATGCGCGCCGGTTCTGAACCTCCGGCCGCACCAACGCTGTTCCGCCAGCTCGGAGCGGAGCCGGTGCTGTACATATACAGGGTCCGGGCCACTCACCGGAAGGGACAGCAGCGCTGATCCGAGGCCCTCGTTCAGCCCGTGCGTCTCCCATGACATATCGCCCGGCCAATCGATCCGCCGTCACAACCGTTAGCGCTGCGAAGGAGAATCGGAGGGCAAGCGAGGCGTTGGCGGATTCGGGCCGTACACGTTGAGGAAGCGGTCACGGAAGGCGTCCATCGGCCAGACCGGTGCGTCCGGGCTGGGCCTCATGCCGTCCTGCCAACCCCACGGGGAGATCCATGATGGAACAAGCTGAGCTCCTCGGAACTTGCTGGGTGAGTCCCGAGGTGTGGATAAGTGTGGCCCAAAGTGGCCCGCGCATGGACCGGGAACCCGCATCGGCAGAGAACTGGATCTTCCAGCTCGGTTCTGCTGCAACGTTTTTCGCGTGTGGAGCGGAGTGACGGGAATCGAACCCGCAGTATCAGCTTGGGAATGG
>Ga0209587_1000058_pt1 | contig 51516 bp, 52 predicted proteins | sample NGEPerD_2_FD_184512 | JGI IMG/M metagenome (GOLD analysis project Ga0209587, IMG submission 184512) | Arctic peat soil microbial communities from the Barrow Environmental Observatory site, Barrow, Alaska, USA - NGEE PermafrostL1-D... | ecosystem: Environmental > Terrestrial > Soil > Wetlands >...
AGATCAGTTACTTACTCTCTATTACTCTCTTGTGTGGCGCAGCTCCTTGTATAGCAGCAGACGGTAAAGATGCGTCATGGCCACGGCGAGGTTCTGCAGTGTCCTTTCGCCCTCCTCGCGACGATCAGGTTTGGCAGATCGCAAGGCAGGTGCCACCACCTGCTCCAGCATGGCCACTTCACGCTCGGCCGAGGACCGAAGAAGTCTGAGGTTTCGTGGCAAAACGCCATGCTTCGCCAATTCGCCACAGACTCTTGCTATTTCTGCGTCCGTCTTCTTCACGCTTGGTTCAATGGCCGTAGTGTCGCGGTCCACAAGGTGAAACTCACTCAATTGCCTCAGGAAATCCCTGTCCAACCCCGTGGTCCGTATAATCTCATCCTCCGGAATCAGCCGTTCTTCCCGCCAAAGTGCACCTTCTTCTTCCAGAGGTGCCACCTCTGAGATGCGTGAGAAGGGTATGGCTGTGCCTCGCGCGAGGCGGTCTCTGATGATGTCGAGGGGCAAGAATTCGTCACGCTGCAGAGTCAAGATAGTACGAAGCTGGCGAAGTTCTGCTTCACCGTACTTCCTGTAGCCGCCCGCCGTTCGGACAGGATGAAGGAGGTTGCGGTCTTCCAGGTAACGGACTTTGGATATGCTCAGGTCCGGGAAATCATCTCTCAGAAGTTGAACCAAACGGCCTATTGTCCATGTCTTCTCGTTTCCTGGGCCCTCGGGTCTCGCCCCGTCCATCATGGTCCTCCAGGAATCACTAGGTGGTAGGTTCCAAAAAAGCGAGCTTGAATTTACCTATCTGAAGCTCATCACCGTCAACCAGTTGATGGCGTTCAATGCGGCTTCTGTTGACGTAGGTGCCATTGAGGCTATTCAGGTCCTCAACGACGAATCCGGCGGCAGCCCTGACAACCCGTGCGTGATGCCTGGATACGGTGACATCATCCAGGAAGAGATGGTTCTCCGGATCGCGACCGACTGTCAAGAGATCTGCATCTAGAATGGCTTCCTCGCCCTCTCTCCCGCCTCCAGAACGAATCAGAAGGACGGGGCTGCTTCCCACCCCTTCGCCTGCAGGGATTGCCGCCAGGTGCGCTTCAGAAGTCCCCTCGGGTTCGTAGCTGATAGTCGTATCGCTTGACTCATAATGGACCATACGCGTCCCACATCGATTGCAGAAATTGGCATTCTCTGCGTTCTCGAACCCGCATTTGCGGCACGTAAACATCAGAAATCCACTCTCTTTACACCTTACTGTGTGTCGCGGCCATCAGACCGGCTAGGCCTTAGTCTGCCTGGAGTAGTTCTCAAACTCATCCCCGATCACGTCCTCGATTCCCTTGAGGATGGAGACGTTCTGGAGTAGCTGTGCCCTACAACTCTCATTGGTGTTGTTGAGCACGTAAGGATCTCCCATGATGGAGTCAAAAGTACGGCTCTCACGCAGCTCATTGACTATATACCGTATGACTCGATCCTCAACCAGGTCTGTGCTCAGACTGTCCAACAGCTCCTTGACGGACGCAACCACTCTTGTGACGCTCTCCCCCACTCTGCCTCCTCAGCTCATGAACCGCTATTCTTTCTCTTATACTTCCTTCTCTGATGCCTCTGATTCCTTGTTGGTTGATGCTTTACCGCCAGCAAGGATGGCGCTGAGCTTGTCGACATCGCCGCCCTCGAACAGCGTCTCTCCGGAGCCGTACTTGTCCCTGAGCCTCCGGACCATCTCGGCTCGCAGTATGTCAAGCTTGGCGTGAATAAGCCGCCTCTGCTTGGAGATATCTCGCTCCTGACCCTGCAGGTCCTCCGCCAAGCCTTTCAGCTCTTGGTCGCTGTACGACTGAATATTCACCAGGAGCTGAAAAGATGCAGTTCGGTGCTCGCTCATAACTTCACCCCGGTTAAGTCAAATGCACACCTGCAAACATGGGACGGCCGCAAGGCGGTCGTACCCTATTCTTCTTCCTCTGCAAGCATGGCTTCGTATTCATCCGCGGACATCAGATTATCCGCCTCTGCCGGATTAGAAAGATCAACCTTCACGAGCCACCCATCCTCGTATGGACTCTCGTTGATCATCTCCGGAGCGTCCTCTACCTCATTGTTAACCTCGGTAATGGTGCCGCTCATGGCTGCATATACGTCAGAAACAGCCTTAACAGACTCCACCTCAGCATAAGGCGTATCTGCGGTGAGCTCCGTGCCTGCCTCAGGCATCTCGACGAAGACTATGTCTCCTAGAGAATCCTGAGCATAGTCAGTGATTCCGAATACGGCAGTGTTTCCGTCAGTTCGGACCCAGTCATGTTCCTTGTGATACTTGAGCTCCTTGGGGTTCACGCATGCTCCTTTCTCTCCCACGCTTGGCAGAATCATCATAGCATAGGCGCAGGGAGCGTAAACGAGTGTTTGAACGAGTGCTCCTGACCTCGCAAGCGCCACCCTCTATCGCTGTGCGCGTGATGATTGTTGACTGATGGCCTTTTACTATCCTTGTCCAAGGCTTTGTTATACTCTCCATGGGTTGATTGTTGGCAACATCCGTCTGCACTCATGATGACACTTGAGGGGAGCTTGGGTTGACGCGACGTAAAGGCCTGGTTATCAATAACGAGCAGATGCGTGTTGTCGACGAGATACTCGATAAGCTGCGTCAGGTCTCTGATTCACAGTTCATATCGCTCGTCTCCACGAGTGGACAACCCATCACGAGTTCCTGCACGGAGGAGCATCCGGACGCGTTATCCTTGGCCTCGCTGGCCGCCAGTTCTTTCGCCGCTACCCAGCAGTTAGCTGCAGTTCTCCACGAGAAGGAATTCACTCTTCTCTTCCATGAGGGGAGAGACTCAAATCTCCATGTCTCACAGGTGACCGAGCAGATCCTTCTGGTAATCACGTTTGGGCATAAGACGAAAGTGGGGAAGGTGCGGCTCTATACGAATAGGGCAGTGGAAGTACTCGCACCGATCTTTGCCTCCGAGGATGATAACGGGCAAGAGTCGGCCGTTATGGATGATGATTACTCGATGCTGGCGGATGAAGCAATAGACGACTTGTTTGCAGACGTGGAGTAGATGCCGTGCCGCTAATCAACTTTGCCGCACGGGAGATTAACTACAAGATTGTCTACTACGGGTGCGGTTTATGCGGCAAGACCACCAACATCCAGTACATTCACAAGAAGGTGAATCCGGATGCGAGGGGCAAACTGGTCAGTATCGCGACCGAAGAGGAGCGAACCTTGTATTTCGACTTCCTCCCCCTGTCGCTTGGTACGGTAAAGGGGATGAAGACCCGATTCCATCTCTATACCGTGCCAGGTCAATCGTATTACAATGCGTCTAGGAAGCTTGTTCTGCAAGGAGTGGACGGCGTAGTCTTTGTTGCGGATAGTCAGGTCACGCGGTTGGATGAGAACGTTGAGAGCTATCTTAACCTATGGGATAATCTTGTGGAACAGAATGATGATCTGGACAAGTTGGGACTGGTTCTTCAGATGAACAAACGTGACCTCTCAGATGTATTTTCAGTGGATGATCTTCAGGAATTGCTGAATCACACAAATAGTCTTGTTTTCGAATCTTGTGCTCTGACCGGAGTTGGAGTGTTTGAGACACTGAAGGCAATCTCCAAGCAGGTAATCGCCAGGACCGGCCAAGGCTAACCCGGCCAGGGCTAACCCGGCCAGGGCTGTGCCGATCGGCATCTACTGCCCACCGACTCTGACTACGTAGTCCTTGGGAGCATAGTTGCTCTGGAACTCGTCCTCCAGCAGGACCTCTCCCCTCTCATCGCGCACAACTCGCCTTACATTCATTTTCCGACCAGCCACTCCTGGTTCCATCTCAGACACCTCTCCCGGTGCGAGCTCTGGATCCCGCAGGCGGCGGGGATTTTCAGCCGTGCTGTTCGGCTGGACTAGGTCGTAGAAGTGCCCAGTTTCGTACGATACCCTCCGGTGCCACTCCGGTGCAGCGAGCGAGATGCTGACCGAGTGTTCTGTTGTCTCTGCGGTCATCAGTAGGATCTGTTCCGAGTCATTTCGAAACCTGAAGTCTAATGTTCCGTATGAAACGGCTGCGTCTCTTCCCATAGGATAGTGCTCAATGAAGAAGGAGTGTGGGTGGCGCTCCACAACGGGAAGTCCGGCAAAGAAGACTGAGTTGAAGAGAGTGGTGGATACCTGACAGATGCCACCACCTACTCCGGGAGTGAGCATGCCTCCGCGAATTAGCGGTGCTGCGTCAAATCCTGCGGCTTTGGTGCGTGGCCCGGCGGTCTTGTTGAAGGAGAAGATCTCGCCCGGACGGATAACGGTGTTGTCTAGAATCTGTGCGACTTGACGGATATTTCCCGCACGAGCCTGATTGGAAGGGCTGAAGTAAGTTGTGAAAGACACGATCTTCCGGCGATTCGAAAGAAGTTCGGCATCCCTGGTTGTCAACTGCGGATTCGCAGTGGTAGTGGCGATAGGGACTTCCCGTCGTTCAGAGGTGGCGGCTACGGTCAGCATGGAGGAGAGGAGGACATCCCACTCGATGATGGTCCCCTTCTCGCTTGGGATAACTGTGTATCCATGACCGGACTCGTTGGGGACGATCTGTGCGTTGACAGGTGGGCTTTGTACATTGTGGAGGCGGCGCGCGAGAAGCTCGCGCGCCGCGTCTGTGTCGAATGTGAGAGGTCTACCTACAGCAATACCGGAGGGATCTATCTCTACGATATCCGCGAGCTCCTCTGCAGTGATCCGGTATCTCTTGCCCTGGTAGGAAAGGGACAGCGGAGAGGAGAAGACACGACGGGCTGTATCCAGCGCCAGGCGGGCGTCGGCAGTTGTGACCTGAGGTTCTACGGTGTTCAGGGGCACCTCGACTGCCGACGCCTCGTAGGGGAGCGCTTTCAGTACGCGCAGGCGTAGTTCTTCCCAGTCCAAAGCAATACCCTGCCTAGCGGCGATAACTTCTGGCTCACCACTGATCATGACCAAAGAAGCGCTGTGTGGCAGCCGTTCAAAGGCCAGGGCTGCATCATCCATCGTGCTTTGCCATGGAACGGGATCTGCATGGAGAAGAGGAGGAATATCTATTCCGCCTAACCAGAGTCGGACAATATCTCCCAATCGCTGGGCCAAGAGCCCACGCGCTCCCAACTCGACGCACTCCGTCCATGTGGCTTCGACGTCCAGGAGGATTCCTGCCTCTCTTGGAGTAAACACGAAGTCTTGCTGTCCTTCTCCTGACAGCGTGAACGGTGCGCTCAGCTGGTTGGAGATCCTGTCTTCCAAAAGTGCTTGAGCCTGCGCTTTGCTCAGGCCGCCAAGCGATTCCCCTCTGACAGAGACGCCTGGATGGATGGTATCTGAGTAGACATGAAGGTCTACGCCGATGGCAATGCAGAGAGCCACCCCGATGATCAAGAGCGTTGCCAGCGTCCATCTCAATCTCATGATCAGATATCCGTGTCCGGGGATCCGCCGCCCCTGGAGAGAGTGCTACGATTGCGGCGAACTCGACTCAACTCCCGGTATCCGGTCATTGTGTAGCGAACACCCGATAGCACCGAAAGTCCTACGCCCAGCCAGAAGATGTACTGTGCGGCTCCTATGCCAAGGATGAACAGGAAGAGAGATAGCATGAGCACCATGGTGGCGGCCTTCCCGAGCAGCACGACCTGAATCCGCACACCGCCCCGGAGCAGTATGTAGTTTCCGGCCAGGAGGAATGCATCTCGGAACAGGACGGTCATGAGACCGGATTGTGGCAACCTATCCTGCACCAGCAAGATGATCAGGGCGCTGCCAATCAGCATGCGGTCGGCGAGAGGATCGGCCAACCGTCCGAATTCTGTGACGGTTCCTGTGCGGCGGGCGATCTGACCGTCCACCCAGTCTGTCACAGAAGCCAACCCAAAGAGCACCGCCGCTGGAAGGGAGGGTTCTCCACCGGAGGTTGCAAGGAAGTATATGAAGGCGGGCACGACCAAGAGCCTGAGCATTGTCAGTGCGTTTGCAATCTCAGCTCCTCTCGGTCGCGATGACCCCTAGCCGCAGAAGCCATGCAATAAGAAGGACCCCTCTCTTCGGGGCCACTACACCAATCTAGAAGCCATAGCCATCAATCTTGATGTTTGAAGTCGGGACGGCCGGATTTGAACCGGCGACCTTCCGGCCCCCAGCCGGATGCGCTACCAAGCTACGCCACGTCCCGATGGGCGCGCATAATTATAGCAGACGTACGCGAAGCGGATCCCTGCAGACTCGCTTGAGCTTAGTATTCTTCCTTGGGCCCGCGGGTCATGAGTTCTCTCACGCACAATTTAACATCCTTGCCCTTGAATGCCACGCTTACCACGTTGCTGGTTATGGGGAGAGATACACCTTTCTCCTGAGCCAGCCGCAAAATGGCCGGAGCGGTAGTCAGTCCTTCAGCCACCATTCCCATCTCCTTCTCAACCTGAGAGGCTGAGTGTCCAAGGGCTATGAGCTCCCCGGCCCTGCGGTTTCGGCCGTGGCGGGAGGTGCAGGTTGCAATCAAGTCACCCATGCCGGCTAATCCCGCGAAGGTCAGAATCTGCGCCCCCAACGTCTCACCAAGGCGGGCCATCTCTGCAATGCCTCTTGTCATGAGTGCCGCCCGAGCATTATCTCCGTAGCCGAGGCCGTCAGAGAGACCCGTTGCAATTGCTATGATGTTTTTCACTGCGCTTGCGATCTCTACGCCGATCAGATCTCTATTCACGTATGCGCGGAACGTCTCCGTACTGAGCACCTTCTGGAGATCCAGTGCATACGCGTCGTCCTCGGCGGCAATCACCGTGGCCGTGGGTTGGTCTGTGGCAACCTCTTCAGCATGGTTGGGGCCGGAGAGTACGGCTATCCGGGGCGAAAGTCCTTTGAGGCTGACGGTCAATACCTGAGAAAGTCTCATCAGACTACCAGGTTCAACTCCCTTCGTAAGGCTGAGAATTCCAATTCCATCAGGCAGCCTGGAGACGAGCCCCTGGACCGTCTTGAGATAGAATTTGCTTGGAATGGCCAAGACAATCAAATCCACTTGGGCAAAGGAGAACTTCTCCAGCAAATCTATCTTGAGAGGCTCGGGCAGGATGATGTTGCGGAGGTAGTCCGGGTTTCTATGGTCTGAGGCCATGGCCTCTGCCTGCTCCTGGCGACGTGCAAGTAGAGTGGTGTTCAGGCCTGCTAGGGCGAGATGACGCGCAAAAGCAGTTCCCCAACTTCCCGCCCCGACCACTGCCGCCGTATACGCATCTCCGTTTCTAGCGATCCAGCGATTCTCCTCTTTCAAGACTAATTCCCCCTGTCGCTTCCCGTCTCCTTAGCTCCATCTGGTTCCTCAGGCTTCCTGGCCCGGTGCCAGGGCAGAGAAGTCTTCCGCTCCTCTCTGCGGACAAGACGGACCATATTTGTGCGATGTGCCCAGAGCACAACAGCCGCCGCGAGCAGCGCAAACCCGACGTACGCGCTGGGTTGTCCAGTGACGAGGGCCAGGATGGGCAACAGGACAGTGACGGTTATAGACGCGATCGACACAACGGCGGTAGCAGCGAAGACAATTGCCCACGCCGTGACCAGAACCACGAGAATCATGGGCATCATGCCTAGGAGGGCTCCGGCGCCCGTGGCCACGCCCTTGCCTCCGCGAGCCTTCAGGAACATGGACCAATTATGTCCTGCGATGGCAGCAAGACCGACCAGTACCACAGGTACTGCAGATGTAGTGACATAGCGTGCCAGCAGGACCGGAAGAAAGCCCTTCATTACGTCACCCGCGAGCACTAACACCCCCAGATGCCACCCGAGGACTCGGAACGCATTGCTGGTTCCGGCGTTGCCGCTCCCGTGTTCCCGGACGTCTATTCCTTTGAGGAGGCGACCCAAAAGGACGCTTGGGGAGATTGAGCCAAGAACATATGCAATCGCCACTAACCCTGCCTCTGTCACGAGTAACGTTCTTCCTTCCCCGCAAAATCGACAATCAGCGGCACTCCCCAGAGTCCATAATTCTCACGCAATCCATTCTCAAAGAAAGCGGCGAAGTTACGTGTAATCAGCCGACGTGAGTTGACCATGACCCTGAAGCGCGGAGGTGCGGAATCATACTGCACCGCATAGAAGATCTTGAGCTGCTTGCCGTGTCGGTGATACTGCGGACCATGGTTCTTGACCTCTTCTACCCACCGGTTGAGATCTGCGGTAGGAATGCGCCCGTTATACGCCGCATACAGGTCCAGGGCCAACGGCAGGATCTTACCCACATTTCGGCCGGTCAGTGCTGACACTGTCAACCACGGTGGGCGCATCCGAATCTTGGTGCGGACGCGCTCAGTTGCAAGGTCGAGTTGTGTGTTGCTTACGTCCCACTTGTTGAAAAGGACGGCTGTCGCGCACCGTGCGCGTTGGGCCTCATAAGCAATCTGCAGATCCAGGTCCACTAATCCTTCATCAGCGTCCACCACCAACAGGGCTACGTCAGCACGACGCATTGAATCTATGGCCCTGAGTGCGCTGTAGTACTCCACATGGTGTTGAGCACGTCTCCGCGGCCGTCTTAGTCCGGCGGTATCGATCAACCGTACCTGCATATCATCGAGGGCCAAGAGAGTGTCTATGGAATCGCGAGTAGTTCCGGGCGTGGACGAGACAATCGTGCGGTCGTCACCGAGCAACGCGTTCAGAAGAGAGCTCTTTCCCACGTTGGGCCTGCCCACTATTGCGATACTCGGGCCATCAACAGCGCTCTCATCCCCGTTTCCCTCTGGCAGGGCGGCGATGACAGCATCCAGCAGTTCGCCGATCCCGAGGCCATGCTCCGCCGATATTCCCAACGGCTCGCCCACCCCGAGCTCCCAGGCTTCCAACACCGAATCTGCCGCCGCATGACTGTCTATCTTGTTGACAACTATGATCACCGGGACACCACTGCGCCGCAAGATGTCTGCAATCTCGTGCTCCTGCGGTCCGATGCCACGTGTCCCGTCCAACATGAAGATAACCAGTTCTGCAGAAGCCACTCCCACAGTCGCTTGCATCCTTACCTGCTCCGCCATCTCTTCTCCGGACCTAAGATCTATGCCACCCGTATCCAGTACCTCGAACACGCGCCCACTCCACTCGGCTCCCCTGGACTTGCGATCTCGGGTCACTCCCGGTTCAGGTGAGACCACTGCATCTCGCTCACCAACGAGACGATTGAACAGCGTGGATTTACCCACGTTCGGATAGCCGATAATCGCCACTATTGGAACAGTGCTCATCGTATACCGCCCATCCCTTCAAGCCGGGCCAAAACGGCCCCGATCTGGTCCGCAGGCGTGGAGGCCCCGGCGGTTACGCCCACAGAGGCCACGTCCTCAAGCCACTCATCTTGTATCTCCTCGGCAGATTCTATGTGGTAGGTCTTGGGCTGGACTTCTGCGCACAGCTCAGATAAGCGGGTGGTGTTGCCTGAGTTGCGCCCGCCGATTACCAGTACCAAGTCTACTGATTCGGCAGTTTCCACAGCTGCTCGTTGTCGCCTGTGTGTAGCGTTGCAGATAGTGTTGCAGACTAGGAGCTCTCTAGTGCGCAGCGCCAGCTCGGCCACCAGGGCAGACAGTCGTGTGCGAGGTTGCGTGGTCTGCACCACTACCCCCACCTTGCTCCGAGGAAGCCGCTTTGGCAGATCTTCCGGCCCCTGCACCACCAGCGAATCAGGTCCGGCGTATGAACGAATTCCCAGTACTTCAGGATGCGAGGGCTCACCCAGTACTATCACCAGATAGCCCTGATCCCGGAGACGGGCAGCCTTCTCCTGCGCGGCCTTGACAAACGTGCAGGTGGCATCCACAATCTGCGCATCTGAGGCGTCCAACATGTCCTTGTCAGCCTGCGGGATCCCGTGCGACCTGATGATTACCGTTCCTCCATCCACCGATTCTACCGATTCCACCAGGTCTACTCCACGAGATACCAGCTCCTCGATTACGGCTGGATTGTGTATGAGCGGCCCCAGAGTCTTGACTGGCTTCTCTGCGTGTTCCGCCGCCTCGTGGGCGACCTTGAGGGCACGTTCCACACCCCAACAATAGCCAGCGTAGTCAGACACGTAGATCCGCGGATGACTCATCCTGATTCTACCTCCGCCTGACCGGTATCCATTTTGGCAGCAGGTTCTCCCGCGGAGAAGGATTCAGGCGACCATTCAACTTCCAGCAGCTCTGCGAGCGCCCGCATTATCGCATGACTGAACTCTCTGTTCCTTTCCCGACGAGTGAGGTCTTTCAGATCCGCCTTGACAGGTGGACCGAAATGCACGTCAACCCTAGGCAGCGGGGAGCGCCAGTCACAGAGTATGCGGTTGGTACCCTTCAAGGCAACGGGAATTGTTGTCACGCCCTCGCTGAGCGAGAAGAGGCCAACTCCTGGCTGCGGTTGGCCCAATTTCCCCAGTTTCTGTCTTCTGCCTTCAGGGAACATGCCCATGACCGCCCCACCTTTCAATATGCGAAGCGCTGTGCGGACGGCCTCCCTATCCGCACCGCCGCGCCTGACCGGAAAGGCGCCAACACGTGACACCAACCTTCCCAGGAGCGGAACCTTCCATATTTCCGCTTTGGCCATGAAGTGAACCATTCTTGGGCATGCCGCGCCAACAAACACCGGATCAGCATTTGTCACGTGGTTGGACGCCAACACAATCGGACCGTCCTTTGGCAGGTTCTCCAACCCAGTGATCCTCATCCTGAAGATGGTCTTGACCACCGGCGGGATGACGGCGTGTACAATCCTGTACAGGCGGGTGTCCAAAGGGCCTGAAATCATCCTAGGCACGAGTCTGATGCTCATTTACGATCCGAAGGATCTCCTCTATGACTTCATCTTCGTTCATATCTGTTGTGTCCAGCTCGGTCGCGTCCGCCGCCTTGAGCAATGGGGCCTCGGTCCTCTCGGAATCAGTGGTATCTCTGGCCTGCATCTCCCGCTCTAACGACGCTTGAGTCGCGTCAACTCCCTGTTCAATCAGCTGAGCTCTTCGCCTGCAGGCTCTCTCAGTGATCGAGGCTGTCAGGAATATCTTCACATCTGCGTCCGGGCACACCACCGTGCCCGTGTCCCGTCCCTCCAAGACACCGCCTGCGGCGCTCACCAAGCGACGTTGTTGCCCGGTGAGCGCCTCCCGGACCTCCCTGTGAGCCGCTACCAGTGATACATTCCGGGAGACTTCAGGGGAGCGGATCTCTCTTGTGACGTCCCGGCCACTAACAAGCACTATGTTTTCCCCGTCAGAGTCCGTACGCACCTCTATCTGCGTGGAACGCGCAAGCGTTCCCAGTACTTCTGCGTTGTCGAGAGATAGATCTTGTTCCAAGCTGAGCAACGTAACAACCCTATACATGGCTCCAGTATCCACATGGGGAGTTGCCAAACACTTAGCCACCCTTCTCGCGACCGTGCTCTTGCCGGAGCCTGCGGGTCCGTCAATTGTGATGACCATCCCTGTGTAGTCCTCTGATCTCAGTGCTCAACCACCGTTGTGCAGGCTCAATCTCTCAATGATATCAACGAATCCCGGGAAAGAGATGTCTGCGCAGCCGACGTCGTCAACAAGCACGTAACTGTCCGCGGCAAGCCCGGCCACGGCCCCTACCATAGCCAATCGGTGATCCCCCAGGGATGATACAGACCCAGACGACCACCCTTGTGGTCTCCCATGCACATTCAAACCGTCCTCAGTATCCTCGATATCTACTCCCAACGCCCTGAGAAGGGCGGCCATGCCGCGCAGGCGATCAGTCTCCTTTACCCTCAGTTCCCCTGCGTCCCTGAGGTGCGACACCCCTTGAGATCTTGCTGCCGCCAGAAGCCAAACGGGGAGTTCGTCAATAAGCGGCGCCACGTCTGGGCCTCCGATATCAACCGCAGTTAGTTCGCTGGTGCGGGAGACTATGGTACCTTGTGGCTCGATATCATTTCGGTCTGACATATTGACGGTGATATCCGCTCCCATTGATTGTAGAACATCCAGCAGCGCAGTCCTGGTGGGGTTCATCCCGACCCCCTCAATCGTGATTTCCGAATCTGGAACCAGCAAGGATGCCAGTATCAAGAAGGCGGCAGAACTGAAATCGCCGGGGACGAGAACCCTTTGAAGGTCCAGTTGCGCCGATGCTTGGACTTTGACACAGACACCATTCTCGTCCTCGCGTTCGGTTCTGATCTCGACGCCCGCGGCTGCCAACATGCGCTCCGTGTGATCTCGCGACTGCATTGGCTCGTGAATAGTGGTCTGGCCATCCGCTCTTAGCCCAGCCAGCAGAAGACATGACTTCACCTGTGCAGACGCTATGTGCATCCGATACTCAATAGACCGGAGATCTCGACCGCTTGTCACCAGCGGAGGCAGCGTATCCTTCCCTCTAGCCCGAATATCGGCACCCATCTCCCGGAGGGGAAGCAGAATACGGTCAACAGGGCGTCGGCGAATGCTGGCGTCTCCCGTCAGCATGGCCAGGAAGGGGCAGGAGGCCAGAATACCCGGAAGCAGGCGCAGAAGGGTGCCGGAATTGCGTACATCTATCACATCATCCGGCTCACTCAATCCTGACCACCCGGATCCGAGCACACGCACTACGCCGTCCCCTCCCTCCGATACCTGTGCTCCCAGAGCTTCCACCGCGTCGACGGTGGCCTCGGTGTCACGAGATCTTAGAAGGTTCGTGATCCAGGTATCCCCTTCGCTTACTGCTCCCAAGAGAAGAGCACGGTGGGAAATGGACTTGTCCCCGGGCACCCGCGTGCGGCCAACAAGCCCCGTGGATGAACTGAACTTGGTCGGCGCTGCTTGTCTAGGCACTGTCATCAGGTAGCGCGACCACGGTGGAGTAACCCAATTCCACGAGAATATCCCTGGCTGCCAATGCGTTTTCACTACCATTCATCCAGAGGACTAAGTCTCCCCCGGTTCTGCGACTATGGTGGTGAAGGGTGAGGTCCTCAATGTTGAGGTATCGCTCTCCCAGGGAACCCATGACCCTTGAGAGCACGCCGGGCTCGTCCGGGATCCGGACAGTGATCTTGCACAGGGTACTCGCAGCAATGTCCTCATGTTCCAGCAACTCCTCGCGGAACGAGGACGCATGGATCACGTGCTCCAGCAAGCGGTCCTCTTCGGCATTCTCCAGCATCTCGCAGAAGGACTCCAGATCCTCCGCAATACCCCTCAGTGACTTGACGATAGCCTTGCGGTTCTCCATGAAGATATCGCGCCACATGGGCGGATTTGACCCGGCTATCCTTGTGAGATCCTTGAAACTCGGGCCACTGGAGAAGAGGGCCCTTCTGCCTCCCACGGCCAGTCGACCAGCTCGTTGCATCATGATGTTCGCCAGAACGTGTGGTGCGTGGCTCATGAGCGCCATTATGCGATCGTGTACGTCTGCCTTGATGATCACGGGCGTAGCTCCGATCATGCCCACAAGCTCTTCTACCAGCCCACGCGCCTCGAGCGAGGTGTCTGGGGACGGAGCCAGGAAGTACGTTGCGTTGCGGAAAAGGTCCGCGCGTGCAAAGCTGACGCCCGCACTCTCAGCCCCGCAGATTGGGTGCCCACCGACAAACCTGGTCAAGGCCTGCTGAGGTAGTTTCGTGATGACAGACTCCTTGGTGCTGCCGACATCTGTGATGGCCCTGGGCGGGTCTTGGGCGCGCATGCACTCGGCCACAAGGCCCGGTATTGCGCGCACCGGCACACACACCGCGGCAACATCAGCACCCTCTACTGCTTCAGTGGCTGAGTCACACATCTGATTCACGATCCCGGCATCTTCTGCGAATGCACAAGATGCCTCATCAACGTCATATCCGCGCACTTCCAGACCGGAGTGCGCGGAAGCAGCGGCAAGACTCAGACTCCCTCCTATTAGGCCAACGCCCAGGATCGCGAGCCTCCTAATTGAAGGTTCAGCAGGTGTTAGATCACTCATGGCTAGGCCATCACCTTCCCGGTCCAGCGCACCAGATCTGCAATCTTCCCTGCTGTGTGACGGAATTGCTCCGGATTCAGAGATTGTCCTCCATCTACGAGCGCGCTCTCGGGTGTAGGGTGTGCCTCTATGAGGAGGCCATCTGCGCCGGCAGCAACCGCCGCCAAAGACAATGGCTCCACCAAGTCCACCTTGCCTGCAGCGTGACTTGGGTCCACAATGATTGGCAGATGTGAGAGATGCTTGATCACAGGGATGGCCGCGATATCCAGCGTGTTTCTTGTGGCGGTTTCAAATGTCCGAATGCCGCGCTCACATAGGATAACTTGATCATTACCCTCCTTGACAATGTACTCAGCGGCCATTAGGAACTCATCGATGGTTGCAGACATGCCACGCTTCAATAGCACCGGGAGTCCAACCTCTCCAACCGCGGAGAGCAAGTGAAAGTTGTGCATATTTCGTGCGCCGACCTGGAGCACATCCGCGACTTCAGCAACTTCGGCCAGATGGCGCACATCCATTACTTCGGTAACAATGGGAAGGCCCGTCACCTCCCGCGCTTCTGCCAGGATCTCCAGAGCCTCCACACCTAATCCCTGGAAGGCATAGGGAGAGGTCCTGGGCTTGAAGGCACCGCCGCGGAGCATGGTAGCCCCCGAGTCACTCACAAAACGAGCCGCGCTGATAGCCTGCTCCCTATTCTCCACAGAGCAAGGTCCCGCTATCAGCGCAAAGTTCCCTGCGCCCAAGACTTTGTCCCTTACTCGGACGGTAGAATCCGAGTTTCGAAACTCGCGGCTTACCAGCTTGAAAGGGCGTAGAATGGGCAAGACCTTGTCAACTCCGGGGTAGGCCTCCAGAGGAAGAACCGAGATTACCTCTCGATCTCCTATGACCCCAATCACCGTGACCACATCGCCGCTGGATACATGGCCGTCGGCACCGGCCTCAGTCAATTTGTCCACTATATACTGTACGTCTGCAGGCTCAGCATCCTTGCGCATCACAATCATCATATCGATTCTGCCTCCGTGGCTCATGTGCCGCGCCTTGAGTCCCTGCCGGTCACCGAACTGTTGTCTTCAGTTTCCGAAGAGCTTCAAGGAAGCGGTCGTTCTCGCGTCTGGAACCTATGGTAACTCTTACCCAGCCCGGATAACCGAAGGCGAACCCTGATCGGGTAAGCAAACCCTGCTCAATTAACGCCTGTGGCACCTCCTTTGCAGGTATGCTCAGACCGCCTACCCTCACCAGCAGGAAATTGGCCTGACTGTCAACGAATTCGAGCTCCATGCGTGTCAAACTCTCAGACAAGCGAGCGCGCTCTTGTTCAACCTGCCGGCGTCGTTCCGCAACCCTGCCCTCCTCGCCTAAGGCAGCTAAGGCCGCTACCTGAGACAGGCTATTGACATTGAACGGCTGGCGGATCTTGTCCAAAGCTTCAACCAGTGTTGATGACGCGACTCCGTATCCCACTCTCAGGCCGGCGAGTCCGTATATCTTTGAGAACGTCCGAAGCACCACCAAATTCGGATGTTCTACAACCCAGGTTGCAGGGTCGTCAACCGGGGAAGGGACGACAAACTCTATGTACGCCTCATCCAGGGCTACCACGATGTCCTCTGGTACCTCATCCAAGAACTCCCGGATTGCATTGGAGTCTACGTACGTACCTGTAGGGTTGTTTGGATTACACAGAACGACCAGACTGGTGGTTTCGTCGATAGCTTTTGCCATCCCGGCGAGATCATTGGTGTGGCCCGCCAGTGGAACCGGTCGCAACTCGGCACCGCGCGCCATGCCGATCATCCTGTAGACTACAAAAGAAGGGTCAGGAAAGACGACCGATTTGCCGGGGCTCAAAAGAGCCTCTCCCAAGAGCATCAGCACTTCGCAGGAGCCGTTGCCAAACACCAAGTTCCTTCGCCCCACACCCAGCTTTGACGACAACGCGGACCGAAGTTCGGTGCAGTCACCGTCTGGGTAGCGGTTCAGGTTGCCAATGGCGTTGGCCACAGCTGTCGCCACTTCAGGGAACGGCTCTTCCCAGATTTCATTGGATGAGAGCTTGGTTATTTGCTCGAGACCATACTGCTCCGCAATCTCCGAGAAACCAGGACCGCCTTTGTAGGGCACCAACTCTGAGAGCTCTCTATTCAGTTTCACTACAGACTTGACTCCTTTCCCACCGCATATAGGTCACTCTGGCAGGTCAAGACGCAGTTGCTTTGCCCCTCGCAGATATACATGGCGTACTTCCGCTCTCTGTTTCGATGTTCTGAAGTGGATGAGCACCCTGATGCAGCGGGGTAGACTATCTATTACCGGGATCTCTTGGCTACACAGAAGAGGAACGTTGTCCAGGCCGATTGCTCTGGCTGCCACCGCAGGAAAATCACTCACCAGGTCAGGTGTGGCCGTGAAGTGAACCGAGATGATGTCTTCACAATCCAGGCTGTTCCTTTCCAAGATCAGAGACAACAACTCCGTGGTTCTCTGTTTGATGGCCTGTGATCTGTCCGCGTCCACGCTGGTGGCACCCCTGGCTGCCCAGATATTGGTCTTTCCCTCGTTGCTGCTCACACAAGTCCTCCTACTTCACGCAATATCTGAATCTCTTCAGGCAAGAGCCTACGCGCCTCTCCGATGGGCAAGCCGCTGTCCGTAATCCCATCGAATCTACGACGATGCAGAGTCAGAACCGGGCGCTCTACGGCGCGTAGCATTCGCCGAATCTGTCTCTTGCGCCCTTCATGGATAACCATAACGAATTCGGTCCTCGAATCCCCCAGAGCAACAGCAGTGACCTTCGCAGGGGCGGTGCGGCCATCCTCCAAGTCAATACCGTTGCGGAGCCGATCCAATGCCAATTCGGTGAACTTCCCCATTACAGTCGCCACGTACTCTTTCTCCACGCCGCAGGAAGGGTGCAGAAGACAATTGGTCATGGCTCCATCATTAGTCAGCAGCAGGACTCCAGTCGTATCTTGATCAAGTCTGCCCACGGGATAAATACGGTTGCGTGCAGGTATGGAGTCTACCACCGTCGGACGACCGTGTGGGTCACTTGCCGTACTGATGAGGCCCTTTGGCTTGTTCAGCAACCAATATTCCAGGGACTCCGGCTGCACTTGGTGACCATCAAGAGCTACGCACTCTACCTGGGGATCCGCCTTGTCTCCCAATGTCGCCATCCGTCCGTCAATAGTCACTCGACCACAGCGAATCAGTTCCTCGCATTTCCTTCGCGAGCCAAAACCCGCCCGCGCAAGAATCTTCTGTAGACGCTCGCTCATTCCGGGGCAGAGACTATTCCCAGCCTGCGCCTCAGTTCCTCACGTTGCTCAAAAGGCACCTGGAATTCCTCCAGAGGTGGCAGGTATTCAACAGATTGCAGACCGAAAAAGACTTCAAAGCGCTCCGTAGTTTCATACACCACGGCTGCGCCAGGTCCTTCCTGCCGCCCTGCCTCCTGTATCAGATCTCGTTCCATGAGCGTCTGAACAGTGGACAGAGAGCTAACACCCCGTATGTCCGCAATCTCCGGGCGGCTGACGGGTTGCATGTATGCAATTATTGCAAGCGTCTCCATGGAGGCAGTGGACAACTCCCTCTCCTCCTCTGCCACAAACATGGCGTCCAGTACCGGTCCACACTTCGCGTTGGTGCGAAACGTCCAACCTCCGGCCAACTGCACCAGCTCAAAGCCCCGATTCCTGTCCGGTCCGTACTCGTTCTCCAGCTCGTAGAGCGCGGCTCTTAACTGCTCCGCGTCGACCGGACGGACTTGTGAGACGGCCGCAGTGAGCGTCTCCACAGCTATAGGCTTCCCTGAGGCAAAAAGCAATGCCTCAACATCTCTCTTGAGGCCCTTGTCCGCGGGGGTATCTGGATCACGCTTGGACAGCTGCATTTACCCCCTCCGATCTTACACAGATATCTCCGAATAGATCCTTTTGCTCGGCGCTGACCTGGCTTCCAGCCATCAGGTCCAGAATGGCCAGGAGAGTCAAAGCTTGGACCAGAGGTTCTTCGCGGCCAAAGGCGGCATCAAACGACAAGGAGCCTTTGGCCGCCAGAAGCCTCCGCACAACCGAGATGCGTTGGGCAACTGTGACCTTGGCGCGCGACAGATGGCTGGTATCTGGCTGCCTTCGAGATATCAGTAGGTTGCGCATGGCGGAAGCCAGCCTCTCAGGCTCCTCGGTCTCTGAAATGTCCTTTAGGGGAGACAATCGTCGCTCAGGACGCCGTTCAGGCGGTCTGAGCCAATGATAGCGTTCCGCCAAACGTCGGGCGGCCAGTGCTTCTGCCGCTTTCTTGAAACGTGCGTAGGAGACCAGGCGTTCAAGAAGCCGTTCCCTTGCCTCCCCCGGATCTATGTCCCCTTCACCCGTCTCTTGCTTCGGGAGCAGTACTCTGGACTTCAGTTCCAGGAGTGAACTGACTAGCACAAGGAACTCACTGGCGGATTCCCAATTCGCATCATCTTGCTCTGCCTGCCGTTCCAGGTAGGCGAGGATCACATCCAGGACCGCCACCTCCAGGATGTCTACTTCTTCCCTGAGGATGAGGCTGAAAAGCAGGTCAAATGGACCCTGGTAGACATCTAGATCCAGCTGTAGGTCTTCCAACATACGCTACCTGGCCAACCTAGAAGTAGGCGGACAACAGAATCGAACTGACAAGGGCGAATGCATATCGGAGAAGGGTGAAGAACGGTCCTTGCAGCACAATGAAGATGAACAATATGAACAACATCCCGTAGCGATCCAGGTCCGCCCACCAGCGGTATGCACTGGGAGACAACAGGCCACCAATAATGCGTGATCCATCCAGCGGTGGGATGGGCACAAGGTTGAAGATCCCCAGTACGATATTCACTTGATAGGCGAGGAAAAGGACTCGGATGAGAAGAGGCCCATCCCAGAGCTGCGCCGACGTGGCGCCCGCACCTGGCAGTGAGTTCAAGACTAGCGCAATCAGCACCGCTAAAAAGAAGTTGGCAGCCGGTCCGGCAATCCCAACCACCATCATACCCCTCTGATGATCTCGGAAGTACCCCGGGTTGATGGGCACTGGTTTTGCCCAACCGAAAATGAATCCACCAACCATGTATGTGATGACGAACATCATGCTGCCCAGTGGATCCAGATGTTTGAGGGGGTTGGCCGTCAAGCGCCCGTGCGCCTTCGCAGTGGGATCGCCCAGACGGTAGGCTACATATCCGTGGGAAACCTCGTGAGCCATCATGGATACGAGTAACACAGGCAGCAGGAGCACAAGCTCCAGAATCCCGCCCATCAGTCTATCGCCTCAACAAGGCGACGGGCGGCTTCAAGTTCAGCCGTACGCCCTTTCACCTCTCCCTGCACTCTGAGCCTCCTTAATTTCTCCAGTATTTTGCCTATGTCCGGACCTTCTTCCACACCCAGCGCGATAATGTCATCTCCCGTAACTTGCAGGGTCCGGTGTCGCAACTCGGCAAGGTACTCTACCAGACGGGAGTGTGCCGGCTCTTCCTCGCACGTGGCTGCTGCAAAAAAGGCCACTTCCACAACAACTCGGGAAAGCAATTCATATGCATCTGAGACCGATCCCTCGTCTGAACCCAACTGCTCACCGAGCCTCGGGCCCATCACGACCGATTTGCGGATAACGTCACTGTCCGACCGGCGGAGTCTGAGCCTCTCAAGCCAGAGATAAAGTTCGTGTCCCGCCATGCGGCGGGTGATCGCGGCAAGACGGAGGCGCCACATCTCTATCTCATCCTCCATGTCCAGCTCGCGAGAAAGCTCTTCCAGTCTACGGATGATTCTGGTTGTGTCCTCGCCAGTGGCAAGGCGGGGATGTACCTGCTGCGCCACCCCCAACTCAGAAAGACGTCTCAGCGTCCAATCCACATCACGTTCACTCAAGAGAGCGACGAGCTCGTCCCGCAGCCGTGCGCTGGAAAGATCACCGACCAGATGCATGTCAACGCATGCTCTAGCAAGAGCGAGGGTCTGTGCGTCCATGCGAAATCCATACCTATTCTCGTACCTCACCGCCCGAAATATGCGCGTGGGATCTTCAATGAAACTGAGATTGTGGAGAATGTGCACGCCCCCGCGATTCAAATCAACCATGCCACCGAAGAAATCAAGCACTTCTCCGAAATTCTCTCCCTTCAGATTCACAGCCATGGCATTGATCGTGAAATCGCGGCGGAACAGATCCTGGCGTATTGAGGCATGCTCTACTGAGGGCAGGGCTGCCGGGTAGTCGTAATAGTCGGTGCGGGTGGTCGCCACATCCACTCTGAGACAGTCTGAGCGGATTCGGGGCCAGGGTGGTTTGTCTTCCAGCGATTCCCAGGGAATCAAGACCACCGCTGTGCGAAACTTCTTATGAGGACGCACCCGTCCTTGAAACTCTGCCCCCAACCTTTCTGCAAACTCCATGCCGTCACCCTCCACAGCAATATCGATGTCCGCGTTTGGGACATCCAGCAGAAGATCACGAACAAACCCGCCTACGAGGTATGCTCCGGAGAAGTGCTCCGACAAGGCAGAGGCGGCACGGAAAATAGGACCAAAATAGGGTACTTGCTCCAGGGCTTGCACCTGTGTCCCGCCCAGATTCTCCTCTCCCCCACGGTCAACGGGTGATCTACGCTCCAGATAGGGGCTCAGAACATCCGTTCGAGTCACCATGCCCACCACGTCATCCACTGAGACACCCCCTCCCTCCAAGCGGCCATCGGGGACACCTTTTCGGACAATGGGAATGCGCCCCACTCCTGTTTCAGCCATGCTCTTGCGGAGCTCTTCCACCGGTGTTGATTCCGATGCCACCACTATGCGCCGAGACATCACGCCCTTCACCGGTGCGTGACCCAGCCCGTGGTGAACCGCCTTATCAAGATCGCGGCGAGCAACGATGCCTACCAAGAACCCGGCTGAGGCTACGGAGATCCCAGAGTGGCCAAATCTTTGCGCAGCCGAAAGAGCATCTGAAACCGAGGTATCCGCATCTATAAATCTGACAGGCCTGCTCATAATGCTCGCGGCAGAAAGCACCTCCTGGGAACGTCCGGCTAGCTCCTCCAATAGGTGATCAATGGTCTCCAAGGGCGAACGGTCTCGTACGACGGCGGAGGCCGCCTCTGGGTGGCCTCCGCCACCGGCGGCCTCCAGCAACTCGGCAACATCGACTGATCCTGTCCTGGAACGTGCAGCCACGAAGACTCGAGACTCCATGCCGACTGCCTGGACAAACACTTCGCAGTTGAGGAGATCCATCACCTTGTGGGCAATAATACTAAGACCGTCGACATACTCGGAGGTTTCGATGGCGGCCACATGCACCACCTGCCCCCGCACGTCCTCCACTCGCACGCTGTCTACGACCCGGAGCATGAGCTCCTTCTGTTGTGGAGTGAGGGGGTTGTGTAGGTACTTCTCAATGAGTGAGTGTGAAGCGCCCAGGCGCATGCACGCCGCCAGCATCTCCGCGTCACGGACCGTCGTACTGGGATAGGTAAGGGAGCCAGTGTCCTCATGTATTCCAAGTGCAAAGATAGTGGCCTCCAGGGGAGAAACCGCCATTCCCCTCTCTAAGAGGATATGAAGCATGGAAGTGGCTTGAGAACCATCGCACGAGAGCACCCAATTCTCACCATTTACAAACCCCGGCCGTTCCTCCACCTTATCCCCGGAGTGGTGGTCGAAAAGAATCACTTCCACGCCCTTCTTACTGCAGAGGTCTGCCAACTCTCCAATACGCTCCTTATCGTCCGTATCTACCACGACCAGGCGCTCGACGCTATCCATATCCAGCCTGCGCAACTCCAACACGGGAAGATCCTCGTAATGCAGGGAGACGAAATCACGGACGTTGCGGTTCATCGCCCCAGGAAAGACAATGCGCGACTCTGGGTAGAGCCGATGTGCTGCCACAGTACCAGCAAGCGCGTCAAAGTCCGCATTCTGATGGGTCGTGACCAGCGATTTCGCCTTGGTGTAGCCCGGCTTAGCGTTCATCATGCCGCTAGTATACGGCACTCGTACAACGTGCACGCCTCGGGTGGAGACACTTCTGGAATTGTCAGCCTATGTAGCCGGAGCCCTTCAACAAGCTGTCCATGCGTCAACAAACTCTCTACCCAATGGCTTAAGAACATAAAGCAAGGTTCATACTTCCACTCACTTACGAGCCTCCTGCAGCCACTAGAGACCTCCTTTACCCACGCTCACGCGCTCCTGGCCCTGGGGTGGGCTTCGTCATAGACTCTACGGAGGTGTGCGGCGCTGACATGTGTGTATATTTGGGTGGTGGAGATATCAGTGTGGCCCAACATCTCTTGGACAGAGCGGAGATCTGCTCCTCCTTCCAGTAGATGGGTGGCAAAAGAATGACGGAGGGTGTGCGCAGATATGGCCCTCCCCACTCCTGTCCTCTTGGCCGCCTTCTTGATGATCAGGTGCAGACCCTGGCGTGAAAGTGCTCCCCCGCGGACATTCAAGAAGAGCTCACGTGGCTTGAGCTCTCCCGTCTTGCCAAGCTGAGGACGGCCGAGCTGAATATAGGCACGGACTGCCCCCATCGCCTTTGCGCCGATTGGGACTACTCGCTCGCGGTTTCCTTTACCTATAGTCCGGACGAATCCTATCTCCATGTCTATATCTTGACGTCGCAGAGCCAGAACCTCTGAGGCCCTTAGTCCAGCCCCGTACAGGACCTCCAATAACGCTAGATCTCTGCGACCTAGTGGTGTGGCAGGCGCAGCGCTAAGCAACTTCTCCACATCGCCCCTGCTAAGGACTTTGGGTAACCCCCTCTCCCCGCGTGGTACTGCGAGCTTGACAGCAGGATCCTCTGCTCTTGTTCCCACATCAACCAGGTAGCGGTAGAAAGTACGAAGGCTGGTTGTCTTCCTGGCACGCGTTGAAGCACTCCAGTCGTGGTCTGCCAGGAAGTCCTGAAGGTCAGACGTGCGCGCTTGGGTCAAGTCCTTGCCCCTGTGGCCCAGGTACGCTTTGAGTTGCTCCAGATCCCCACAGTACGCAGTGATGGATTTCTCCTGCAAACCTCTCTCCAGTCGCAGGTGGGTGAGATACTCGCCTAGAGCCCCTGAGGATGTGCGTGCTTCCTTGGTCAACACTGCTCCCCTCAACGTATCCGTTCTCGCTCCAAAAAACGCTCCAGCAGGAGTACAGCTCCCAGGGTCTTGGCATCCTCTATGCGTTCAGGGTTGTCGACAAGGTGAATTAGGGGTTGCCGGGAGACCACTATGTCCTCATCGTCTTCAGGAGCTACTGGGACACTCCGCAAGTCGCGGGCAAGGTATGCGCGTATCTCCTCATTCGAAAACCCTGGGCTTGAAAAAAAGCGGCCCAGTTCGACCCAACGGCGGGCGACTAGTCCGACCTCTTCCCGCAATTCCCTTTTAGCCGTGTCGATAGGGTTCTCGTTCTCCTCTACGGTGCCTGCCGGGAGTTCGAGGACAGACCTGCCAACCGGATGGCGATACTGACGCACCAGGCTAACACGCCCTTCAGAATCCAACGCAACAATCACGACCGCACCCGCGTGCTCTACGACTTCCCGATCGACTGCGCCACCTGTCGGCCGGGCGACAGAATCAACCCGCACGTTGATCACGTGGCCGCTATATATTTCCATTGACTTTGTCACGTGAAAGTCGCTGTTCCCCACCGGTGCACTCCTCAGGTCATCGTTGCGCCTCAAGCAGCATGGATGCCATCACCCTTGTCATCCCCTCCAGATCGGCAAGCGCAATGTGTTCATCCGGTGTGTGCACGGCACGCATGCCGCAATCCAAATTCACGGTGGGTATGCCACGATCATTCAGCGCGTTGGCGTCTGATCCTCCCCCGCTAGCGAGGAAGCTCGGAACAAATCCCGCCTCTCGTACCGCGCGAGCGGCCAAGGCCACCGCCGGACTGCTCTCGTCCAGATTGAAGGCTTTGTATTCCTCAGTCACGTCTATTTCCACATCCACGCCTACGCTTGTCCCCGCGAACTGCATCGCAGCCACCATGTCCTGTACCACTACAGACAGACGATTGTGGTCGAGGCTCCGGGCCTCACCTAGGATTCTGCACAGGTCAGGAACGATGTTGACGGCACTGCCCCCCTTGATGATGCCGATGTTGGCCGTAGTCTCCTCATCAATCCGGCCCAGATCCATGTCACTTATGGCGAGGGCGGCTGCTCTGATGGCGCTCCTCCCTGATTCAGGTTCCACCCCCGCGTGGGCGGCTTTGCCCCTGAAAAGCGCACCCACAGCGTTCTGAGTGGGTGCACGGACTATTATCCCTCCGACCGGACCTGCTGAATCAAACACTGCGGCCATGGGACTACTTATTCGCTGCGGGTCCATGTATTTGATTCCCAGTACGCCCAACTCCTCTGCGACAGAGAAGAAAACTTCAAACGCCGGGCGATCCGGAGAGGCCGCCAGTTGTTCTACAACGTGAATGATTGCCGCCACGGTGGCCTTGTTGTCTGCCCCGAGGATGGTGGGCTCCTGATTGTGGAAGATCCCATCCCTCAGTACAGGATCTATCTTCCCATTCACCGCCACCGTATCCAAATGCGCCCCAAGAGCAATGACCGGGTCTCTCTCACCCCTTGCACCTGGGATCAGTGCGTAGAGATTCCCGGTGTCACCACCTATTTCCTGACCCGTACCATCCTCTTGAACCTGGATTCCCATTTCTCCAAGATGCGCCTTAACATAATCCGCAACCTGCCTTTCGCAGCCCGAGGGGCTGGGGACAGCGGCAAGCTCGCAAAATATCTTGGTAAGACGTTCGCTATCTGGAAGCACCTGGGTGGTCAATCTGTGACCTCTACTAAATTTCCGCCCTCTCCGTTGCTGATCTTCCCCTGCGGCTCATGGTCCTGCTCCTTCTCTCGGATCCGAGCATGATTGATCGCCGCCCCTACAAACTCCCGGAATAGGGGATGTGGCCGAGTAGGCCTGCTCTTGAACTCTGGATGGAACTGAGATGCAACAAACCAGGGATGGTCTGAAAGTTCAACCACCTCTACCAGGCGCTCGTCCGGAGTCACCCCAGCGACAATCAATCCGGCATCCACGCACCGGCTACGGAATACATTGTTGACTTCATACCGGTGCCGATGTCTCTCGTAAATCACTTCCTGTCCGTACGCCTCGTGGGTAGACGTACCCGGATAGACCTTGGTAGGAGACGATCCCAGGCGCATGGTACCCCCCATGTCTTCCACATCCTTCTGCTCCGGAAGAAGGTCTATGACCGGGTACGGGGTGGTAGGATCAAACTCCGCTGAGTTAGCGCCCACCATCCCCATCACATGGCGTGCAAAATCTACTACCGCCACCTGGAGTCCCAGGCATATCCCCAGGAACGGGATCCTCTCCTCCCTGGCATGCTTCACTGCCAGGATCTTGCCTTCTATCCCCCGGTCTCCAAACCCGCCGGGCACCAAGATTCCGTCCGCCACCTCTAGCTTGCTCTTAAGGTGGTCGGGGTCCAGAGTATCTGCGTCCACCCACACTATCTCCAGTTCCCTTCCGTGGTGAATGGCCGCATGCCGGAGCGCCTCAACTACGCTCAAATACGCATCCTGCAGCTGCACGTATTTGCCGACCAGCCCGATGCTCACCTTGCCGGAGACGTTGTTCATCCTGTCTACCAGAGCCTCCCACTCACTCATATCAGGAGAGGAGCTATTCAACTCCAGCTGGTCAATCACCAGCCTGTCCAGCCCTTCCTCCCTCAGGAAGAGAGGTACATGGTAGACGTTAGGTGCATCCACGGCTGCGACGACGGCTGAAGCATCCACATCTGTGAAGAGAGCCACCTTGTCTTTTATGTCTTGTCCTATCGGCCGGTCCGAGCGGCAAACAATGATGTCTGGCTGGATGCCTATCTCACGCAACTCGTTGACGCTGTGCTGGGTGGGCTTGGTTTTCAGCTCCCCAGCTGCGGCAATGTACGGAATGAGCGTCACGTGGAGGTAAAGCACATTCTTCCGCCCGATATCATTCCGGAACTGCCGGATGGCTTCAAGAAAGGGCAGGCTTTCGATGTCACCGACGGTACCACCGATCTCTGTGATCACAACGTCCACTTCGGGGTTCCGGGCAACTCTTGCTACCCGTTCCTTGATCTCATTGGTTACGTGGGGGATCACCTGGACTGTGCCGCCGAGGTAGTCTCCACGACGTTCTTTGCGGATGACATTGTAGTAGACGGAACCGGAAGTGACGTTGGAATCCCTGCTCAGATTCTCATCAACAAATCTCTCATAGTGACCGAGGTCCAGATCGGTCTCGGCGCCGTCCTCAGTGACGAAAACCTCACCGTGTTGATACGGGCTCATTGTACCGGGATCCACATTCAGGTATGGATCGAACTTCTGGATGGCAACACGAAGCCCTTGGCTCTTGAGAAGGCGTCCCAAGGACGCCCCCGTGATGCCTTTCCCGAGAGAGGAGACTACCCCGCCCGTTATGAAGACGTGCTTTGCCATATCAACCCTTTCCCTTGCGCGGCACCCTGGTCAAGGCAGGGCCTTCAATGTTCCGCATCCCGTCAGTCTATCAATCCGGATGCCGCTCTGTCTCTCAGCTCACGAGCATGAGCAAGCGCACCCACTTCTCCTGGTTCACCGCCCATCATCCGGGAGAGCTCTTCCAGTGACTCCCGCTCATCAAGTCTGCGAAGCCGCGTTACCGTGCCATCGCCATCTGGAGTCTTCTCTATCAGATAGTGCGTAGCGGCAAACGCCGCGAGCTGTGGCAAATGTGTCACAACTATCAGCTGGTTGTTCTCTGCCAGCTCATGTAGCTTGCGACCCACGGCGGAGGCAATCCGACCGCCCACGCCCGCGTCTATCTCATCCAGCACCATCGTCTCACTTCGCTCCAATCCCGCCAGTGCGGCCTTCAAAGCCAGCAGGGCCCGTGATAACTCTCCCCCTGATCCGACGCGTGCGAGACTCTTGGGATCCTGGCCTCGGTTCGCGGACATGCGGAACTCGACCTTATCTGCGCCCCCCTCACCCAAGTCCGCCCAGTCGTTGCTGGATAGGACCTGGACACAGAAAGCGGCATCCGGCATTCCCAGATCCTCCAGCTGCATTTTCACCGCCTTCTCCAACACCGCCGCGGACGCTGTGCGGATCTCTGTGAGCTCCGAAGCCACGGTGGAGGCGGCCTCCGAACTCTCTCTGTGTCTGTTCCTCAACCCCTCCAAGTCCTCTTCCGCCGTCTCAAGCTGATGGAGACGGGCGGAGGACTTCTCAAGGTATGAGACGGCCGCCTCCACCGTGCCGCCATACTTCCTGGCCATCTCCACAAACGTACCAAGCCGAGAGTCCACCTCCTCCAGACGGGCAGGATCAACCTGGACAGTATCCGAGAACGAGTGCAGCCTCCTGGCGACATCCTCCATCACATAGGTGCATTCCGCGAGATCCGCTATCGCCTGGTCCAAGCCGTCATGCACGCCTTCGAGTGCGGCCACCCGCGTGTGGGCATCAGCAATGCCCTGGATCACATCCGGCCCGTGTTCTTCTGAGCGCAGAATGGTCGCCGCTTCTGCGGTCGCTCTAAGGAGCTCCTCAGCCCTTGACAATCGCCTTTGTTCCCTTAGCAGCGATTCCTCCTCCTCCACAGACAGCTGAGCGCTGGAGAGCTCCTGAACTTGAAACTGAAGAAGTTCCGACTCCCTCTTCCTCTCCCGACGTCCCTCCTGCGCTGTCTCCAATTCCCGCGCAGCACTACGGACGTCCTCCCAGAACCGACGATACCCCTGCAGTGTCTTCTTTCCACCATCTCCCGAGAAGGCGTCCAGCATGTTCCGTTGATACTTGGATTCCACCAGACGTCTGTGCTCGTGCTGCCCTGAGAAAGAGATGACCCTCCCCAGTGCCTCTTGAAGGGTACGAAGATTCACAGCGGTATCGTTCAGATAACACCGGTTGCGGCCCTTCTTGGATAGTCTGCGTGTTGCGAGTACCTGTCCCTCCCGCAGTCCCGCTAGGTCTACCACGCTTTCTGGAATGGCTTCGATATCCGCTTCGCTTAAGTCTATCTCTGCCTGTATCACTGCATCATCACCGGCACTTCCAACCAGGCCTTCACCAGCGCGCTCCCCCAGCAAGAGTTCCAGAGCCTGGGTTAGAAGAGTCTTTCCCGCTCCGGTCTCTCCGCTCAGGATGTTGAGCCCTTCTACAAAGTCCACTGTGGCGTCCTCAATCAGAACGAAGTTTCTGATTGCCAGAGAGCGGAGCATCGCGCGCTAGAGGAAGCGGTCCCGAAAATGACCGTAGAAAGAATCTCCCTTGCTGAAGGCTACTTGTGCCAGTTCCCGCTTCATGCGAACCACCATGGACTCTTCCGGGTTCAACTGACCCACCTTCATACCGTCCACCATGACAGCTGCCGCCTCGTGGGGCGATTCATTCGTGATCCTGAGGGTATCGGTATCAGCTGCCACAACAGGACGAGACTTGAGTGTGTGAGGCGCGATCAGGCTCACAACATATCCTCCCACTCCAGGCCCCAAGATTGGTCCTCCCAGGGCGAGATTGTAGGCCGATGAGCCTGCAGGTGTAGCCGTCACCAGTCCATCTGCGCGGCACTGGAACATGTTCACATCATTGAGCGAGTAGGAGAGATGGCAGACCCCGCCTTCCTGATGCCGGATCAAGACGATGTCGTTGATTGCCGAGTGGACGACTGAATCCAAGCTGGCTTCAAGTCCGGCCAGGGGATAGACTTCATATTCCCCTGCGATCACGACTGGTAGCTCCTCACTGACGGAGTCAGGACGCATTGTTGCGAAGAAGCCCACATTCCCAAGGTTGATACCGAGGACTGGAACCCCTAACCCCTGCGTATATCTGAAGGCTCGCAGCATGGTGCCGTCTCCACCCAGAACCAAGCACAGGTCCGCCTTGCTCACCTCTTCACGTGATGACCTACAGCATACGTGCCTCTCCCCAGCGAACACCTCCGGATGCTTCCCTCTCTCCCCTGGGGGGAGATGAACCTCCACGCCTTCATTCCTCAGTAGAGCAAGTACCTTATTGAGCGCCCCTTCTGAAACGGACGGGGCCTTGTGAGTCATCAACGCGGCGCTATGCACACGTTCAGACACGGGTTACGTCAACCCCCATGACTCTAGCAGCTTCGCCAACAACTCCTTCCACCGTGTACCCAATCTCCGCCTTGAGAGACGCCATGTCCCCGTGTGTTATGAAGCGATTGGGAAGACCCACCCGTCCTACGTGGCATGTGAGCCTCGTCTCCTGCGCGAACTCAAGAACAGCAGACCCAAACCCGCCGGCCAACACATTTTCCTCAACGGTCACAACATGGCTGTACCTCTCAAGCAACTCCTCCAACCCACTCTCTGCGAGCGGATTGACACGTCTTGCGTTGACAACGCCTGCCTTGATCCCCATCTCTGCGAGCCGTCCAGCTGCCTCCGTAGCCAGTTGCACGCCGGTTCCCGTAGCGAGGAGTAAGACATCTTCTCCCTCCTTTAAGACCTCCATCCAGGGGCCCCTAAGCGGTCTGGGGAAATCCGGCAAATCCACACCCAATCCGGGGCCCCGCGGGAACCTGATGGCGACCGGAGCATTAAGCTCCATAGCGCTAGCAAGCAGAGTCTGAAGTTCAGCTTCATCCTTTGGCACCAGAACCGTAAGGCCCGGAATGAGGCGAAGAAAGGACAGATCGAACGCACCGTGATGGGTGGGTCCATCCTCCCCGACTAGGCCAGCACGGTCCAGGGCCAAGATTACCGGCAATCCCTGGAGACATACGTCATGTATGACCTGATCATACGCACGTTGCAGAAAGGTGGAATACACTGCCACAACCGGACGATACCCGGCAATCGCAAGGCCGGCGGCAAATCCAACGGCGTGACCCTCTGCGATACCCACGTCGAAGAATTGGTCTGGCAGAGCATCCTCCAATAAGTTCAGACCCGTACCGGAAGCCATGGCTGCTGTGATACCAACCACACGCTCATCTTCTTTGGCCAAATGGACCAGGGCTTGGCCGAAGGCCTTTGTGTAACTTACGGCAGTGGCTCCACCATCTATCTTCTCTCCGGTTTGGATGGAAAAGGCTGTTGTTCCATGGAAACTGTCCGGTCTCTCCTCCGCCGGGGAGTAGCCCTTCCCTTTCACAGTTTTCACATGGAGTAGAACGGGCCCGTCAATGGATAGCGCACGGCGAAGGTTGGCCCGCAGAGACGAGACATTGTGCCCGTCCAGCACCCCCAGATAGGTGAAGCCCAGCTCTTCAAAGAGCATTCCCGGCGCGAGAGCCGCCTTGACCCCGTCTTTGAGCTGCTCTCCGACCGTGTAAAGTCCCTCTCCTATGCCCGGGAATTTTTGGACGCGTTTCTCCAAGTCATGGCGAATCCGGGAGAGCGTAGGATCTGAGCGCAGGCGGGAAAGGTAAGCGCTCATCGCGCCAACGTTCTTCCGGATTGACATGTTATTGTCATTCAGAACAACCACGAGACGCGATCCCAGGTGGCCTGCCTGGTTGAGGCCTTCATAAGCCATTCCGCCAGTCAGGGCACCATCGCCGATAACTGACACCACAGCGCCTTCTCCGTCCTCGCCTGCCAGCCTGAAGGCTTCGGCAAGCCCAACCCCAATACTGACTGAAGTGCTGCTGTGTCCAGTCCCACAAGCATCATGCTCACTCTCAGAGCGATTGGGAAAACCGGAGAGCCCCCCGTACGTACGGATAGTTCTGAACTTCGGCAAACGTCCAGTGACAATCTTGTGTGCGTAGCTCTGGTGCCCAACATCCCATATGATCTTATCCCGCGGGGTCACAAGCTCCGCGTGCAGTGCGAGGGTGAGCTCCACGACTCCCAGGCTGGGACCCAGATGGCCACCGGTCTCTGAAACCGTTTGGATGATCTCCTCCCTGATCTCACCCGCGATCTGGTCCATCTTGTCGCGAGAGAGCGAGACTAGATCTCCTGGAAGTGAAAGTTGATCAAGCAACCTCATAATAACTCGACATTATAGTGCACGAACGTCCTTTGCCACCATTACTTTAGGCGGATGCTGGATATCAATCCTGACCCTGGGACTCAACTACGGCGCCAAGGACACCGTTGACTAGCATCCGCGCCTCTTCAGATACATATCTCTTGGAGAGCTCCACGGCCTCGGTCACCGCGACGGCATCCGGTATTGCAGAATCCCTCAATATCTCAAACGCGGCTATACGCATGATGCTTCGCTCAAGGGAACCAAGCCTACTCAACGACCAGTGATCCAAATGTCGTTCCAAGACAGAGTCAATGTATGCCTTTTCGCGTTCGACATTCCGGACGAGTTCAGCGGTATACTCATGCAGTTGCTTCTCGGCGACAGGCGTTCGTTCAAGTATCTTATCTACGCTCACACCCATGACATCCGCTTGGTAGAGCAGGAAGACAGCCCGCCGCCTCGCCGTACGGCGCCCTCTTTCCAACAATCTACTCCGCGCTCGCAGATGGATATACGCCCGTGAACGTCACGTCGACCGCCCGTACGGTCATTCCGGTCATACCCTTAAGGCGATCAGAAACCAGCGACTGGATCTTCTCGGCTAGCGCAGAGAGCGATTCGCCATAGATGGCCGCAGCTTCGATGAGCACGTTGCAGTTAGACTCAGACGCATCGACCGCGATCTGGTTGACACGCAGGCGTGCCTCCCCGGATTGCCGGTCCATTAAGCCACTCTCCTGCAGAGAACCGCGGACAATGTCTTCCAGAACCGTTTCAGCTACCTGGAATTGTGCGACTTTGCTCTTGCTCTCGTCAGCCATGCACCTCTCCAGCAAGTAGGCTCGGTAGGTCTCTGTGGTGATCCTCCAGAAACGATGTGGAGAATTGCCCACTATTGAACGCCTGGTTGTTCAGTATATCAACGTGGAGAGCCGTGTTAGTCGGCACGCCCACCACTTCCAACTCATCCAGGGCGCGTTTGCCCCGAGAGACGCAGTCTGGACGGCTTCTGTCCCACACGATAACTTTGGCTAGAAGTGAATCATACTGAGTGGGGACGCGGTATCCCTCATAGATATGTGTATCCACGCGCACACCGGGACCACTCGGCAAGCGGAGTCTCTCGATGATACCGCCACGGGGCATGAAGTTACGAGAAGGCTCCTCTGCATTGATGCGGAACTCCATTGCATGACCACGAGGGAAGATCTCACCGTCTGCCAGCAGGCTGTTTCCGCTGGCAATCCGTATCTGCTCTTTGATCAAATCCACGCCGGCGACCATCTCGCTCACTGGGTGCTCCACCTGGATGCGCGTATTCATCTCCATGAAGTAGAAGTTCCGTTCCGCATCTGCCAGGAACTCCAGAGTTCCTGCGCTTCGGTAACTCAACCGCGCACACGCATTGTGCGCGAGAGCTTGTAGCCGCTCCCTCGTCTGGTGGTCTAACAGCGGTGAAGGTGACTCCTCCAGTATCTTCTGGTTCCGTCGCTGGATTGAACAATCCCTCTCCCCCAGCGTAAGGATCCCTCCCCTACCATCGCCCAGAATCTGGACCTCAACATGATGGGGGTTGAGGATTACTTTCTCCAGGTACATCCGTCCGTCGCCGAAGGCGGCTTCTGCTTCACCGGAGGCCGCAGGGAAGAGCCTTTCCATTTCAGAGGAGTCGTGGACCAGGCGCATTCCCCGACCCCCTCCGCCCGCCGATGCCTTGACCATCACTGGATAACCGTGGACATCTGCAACGGATTTTGCATCGGCAACGGTGTCCACGACCCCGTTGCTACCGGGTATCGTGGGAAGCCCACCCTCCTCCATGAGCCTCTTGGCCAGGGCCTTGTCTCCAAGTTTTTCCATACTGTCCGCGGTTGGACCGATGAATGTCAGATCCTGATCCTGGCACGCGCGGGCAAAACCGGAGTTTTCGGCGAGGAAACCGTATCCAGGATGAACAGCTTGGCAGCCAGTGATCTTGGCGGCCGCGAGTACATTGCTGGTGGATAGGTAACTGTGTCGTGCTGGCGGCGGCCCTATACAAACCGCGTGATCTGCGGCCTGGACGTGAAGGCACTCTCGGTCCACGGTGGAGTACACGGCCACAGCCTCTATCCCGAGTTCATGGCATGCCCGCACTATTCTGAGGGCGATCTCACCGCGATTCGCTATGAGGATCCTGTGGAACATCCGTCTGCGCCTAAGAATCGAGCTCTATGGCAAACAGCGGTTGTCCGTACTCCACGGAGGTTTCATTCTCAACCAGAGTTTCTCTTATTGTCCCGCTGACTTCGCAGGCCAGCTCATTCATCAGCTTCATGGCCTCCAGAATGCAGAGGACGTCACCCTCGCTCACATATTGCCCCACCTGAACATAAGGATCGCTCGTGGGAGAAGGGGCTGCGTAGAAAGTCCCGACCATAGGCGCGGTAACCTGGAAGAGGCCTTCTGGGACGGCGGTTGTCGTGCCTCCCTCCGTACCCCTCCCAGCCCCAACCTCTGTGGAAGATTCCTCGGCCGGCGCCGGATGCGAGGCCTTGCTCTCTACGGCCGGCTGCGCCTGCACTGGCGCCGGCGCTTCTGCGTAGGGCGTGGTCTTCAGGCCTCCCTTCCGGACGGTAATCTTCACTCCTCCATCATCGATGGTCACCTCGTCCACATTGGCACTCTCTACGGCCGCGATAATGTCTCTAATCCGGTCCGTGGCACCTCCGCTGGGCGGCGCCGCCACCGCAGTAGCATTCTCCTCCGTCTCATCTTGTTCGAGGAAGACGTCCTTCTCTACCCCATGGTGCCTTCGTTCAAAGTACTTGCGGGCGGCGTTCGGGAAGAGGGCATAACTAATGATGTCTTCCTCGCTACGCGCGAGATTCCCTATCTGCTCCTCATATTGGGCAAGAGTCTCATCTATGTAATCGGCAGGCCTGCCGGTGATGGCCTCCTCCTCGCCAAGTGCACGAGTGGCTATCTCCGGGTCTATGGGGCCGGGAGCCTTCCCATATCTTCCCCGTACATAGGCCTTCATCTCATCAGGGATGACCTGCCAGCGCTTACCTGTCAAAACATTGAGTACGGCCTGCGTCCCAACGATCTGGCTCAGCGGAGTCACCAGCGGCGGGTATCCCACCTCCGCCCTTACCCTGGGAATCTCTTCAAGCACCTCCTCCAGACGTTCTTCAGCATTCTGCTCCCTCAGCTGCGAGACTAGATTGGAGATCATTCCTCCTGGGACTTGGTGCGAATAGACCTTCATGTGTGTAAGTGAAGTTACGCCTCGCTCATGACCGCCCTCTTCCCTTACCCCCTCAAAGTACTCCGCGACCTCGAACAGAAGGTCCAGGTCCAGCTCAGTGTCATACGGTGTGCCCTTGAGCGCAGTAACCAGCATCTCCGTAGCCGGCTGACTGGCCCCGAAGGCTAGGGGGACCGTGGCGGTGTCAACAATATCTACTCCCGCCTCAATCGCCTTAAGGTATGTCATAGGTGCCAGGCCGCCGATGTAATGGCAATGGAGTTGCAATGGGACGTCTATCTCCTGCTTCAGGCGTCGGACGAGACGATCCGCGAAGTATGGCGACAATAGGGCTGCCATATCCTTGATGCATATGCTATCCGCCCCCATCTCAACCAGTTCATGCGCCACTTCCACATAGTGATCTAACGTGTGAACCGGGCTGATGGTATAGACAACCGCACCCTGGAAGTGCTTTCCGGATTCCTTGATGGCGTCTACGGCGGTCTTGAAATTGCGTGTGTCATTGAGGGCGTCGAAAACACGAAAGATATCTATTCCTGAATCAGCGGCTTGCCGGACAAAGGCCCTTACAATCTCATCGCCGTAATGCCGATATCCTACTATGTTCTGACCCCGCAACAGCATTTGCAGCGGTGTATTGCGTGTGTGGTGCTTGATGGTGCGCAGGCGCTCCCACGGGTCTTCATCCAGGAACCGCAGGCAACTGTCGAAGGTTGCGCCACCCCAGCATTCTACTGAATGGTAACCTATTCCATCCATCCGGCGCAGTATGGGAACGATGCCACCTATTCGCATGCGCGTAGCCCACAGAGATTGGTGGGCATCACGAAGCGTGGTATCTGTTATCTCTATGCGACGAGCCTTCATCTAACCAACCCTTCCTTCAAGCAACTCCGCAAGAAAGCTAAGTCCTAGACTCTCGTGCTGTACTCGCTGGTACGCGTATCCACCCGCACCGTGTTCCCCTCTTCAACGAATAAGGGAACCTGGACTTTAACGCCTGTCTCAAGAATGGCTTCCTTTGTTCCCCCACTGACTGTGTCACCTCTGATCCCAGGCGCCGTCTCCACCACCTCCAGATCCACAAAGATGGGAAGATCTACATCAAACGGATTGCCATCAATATAGATCACCTCCACCTCCATATTCACGGTCATGAATTCAAACTTCCCCTCCAGGAAGGATTTCTGAAGCGTCAACTGATTGTAGGTCTCAGTGTCCATGAAGACCACAGACTCTGGGTCAGCGTACAGATACGTCATGGTCCGCCCCTCAGTATGCAGGTGCTCAAACTTCTGTTCCGGGCGAAAAGTCTTGTCAACGGTACTGCCGGTTTCAGCATTACGCAACTTGGTGCGTACGAAAGCCCCACCCTTCCCGGGCTTCACGTGTTGGTACTCCACAATCTGGTAGATCTGATCTTCAAACCGGATTGTCATACCTGTTCGAAACTGATTCGTAGCGATCAAGCGTGGATCCTCCTCCGAAAAAAATGTCGGCGGCCCGGCGCGGTGCCGGACGACCGAGTTGTTACATTCTATCGTAACGAATAACTATAGCAAAACTCAGACCCGTGACGAGCCACCCCGTCTCTCACTCGAGTGTGCGCAATTCGTGAGGGTGGACGGTCAACACTTCCAGGCCCTCAGAACGCAGAACGACTGTGTCTTCGATTCTTACTCCGCCTATCTCGGACCGATATACGCCGGGTTCCACCGTGAACACCATGTCCGCTTCCAGCACGTCGATGGACCGACTCCCGATGCGGGGCGCCTCGTGGACTTCAAGCCCTACACCGTGCCCCAGGCCATGCTTGTAGTACTCTCCCATACCCGCATCCTCGATCACGGTGCGGGCTGCTTTATCCATTTCGTTAGCAGGTAGCCCCGCCTTGGCAGCCTGCAGACCTGTTTCTTGCGCACGTCGCACTACTTCATAAATCCCCTCAGCTTCGTCGGATAGCTCACCCACCCCGTACGTTCTTGTCATGTCGGCGCAGTAGCCCTCCATACTTGTTCCGATGTCCACAACCAATAATCCACTTCCAGCGATGATCTTCTGAGAGGCAGTCGCATGCGGCATAGCACCATTTGTACCAAAAGCCACGATATAGGGAAACGGCACCGGATCCGATCCATTACGTCTGACCCATACCTCCAGGTCCAGGGCTACATCCCTTTCTGTCCGCCCCACCACCTGCATCTCCTCCAAATGACAGAATGCCTCTTTCAGCAGTTTGGCAGATTCTCTCACTCTTCTAATCTCCTCCTCATCCTTCCTTGCTCTAAGGCTTTCAACCATACCCTCTGAGCGCAGTACTTGGATGTCACCCATCTCGCTCTGAAGACGAGACCATTCAACTACATTCATGTGGTTTGCTTCAGCGGCCAGAGAGATATCTCCAGTACCCAGCAGCCTGGCAACGGTTTGCCCCACAGTTTTCTCTACTTCTACGAACTCTGCTGCGCGGACCTCCCTTGAGGCCTGGAGGCGGTAGCGAAAGTCAGAGATTATGAAGGTTTCTGCTTGAGTGACAAGAACCGCCGCCGCGCTGCCGGTGAACCCCGTGAGATAGCGGATATTGACCAGGGACATCACCAGCAGCGCACCATGTCCTGCATCATCCATCTTCGCACGGAGCTGCTTGATGCGCGACTGATGTGACTGAGCATCCACTATTCGGATCTCCCCATCCTCTCCCGTCTCTCCGCAACACGTATCAGTTCACGCACCGCCTCCAGATAGCCCTCCAGCCCCCTGCCCCAGATTCGAACATCCACCAGATCCTCCAGCACAGATTTTCTCCGCCATTCTTCGCGCTCATAGATGTCTGAGATGTGAACCTCGGCTATGGGGCCGCTGGCCATTTCCAGGGCGTCACGTACCGCATAGCTATAGTGAGTCCAGGCTCCAGGGTTCACAAGAAAAGCGTCTCCATCAAGATACTGTTGGACCAGCTCGATGAACTCACCTTCACAGTTTGTCTGGTGGCATACGGCTTCCCACTCAAAGAGCCCTGCCTCTGCCGTCACGGAAAGATGTATCTTCTCTAACGTCAGCCGGCCGTAGTGCTCAGCTGACCTTCTTCCAAGCATATTCAGGTTAGGTCCATGGAGAACAATCATCTGGGGTCTTCCCTCTACTCCGGACGCTTCTCCCCTGTCAATCATGCCCTGATCACCTTGAGAGCATTTCCCAATACTTCGTCACTTACATCCAGCCCATGGAGAGGCTCACCCGCCCTACGTACCGTCACAAAACCCGAGCCGTCTGCGGATATCTTCTTATCCGTACGAACAGCGTTCAGGATTGTCGCCGTGTCCGGAAGCATCACCCTGGTAGGGAGAGAGAAGGAATCAAGAAGCCCCTCTACCATGGGGCGCAAGCCTGGGTCAGTTCCTACCATTGTTTCTCCTACCGCCAGGGATACCAGGAGGCCGAGGCCAACGGCCTCACCATGCGCGATCTCTCCGAACCCCATAGTCGTCTCCAGAGCATGCGCGGTGGTGTGGCCGAGGTTCAGCACGGCCCTGGCCCCAGTGTCCTTCTCGTCGGCATGTACTGCCTTGGCCTTCAAGCTCACGCATCGCTTCACAGTCTCCTCCAGGACACGGCGGGCACCCTGTCTTATGTCCAGGCTATTCGTAGCGAGGTATTCCAACAAGTCCGCCCTATCCAGCAAGCCATACTTGACGATCTCCCCCAGCCCGGATCCGTATTCATCGGGGGGAAGCGTTCGTAGGCAATCCTGGTCGATGATGACAAGGCGGGGTTGGTGGAAGGCGCCTACGAGATTCTTTCCCGCCGGAAGGTTTACACCGACCTTGCCGCCCACACAGGAATCCACCTGCGCCAGAAGGGTGGTGGGTACCTGCCACACCTCCATGCCACGCATGAACGTGGCAGCCGCGAATCCCACAGTGTCTCCGACAACCCCCCCTCCGATAGCGACAACGACGTCATCGCGATGAGCGGATCTCTCCACTAACGATGTCCATATGCGCTCCACGGCTCCCATGTTCTTGTTCTTTTCCCCAGGGGGAAGAACATTCAGAGCGGTGCGACCTTCGTTCACGAGGGCCCTTCCCTCCAGATCCTCACGGAGACATCCCCACACGTTCTCGTCCGTGAAAGACCATACGCGTCGACCCGAAACCAGTATACGGTCCACTTCGTCTTTCAGGAGTTCCAGGCTACCCGCGCCTCCAAGGATTCGTGATGTGCCACCGGAAACGGAGATCTCCGCTTCCCAGACCACCTATCCCACCTCATCATTCTCAGGAGCGCCCGTTGTCTCCGGTTGAAGTACGGCTCTCCGCAGATGCGCCACGATACTCTGAGCCGCATCGTGCTCACTCAGAGTGGTAGTGTTGACCGAATGCTGGGCCGCTAATGCATATGTCTTTCTACGGTCCCGGAACATTCTCCCAAACTCATCTCTCGATTGCGCCAAAGGACGATAATGATCCCGCGTTCTGCGCCAGGCGACCTCGGGATCGATGTCAAGCTGGATCACGTAGGAAACACGCTTGAGAGTCTCCCTGACGCTCGGAGACATCACCGCACCTCCACCAAGCGCGAGAATCAACCCATGCTGTTTCGGCTCGCCCAGAATACTCTCTAACGTCTTCCTCTCCAACCTGCGAAAAGCCTCTTCTCCCTCTTCCCGGAAAATCCTATCAATCGATTTGCCCGCGGCTTCTTGCAGCGCGTCGTCGCTATCGATGAAACTCCAACCGAGCCGTTCCGCCACCAGCCCGCCAACCGTGGTCTTTCCGGAACCCATGAACCCGGTGAGCGCTACGACCGATACTGCCGACGCCATAATCCTCTCTCCTCAAGTCCATCCTCGTATGACTGCACGCTTGCAAGCACTTCTTGCATGGAATCTCCGCCGAACTTCATCCGGTAGGCATCGGCGAGTTCCAATGCGACCATCGCCTCTCCTATCACTCGAGCCGCAGCTACCGCCTCCACATCGCTCCGCTCGTGGTGGGCCGGAGAAGCCTGCATTGTAGTGATCTCCACAGAAGGAAGAGGGTTGACCAGCGTGGGTATGGGCTTCATCGCAGCTCGCACGATCAGAGGCATCCCGTTTGTCATGCCGCCCTCTATCCCACCGGCGTGATTCGTGGGACGCGTCATGTGGCGATTCTTGCCCTCATCTCGCAGAGTAAACGGATCATGTGCCTCTGACCCCGAACGTGACGCGGACGCGAACCCCAGACCTATCTCCACCCCCTTCACTGCAGGGATGCTCCCTACCGCCCCCATCAATCTTCCGTCCAAGCGCTCTCTGTAGCTGCCCATGTGACCCAGGCCCGGACACAGGCCCCATCCCCACACTTCAAACACGCCGCCCAGGGAGTTTCCGGCTTCTCTCGCTCGCTCCACAATCCGTGCTATCTCAGCGTCTGCAACTGAATCCTGGCATCCGGAGGCCGACTTATCAACTTGATCCCAGTCGACAGACGCTGGGTTTGCGGGGTCTCCGCTGGTAACCTGCACGGATCCCACCCGAGTCACACATCCCCGTACTGTAACGCCCAGCTCGGCCAAAAAAGACTTGGCCAAGGCGCCTGCCGCCACGCGCATGACGGTCTCTCGGGCGCTGGATCGCTCTAGAACGTTCCGGATGTCACTGTGGCCAAACTTGGCCACGCCGGCAAAATCCGCGTGTCCAGGCCGAGGAACCGTCACTGGTTGGTCAAGCTGGCTCTCGTCAAGGCTCTTCTCCACTTTCTCAGGCTGCATCAACGGACGCCAATTCGAGTGATCCTTGTTCCTGATCAATATGGCTACAGGTGTGCCCAAAGTGGTTCCGTGCCTCACACCGGATATGAGCTCAAGCGCATCTGCCTCGATGCGCATCCTTCCGCCACGACCATGCCCCTGTCTACGGCGCCTCAGGTCCTCTTCCACATCATTGAGATTCAAGGCAAGGCCAGCGGGCAGTCCCTCCAGCACACACATCTGGCCGGGCCCATGGGATTCACCTGCAGTAGTCAAGCGGAGATGGGACACGCCTTATCCTCTCTACAAGATCGGCGCCCGAAGGCGCCGCTCAACAGCTCTCCAGCATTTAACTATACCGCTATCGCGTCACTTCAGGAACTCCTGCCCTGTTCCGAGAATTCGAGTCTCGCTCCCATGCAAGAAAGTGACCAGCTGTGCGCCTGCGTCAATATCCACGACTTCGATATCGCCCCAGGACGTAGACACGATATCCCCAATCTCCCGATCTTCATATACCGTACCGTCCACCTCGAAGGTCACGACAGGAGTGTCGTTGATTACGTCTATGGACAATACTCTCAGACTGTGGAGCGGCGTATCAACCTCGCTGGGTTGTGTTGTGGAGGTCGTGCCGCTCTCCGTGGTTGAAGTAGAGCTACCCGTGGTAGTAGTCGTGCTAGTCGTGCCGTCGGATCCGGTGGTAGTCGTGGTGGGAGGCAACGCCTGTTGCACGAAAGGATCCTTGCTCTTGAACGTTGACATCGAGTCGAGGCCCACCAGAGTGGTTGCGGTCTGTGTTTCTGCATCACCCTCAGCCAGAGTGTCGCTTGTGGAAACAACAGTAGTATCTGCCGGTTCTTCGCCACCTCCACCGATGCCCATACAACCCGATAGCGCAACTATTCCGGCTGCAAGCAACAGCGCCAAGACAATCCATCCACGCGAAGGGCTTGGGCGGCCTCTCACCTGTTGGATGGCGAGGCTATCCGCAGTTCGATTGTAGGAGCTATTGGCCACCCTGCACCCGCGCCCTCTGGTATGCGATCAAGGTCATGTTCACGTTCAACTCCGGTGGAGTGGCACTAAGATCCTTTCCGGAAAGGTTCACGTTCTGAACCATCAACAGGCGTCCAGGACCACCGGCAAGTTGCTCCGCCCTATAAATAAAATCAATCACATCGAAGAAGCTACCGTCGCAGGTCAGCGAGAGGTTGGTCCTCGATACTCCTCCTTCTGGGTCCCCCACATTGGGAGAGATGGACATGAAGCTAATACCAGATTCGATTGCAAGGTCCTGAACCTGCAAGAGTAGGCTGGGGATCTGCGGCTCCGGAGGAAGCATCTTCCCCAACTCCAGAATCCTACCCCTATTCTTTTCTGCTCTCTTCCTAATGCCCTCAAGTTGGGCGAGTTTGGTGCGCGCAACTGTGAGCTCTTGCTGCTCTCTGGTGATGTTCTCCTCAACAGTGCCAATCTCCGCGCGCAATGGACTTAGGAGCAAGAACCAGTAGCCTGCAACCAGCAGTACGAGCAGCAGCCCTACCACTATGTAGATATTCCGACGGCTCATTCTTCACCATCCGGCAACTCGACCTGGCTGAGAGGGAGCTGTGTATTTGGAGACTGAGTATTGACGACCCCAGCGCTCATGGAGAACCCCTTGACATCCTTGTCCGGATCTACGTTGCCTCTAGGTTGTCCTGTCTGGCTCAGTACAACCTCTTCCAATCCCGGCACCTGCTCCAATCTGACCATGAAACGAGCTACGCCCTCATAGGCATAGGTATTACCTTCGACGCTCAGGGTTCCGTCCTGCACAGCTGCCGCCCCATCCTCTGGCGTGCCGATTGGAGTGTTAGGAGTAGCGACGTTAAGGGTCTGAAACCACACGTCCTCAGGAACCAAGAGGCTCACATCCCCAAGGATCTCAGACAGCAGGGTGCGACTTGCATACACCTTCTGGACTAGGCTCTCCAAATCGCGCGTACGTACTTCCAGGGCCTCATACTCTGCCAAGCTCTGTAGTTGCTGCTCCACCTGCTGGCGCTGCGTCTTGATGCTATCCAACTCAGAAGTCCGATCTGCAAGAACACCACGCTGGTTCACGTAAGAGAAACCGATTCCAGCGATAACAACGACCGAAACGATCAGCACCACCACGAGACCCACGTCAGTCTCAGTACGGCGGCGCTGCTCCGCGGGTATCAGATTCATCCGTCGCACGGTCAATCCGCCTCATCCAAAGCTAGCCCAATGGCCACTGCCAGGCGCGGTGCGATGATGGCAAGCTCATCGTCCGGTGTCCCGCTTCGGTTCTCCGAGATCTTGCCAATGGGACTCCCCACAGACACGTCCATATTCAGATAGCCTGAGAGATGAGCGGCCAGGTTCAGCACTACGGCACCCCGCCCGCTGATCTGCAAACTTCCCACGGGGTGAGCATGTCCCTGGTTCTGGTAGTAATCCAACGACCGTTTGATCTCTCCTGCGAGCTCAGCAGCTACTTTACCGAGAATGCCCTGCACTTGCTCAATGGTGGCAGGGTTGTACGAACCTACGTCTGCGCCTTCCGGTCCGGGAACTCCAATCCTCTGCGTGAGCGCGGGAGCATCATCGACAGGGATGTCCTGGTCCTGAACCAAGGCTTTCAGGAAACTGTCATGAGCAAGAGCGAGTATGCGGGTGAACTTAGGGGTCCCTGATTGGGCGACCACCAAGGTTGAGACAGAGGAAGAAATGTTCACTATTGCAGAAGCCTGGATTTCTTCCGACCCCTGATCCATGAAGGCTACGGTGGGAGCCAAAGAGCGCACCAGTGCGAAAGCGGTCACATCTATTCCAGCCAAGTGCAGGCCCGCGCGACCAAATGCATCCATGAACTTGTCTATCATGTCCCTCTGAGCAGCCACAAGAGCCACCTGCTGCTTGCCTACACCCTCATCATCCACATAATGACTGACAACCTGGAAGTCCAGCACAACATCTTCCACTGCGATGGGTATGTAGTCTTGCGCCTGAAACTCAATGGCTCCTCTTAGCTCATCCTCTTCCATCTCTGGCACTTCCATGTATCTGACTATCACCTTCTGATTGCCCACTCCCAAATACACAGACTGCCGCTTGAACCCAGCCTCTCTCACGAATGCCTTCAGTTCATCTCCAAGGCTCTCCGCGTCCAGCACCTCTCCTTCGAAGACAAGACCCTCAGGAATCTGGCGTTCATGGAACTTGCGCAGAACTGGGTCAGTAGCCGTGCCCGAGATGCGCACACCTATGATGCTCGACTTCCCGATGTCGATTCCAATGTTGTCGCTCTTGCCTGAGAAAAGGCCCATAGGCATGAATCCTAAGCTTTCGTTTGCAGCATGAACCGTTTACAAACCGGACCAGCGCTAGACACTTTCGACGCTGCCAAGTCCCATTCCTTCCGAAAGACAGAGAATGACCTTAGTTCCACCGATAAGTGATATCCGGTTAATCTAACTATGTCCACGCCATCTGTCAACGCACGTTCCCACTTAGCTCACCTGGCATCACGCCCAACGGACGGCCCATAACCCAACTTAACCCCACCGCCTTCAATGGTACATTGTCAGGTAGGTAGTCAATATCTTCTCACCCCAGAGAAGCGCGACGGCAGATCCCATGGCCAGGAAGGGACCGAACGGTATACGGTCTCTTCTCCCTCTCAGCCCAAGCAAGATGAGCAAGATCCCCACCAAACCGCCGAACAAAAAGCCCAAGAAGACAGCCACAATCACATACCGGCCCAGCACCGCCCCCATAAGAAGTGCCATCTTCACATCCCCCAGCCCCATGCCTCCAGGCCAGATGAGTGCCAGGAGAAGCAAGAACACCGCCGCACAGGCAGAACCGATTAGGAACTCCCACCAGTGTTTTGGTTCCAACGCTATTGCGGCGGCCAAACCCGCCGCCGCGGCGGGAAGCACAATAACGTTCGGAATGATCTGATGCTCCAGGTCTATGAATGCTATTGCTATCAGGATGGCCAGAAATGCCCACTCCAACACCACCCGCCACCCAGATGAACCCAGAGTAACCGGAAGGATGAAGCATACCGCTGTCAACGCCTCCACTGCGGGATATCTGGCGCTGATTGGTTGGTGGCACTCCGCACACTTGCCCCTGACTATCAGCCAGCCCAGCAACGGCAGGTTATGATACCAATGAATGCCGGTGCCACATCTGGGACAGCGCGACCCTGGCCGGACTAGAGATTCACCGCGGGGAAGGCGGTGAATAACGACATTAAGGAAACTGCCTACGACAGCCCCCAAGACGGCTGCAATCAAAATCATTCCCGTGGTTCCTGGATTGTCCACTCCGCAGAGCACCCCCTTTCCGACTGATCAAGGCATGTATCGGCGTGCACGACGGAGGTCTTTAACACCATCGGTGGCGCGATACTGTTCACCTTGACCGAAGCATGCCTGACTCTACCTGTTTGATCGCCGCTGGGCCAGAGTACTTTGGTCCTATTCATGTGTGCCCTATCCATGTCGGCGTAACAGAAAGGGGTCCCGCCTACTGGCGGGACCCCTTCTAGCTTCTCATGCTCGGTGCATACTATGAGTCCCATGCAAGCTCTGGCTGTGCGGCCCTTTGGGAGTCTGTCTCCTGGTCGAATAGCTACTAGGCACCTGGGGTGAACAGGGATCCGGTCGGAGAGCGTTTCACTTTCTTACCACACCCTCCCCAGAGAGCTCTGTGCTCTGAATGCCGTTCTTGAGGTAGTCAAGCATGCTGGGAACCACATATGGCATCATCAGCGGAAGCATGTTGGGCATCAATGCTTCCATAGTCTGGGGAAGCAGATCCGGCATCTGCTCACGCATACTATCCGGCATGTCTATGCGACTGCCTACGGCCTCCAGCATGTCCGGCATGACCTTGGGCATTATTGAGGGCATGAGCAGAGGGAACATCTTTGGCATGAGAGGCTTCATCAATTTGGACGCTCCCGGCACCTTGCCCATGAGTCGCATCATCCTACCCATGCCGAATGGCATGGCATCCACCATCTGAGGATAGAGCTCTTGCATGACCGAAGCCATCGCCTCTGGCTTCATCAGATAGACCATCTTCTCGAAGACCGCCCACATGGTGAGGGCGTACGGTGTGGGATCAACAAGCTCCACGCCCATTGCCGTCGCCACGAGGTGTGACAGGTCATGCACTTTGACATTCGTTCCCATCTTGTCGGCGCTCACCCGAAGTTGGAACTGACAACATGGGCACAGAGCGACGACATCCTCCACTCCTATGTCAACCGCCTCCTGAAGACGCGCGTCGCCAATTTGATGCGCAGCCGGGGGATCACCGATGAGGGTGAGTACAGATCCGCAGCACAGGCCGTCTTCTCGGTTGTGCTGCATCTCCTTGAGCTCGACGCCGGGGATGGCAGTGAGTAGGTCCCGGGGCGGCTCGTACAACCCGCAGGCCCGGCCGGCGTGGCAGGAGTCATGGAAGGTTACTGTCATCGGCACCTCATGGGGGAACTCCACTCCGCCCTCCGCAATCTTTTCGGCCACCACCTCGCTGTAGTGTTTAGCCTGGAAGGGATAGTCTATCCCCAACTTCTCCGCCCACTCCGGATAGTAGGTCTTCCACACCAGGTAACAAGCCGGGCATGAGGTCACAACCGTTTCCACTCCGCGGGCCTTCATGTTGGCAATGTTCTGTTTCATGTTCTCTTCCCACACATCCCAGCGCCCTGAGACAAGCATGGGAATACCACAGCAGTTCTCTTCCTCACCCAGATACGTGAAATCCACTCCTGCCCGATCGAGAAGGGTCACCGTCCCCTGGCCGATATCCTCCTCAACGAAACTGGCTGTACACCCGGCAAAATAGCCTATCTTGGATTTTTCCGGAATCTTCTCTGCAATTTCTTCAGGTAGCCAGTCAGCCCTACCCTCTCTGTAGGCAGCCCATATGTTACCTTCCTTCCTCATTGATGCCGCCATCATCTCAAAGGGCGGTAGGGTCATCTTGCCCTGATCGTTGATCAGCCTCCCACGCAGCGCTCCCCAAGCGGGTTCGATGGGGAGGTCCAGCGGACATTCGTTCTCGCAGCGCTCGCACGTGGTGCACAGGAGAAACTTTGTCACCCACTCCTGGGTAATCTTTTCCCTGCCCTCCAAGACCTCACGCAGGAAGTACCACTTGCCTCGCGGAGAATGAGATTCCCAGCCCTGCCCACTGTACTGGGTGCATCCCTCCACACAATAGCCACACTGACCACAGGCGTAAGCAAAACGAACCACCTCAGCCGGAAGTCCCCGCTCATCCTCCTCAAAGGTCTCGCCCAGAGGTGCTCCGAAACTGTTGCCAAGAGATCGCGTGAGCGCCTCAAAAGACTCGCCGGCGGACAATAGCGAACTAAGAGTGCCCTTGCCGTACACTTTCCCCGGATTCATCACCCCATTGGGGTCAATTTCATTCTTGTAGTCCGACAGTTCTCTAACCTTCGCAGCACCAAGGATCTCCGGCGCTTCTTTCTTGAAGTAGATACCCGTGGAGTAGGCGCGGCCCCCATGCTCTCTGGCAGCTTTGACCACCGAAAGCGCCAGTGCAAAAGCAACGTTGAAACCGAACTTTCGCTCGTCGTGAGGAATGAAACCCAACAGTACCACTTCATCCCCGGCGACGCCCATGCCCTCGATGATCATGGGCAGCTCGATGCGATCATCCAGATCTCTGAGGACTTCTCCCAGTCTGTCGGCAGGTACAACTACCTCTGCCGGGATCAAAGATGGGCCCAATCGCTTGACGCGCATGGGTTTGAAACGCATCTCCCATTCGTGCTGAGCGATCTCCTGCTCCAGGGCGCTTCCCCCCGCGTCAGAGGCCACCCTCTCCAGTCCCGATTGCACCGCGTTGTCATCAGAGCTCCAGGCCGCCAGGAGAATGTACTGCTCCGGCATGTCTAGCGGCGAGTGCGTAGCATGGATAGGGCGGCCGTGGTGTGTCTTGGCCGGCATCTTCTTGCCCAATCTGGTGGCGGCCGGATTCAGGAAGATAAGCGACCAGATATCTAACTTCTGCTCCCTGATCAGAGTTACCGCCTTCTGCAGGGAATCCGCATCTGGGAAGGCGGCTGCGAAAAGGCGTGTCTTCTTCGCTTTCCGGACTCGCAGTTTCACCTCAGTTATGAATCCGGTCATACCCTCCGCGTCAGCGACCCTGCTGAGCCCTGGTCCCTCGAAGACCTTGACCTCACCGGAGGGAAGGACCACGCGCGCGGACACCACGTTCTCGGAGAACCAGCCGTACTGATAGCTACCGAAACCAGCACCGCCTTGCGCCAACCAGCCAGCGACCGTCGAGCTGGGGGCACTAGTGGGGTAAGCGCGCAGCGCCAATCCGTGTTCCTCCAAAACTGTCGCCAGGTGCTGCCAAACTACTCCCGCGCCCGCCACAACAGTCTCGTTGTCAGTGTCTATATCTCGAATCTTCTTGAACCGCCGCATATCCACGACAACGGCTCCCTCACGCGGTATGGCGCCACCGTAACCTGAAGTAGCTGCCCCACGGGGAACAAGTTCAATGCCCGCATTCCCGGCGAGATGTGCCAGCGCGACCAACTGCTCCTCATCCTTGGGCCGAACCACCGCAGAGGCAACGCCTCCGGGCATCAGTGGTTTCACCAGGCTCGGGATAGATCCGACATCGTGCGAGTAGAGCTTGCGCTCAACCCTGTCGAAGTTGACGTCCTCACCGAACAGGTTCTGCAACTCACTCATAAGCTCATGCTTCATTTGCGCCTCGCTTGTACCGGTTTTCACATCGACTAGCAAAAAAATAGGCCATTATCAACCTACATACCCTTACCCGTACGGGTATATTCATACGATAGCGCATTTCTTCACAAAGATCCACACTATTTTTTGCGCTGCGAGTTCTCAGATCAGCAAGAAAGGGTCTCCACTGCTGGAGACCCCGCTGCCACTACACGGCTAGAGCCAACCACCGGATTCCAGTGCCTCCCTCAGCACCTTGCGTCCCTCCGGAGACAGCTTCAATAGTGGTGAGCGCAAAGGGCCGGCGGGAAGCCCCATCCACTCCAGTGCCTGTTTCACCGGTGACGGATTTGGTTCGCAGAAGAGAGCCTTCACAACAGGAATGGTTTGGAAGTGGATCTTCCGTGCTCTCTCAAGATCGCCGTGCCATACCGCCTCACACATCTCTTTCACTTCCTTGCCCACCACATGAGCCACCGCGGCGATTGCCCCGGCTCCGCCCAGGCAGAGGAGATTGAAAGTCATGATATCTTCGCCAGAGTAGACTGCGAAGGTGTCACTGTCCGTATTCCGCAGAACTTCCATGGTCTTCGCCTGGTCTCCCGAGGCCTCCTTCAAACCAATGATCTGCGGCACTTCCTTCCACAGTCTGACTGTGGTCTCCGGTTCAATATTCCTGGACGTCCGACCGGGAATGTTGTAGAGAATAATGGGCAGGTCTGCCTCTTCCGACACGGACTTGAAGTGGCGAAAAATACCTTCTTGCGTAGGCTTGTTGTAGTAAGGGCATACCTGCAGACTGGCATCCGCACCGACTTCCTTGGCCGCTTTTGTCAGTGTGATGGCCTCCGAGGTGGAGTTAGAGCCGGTGCCCGCAATCACAGGTATACGCCCAGCTGTCCTGTCCACGACGAACCTCACTACCTCAGTGTGCTCCTCGTGGGACAGGGTGGGAGACTCGCCAGTCGTACCGCAGGGAAGGATTGCCGCGCAGCCCATATCGTGGATTGTGTATTCAACTAGTTTATCCAGACCCTCCCAATCGATACCCAGATCTTCCTTGAAAGGGGTAATCACTGGCATCACAACGCCGCGTACCCCCCACTCAGATTTCTGAACCACTTCGCCTCCCCTCGTGTTTCACACTGTGCGATTCTTGCTTGAAGATTGTCTCGAAGCCGCAGTCACTTTGTTTGTCTACTCTATAGGGAAGGACCTCCAGGAACAAGATACGGGCGTGAACAATCCCCTCCATCCAGAGTCGATGCCGGCCGTCGCAGTTCGGATGTGCAGGTGAACATACGTCAGGACTTCTGGGATACTAAGGTGACAGACAACTAGGAGGCACCCAAACGTGGAAGCTCGAATCATCGGAATGAAAAGCAGTGGCAAATCCACCCTTATGGCTGCGTTGGCGAAAGGACGCACTGACGGTACGGTCACAACCATCAGGGTAGGTGACGAGCGCATCCGCAGGTTGTCCCAGGTGTTCACGCCGCGCAAGACGACGTTCGCGGAATTCAGAGTGCGCGAGGTTGCGTGGCCCGCTGCTTCCGCTCGCAAAGCACAGATGGAACGGTATCTTGATCAGGTTGCTGGCGCGCAGGTGTTTATCCATGTACTGAGGGCCTTCGAGAACCCGATGCTGGCAGAGTCTGCCGATGCGCAGCGTGATCTCCAGATGCTTGATTCAGAGTTCGTGTTTGCCGACCTCATGTTGGTAGAACGTGCTTTGGAGAGGTCCCGGAAGCAGCCGCTCTCGAATGTGGGCAAGACCGCCTTCGCCCGCTGCCGCGAGGCGCTTGAAGATGAACGCCCACTCCGCCACGTAGAGTTTGGCCGGCAAGAGGCAGATTTCCTCAAGACCTACCAACTCTTGACCCTCGTGCCTCAAATCATCGTGGTCAACCTGGAATCGGACACGGTAACGAGTGATGGAGTCCCCGCGACTTTGCCCGAGATCACACAGGGGCGTCAAGTAACCGGCCTCCCCTTTCCCGAGGCTGCCGAGGTTGCTGAACTCTCTCCGGCCGAGCAGCTCGATTTTGCTGAAGCTATGGGCCTTCCAGGAACCGCCGCCGATCTTATTTCGCACGCCGCCTTCTCACAGATGGGGCTCATCAGCTTCTTCACAGTTGGGGAGGACGAGGTGCGGTCCTGGCCAATCCGGGAGGGAACCCGCGCCCGCCAGGCAGCAGGCGCCATCCACTCCGACATAGAGCGAGGGTTCATCCGTGCGGAGGTTGTGGGGTACGATACATTTATGGAGGCCGGATCCTTGAAGGCCTGTCGTGAGAATGGAACACTGAGGATTGAGGGAAAGGACTACCAGGTGGCGGATGGGAACATCATCAACTACCGTTTCAACGTCTGACCGTGGAGGTAACCAGATGACAGCAGGCTACGCGGACCGGCCAAGACTCGAGACACTTCTTGCCGAGGAAGAACAGCTCTTCGCACGTCGGCACCCGCGCTCACTAGAGCTCTTCGAGCGTGCCAGAACCCATCTTCTCGACGGTGTTCCCATGAATTGGATGACTCGCTGGGCCAGTCCGTACCCAGTGTTCGTAGCCGAAGCCAGCGGCCCCTATTTCACCGACGTGGATGGCATCCGTTACCTGGACCTCTGCTTGGGCGATACCGGCGCCATGACCGGGCACTCGCCTCCGGCCTCCGTGGATGCGATCGCCGAGCAACTGAGGAGGGGAATCACCTTGATGCTCCCCACGGAGGACTCCATCCTTGCAGCCGAGGAACTCTCCTCGCGCTTCGGTCTCCCCTACTGGCAGGTGGCTATGACCGCTACCGATGCCAACAGGTTTGTAGTACGTTTGGCTCGACACATCACGGAACGGCCTAAGATTCTTGTTTTCGACTGGTGCTACCATGGCACCGTAGACGAGACATTCATCACTGTCACCGACGGCGTCCCCGGACCGCGGCCAGGTAACATAGGGCCTCCCGTGGACCCTGCAGTGACCACCAAGGTGATCCAGTTCAATGACCTGGAAGCACTAGAGGCGGCGCTGGTCCCGGGTGATGTGGCCTGCGTGCTGGCCGAGCCGGTCATGACCAACATTGGGATCATTCACCCCGACCCCGGGTACCACGAAGCGCTACGGGACATCACTAGACGGACCGGCACCTTGTTGGTCATTGACGAGACTCATACCATCTGCACCGGCCCCGGCGGATACACCAAGGCCTATGATCTGAGCCCTGACTTCTTCGTTCTAGGCAAGCCCATAGGCAGTGGGATTCCCTGTGCGGTCTACGGTTTCACCGAGCAGGTAGCTGGACGTATCCAGGCACGCATGGACTATGCCACCGCCGATGTGGGCGGCATAGGTGGGACTCTTTCCGGCAATGCTTTGGCGCTGGCGGCGATGCGTGCGACCCTGCGTGATGTTCTGAACGAAGACGCCTATGCTCAAACAATACCCCTGGCCGAGCGATTTAACGCAGGCGTGGAGTCGGTTATCGCTGAATTCGGACTCCCCTGGATCGTGAAACGTCTCGGCTGCCGCACCGAATATTGGTTCCGGCCCGAGCCGTCAAGGAACGGTTCGGAAGCCGCCGCGGCCGTAGACGAGGAGCTGGATCGATACATGCACCTCTTCGCGCTCAACCGTGACATCCTGATGACACCGTTTCACAACATGGCACTCATCGCTCCGGGGACCACGAAAGAGGACGTGCAGCGGCACACCGAGGTGTTCCGTCAGGCGGTCGCCAGCCTGTACGGCTAGC
>Ga0209587_1000059_pt1 | contig 51505 bp, 44 predicted proteins | sample NGEPerD_2_FD_184512 | JGI IMG/M metagenome (GOLD analysis project Ga0209587, IMG submission 184512) | Arctic peat soil microbial communities from the Barrow Environmental Observatory site, Barrow, Alaska, USA - NGEE PermafrostL1-D... | ecosystem: Environmental > Terrestrial > Soil > Wetlands >...
AAAATAAAAGGATATCGTAATTTTGCCAATAAGATTTGGAATGCTTCTCGTTTTGTATTAATAAATTTAAAAGATTTTGATGGCAAAAAATCTGTTTTAACATCACAAGATAAAAAGTTTTTGAAAAATTTGGAGCTTATAAAAAAGAAAGTAACATTTCATCTAGATAATTTTCAATTTTCTTTGGCAGGGGAATTGATCTATCATTATTTTTGGCATACTTTTGCTGATAACGTAATTGAAAAAATGAAGAATAGGATAAGAGATGAAAAAGATAAAAAACAAGCACAATACGTTCTTTATAAAATTCTTATTGATTGCTTAAAAATGCTTCATCCCTTTATGCCATTCGTAACAGAGGAAATATGGCAGAAGATGCCTCGTTATAATGATAAAAGAACTAAGTTATTAATAATAGAAAAATGGCTTTAACGATTATTATATCTAGTTTATGTGGTATTTTGCCAATAGCCCTATGGCTAATCTTTTTTCTTTGGCAAGATATTAAAAAACCAGAGCCCTTAAGATGGATAGGCATTCTTTTTTTATTAGGAATGGCCATTACTCCATTTGTTTGGTTTATAGAAAACTATTTTATTAATTTATTGCAAATCGATATTAATACCACACTCCCTTTCTTTATTTCAGCTTTCGTTTATTTAGGCGTAGCAGGAATAGAAGAATTGGCTAAGTTCTTTAGCGCTGCTTTGTTTTTAAAGAAAAATAAATATTTCGATGAAGCTATAGATGCTATGATTTATTTAATTGTTTTGGCATTAGGATTTGCAGTTGTAGAAAATATTTTAATTTTTTATCAAGGGATTTTTTCGGGGGAACATTTTTTAGCAACTTTTCAGGTAACAACATTACGTTTTGTTGGAGCTAATCTACTTCATGCTTTAAGTTCTGGAATAATAGGGTTTTTCTGGGCGTTAAAGCTTGTTACTGGAAAGAAAAGATATCTAGGCATTGGTTTAATATTAGGAATTTTATTGCATTGGGCCTTTAATATTGCTATTATAAATTTAGGCGGCAATGCGATATTCTTAATAAGCTTGATTTTATTTTTGGTGGGCATTTCTATTCTTTGGGCTTTTGATGTTCTTAAGCAAATTAAAAAGCCAATAATAATTAATAATAAATAACAAAATGGAAGAAAAAACAGATTCAAAAGATATTAAAAACACAAATCCATGGCCTTCTTCAGAAGAAGAAGGGGAATTGGCAGTTGATCTCTGTGAAAATAAAGATGAATTAATCCTTCAGGCGGTAATAGGGGGAGTAGAAATTAGTGAATTAGATATTTCTATTACCAATGATATGATTACTGTTCGTGGGGAAAGAAAAAGAGAAAGCAAAGATAAAATTGAGAAAGTCTATTACAATGAATGTTTTTGGGGTCCATTTTCCCGATCTTTGATTCTTCCTCAAGAGATAAATGCTGATAAGGCAAAGGCAACAATTAAGAATGGTCTATTAACTATTGAGTTGCCTAAACTAATGAAAACAAAGAGAAAAACATTAAAGATTGAAGAGGAATAATTAATGTGGGCAAGTGGCGGAATTGGCAGACGCGCAAGGTTTAGGACCTTGTCTCTTTATAAGGGTTGTGGGTTCAACTCCCACCTTGCCCACAAAATTAAAAACCCCGATTTGACGGGGTTTTTAAATAATAGCCGAAAGATTAACAATCTTTTAAAAGGTAACTCCTGTATCAATAATAAAAGTACTTACGATATAAATTAATCCTTTTGCTAGTAATGCTATACCTACACCTATTAAGGCACGTATAAGCGTATTTAATCCATTTTTCATCTTATCTTCATCTCCTCCCGCAGTAACATATTGCCATCCTGCAAAAACAAGAAAGATAGCAGCTACAATGATGGTAATATTAAAAAACCAATTCAAAGCTTTTGTTAGTAATGCCCAAATATCAATATTTTGAGCATCTGGTATAGGACCGGCAGGAAGAATTGCTAAAACAGGCATAGCCATTAACATACCTATAGCTAAAACAGGTAAAATAGTTTTTTTCATTTTATTAATTAAAATTATTTATTAAATTCGACCTTTGTTACTTAATGTAAATTATATCAAACGAAGACTTTATTATCAAATGTTAATTTATATAGCAGGTAATGGAGCAGGGGGTAATCCTGGACCATAAGGTAATTCTTAATCTTCGTAAATGATTGGAGTCGTATTAGTAGATTCTTCATAAAGAAATTCTTCGATAATAGTGGGTACACTACTTGCTACAAGAACAATAGCAAAACCTATTATAGCCCAAATGAGTGCTTTCTGAGCAGTTTTTACTTTTTCATCATTTCCAGCAGAGGTAATATAAAGAAATCCTGCATAGACAATAAGGATGGCAGTAATAGGAATAGCTAATATAATTAAGAAATTAATGATATTTTTAACTAGAGCATTAATATCGCTGGTTTCTCCTAATGGGTTTGTAATATTTAAACCAGTAGATTGAGAATTAGGTGGCGTGGAGTCAAGTGGAATAGGGTCAGGATCTTCATAATCATACGCTAAAACAGGCATAACCATTAATATACCTATGCTAAGGATAGATAAAATAAATATTATTTTTTTTATTTTTGACGAGTTTGTAAATATAGGTTTCATAATTTATTTTTTTGTTATTAGAAGCATAAAGAATTATTAAATTAATTAGCTTCACATTTTCCTCCTGGCCCAAAGATATTTGTAAATTTACAGTTTCCTAAAGCGAGACATTCTGCTTCATAGCACCAATCGCCACTCCACCAAGTTCCTCCGCAATCTGTACAATCAGATTCAGGATCAGGCTCTGGATCAGGCTCAGGTGTTATAGGGGACACAGGCGTTTCGTTGTTTTCTGAAACGCAATAAGCAAAAGATTTACCATTCGGACTATTTATACTATCTTTGAGGTTACAAAACCATCCATTTGCCATAATTTCTGATTCTGAGATTATTGTTGTTGACTTTGTGGCAAAGCAGAAGCCATCTTTTATTTTTTTATCTATTACTCCACAATCAGTTCGTTCAGAGGCCTCATCACACTCATCTTCATCTTCCCATTCTGGGCATTTAATGAGTATTTGAATCCATTCTCCTTCCAAATCAGGATATTTTTCTTCTATTTTATTTTTCTCATTCTCTATTTGATCTTCAGGAGAAATATAATTGGGGTCAACAGGGGTTTCATCATCTACAGAAGCATCTGGTAATATGTCAAATTCAGAACATTCTATATTGAACCAGGTTCCTGTATAATCATCACCACCCATTTTTTTGATTGTCCAGAATACAGTGTTAACAATTATCCAGGCAGTTAAAATGATGATTAATCCAATGATAGCATTTGTTATAATTTGCTGTCCAGCTTTAAGATTCTCTTCTTTACCTAGGGAAAAAATCCAGCGGAATCCTCCATATACAACAAATCCAACAATAACAAGAAAAGCTATTTTTAAGGAAAATTCTAATACATTTTGAACTAAGACTAATAAATCACAGGCAGTACATGAATTCTGATTAGGTCCTCCACACGGGACTAATCCAGAAGGTTGAACTATTATAGCAGCGTTTGTTAATATAGGGATAAAACAGAAGAGAAGCAGAAGAGAAAAAGCAATTAATGGTTTCATTATTCTATTATTCATATTTAAACAAATTTATTTTTTATTCCAGAAAAAATTAATTCTATCAGATGCAGTAATTATTGCTTGGGCAGGAGATTTACCTCTGAGTGTAATATCTTCTACCATTTCTTTAAATATTTGATTCATTTCTTGGAAATTATACTGGTACCAATTTTGACTTAATAAAATTTGTCTTGTAAATATTCCAGTAACAGGTTCGTTAAGATAATTTTGAATTAAATCTAAGCGAGCAGGAGGATTTTTTGTTTGAAGATAATAAAATTCGGCTGTATTTTTTTCTGCAAGAAATTTTAAAAACTTCCAACATTCTTCAGGATATTTTGAATTTTGAGAAACTACTAAGTCTATTGTATCACCATAATTTATTTTAGAAGAACTATCAGCAAATTGTGGAAATGGTGCGATACTGTAATTAAGATTAGGGCTATATTTTTCTATGATTTTTTGAGCTTGGCTATACCCAATCATCATAACTGTTTCTCCTTTACTAAAGGCCATAACTGAATCTGTGAAATTATCATTCCAAGTGTAATAATTGGAACGAGGGTCAGTAAATTGAGTATAAAATTTTAACGTTTCTTCACCAGGTACGATTTTTTGATTCTTATATTCTATTTCAGAGTTAAAAGTTGTCTGTTTTTTATCAGTATTAACAATATTGCTGCCATATTGCATCATTAAGGTTGAAATAATATCAAAACCCCAATGAATATTAGAGGAAGATCCTAGGGCAATTGCTGCTCGCGTAATCTGGCCCTGTGCATTAGTTCGGCGCAAGTTAGAAACTAAATTAAGAACTTCTTCCCAAGTAGCGGGGGGAAGAGCTATATTATAATAATTAAAAATGTCCTGATTGTAATAGAGGGCTAGGCTGTCAATATATAGAGGAATGCCAAATAAATAATCATCTTTTATTAGTGCGTTTTTTACTATATTGGGATAAGTTTGATTTAAATCAAATAAGTTTAAATCTTTATCTTTTTTTAAATTTAATGGGAAAATTTTATTTTCATAATAAGGCAAATAACTTCCATTAATTATAAAGATATCCGGTGCTTGATTATCGCTAAATGCTTTGAGAATTTCATCATGATAAGTGGTTTCGTTTTTTAATGTATAATTGATTTTAATATACGGATATTTTTTTTGATAATTTTCAATTATTGATAAAAATGTCTCAGATTCATCTAATATTCCCCAAGCTTCTAATGTAATAGGAATTTGTTTTGGTTTATGAAATTTTATTCCTAAAAAAATAATACAAGCAACTATTGAAATAGCAATGAAAAGAATTTTCTTTTGACGTGTTTCTAATGCCATTTTATTTATCCACTAATTTTGTTAGGAATCCATAATGAGTTAAGCCTAAAGATAATTCTCTTTCTACTCGAAAACCAAATTTTTCTAGCAAATTAGCACTTTCATCTCTATCAATTGGGTAAAGTTTTTTCTGAGAAGGTAGTTTATCAGGGTACCATTCGATAAGGACTAGATAACCTTCTAATTTTAATACTCTTTTTGCTTCTTCAATTAAATTTTCTTTTTTCTCTGTTTCAAAAAGAATGTTAGAAATTAAAACCAGGTCACAAGAATCATTAGGCAAATTACTTCCTCGTGTATCTTCTAAATTTGCCCAACGAGGTTCAATAATATTAAAAAGCCCTTCTAGCTTAGAACGAAATTCTATAGCTTCTAATGATGGTTTCCAAATATCTAAAGCAATTACTCTTCCATAAGGTTTTAAGCACTTAGCCATTGCTAAGCTAAAATATCCTGCCCCACTGCCAAAATCAGCAACAGTCATTCCTTTTTTTAAAGGAAGGGTTTTAACTATTTCATCAGGATTAAGAAAAGAATTCATAATATTTATATTATACCAGATTTTTTATAATAGAGTAATCCCAGCAATTTTATCTTCTTTATCTAATCTCATAATTCTTACTCCTTGTGTAGAACGTCCTAAAAGTGCGATGTCTTTTAGTAAAGCTTTAAGAATCTGTCCTTTTTGGGAAACAGCAATTAAGGACTCTTCTTCTTCTATTAAACAGGATTTTATTAGGTTTCCTGTTTTTATTGTTATTTTCATTGTCTTTATTCCATGCCCTCCTCTTTTTTGCTTTCTATACTCTTTTAGGCTTGTTCTTTTACCAAATCCATTTTCACTGATTACAAAAATTTGTTTTTTTGTTTCTTCTTCTTTTGTTTTTATAGTAATTAAACTAACTACATTGTCATCGCTAGAGAGTTTTATACCTATAACTCCACTTGCTGAACGACCCATTGCCCTGGTATCTTTTTCAGAAAAACGTATTGATTGTCCTTTATTAGTAACTAAAATTATTTCATCATTTTTATTACACAAAGAAGCTCCAATAAGTTTATCGTTTTTCATAAGTTTTATAGCTATAATTCCCCCTTTGCGAATATTTGAGTATTCTTTTAATGGGCTTTTTTTAATAATACCTCTTTGGGTGGCCATAAATAAGTAGGCAGAGGAGGCTTCTGCTTGTTCTGGAGGACAATTTAACAAAATAATGATTTTTTCTTCAGGATTAAGATTTAGATAATTTTGGATAGTCTTTCCACGTGACGTTCGTGAAGCTTCTGCAATTTCAAAAGCGCGTAGCTTAAAAAGACGCCCTCTATCAGTAAAGAATAAAATTTCATCCCTTGTATTACAAGAAACAAGATGGATTAGGACATCTTCTTCATTTTTTGCGTCGTAAGCGATAACTCCTTTTCCTCCTCTTTTTTGCCCCCTTAGAACATTTGGATTAATTCGTTTTATATATCCGTTTTGCGAAAGAGCGATTAATGTTTCTTGTGATGGAATAAGTTGTTCTTCGGTAATAGCTTCAGGCAAATATGCTCGTGTTTCTGTTCGTCGTTCATCACCATATTTATCTTTCAATTCTTTAATTTCTTGTTTAATAATATCATCAATTCGTTTTGGTTCTTTAAGAATTGATAGATATCCTTTTATTAGTTTTTGTTTTTCTGCTAATTCTTCTTCTATTTTCTTTCTTTCTAATTTTGCTAAACTTTGAAGCTTCATTTCCAGAATAGCATTTGCCTGGATTTCACTAAAACTATATTTGGATATAAGTTTTTTCTGTGCATCTTCTTTATTTTCTGAAGATTTTATTAATTTAATAATATCATCAATATGATCCAAAGCCTTTGAAAGCCCTTCTAGAATATGCGCTCTTTCCCTAGCTTTTTTAAGTAAATATTCAATGCGACGCTTAACAATGTTTTTTCGATGTGAAAAATATTCTTCCAGGATATCCTTTACAGAAAGCACTTGAGGCTGTAGTCCATTTTCTGTTAGAGATAACATATTCAAATGAAAGTTCTTTTCCAAAGATGTAAATTTAAATAACTGATTAAGAATTCTTTTTGGGATTACATTGTTTTTTAATTCAATAACAATTCTCATTCCTTCCTTATTAGATTCATCCCTAAGGTCTTTTATACCTTCAATCTTTTTTTCTTCCACTAAATGAGCAATATGTATTATTAACTCAGCTTTGTTTACTTGGTATGGAATCTCTGTAACTATTATTTTTGTTATTTTATCTTCTACTATTTCTGTTTTAGCCCTACAAATTATTTTCCCTTTTCCATTAGCATAAGCTTCCAGAATATTTTCTTTACCAAAAATAATCCCCCCCGTTGGAAAATCAGGTCCTTTAATAAAATTCATTAGATTTTCAACTGAGGCATGTGGATGATCTATTAAATATATAAGGGCATCTGCTACTTCTTTCAAATTATGGGGTAGAATATTTGTTGCCATCCCTACAGCAATACCCATAGTGCCATTTAGGATAAGTTGTGGTAATTTTGCTGGTAAATATTTAGGTTCTGTTCTTGTCCCATCATAATTAGGGACAAAATCTACGGTTTCTTTATCCAAATCTTCTAATAGCTCTTCAGCTAAAGGAGTTAATTTTATTTCCGTATATCTCATTGCAGCTGCTGGATCTCCGTCAACGCTACCAAAATTTCCTTGCCCCTTAACTAAAGGATAACGCAATGAAAAATCCTGAGCCATTCTAACCAAAGCGTCATAAACAGCAATATCACTATGTGGATGATATTTTCCAAGAACATCTCCCACGACGGTAGCTGATTTTCTTGATTTTGAACCAGAGCCCAAACCCATTTCATGCATAGAATAAAGAATCCGTCTTTGCACTGGTTTAAGTCCATCTCGTACATCAGGTAATGCTCGTGAAATAATAATAGACATAGCATAATCTAAATATGACTCTTTAAGTTCTTTAGCTATGTCTACAGGTTGAACTGATAGAGCTTTTTCTTTTTTTTCTTCCTTTTCTTTCATAAATTACTTAATTATTGTTTATTAAGTATTGTTAATTTTGTTTCTGTAGGTAAATTATTCTTTCTAATAATTAATTTATCTAAAACCTCTGGTTTTTTACTTATGGCTTTGACAAATTGATCAAGTGAATCTAGTTTGATTTTTGAATCAGGTAAAGCATAGTGCATAGGAATAATAATCTTAGGTTCTATTTGATTAATTAGAAAAATTGCTTCTTCGTAATCAAGAGTACCATGTCCGCCTATAGGTATAAGAAGTATATCAACGTTGGCAATTTTTTCTAGTATTTCTTCTTTTAAATTCTTTTTTTCTAAACTTCCTAAATGGCAAATGACCATATCTTCTGATTTTATTAAATATATTGTATTGGATTTTTGTGCCATTCCTTCAATAAAGACTCCTCCAGTTTCTATTTCTCCAGCTCCTTCAAGAGTTAAAGGATTGCCCATGATAATGTTTTTATTATCATGGCTTTCTTGTTTATGAGGAATAAGAAGAATATCAGATTTAAATCGTGTAGGTTTTGACTCTGTTAATGATATAGAATATGGATCAATAGCAATAATTTTATTTTTGCTATCAATTCGAAAATAAGAATAACCAAACCATTGAATAATCATAATATTTTTATTTTATCATAAATATAGTTTATTTTCATACTTATTTCAATTTTTTGAATACGCGAATACTAAAAAACGTTATTATAATATTAAAAGCAAGAAGAAAAGTGAGGCATATTGGCAAAGAATGCGTGGTCATGAGTAAAATTTCTTCGTAATCTAGAGACTTAGAAAGAACAACCCAACGTAAAGCATCTACGCTGTAAGCCAGAGGATTACAGTGAGCTATTGTTATCATCCAAGACGGGACATTTTTAAGAGGGAAGAAAGCTCCAGATAAAAAAGCCATTGGTGCGATAATGATTTGTGAGAGGATTGAAAAACTTTCGATTCTTTTTAAACGCGAGGCAAAAAATATTCCTAAAGCAGCCATGCCATAACCTATCAAGAAAATAACAAGCATTACTTCTAAGAATAAAGGTATATCAAAATTAATTCCCAGATAAGGCGTTGTTAATAGAATGAGAGCCCCTTGCAGAAGAGCTGTAGTTGTTGCTCCTAAAATCTTTCCTAAAGCAATATATGATCTACTGATAGGAGAAACCAAAATTTCTTTTAAAAATCCGAATTCTCTATCCCATACAATTGACATGGTTGAAGAGATAGCCATAACACTGATACTTAGACCTAGTATTCCAGGAAAAAAGAATTGAGCAAAATCATAATGTAAAACAGATGTAGGAAATATTGTTTTTAATCCTGTACCAAGGAATATCAAAATTAAAATAGGTAAAAAGATTGATGTAAAGAATTTTAAAGAATTACGTAAATAAATAAGCACTTCTCTGTACCAAATTACATAAAGTGTTTGTAGTTTTTTATTCATCGTTTTTCCGTTTATCATCTAGTAAATCATTTTTTTCTTCTGTTTCTGAAAAATTAAAAAGAGAGAATAATGAGGTTGTATCTAAATTTTTATTTTCCTCTTCAATTTTTCCATTGCCCTCTTCTCTTATTTCTCTTCCTGTAATTTCCAAGAATACGTCTTCTAGAGTAGGTCGTCGTAATTGCATTGAAGTGATATGCGGAGTAATCGCTTTTACTAATATCGGTAAAAATTTATCACCATTATCTATTTCAACTTTTAATTCTTTACCAACTAATTTGATTGAATATTGAGGAAATTTTTTGCGGAATTCTTCTTCTGCTTGTTTGTTATCTTCAGTTTTAAAAATAATAATATCACCACCAATCATCTTCTTTAGGTTCTCCGGAGTATCAATTGCAACTATTTTCCCATGGTCAATAATAGCAATTCTATCACAACATTCTGCTTCATTTAGGTATTGAGTAGTCAAAAAGATGGTAGTATTTTCTTTTTTTCTTACAGTAAAAATATAATCCCAAATCTTTTTTCGTGATTGTGGGTCTAATCCAATAGTTGGTTCATCTAGGAACAAAATTTGCGGTTGATGAATTAAAGCTCTGGTTAATTCTAATCTTCTCTTCATTCCTCCGGAGAATGATTCAACTTTCATTTTTCTTTTACCCCAAAGCTCACAAAGTTTTAAAATTTCTCTTTTTCTTTGTATAAAATCTTTTCGTGAAACTCCATAAAGCATTGCATGCAGATAAAGATTTTCCTCAGCAGTTAAATGATTATCCAAAGTTGTTTCTTGAAAGACTAAACCAATAGATTCTCTTACAAGGTTAGATTGATTTATTACATGATAGCCATTTACATAGGCTAATCCAGAATCAGCTAGGGCAAGTGTGCAAAGAATGTTAATTGTCGTAGTTTTACCTGATCCATTAGGTCCTAGAAAGCCAAAAACCTCGCCTCTTTTCACAGAGAAAGAAATCCCATCAAGGGCTGTTATGTGTTTGTATTTTTTTTTGAGATTTTTTACTTGGATAATCTCAAGAATATTGTTTTGATTTTCTTCAGTTTGCTCAGCTTCTTCTGATAAATCTTTCATAAAATTCAATTAAAAATATTTTTGATATTTCTATATTAACCCCATTTTTTCCTTTATTTCTTTCAATGTTTGTTTTGCAATTTGAGAAGCGTATTCTTGCCCTTGTTCTAAAATTTCATCTACTAATTGTGAATGTTCTTTATAATAGTTTCTTTTTTCTTGGATTGGTTCTAATTCTTTGTAAATTGCTTCGGCAAGTTGATCTTTTAGTTCTTTATATTTAATTCCTGAGCTAAGATATACTTTTTCATAGGATTTTCTTTTTTCTTTGCCTTCAAATAACTCGACTAACATTAATAAGACAGCTATGCCTCCTTCTTTTGGAACATTTTTATTTTTCCCTGAATCTGTTGGAACTTTTGCTAATTTTTCTTTGATAGTAGACAAACCGTCAATCAAATTAATATAGCTACCTGGTTTTGATTTTGACATTTTTCCTTCACCAGTTAATGAAGGAATATAAGAAAATGGCATAAGGTACGATTGAGGTTCAGGAAAAGTTTGGCCAAAAGTTCGATTAAAAATTCTCGCAATCTCTCTTGTTACCTCTAAATGAGGAGATTGATCTTTCCCAACTGGAACAAATTCGGCTTTATATAAAAGAATATCTGCTGCCATAAGAATAGGATAATAAAAAAGCCCAACATTAATATATTTTGGTTGTTCTTTTTTCTTATCTTTATAAGTAGGAAGTTGTTCTAGGCGAGATACTGGATAAATTGTACTTAAAAGATATGCTAATTCTACATGTTCAGGTATTTGAGATTGAATTATTAAATGGCATTTTTTAGGATCTAAGCCGCAGGCCAAATATTCTAAAACTACTTCTCGAACATTGTCTTGAAAAGTTTTTGGGTTATATGGGGAAGTAATACCATGAAGATCTACAACAGCATAAATACAATCGTAATTTTTTTTATTTTGGAGTTCGATATATCCTTTTAACCCACCTAAATAATTGCCTAAATGAAGAAAACCAGTAGGTCTGCTACCGGAAAAAATTCTCACTTTTGTATTATCTTTTTTCATAAATTTAGATTTGGAGCGGGTAACGGGACTCGAACCCGTGTCTGAACCTTGGAAGGGTTCCGTACTGCCACTATACTACACCCGCAAGTAAACAAAAGAGATCTTTAAAGACCTCTTTTTATTTTAACTCTTATTTTCTTAAAAATCAATATAAGTACTAATAAGACTTGACAAATTATTTTTCTTTGCTATAATGAAAATGCCGTTGTTTTGAGGAGCTTGCTCCAATTAACAGCGGCATTTTTTTATATCTTTTTTAATGCTTGTATTCCTAATACTTCTAATCCTGTTTTAATAACATCTGTAGTTGTTTTCAAAAGAATAAGCTGAGCATTTTGTCTATCTTTATTTTTTTCTTTTAATACAGGAACACTCTCATAATATTTATTAGTTAAATCAGCTAAAGATAAAAGGTAAGTAGCTAAATAGTTCGATGAATATTTTTCAGCACTGGTTTGAATTATATCTGGAAACTCAGATATTTTTTTTATAAGAGAAATTTCTAATTTGTGATTTAATAATTTGTAATCGTATTTTCCAATTTTTTTGGCTTTAGTAAGGATTTTATTTATACGAGCATAGGTGTATTGGATGTAAACACTAGTATCCCCAGAAAAATCAAGCATTTTTTTCCAATCAAAGACAATATCAGAAGAACGAAATGATTTTAAATCATTGAATTTTAAAGCTCCAATAGCAATTGTTTTGGCTATTTTTTTCTGTTTTAGTAATGACCATTCTGGCTTTTTTTCTTTGATTATTTCCAGTGAGCTTTCAATCACTTGATTAATGACTTGTTCAAGAGGGATAATTTCTCCTTCTCTAGTAGAAAACTTTTTCCTTTTTTCTGATAAAACTAAACCAAATTTAATATGCACCAATTCAGTTTTTTCATTTGGAGAAATAATATTTGATATAGTAAAGAGTTGCTTAAAATGAATGTCTTGTTCATTGCCAACAACATAAAGAATCTTTGTAGGGTGATATTTTGTAAAACGATATTTTAGTAAAGCTAAATCACGAGTAAGATATAAACTTGCTCCATCTGATTTTTGAATTAAAGCTGGTGGAAGACCATATTTTTCTAAAGGAACAATAAGTGCCCCTTGGCTTTTTTGTGCTATTTTTTTCTTTTTTAGAAAATTTATCAATGGCACGAGGTCTTTTTCAAGAAAGCTTTCGCCTAAAAGAATATCAAATTTAATACCTAAAAGTTTATATATTTTTTGAAAATCTTTAATTGATTCTTTTTTGAACCAGAGCCATAATTTTCTGTTTTCTTTATCGCCTTTTTCTAGTTTTTTGAATTCTTCTTGTCCTAATTTTTCTAAATCAGGATTAGCTTTCATTTCTTCATGGAATCTTATATATAACTTAAGAAGAGCAGGAATAGGATTCTTTTCTACTTCTTTTTTCTTTCCCCAGAGCTTGTAAGCAGCAATTAATTTTCCAAATTGAGTGCCCCAATCACCGAGATAATTCCAGCGGATAACTTTATAACCCAATGCTTCATATAAATTAGCTAAGGCTTCTCCTATAATAGTTGATCGTAGATGCCCAATATGCATCGGCTTAGCAATATTAGGTGAAGAATAATCAATTATTATTGTTTTATTTTTTCCTATTTTTGAAAGTCCAAATTTTGTTTTTTGTTTATAAATTGTTTCTAATTCTTTTTGAATAGAATTTTTATTAAGATAGAAATTAATAAATCCATTTTTTGCTAATTCCACTTTTGCTATTTCTTTTGGCAAATTTTGCTGCATTTCATTTATTAAAATTGTGGCTACTTCAAAAGGAAGCTTTTTAATATCTTTACTAACAGAAAAAGCTAAAGTTGTACTATAATCGCCATATTGTTCGTCATTTGGTGTTTCTAATGAAATATCGGGTATAAAAGAAATAAGCCATTTATTTTTAGCGGCTGCCTTCTTATAAGATTTTTGGATAAGGTTTTTAACAATTTGTTTTATCATATTCTATATTAAGATTAACATGCTTAATGCTATTAAATAAATAGAAAACCAAAAGAATTTTCCTCTTTTCAATATTTTCTCTAGTATTTTTAAACTGATAATTCCTATAAAGAATGAAATTAACATTCCCGCTCCATTTAATAAATAACCATTTCCTCCTTGTTGTATTAAATTTGGCAGTTGTAAAATAACTGCTCCTAAAACAGCAGGAATAGCCAGAAGGAAAGAGAATCTATAAGCAATTTCTGGTTTTAATTTTCTTAATAATCCAGCAGAAATGGTAAGTCCAGATCGAGAAATCCCAGGGAAGAGAGCAACAGCTTGAGCTGTTCCAATTAATAAAGCATCTAGTGGGGATATGGAATCTTTTTCTCCTTTTGAAAATTTGGTTAATAAAAGAAATAAGGCAGTAATTAAAAAAGATAAACCAATAAATTTTAAAGAAGAAAATGTTGTTTCTATTTTTGTTTGAAGAAAAAAACCAAAAATTACAGCTGGAATTGTTCCTATTACAATGAGCTTAATTAATTGCCAATTTTTATTAGAAAATATTTCTTTTATTTCTTGCCAGAATACCGTTAGTATTGCTCCCAATGTTCCAAAATGAAGTATAGCGTCAAAACTTATAGGGGTTTCAGGTAAATGCCAAAAGATTTGTAAAATAGCTAAATGACCAGAACTAGAAACTGGTAAGAATTCAGTTATACCTTGAGTAATGGCTAAAATAATTGCTTGGAATATATTCATATTGTTTGTCGGGCCGCCGAGATTTGAACTCGGGCTAAATCCTCCCGGGGGACTCGTGCTACCACTACACTACGGCCCGTTAATTTACATAATACTTTTTTTTAATCTCTTCTTCCGCTTCTTTTAAAAGATTTTCGTATTTTTCTTGAGCTATTTTTTGTTTTTTATTTAATTCACTTTCAGGAAGTTGGTTTAATTCTTTTACTTCTTTTTCTAGATATTTTTTGGTATTTTTTTTAGGATCATCTAATATTTCTTCTAATAAAATATTCAAAATTGCGCCGATTTTAGAACTTGGCTCAATCTTTAATATTTTAATTATATCATTACCATTTATTTTTAATACCTTAAGTGATGGTTGCTGTCCTTCTAATTCTTGTAATACCTTTTCTACACGAAATAGAAAATGACGAAGGCGAAAAGGAAGTGCTTTAGGACATCCTGATCCGATTCTATCGGCTTCTCTTACTTGAGCTAATTCTTGAATATTTTCTTTTCCGATTTTAACTAATAATCTACGGATAGCAGCATCTGTGGTAATTTCTGTATCATAAACAAAGCCGTGACAACGAACTAATTTAACGATTCTTTCTGATTTATCATTAGAAAATTTTAAACGACTAAGAATATGGGATGTGATTTTTGCTCCTTGCCATTCATGGTTATAAAAAGTAGAGTCTATGCCTTCACCCTCTTTAGTGTATGGTTTTCCAATATCATGGAATAAACTGGCTAACCTTACTTCTAGGCTATATTTTTTTGCGCAGGCATATTCTAAAGAACGCCAAAGATGCTCCCAAACCGTATAAATATGATGTTTATTTTGTGTTACTCCAATACTTTTTTCTAACTCAGGAATGATTTGTTTTAATAAACCGGTTTCTTGTAAAAGAAGAATTCCTTTAGCAGCTTCTGAAGAATTAATAATTTTGATTAATTCATCATGGATTCTTTCTTTTGAGATAAAACTAAGAAGGGAAGCATTCTTTTTTATAGCTTCTAGAGTCAGAGATTCAATTTGAAAATTTAATTCGCAGGCAAAACGAATAGCCCTCATTAAACGTAAACCATCTTCAGAAAATCGTTTTTTTGCATCTCCTACTGTTCTAATTAGTTTATCTTTTAAATCTTTCTGTCCATCAAAAGGATCAATTAAAGTGCGTTCCGAGTTTTTGATTCTAATTGCCATTGCATTAACAGTAAAATCACGACGACCTAAATCTTCTTCAATTGTTTTTGCGAATTCTATTTTATCAGGATGACGTTTGTCGCTATATTTCCCTTCTTTTCTTAAGGTAGTAACCTCGATAATTTTTAAGTCAGGGCTTTCCGAACCAGTTTTTACTAGAACAGTACCAAACTCATTTTCATAAACACTGTCAGGAAAAAGCTTCTGGATTTGTTCAGGCTTTGCATTAGTAGCAATATCCCAATCTTTTGGATTTCTTTTTAATTCTTTGATTTTGCTTATAATAAGATCTCGAACACACCCTCCAACAATATAGGCATCAAAATCAGCTTGATTAAGTTTTTTTATTATTTCCAATACTTCTAAAGGTATTTGCATATTTAAAGCTTTTTCATTATAATAGATAATTGATTATTCTTCTAATCATAAAGGAAAATTGATTTTTTTTCAATCCTGCCCTCGTAGCTCAACTGGATAGAGTGTGTGGCTTCGGACCACAAGGTTGCAGGTTCGAATCCTGCCGAGGGCACGACAATAAATTATTTGAGCCCCCATAGCTCAATTGGTAGAGCAGATCCCTCTTAAGGATAAGGTTCCAGGTTCGAGTCCTGGTGGGGGCACTCTTTGAAAGGATAAATTTTAGAATAATTTTATTTGTTTTTGTACTTTTGTTGTGATAGAATGGAATAATGGCTGGATTAGTACGGAATAATAAATATTGTCAGTTGGAAAAAAGAGTTATTTTTCGTACTGGCGGACAATATCGATTCTTATTAAAAGCAAAAAAGGATCTAAAATTATCTTGGTTTTTGTTCTCACATGAAATCAGAGTAAATCAAAGAACACTTAATGATTGGAAAAGAGAGAAATATTCTTTGCCTTACGATATTTTTCAAAAAATTTCTAAGATTACAAAGTCGAAAATACCACATGGAATAAAGATTAAAGAACCTTTTTGGTATGTTCGTAAAGGAGCTAAGCTTGGTGGTATTGCTGTTTATAAAAAATATGGAAAAATTGGTGGCGACCCAGAGATACGAAAACAGAAATGGTTAGAGTGGTGGAAAAGAGAAGGTAAATATAATCCAAAAGAATATTTTGTAACAAAGGAAATTATTGCACCACAAAAAGGAGTTGATTTATCTGAATTTGTTGGAATTATGATTGGAGATGGCGGGATTACTAATAAACAAGTTGTTGTAACCCTTAATAATAAAACAGATAAACTTTATAGCGTTTTTGTAGAAGATCTTATAAATAGACTTTTTGGGGTAAAAGCGAGTATGAACATTAGGAAAGAAGAATCTGTTGTTAATATTACTGTTTCACGCATACGCTTAGTAGCTTTTTGCAAATCGATAGGTCTTAAGATTGGAAATAAGTTAAAACAAAATTTGGATATTCCTGCATGGGTTAAAAAAGATAAAAGTTTTAAAGTATCTTGTTTAAGGGGTTTAGTAGATACAGATGGTTGTTTTTTTGTTGAGCGTCATAAAATTAATAAGAAAAAATACTGTTATCCTAGATTGTCTTTCGTAAGTTATTCTAAACAACTCCGTGCTTCAGCTTTTAAAATATTAAAAGAATTAGAATTTTCGCCTAAGATTCGTAGTAACAGAAGCGTGCAATTAGAAAATATAGCAGACATTAAAAAATATTTTAATTTAGTAGGTACTCATAATCCAAAACATAAAGAGAGATTTATATCATTTTTGGAGGGGTAGGGAGTGGTTATCCCAAGCGGTTTTGAAAACCGCTATTCGTTTACACGGATCGTGGGTTCGAATCCCACCCCCTCCGCCATATTTATTAATATGAAAGATAAAAACAAACAATTAGGTTTAATTTCACGTCCTCCGATTATTGTAGTTTTGGGACATGTTGACCATGGCAAGACGAGTCTTTTAGATTATATAAAAAAAACTAAAATTGCGGAAAAAGAATCAGGCGGGATTACTCAACATATTGGCGCTTATGAAATAGAGATAAAAGATAAAAAGATTACTTTTATTGATACTCCTGGACATGAAGCATTTTCTAAAATTCGTTCTAGGGGAGCAAAAGTCGCTGATATTGCTCTTTTAGTAGTTGCCGCTGATGAAGGGGTAAAAGTGCAAACTAAAGAATCATTAAAAGATATAAAAAAAGCTCAAATTCCTTATATTGTAGCAATTACTAAAATTGATAAGGAAGGAATTAATTTAGAAAAAGTAAAAAACGAATTATCAGAAGCAGGCGTATTATTAGAAGGTCGTGGTGGTGACATTCCTTTTGTAGGTGTTTCTTCAAAGACAGGGCAAGGCATTGATGAACTTCTAGAACTTATTCTTTTGTTATCAGAGATGCAGGAATTAAAAGCTGATCCAAGCAATCAAGCCATAGGATTTGTAATAGAGTCCCATTTAGATCGTTCTAGAGGAAATACAGCTAGTTTAATTATTACTGATGGAACTTTACATCTTAAAGATGAAATTATAGTGGATCAGATGAAAATAGGAAAGGTAAAGATTTTAGAAAATTTCAAAGGAGAATCTATTTCAGAGGCAACTTTTTCTTCGCCTGTAAGAGTTCTTGGATTTGAAACATCAGTACCAGTTGGAGCAAAACTTTCAGCAGGTGCCCTTAAAGATAAAACAATGGCATCTGCTCAAGAATCAAAAACAATTGGTAAGGAATTAGGAAGTCACGATTCAAAAATTAAAATCCCTCTTATTATTAAAAGCGATGCTTCTGGTTCGGGCGAAGCATTAGAACAAGTTATAGCGCAATTAGGAAAAAAGAACGACTGGCTTTTTTTCCTTTTGAAAAACGAGACAGGTGATATCTCTGAAAGTGATTTTAAGATAGTGCCTTCAGGAAAAACTTTAATCATAGGTTTTCGGGTTAGAAAAAGATCTGAAATAAATAATATTCTTTTAACTAATAAGGATTTGCTATTGATTGAAGGGGATATTATTTATGAGATAGAAGATAAAATTAAAGAATTGGTAGAAAATAAATTTGTAAAAAAACCAACTGAAGAGATACTTGGGAAATTGGAAGTTTTAGCTGTGTTTAACCCTATAAAAGGTAGCCAATTAATTGGAGGAAAAGTTGTTGAAGGTAATGTTCAAAATAAAATTCGTTTTCGTTTGGTGCGTAATGAAGAAATTATAAGCCAAGGAAAAATTTTAAACTTACAAAAAAATAAAGTAGATATAGCAGAAGTAAAGATTGGAGGAGAATGTGGTTTATTAATAAATTGCCCAGAAAAATCAGAAAAAGGAGACTTACTTGAATTTTTTAGAAAAATTTAATATGATTATACTAATGGCCTAGTGGCGAAGTGGTAACGCGACTGTCTGCAAAACAGTTATGCGTCGGTTCGAATCCGACCTAGGCCTCTTCTGCCCAGGTGGCGGAATGGTTTACGCAGAGGACTTAAAATCCTTGACTCTTAGAGTTTGTGGGTTCGACTCCCACCCTGGGCACTAAAAAACACCCTGCTTTTGGCAGGATGTTTTTAATTATCTTGTTATTAATATTAGGTAGTTATCTCAATATTTCCATTATTGTTTCTTTAATTCCGAATTCTTTTGCTGATTTTCTGTCAGCAAACCAGATATCTACTCTCGTATCAGTAAAACGTTTATGCATTTTATCGTCTACTGTAAAAATTTTATCTCTGAATAGTTCAGGAAATCTTACTTTTGTTCCAAATGGTAGAAAGTTAGATGCGACAATTCCATCATAAACCCATGCTCCAGAAGCAGTAATAAATGGAGTGTCATCAGTTTGGTCGGAAGTAGAAGAATATGCTGTTACGGTAATCTTCCTCGTTTCAATTGAAGGTTGGATAGAATTTACAGCGGTAAAGAACGTATCATTTGAGTCATAATACCCTTTATTATCATTAGCAATCTCTTCCTGACTATCATTGATAATAGTAGATGGTGAGCCTTCTACTAATAAGTCTGTCCAAGGACTGAAAAAACTGAAGCATAAAATAGCAGTAAGAATCCCAGTTTTTGCAGCTTTATTTAAAATATCCATAATTTTTATTTTCGTATTAAAAAACTCCCTTTTCTGGGAGACTTTTTGAATTGTAGCATATATATAATTTTTGTCAAGAGTAAAGTTGCATTTTTTACTTTTTTCAGATAAGCTTATAAATGTAAAATATATAATTAAAGGAGGGTTGGCTGAGTGGTCCAAAGCGGCAGGTTGCTAACCTGTGACTGTTTAAAAGCGGTCCGTGGGTTCGAATCCCACACCCTCCGCCATAATAACTTAATATTGAGACCTATTTAGTTGAGGTAGTAGGATGACACGAGTAGTTCGAATCCAAGTCTCCCAGCTGTCTAGTTTTTTACAAAGAGACAGGGAATCGTATATCTAACACTTTCTTGAGCTTAGTTCGAATCCCACACCTTCCGCTAATCAAAGCCCATTAAAGGGTTTTTTATTTTTTAACATTGCTTTAATAAAAAGATTATGATAATATAAAAATATGCTTACTACGAAACAAAAAGAAAAAGTTATTGAAGAGTTTGCTACTCATAAAAAAGATACTGGATCACCTGAAGTTCAGGTTGCTTTATTAACAAAAGAAATAAAATTATTAAGCAAACACTTGAAAAAGCATCCTAAAGATTATCATTCCAGAAGAGGGCTTTTGGGCATGGTATCTGGTAGAAGGAGGCTTTTATCTTATTTAAAAAAAGAATCAATTCGTCGTTATAATAAGACAGTGAAGAAGCTCGGATTATAATTTATGATTATTAGACATAAAAACCAACGCGTAGCGGTTTTGATAGATGTTCAAAATCTTTATCATTCTGCAAAAAATCTTTATGGTGCCAGGGTAAATTTTAAGAATCTTCTTTTGGAAGCAACAGCTGGCCGCCAATTAATTAGGGCAATTGCATATGCAACTAAAGCAGATGAACCTGGCGAGGGTTCTTTTTTTGATGCTTTAGAAAAAGCTGGAATCGAAGTTCGATTAAAAGATTTACAGGTTTATCCTGATGGAACAAAGAAGGGAGATTGGGATGTTGGTTTGGCAGTAGATGCCGTTAGATTGTGTTCCAATATCGATGTGATAGTTTTAGTAAGTGGAGATGGAGATTTCATCCCTCTAGTAGAATACTTAAAAGCATTAGGAAAACATGTAGAAGCAATAGGATTTGGTAAAACTTCTTCTTTTCGGTTAAAGGAATTAGCTGATGAATTTACAGATTTAGATTCTCGTGCAGATTATTTTCTGTTTAAATCTCAAAAGCAGGGTTTCACGAAAAAATTGCCAAATATTATCAAGATGAAGTTGAAAAGATAGAGTGAATAAAAAATAAAAATAAAATTAATGGAAAAAAAAGAATATCAATTAAAAATTGGAGATAAGATTATAAATGTAGAATTTTCTAATCTTCTTGAACAGTCAAATGGATCAGTAATGGTAAGAATGGGAGACACCGTTGTTTTAGCTTCTGCTGTAATGGGCAAAGAAGACAGAACAGACTTAGACTACTTTCCTCTTATGGTGAATTACGAAGAGAAATATTATGCTGCTGGTAAAATTTATGGCAGTCGTTTTTTAAGAAGAGAATCACGACCATCAGATAATGCTATTTTGACAAGTCGACTTATAGATAGAACCATCAGGCCTCTTTTCCCAGCTAACATGAGGAGAGATGTTCAATTAGTTATTACTTGTTTATCCATTGATGAAGACAATGATCCTGATATTTTAGGAATTATTGCTGCGTCATTAGCATTAGGCACTTCTAATATTCCATGGAAAGGACCAGTAGCAGCATTGAGAATCAGTTGGTCAGAAGAAATTGGATTTATAATCGATCCTACTTATAAACAAAGAGAAGAGGCATTATTAAATACAGTAGTTTCAGGTCCTGATAATGTAATTAATATGTTAGAAGCAGAAGCTAAAGAAGTTTCTGAAGATATTATTAATGAAGCCATGAAAATGGCTCAGAATGAAATCGTAGAATTTAATAAACAATTAAACAAGATTATTACTGAAATAGGTTCTCCTAAAATGGAAATTGTTTTGAAAGAATTAAATAAAGACATTGAACAAGAAATTGTAAGCTTTTTAGAAGGAAAATTAGAATCTGCTCTTTATACTAAAGATAAAACCGAAAGAGATGATAAATTATTTATCTTAAAAGAAGAATTAATAGATCATCTTAAGAGTAAAGATTCTTCAGACGAAAGTTTAAAAGACGTTGATTCTATTTTTGAACAAGAAATTGATAAGGCTGTACATAAAAATATTTTAGAAAAAGAAAAAAGACCTGATTCACGAAGATTAGATGAAGTTAGGCCATTGGAAGTAGCTGTTGATATTTTACCTCGACCACATGGATCAGCTTTATTTATGAGAGGAAAAACTCATGTTTTATCAATTGTTACATTAGGAGCCCCAGGAGATGTTTTGCTTTTGCAAGGCATGGAAGTAACTGGAGAAAAAAGATTTTTGCATCACTATAATTTTCCTGCTTATTCATCAGGTGAAGTAGGTCCTTTAAGAGGTCCAGGCAGGAGAGAAATTGGACATGGTGCTTTGGGAGAAAAAGCAATTTTACCAATGATTCCTTCACAAGAAGAATTCCCTTATACCATTCGTGTAGTTTCAGAAATTTTATCTTCAAATGGATCTACATCAATGGCAGCTACTTGCGCTTCATCTTTAGCCCTAATGGCCAGTGGAGTTCCTATTAAAGAGCAAGTTGCTGGAATTGCTATGGGATTGATAATGGGTAAAGAAAATGAATATAAGATATTAACTGATATTCAAGGGCCAGAAGATCATTATGGAGATATGGATTTTAAAGTTGCTGGAACCAAAAACGGAATTACTGCCTTACAAATGGATGTAAAAATGAAGGGCGTAGAATCAAAGATTTTGGCAGAAGTTTTAGATAAAGCTAAAGATGCAAGGATATTTATTTTAGAAAAAATGAATGAAGCTATTTCTGAACCTAGAAAAAATCTTTCTCCTTTTGCTCCAAGAATATTTACTCTCAAGATAAAACAAGAACAGATAGGTAGCCTTATTGGTCCCGGAGGTAAAATTATAAATAAAATTATTGAAGAGACTGGTGCTGCTATTGATATTAATGATGATGGAACTATTTTTGTGACAGCTCCTGATGAAGAAAAAGCTCAATCAGCTATTTCTAAGATTAAAGAAGTAACGAAAGAATTTATAGCTGGAGAATTAGTTGATGGAAAGGTATTAGAGATTAGAGATTTTGGGGCTATTATAAGTTTAGGAGGTCGCAAAGAAGGATTACTTCATATTTCTGAATTAGCTTCGCATCATGTAGCTAAAGTTGAAGACATAGTTCATCAAGGCGAAGTTTTAAAATTGAAGATTAAGAACGTAGAACCTAATGGTAAGATTTCTCTTTCTTTAAAAGATGTAAGTCGTCCAGAGGATTCGAAAAATAGATAAGATGGAGAAAAAAGAACGTCAGATAGAAAATAGATTTTCTTGACATTTATTTTTGTGATATAATAAATATAAGGAATTTCAAAATTTTAATTTTTAAAAAACATGCCAGAAAATTTTTCTTTACCTTCAAATGTTTCAAATGATGATCCTATACAAGCTCCTGGACAAATCCCTGAGCAGCAAGGATCAGAACAAAGATTCTCACCCCCACCTTCAAATGTTTTCATTAGAACATCAGAATCAGATTTAAAAAAAATTAAATCTGAGGGAGGAGCAATTTCAGGAATGCCACCTTCTCCACCTTCTCCACCTTCTCCACCTTCATTTTCGCCTCCACCACCTTCTGATGCTTTTGCTTATGTTCCGCCAACGGAACAAACACCTAGTATACAATCAGAACCTAGCATGCAACCAGAGCCAGCTTTTTCTAATTCCGAGCCTTCCTTTGCCCCAGAGGCACCAGTCGGAATATCTGAATTTCCAGTTACTGGAACAGAACCCCCACAGAAAAATAAATTATTACCTTTTATTATTATATTGGCACTGATTATAGCAGTAGTTGCATTAGGATATTTTTATCTTTGGCCTAAATTTTTTCAAGCTAAACCTGTTGTTACTACTACAACAACAAGTACAAGCATACCAACGACTACTACAACTTTAGCTGCCTCGCCATATCCTCAGGTAAGTGGTCCATTTCAGAAATCTCTTTTTAATATAGAAATTAGTGGATTAGATGTTGTTAAATCCATGAAAGATGCAGCTACTTCTGAATTAGCTTCTCCTGGAACTTTCAAGATTCTTATTCCTAAGGTACATAATGATCCTCTTACAAATGAAGAAGTGGTTCTTTCTCTTATTCCGCAGTTACCAATGAGATTAAAACCTTATATGTTAGCCCGTAAATATTTAACTTATTCTTATTATGGAGAAGTTAATCCATCTCTTGGTTTAATTATTGATATTGGAGAAGAGAGTAAAGAAGAAGTAAAATCAGTTTTCTTAGCTTGGGAAAACAAACTTGGGATTTTGAATGACTTGAAAGAGCTTTTCCTTATTAGTATTCCTGAAATAACAGCAAATGATTTTAAAGAAACTACTAATGCAGGAGCAGAAATTCGTTACTTTACTTATTCTGGAGAAGAAGCAGCTGTTGCTTACGCTTTCTATGGTCAATATTTAATAATGAGTTCATCATTAGAATCAGTTAATAGTGCCATTTCCCATCTTCAGGGCATAACTGAACCAATCTATCCATAAATTGCTTTTTAGTTTAATTTAAGATAAAATAGTATTGCTATGAATAAATTAGTCAAGTCTTTTTTAATAGTGCTTCTTCTTTTTTTAGCCCTTTCTTTATTGTTTTCTGCAATTGAAGGCAAATCTTTAGAAACAAAAGAGGTAAGTTTTTCTGAAGCAATCCAAGCTTTAAAGGAACAAGAAGTAACAAAAATTGTAATTCATCCTAGTCGTATTAATATTTTTCTTCAGGATGACAATGTTTTAATTACAGATAGAGAATTAAACGTTTCTTTTTTAGAAACTCTTCAAAGCTTTGGATTTTCTCCAGAAGAAATATCTGCTTTAAATATAGAAATTGAAGGTGATAGCGCGTCAGCTATTTTTTTTAATATAATATTGCCAATACTTATTCCGATTCTTTTTATAGGGTTTTTGTTGTTTTATTCTCTTCGTCGGGCTAATCAGGGAGCAATGCAGATTTTTTCTTTTTCTCGCTCTAATATTAAATTGTTCTCTCCTTCTAAAGATGGAATTACTTTTAAAGATGTAGCTGGTCTCAAAGAAACCAAGGAAGAATTAAAAGAAGTTGTTGAATTTTTAAAAACTCCAAAGAAATTTCATGATTTAGGAGCTAAAATTCCTCGGGGAGTTCTTTTAATGGGGCCTCCGGGATCTGGAAAAACACTTTTGGCTCGAGCAGTAGCAGGAGAAGCAAAAGTACCTTTTTTTCATATTTCTGGATCAGAATTTGTTGAAATGTTTGTTGGAGTAGGGGCTAGTCGTGTAAGAGATACTTTTGCTACAGCTAAAAAAGCATCTCCTTCAATTTTGTTTATTGACGAGATAGACGCTATCGGTAGGGTAAGAGGCGCTGGTATTGGTGGTGGCCATGATGAAAGAGAGCAAACGTTGAATCAGATTTTAGTTGAAATGGATGGTTTTGACAGAGATACTAAAACCATAGTTATTGCGGCGACAAATAGGCCAGATGTTTTAGACCCTGCTTTATTGAGACCGGGGCGTTTTGATAGACGAGTGGTTTTAGATTTACCTAGTATTAATGATAGAGAAAAAATATTAGAAATTCATGTTAAAGGGAAAAGTTTGGCTCCATTAGTTAATTTAAGGGAGATAGCAGAACGGACTCCAGGTTTTTCTGGTGCTGATTTAGCTAATTTGACAAATGAGGCTGCTATTTTAGCAGCTAGAAGAAATCAAAAACACATTACTCAGAAAGAGTTGTTAGATTCTATAGAGAAAGTTATTTTAGGACCAGAAAGAAGAAGTAGGGTTTTAACAAAAAAAGAAAAAGAAATTACTGCTTATCATGAGGCTGGTCATGCTTTAGTATCTGCTTTGCTTCCTAATACAGCCCGAGTAAGAAAGGTTTCTATTATAACACGTGGAAGAGCAGCTGGTTATACAATGCGAATGCCAACTGAAGAAAAGTACATGAAAACTCTCTCAGAATTTTTAGATGATATCTGTGCTCTTTTAGGTGGATATGTGGCCGAAGAGATTACATTCAAAGAAATATCAACAGGTGCATCTAATGATTTAAAAGGAGCAACAGATATAGCAAGGGGAATAGTTACTAAATATGGAATGAGTAAGAAAATAGGACCAATTTCTTTTGATGAAGAGGAAGGATTAGTTTTTTTGGGTAGAGATATTTCTAATGAAAGACAGTATTCAGAAGAAACAGCAGCGAAAATAGATAAAGAAGTAGTCGGTATTCTTAAAAAGTGCTACAATGACACAAAAGTATTATTAAAGAAAAATATAGATAAATTAGAAAAAGTTACTAAAGAACTAATGGAAAAAGAAACATTAGAAAAGGAGGAGTTTGAAAAGTTAGTCAAATAATTTGGGCGTATAGCTCAGTGGTAGAGCGGTTGTCTTATAAACAACAGGTCCTAGGTTCGATCCCTAGTACGCCCACTTTGCTTTAATCGGGCGGTTAGCTCAGTTGGTTAGAGCGTTTTGGTGACATCAAAAAGGCCAGAGGTTCGAGTCCTCTACCGCCCACCTTCGAGAAAAAGTCAATTTCTTGTTTGCCGCCTTCGGCGGCGATGAAGCCCCCAAAAATTCGGAGCGGCTTTACTACGCTCTTTGTTAAAAACTGCCAAAGAACCTGTAAAAAATATCGTCTCGAACCACATTTTGCAAAAGAAAATTTTTTGTAAAGGTCGAAATAATCATTTCGCTAAAAAATGAAATTTATGAATAATCAAAAAGGGATCGCGTCAGCCATTATTGTTTTAATTGTTGTTACTCTCCTTGCTGGAGGATTTTTAGCTTATCAATATTTACGGATGCCGAAAGAAAAGGCAGAAGTATCAGAAGAAAAAATTGGAGATGAAGCCGCTAATTGGGAAGTTTATAGAAATGGAAGATACCAGTATGAAATAAAATATCCGCTAGATTTGGAAATAGATAAAAAGGAACAATTTGAAAGTTATGGCATGACAATAGAGACGACTCCGATGATTTCTTGGACGTTTCCTGTAGAAGATACACCAAACATTGCTAAATATATCATCGTAGAAGTTAAAGATACCCCTGAAAAGAAATCTTTGCTTTCGTCTTTAGGATATGATTCTGCTTTTTGTAAGATAGAAAAGGAACAAGATACATTCGCTAAAATCAGCTGCGAAGAAATAGAAAGCGGAGGAGTATTTAAAACGATTGGGTCTGCCTATTCAAAAAATGATAGAGTTTATATGATTACTCTGATGATTCTACTAGAACCTAAAGATTTAACTGGGACAGACTTTTCATCCGAAACCAATACTTATAATCTAATGCTTTCCACTTTTAAGTTTCTTGGAGGGGAAGCAATAGTTCCTCCACAAAGGAGCTATGAAGATAGAATAGTTATGCGTGGTATGGATCAAATAGGAACCGCAGCTCAGTTTTTCTATATCATAAATGATAATTATCTAAATCTTTCGAGAGATCAAGATGTTTTAAATTTACAGAAACAAATCCAAAAGAGGATAGGAAGATGGCCAAGAATAATTGCTTCAAACGATGCCTATTGTGCAGATGTAACTTTGTCTGATGGAAAAACTAAGTATTGTATTGACTCTGAGGGTAGACGAGGCGAAAATCTCGGTTGTAGTACTACTAAATTAATTTGTATCAGCTACTGAGAGTATATAAATATTAGTCCGTCGTCAAAGAAAAACTTGAAATTATTAAAGAACGTGGTGAAGCCTCTCTGAATTTTTGGGGGCTTCATCGCCGCCGAAGGCGGCAAAAAATGTTCGAGCTAATTTAAGAATAGTCCACATCTGAGAAATTGAACGAAGAATTGAGCTAAAAAATTAATTTTTGATTTTGTAGGTAAAAGAAAATTTATATGGGAAAAAGGACTAAGAAAATTCTCGTATTTGTAGATAACTTCATAATAAAAAATAATTAATAATATTAAACAAATTTTTTTAAACGATCTTTTATAAAGGATAGAACAAACATTTAGCTAAAATAAAATAAACATACATTTAAAATATGAATAATCAGGGGCAAAGCTTAATTGGTGTAATTATTGTTTTAGTTACAGTCGTTTTAATAACCGGCGGTTTATATAGTTATTTTCAAAAACAAACTCCAGAAATATTAGAACTTTCTAAAAAAGGGACAATAAAAACAAACGAATCTATTCTTATGCCCGAGGAAGAAAAATCTGAAGAAGATATGATTACTCAAACAGAGAAAATTACTACAACATCTACATTTGAAAAACCGATTGTTCAGAAATGCGTAGACGGAACCCTTTATAACCAGTGCTCTATCAATAAACCAAAATATTGTGAAAAGGGAAATATAGTAGATAAATGTAGTGACTGTGATTGTCCAGAAGGAATGATGTGCCAAAATGGAAATGTATGTATTAAAATTGGAAAAAGTGAGATTATCAATGTGGGTCTCATCATATTTAAATATCCTGATACAGTTCTACCCGATGTATTATATTGCCAATGGCCCAACAGTGAACGCACCCTTGCCTTTAAGGAGTGTTATGATCTTAATTATGGAGGAGAGGGTGAAATTCTTAATAGATATTCTCTCATAGATTTAATAACCGATTCGATTAATAAAGAAAAGGTCTTTCGACATAGTACTATTCATTCTTTATATTATCTTCAAGATTATTTTGAAAAAGAGGGGTTAAAATACGCATTAGATCTTAAGATAAATTTTTATCCTCAAGGCGTATTTGATCTTACAGAACCATTACCGCAAACACATGAGCGAGCTACTGGCGGTTTACTATTAACGGATTACTATTTTTTTGTAAGACAAGCAGAAAAAAGAATTAATTTATCCTCTTTTGACAAATTAGTGGTAATATTTTTAAATGATCAGGATTTTCAAGACAGAGAATATGGTTTTGAATTTGGTTCATACGCACTACAAGATAAAGATACAGCGATTCTTAATTTTCGGATGAAAGGGGACTTATTTAATAATGATTATCTCAGTACTCTCTCCCATGAATTCCAACACATTTTAGGAGCTAGTGATTTATATATTGAACCTTGTCCGAGGGGTGATTATTGGAGTTGCTGCATAGATCCTGAAGGGATACCAGAACCAAATAAGATTCCAAAATATCCTCAAACAAAGGCTTGTTCTATGTGTCAATCAATAGCATTAAGCGCAGAAGGTTCGGGTCAACAGGCCAGTTTAGAAGATACAGTTATTTGTGAAAAAACGGCGAAAGAAATTGGCTGGTTTAAATAGAATTTACTGCTGAAGAAAAACTATGAAGATTTTTTATGCTTCAGAGACTTTTTTACCTCATATTTCTGGAGTAACAATTTCTACTGATAGATTGGCTGATTATTTTAGCCAGAATAAAAAGAATAAAGTTTATGTGATTACTGCTTCCCCTGATGGGGATTTTCAAATTGATTCTGATTCTTATAATTATACTGTAGTACGAATTAAATCCCATCCCAATCCTATAAGAAAAAAATTAAAGGTTAGTTATTTAGCTTCATTACATATTAAAAAAATATTAGATGATTTTAAACCGGACATTATTCATGTTCAGGATCCTTTTTTTATTTCTCAGTCTTTAGCTTTTGAAGCAAAAAAAAGAAACATTCCTGTAATTGCAATGCAACATTGTTCTTTAAAATTTCCTCTTTCTTATTTAAAATTACCTAAATTTTTACAGCAAACAACAGTAGAAACAATGGAAAAGATTTTAGCTACCTTTTTTAATAATTATTGCGAAATTTTAATTACTCCGAGTGAGTTTATTAAAAAAGAGGCAATTAAATTGGGAATAAATATTCCAATAGAAGTTATTTCTAATGGAATTAATATTGAGGCATTTAGTTCAAGTCGGATTTCTGAAGAGTTTTTGAAAAAATATAAAATTGAAGATTTTATTTCTAAACCAATTGTTTTTTATAGCGGGCGCATTGATAAAGATAAAAATTTAGAAACGTTCGTTAAAGCCATTCCATTAATTCTAAAAGAAGTTGATGCTAATTTTCTCTTTCTAGGAGGGGGAGACTTAAAAGAAGAATTAATTAATCAATTAGCAGATAAAGATTGTTCTTTTAAAAAGAATGTGTGTTTCTTAGGCCCTATTCAACCACAAGATGTAGATTTAGTAAAATTTTATCGATTAGCAACTGTTTTTGTAATGCCTTCTCTAATGGAAGCTCAAAACTTGGCAACAATGGAAGCAATGGCTTCTGGTTTGCCTATCGTTGCTGCTAAAGAAGGTGCTTTACCAGAATTAGTAAAAGACAGAGAAAATGGATTTTTAGTAGAAGCACTAAAGCCAGAGGATTATGCTGAGGCAATTATAGAGATTATTAAAAATAAAAATTTGAAGAAAAAATTAGGGAAAAAAAGTTTAGAATTAATTGTTTTACATGATTTTATAAAAACTTCTCAAAAGTTAAAGAAGATTTATGATAAAAATTATAATTGTTAAGCAAATTTCTAAACCAGTTCGTTTAGATAAATATTTGAAAGAAGAGATTAAAGATATGTCTCGTGAAAAAATCATTCATTGTGTTAAAGATGGCAAGATAAGAATTGAGGGCAAAAATAAGATTAAACCAAGTCATATTCTAAAAGGAGGGGAAAAGATTTTATTAGAAATTTCTGATTTTTTGAATTTAATTAAAAACCCATCTTTAATAAAACCTCAATCTGTTTCTCCTGAGCCAGAAATCTTATACGAGAATGAAAATTTATTAGTTATCAATAAACCACCAGGGATAATTGTTCATCCTACTATTAATAATATTACTAATCCATCAATTGCTAGTTGGTTTTTACAAAAATACCCTTTTGTTTTTGATGTAGGTGAAGATAGATTACGGCCAGGTATTGTGCATCGTTTAGATAAAGAAACATCTGGAGTGCTTATTCTTGCTAAGAATAATTTGGTTTTTGATTATTTAAAAAATCTTTTTAAAGCAAGAAAGATTAAGAAAAAATATATTGCATTAGTAAGAGGAGAAATTAAAAAACAGCAGGGAACAATAGATTTGCCTTTAATACGTTCTAAAAAATCACCAATAAAAAGGCAAGTTGTGATTAAGAAAGATAAAGGAAAAAGCGCTTTAACAAATTATAAAGTTTTAAAACGATATCAAGGATATACACTTTTAGAAATTTGTCCTGAGACTGGTCGTACACATCAAATAAGAGTGCATTTAGCAAGTATTGGATTTCCTGTAGCTGGCGACAAAATATATGGTAAATTAAAAAAACCAGAAGGATTGAATTTATCTCGTCATTTTCTTCATGCGCAAGAAATTTCTTTTATTTCTTTTAATGGAAAACCACTTAAAATACATTCGCCTTTACCAAAGGACCTAAATAAGGTATTGCAACAATTAGAGCCTAAAATTGACTAGAGCCATTTATTTGTGTTAAAGTAGTAGTAATAGATTAAAATATTAAATATGACTGAATTAAAAGTAGAAGATATAAAACCTGGGATGTATATCAAAGTTTCTCAAAAGGTTAAAGACGGAGATAAAGAGAAAACGCAACATATAGAGGGTTTAGTAATAGCAAGAAAGCATGGAAAAGAACCAGGCGCTACTATTACTATAAGAAGAGTAATGGACGGAGTGGGTATAGAATGGATATTGCCAGTTTTTTCTCCAAAAATAAAAAAGATTGAATTAGTTAGAGCTGCTCGAGTGAAGAGGGCAAAATTGTATTTTCTTAGAACTAAATCCCAAAAACAAATTCGCGCAAAATTAAGAAAAGAGATTAAGGAGTAAAAAATATAAGGATTAAGCGCGGGTGCTGTAATTGGTAGCCAGGCCAGCCTAAGGAGCTGGTGTTCGCAAGGACGTGGAGGTTCGAGTCCTCTCCCGCGCACCAAAAATTATGTTTTTTTTAGAATCTAATCAAACTATAAAAGCAGTAAAGACAGCTACTCCTTCAGTGGTAGCTGTTTTAATGTCTAAAGAGTTATCAAAAATTAAAAAAGAAATTGGAACAGATACTGCGAGATATTTAGTTGATGAAAAAGGCATGGTTAAAATAGGTGGATGTTCAGGTTTTTTTGTTTCTTCTGATGGTTATATTTTAACAAATCGTCATATTGTTGAAGATGAAGAAGCTTCTTATACTGTAGTCTGGCAGAACAAAACTTATTTATGTGAGATTTTGGCGAGAGATAGAATCACTGATATTGCTATTTTAAAAATTGATGGTGATGATTTTCCATATTTAAAATTTACTGATTCTTCAAAGTTAAAATTAGGCCAGACAGTCATTGCTATCGGTAATGCTTTAGGTGAATTTCAAAATTCTGTTTCTCGCGGAATTGTTTCAGGGCTCTCGCGGGATATAAAGGCAGAAGTAGGGGAAGATATTCAAGAATTTTTTGGTTTAATTCAAACAGATGCAGCTATTAATCCTGGAAATTCTGGTGGACCTTTAATTAATCTTTCAGGAAGAGTTATAGGTATTTGTACTGCAGTAGTTTTGGGAGTAGAAAATATTGGTTTTGCTATTCCTATTAATCAAGCTAAAAACATTCTCAATGATATAAGAAGATATGGAAAATTATGTCGGCCAAGTTTAGGGGTAAGATATTTTTTAATTGACGAAGAAACACAAAAACTTCATCATTTTCCTTTTGATTACGGTGCTTTTATTATTTACGAAACAATTCCTGGACGTGGAGGAATTGTTCCCGAAGGACCAGCAGAAAAAGCTGGGTTAAAAGAAGGGGATATTATATTAGAAATTAACAAAAAGAAAATAAGCAAACAATATAATTTGTCTCAAGTTTTAGCTTGTTTTAAAATTGGCGATGTAATTAAGATTACTTATTGGAGTAAAGGAGAGAAAAAGCAAATAAAAATTAAGCTTGGATAATATCTTTTATTCCTTGTGAATTTTTTCAGAAAATTCCTGAAAATTGGCCAGTAATAAAGGCCATTTTTTTAATGTTTGATCTGCTTTAAGTACCTCTTTTGCTTGTTGATGAACTTTTTCTATAAATTCTTTATTTAAAAGAGAACTCATTACTAAATCAGGGATTCCTGATTGCTTAGTTCCTAAAAATTGTCCAGGACCTCTTAAAGAAAGGTCCATTTCTGCCAAATGAAATCCATCATTACACTTAACCAGTGTTTTTAAGCGACTGGTAATAGACGTTTGCGATGATTCAGAAAAAAGAAAACAATGAGATTGGTAGTGAGATCTTCCTATTCTTCCTCTAAATTGATGTAATTGTGCTAGGCCAAAATGTTCTGGTCCTTCAATTATCATTAGAGAAGCGTTTGGAATATCAACACCTACTTCAACTACAGAAGTAGAAACTAAAAGGTTAATTTTATTTTCTTGAAAATCTTTCATTACAGCTTCTTTTTCTTTTGGTTTCATTTTTCCATGCAGCATAGCAATTTTGAGATCAGGAAAAATCTCTTTATTTAATTTCTCGTATTCTTTTTTAACTGCTTTAACTTCATGATTTAATCGTTCTGTTAAAGTAAGAAGATTATCCTCTTTAATATTAGAGATTTCTGTTTCTTCAATTCTTGGACAAATAACGAATGCTTGTCTTCCTTTTTTTATTTCTTGACGGATAAAATTATAAATTTTTCCCCTATCTTTTAGAGGTACAACCTTGGTAATTATTTTTTTTCTTCCCTTGGGTAATTCATCTAATATAGAAAGATCTAGATCTCCATAAAAAGCTAAGGCTAAAGTACGGGGAATAGGAGTGGCAGTCATTGATAGAAGATGAGGAATCTCTTTTTTATTTGCGTTTTTAGCAATAAGTTTTTTTCTTTGTTCAACGCCAAAACGATGTTGCTCATCAACAATAATTAATCCTAAGCGATTAAAACGAATGTTTTTTTGAATAAGAGCATGAGTACCAATTACGAGGATAGGACTTGAAGAAGCAATAATTTTGTTTAGTGTTTGCTTAGAAATTTGACCTTCTAGACCATCGTCATAAATTTTTGTTGTCGAAGAAGTTAAAAGCGCAATTTTTATTTGAAATGGCTTAAGGACGTCTTTAAATTTATCAAAATGTTGTTTTGCTAATATCTCTGTTGGAGCCATTACAGCTACTTGATAGTTTGATTTTATTGTTAATAAACTTGCAGCAATGGCTACAATGGTTTTTCCAGACCCCACTTCTCCTTCTAAAAGGCGATTCATTGGTCTTTGATGAAGATTGTTAGCAATTTCCCATATTGTTTTTCTCTGGCATTCAGTGAAAGGGAATAATAATGATTTTGTGAATGATTGGAGTAAAGGGATATCCAAATTGATTTTAGGAGCTTTTAAAAGAGCATTTTTTCTTTTTCTTTTTAGAAGATAAATTTGTGAGAGTAATAAAGATTCAAAAACAAATCTTCGCTTTGCTTTTTTTGCCAATAGTAAAGATGATGGAAAATGAATTTGATTGAGCGATTGTTGGAGATCAATTAATTCATGTTTTTCAAGTATAAAATCGGGGAGTGTCTCTTTTATATCATAAGTTAACTTTAAAAGTGGTTTAATAAAATAACGTAGAGCTCTGGAGCTTAATCCCTTTGTTTCTGAATACACAGGAATTAAACGGCCAGTATGTTTAAGCTCTTGATAAAATTCTTTTTCTAGTTTTTGCCTAGAGATAATTTCATATGATGGGCTAGAAATAATTAACTTCCTTCCCCTTTTTGTTACTTTTCCTGACAAAGAAAGAGTTGCTCCTAATGGTATGTTTTTTAATAAATAAATTTGATTAAACCAAATTGCAGTGATTTGTCCTGTGTCGTCTTCAATTACAGCTTCAACAATAAACATTTTTCTTTTGAACGTTCTTCTAATATCAATCTTTTTTACGCTTCCTATTATTGAGCATTTTTCTTCTGATTGCAGTTCGTTTATTTTTTTAATTTTAGAAAAATCTTCATAGCGAAAAGGAAAGTACCAAAGTAAATCCTTTATTGTTTTAATCCCTAATTTTTCTAGGTATTTTAAATAACGTGGACCAATGCCACGTATTTCTGAAACAGAGTTGGAGAGTTTAATCATAGTGCCCTCGGGAAGAATCGAACTTCCATCACAGGCTCCGCAAGCCAGCATTCTATCCGTTGAACTACGAGGGCTTGTTTTAAAATTATCACAAAACTCATGTTTTTTCAAGATATTTTTTAATATTTTTCTTTTGTGATATGATAGAGTCAAATGGAATATTATTCTACTCTAGCTTTTGTTTTAAGGCAAGAATCAATTAAAGAGCATGATCGCCGCTATATTTTTTTTACTCAGGAATTTGGAAAATTAAGTTTATTAGCTCCGGGAGCGAGAAAGATTAATGCTAAGCTCGCTGGGCATTTAGAAATACCGACATTAGTACAAATTCAATTTGCTATGTCTCGTAACCCACGACTAATTAGTGCCTTGGAAGAAATTCCTTACACAGAGATAAAAAAAAGGAAAAAATCCCTTACTGTTGCCTTTTGGATTACAGATTTAGTTGATGAATTAATGCTAGAAAAACAACTTGACTCTGAAATTTGGAAATTACTTTTTGATTCCTTGTATTTTTTAGAGGAAAATTTAAGTAAATTTCCTGAAGCAGCTGATTTTATATGGATATATTTTAATGCTCAATTTTTAAGAATTCTTGGTTTTTCACCAGTTTTAGATGGGTGCATTGAATGTGGAAGTACAATTGATAATAAATTTTTTAATTTTGAAAGGAAAGGGATTGTTTGTCAATTGCATCATCAAAAAGATGATTGGCCTATTAGTAATCAACAAAGAAAGTTTTTAGATTTTTTATTTAATTCTACTCTTCAGAATTTTTCGCAAGTCACTCGTATTAGAGGGATTTTGGAAGAAAAAAAACATCTCGAGAAATTTCTTAGTAAATTTACTTTAGTAATAAAATCAGATATAATGTAGTGACGTTATTAATATAAATTACAATAAATAATATGAAAATAAGAGATTTTTTAAAAACTTTTTGGGGAGGAGCATTAGTCACGATTTTTATTTTAACTACTAGTTATTTTGTTTGGAGTTTTGTGAAAAGCGGAGGAATAACCTTTGCTTTTTTAGGACCAGATGAAGCTAAATCAGGTGAGATAAAAGAATTTCATTTTGTTTTAAATAATAATTCTAGAGTAAGCCTTCAGGAGGTGGAAGTAGAAATTAAGCTTCCAGAAGGAGTAATTGCTGTTGATAACCAAGATAAGAACACTATTTTATATGATTTAGGTGAGATGGCTTTTCGTGATTCAGAAGACAAAGTAATCAAGTTATTAATTACTGGAGAACCTAAGACCGTTAAAAATATTGAAGCTATATTTCGATATCGTCCTAAAACACTCAGTTCTGTTTTTGAGAAAAAAGAGATAAAAACCGTTTTAATTTCTGGATCTTCTTTCGGATTGGAATTAGTGACCCTTAATCAAGTTTTTTCTGAGCAGGTTTTTCCTTTAGAAATAAATTGGGAGAATCTTTCTAGCTATGCATTTAATAATGTTGAAATTAGAGCAGAATGGCCGTCCGGATTTGTTTTTCAAGAATCTAATCCTGAAGTTTTTTCTGAGAGCTCAGGGTATAACAGATGGGTTTTAGGAGAATTGAATCCAGCTAGTCATGGAAAGATAATAGTAAAAGGATTTACTACTGGTCAGCCAGGTGAAACAAAAAGAGTAACTTTGTATTTAGGCATGATTAAAGAAAATGTCTTTCTTCCATTAGCTAAGACCGAAGGGTATACGACTTTGATAAAAAATCCTTTATTAATTTCATCTTTAGTTAATAACGGAATAACTCATAACGCTAATTTAGGTGAAACATTAAATTTTGTTATTGATTACCAGAATAATTATTCTACTACTTTAAGAAATTTGACAGTGGACGTTGCTTTTAATGGTGATGTTTTTGATTTTTCTACTCTTAAAGCAACTAATGGAGTATTTTCTTCACGTTTAAAAACTTTAACTTGGTCAGGAACAAAAGTATCTCAACTTTATTCTCTTAATCCTGGAGAACAAGGAAAACTTCAATTTTCTATAAAATTATTACAAGATTGGCCAATGAGAAGTTTGGCTCAAAAAAATATAGTTTTAGAAACTCATGCTAGTATTAAGAGTTCTAATATTCCAGAACAATTGGAAGTTTCTGAATTACCGAGTGCAGCTGCCTTAAATACGATTAAACTTAATTCAGATTGTAATGTAGCGATTGATAGCTATTTCCGTGATGCTTCTTCAATGATTGCTAATACCGGAAGGCTTCCTTTAAAAGCTAATGAACCAACTGATTTTACTATTCATTGGAAAATTGTTAATAGTTTTAATGCGCTAAGAGATATAACAATAAAAACCACTTTACCTCTTTGGGCAGAATTTACTAGTCAAATTGCAGGGGATTATGGGCAAAATCCTCCTAATTATGATTCTGTAACAAGAGAACTCTCATGGATTATTCCTTCTATTTCTGCTGGTTCAGGAGTTCTAACTAAAGCACCAGAAGCTATTTTTCAAATTAAGGTTACCCCTTCTTCATCTCAAGTAAATCAGGAAATCGATTTGATTGATAAAACAATCTTTACGGCTACTGATGCATTTACAGGGGAAAATATTTCTTTTACATACCCTACTGTTAAATCTAATAGATTAACTGATAAGACTGTTTTTCCTGGTGATGGAATAGTGAGACCATAAAATAAATTATTAATTACTTTATCAATTATTGATATGAATGATTTAATGGAAAAAATTGTATCTTTATGCAAAAGACGTGGTTTTGTTTATCCTTCTTCTGAGATTTATGGAGGGTTTGCTAATATTTATGATTTTGGACCACTAGGTTCACTTTTAGCCAAAAATATTCGGGATGCCTGGATCAAAAAAATGGTTCAAGAGAGAAATGATATGTATTTAATTGATGGCTCTATTCTAATGCATCCAAAATCATGGGAAGCTAGCGGGCATACAGTTGCTTTTACTGATCCATTAATACAATGTCAAGGTTGTAAAAAAAGATTTCGAGTAGATAAATTAGATGGCTGGGAATTAGAAAAAGACAATCAAACAGGGAAATGGAATGTTTTAAAACAAGGAAGTTTAATTTGTCCAGATTGTAATGGAAAATTAATTCCTGAAATTAAAGAGTTTAATCTTTTAATGACAACGAGCGTAGGTTCAATTGAAGGAGAGAAAACAAAAGTATATCTTAAAGGTGAATCCTGTCAGAATATTTATCTTAATTTTTTGCCAATAAGGGATACGATGGGAGCAAAAGTACCATTTGGTGTTGCGCAAATAGGAAAAGCTTTTCGCAATGAAATTACTTTGGGTAAGTTTTTATTCAAAGTAAGAGAGTTTGAGCAAATGGATATTGAGTATTTTTGTTCACCAGAAAAAGCGAAGAAATTATATGAAGAATGGAAAAATATTAGATTTAATTGGTATATCGATACAATAGGTTTAAATAAAAGCAATCTTCGCTGGAGACAGCATTCTCCTGAAGAAAGAATTTTTTATGCTAGAGATGCATGGGATATTGAATACAAATTTTTTGGTGAGTTTGAAGAATTAGAAGGAATTCATGATCGATCTGATTATGACTTAAAGCAGCATGGAAAATTTTCTGGAAAAACACTTGATTATTTTGATCCAGTAAGCAAAACGAGATTTATTCCAAATATTATTGAATGTTCTGGTGGTCTTCAAAGAACATTTTTGGCTGTTTTAGCAGAGAGTTACCATGAAGAAGAGGTAAATAATGAAAAAAGAGTGTTTTTGAAAATTAAACCAAGCCTTTCTCCATATAAGGTAGCAGTTTTTCCTTTGGTCGCGAATAAAGATAATTTAGTTGGAAAAGCTAAAGATGTTTTTAATCTTTTAAAACCTGAGTTTATGACAATGTGGGATAGTATTGGCAATATAGGGAAAAGATATCGACGTCAGGATGAAATTGGCACGCCATGGTGCATAACAATTGATTATCAAACCTTAGAAGATGATACTGTTACAATTCGTGATCGAGATACGATGAAGCAAGAAAGAATTAAAATACAAGATACTAATAATTGGATAAGAGAACATTTAAATGCATAAATTTAAACTTACAAAATTAAGTAATGGCTTAAGGATTCTTACTGTTCCTTCAAAAGAATCCTTTTCTTTTCGAGTGACAGTTTTAGTTAATACTGGCGCTGATTTTGAAACTAAAAAAAACAATGGCATTTCCCATTTTTTAGAGCACCTATCTTTTAAGGGAACTAAAAAACGTCTTTCTAATTTTGCAATTACTCAGGAATTAGATAACATTGGTGGATCTTATAACGCTTTTACATCTGAAGAGTGCACAGGTTATTATGCGGAGGTAGCTTACCAGAACAAAGAATTGGCTTTGGATATTATTTCTGATATTTATCTGAATTCACAATTTTCTGAAAAAGAAATAAAAAAAGAAAAGGGAGTGATCATTGAAGAAATTAATATGTATAAAGATAGTCCTCAAAGTTATATTTGGGATCTTTGGGAGAAATTATTATATGGGGATCAAGCGGTTGGGCGTTCTATTCTAGGGACAAAGACAAACATTAAAAACTTTAAGAGAGAGGATTTTCTAAAATATTATGAATCTCAGTATAGAGCTAAATCTACTGTAGTAGTAGTGAGCGGTCGTTTCATTCAAAAAGAAATTATTAATCAAATAAAAGATTATTTTTGTAATATTAAATTAGGTAAAAGTAAATCCAAGGAATTAATAAAAGAAAAACAGACTAAGCCGCAAATATTTATAAAAAACAAAAAGACCGATCAAACCCATTTAATTTTAGGATTTAGAGGTATAAATATTTTTGATAAAAGGCGATATGCTTTAAATGTATTGAATGCTATTTTTGATGGTGGTATGTCTAGTATTCTTTTTCAGACTATTCGAGAAAAGTTAGGCGTAGCTTATTACATTAATAGTAATCTTTCTTATTCTACTGATTATGGTTTTTGGGCAGTGTCAGCAGGAATAGATAATAATCGTTTAGAAGAAGTTATATTATCTATTTTAAATGAATGGAAAAAGTTTAAAGTGAATCCCGTTGATGCTAAAGATCTTCAAAAAGCTAAAAGCTATATTACTGGTAAACTTGCATTAGGGTTAGAAAATGTTCATAATGTAGCTAATAGTTTTGCTTTTCAAGCATTATTAAAACAAGAAATAGAAACGCCAGATCAATATTTAAAAAAAATTAAACAAGTTACCGCACAAGATATTCAAAAAATGGCAAAAGATTTATTAAGCTCCAGATCTCTTAATTTAGCTCTAATAGGCCCTTATAAAAATAAACAGAGATTACAAAGATTGCTTCATGTTTAAAACAACACAAACAATAGATATTTCCTGGCAGAGTATTTTACGACTCTTTATTATTTTATTAGCTTTTATTGCTGCTTGGTATTTTCGGCAAGTTATTTTTATTATTTTACTTGGTTTTATCGTAGCCTCACTTTTAGATAGGCCAATAGATTATTTCGAAGGAAAATGGAAAAATCGTTGGTTGGCAACTTTTATTATTTATTTCATTTTTTTAACCGCGTTAGGATTGATTGCTTGTTTATTTATTCCAGTTTTTGATGATTATATAGTTGGATTTTTAGATTTCTTGCCTTCATGGATGAATAAAGGAGCTTTTCTTGAATTATGGCAAGGATGGCAATCTCTAGAATTTCCAATACAAAATTGGTTAAACTTATTAGGTATTTCCCAAGGCCAAGTATCAGAATTTTTACTTCAGTCTGGTAATTTACTTACTAAGATTTTGGGAGGAGCTTTTTCCGCTTTTTTTGTTCTTCTTTTATCTTTTTTTATTAATACGGAGAAAAAGGGGATTGAAAAAGCAATTCGTTTAATTTTTCCGAGTGCTTATAAAGATTATGCGGTCCATCTTTGGGGAAGAACACGTCGTAAAGTTGGAAGCTGGTTTTTTAGCCAATTAATTCTTAGCGGTATAGTTGGAGGGTCAGCTTATCTTAGCTTAAAGATTTTAGGGGTTCCTCAGGCTGAATTTTTAGCTATATTAGTAGCTTTATTTGACTTCATTCCATATATTGGCCCTTTGATTATTGGTTTTATAGCATTTTTAGTTGGTGTAAGCCAAAGTCTTTTCTTAGGAGTTTCAATATTAATTATTTTTGTTATCATTCAAGTTATTGAAGGGTTTATTAGTCCAATATTGCGAGCTAAAACGATGCAATTGAATCCTTTAGTTATTATCTTGGCTGTTTTAATGGGTGGAAAATTAGCTGGAGTTGCTGGAATTATTATTGCCTTACCATTGGCAGCAGCAGCAATTGGATTAATCAGAGATATTCAAACTGGTAGTATTACTGCTTATTTACCACAGAAAAAACTTCTGTAAATATTTTTTATGCGTTATTATCTTACAACAGCTATTCCTTATGTTAACGCCAAACCCCATTTAGGGTTTGTTTTAGAAATTATTCAAACAGATGCTTATAAGCGTTTTCTTAAATTACGAGGAGATGAAGTTTACTTTGTAACTGGGACTGATGAAAATAGTTTGAAAAACGTTATATCGGCTAGAGAAAAAAACGTTTCGCCACAAGAATTAGTAGATCAAAATAGTCGATATTTTCACGACCTAAAAGAAGTATTTAATCTTTCAAACGATGATTTTATCCGCACGACAGAAGAACGCCATAAAAAAGGAGTTGTAAAACTATGGAAAAAAGTTTTTGATTCAGGGGATATTTATAAGAAAGAATATGAAGGTTTGTATTGTGTCGGATGCGAAGCTTTTTATAAACCCGAAGAATTAATTAATGGTTTATGTCCAGAACATAAAACCAAACCAGAATTAATAAAAGAAGAGAATTATTTTTTTAAACTTTCTAATTATCAGAAAGAATTAGAGAAAATCATTGTTTCTGGAAAATTAAAAATTGTGCCAGCAAAAAGAGAAAATGAAGTTCTAAGCTTTATCCGTCAAGGGCTAGAAGATTTTAGTATTTCCCGTTCAAGAGAGAGAGCAAAAGATTGGGGAATTTCTGTGCCAAACGATGATAGTCAGATTATATACGTGTGGTTTGACGCATTGGTAAATTATATTACCGCATTAGATTTTTGTAATGAAGGATCAGAATTATTTGAAAAATGGTGGAATAAAAGTGACAAAATGATTCATTTTATCGGTAAAGGAATTACTCGTTTTCATGCAATTTATTGGCCGGCAATGCTTCTGTCTGCTAAATTACGTTTACCTACTACTATTTTTGTTCATGGCTACTTGACTATTAATGGCCAAAAGATTTCTAAATCTTTAGGAGAAACAATAGATCCTTTTGAGATAAGTAAAAAATATGATTCTGATATTATCCGCTATTTTCTTCTTCGAGAGATTTCTCCTTTTGAAGATGGTGATTTTTCTGAGCGCAGATTAAAAGAACGTTATAATAGTGATTTAGCACAAGGAATAGGAAATTTAGTTTCACGGATTTTAGCCTTAGGAGAACAATATGGAAAACAGATAATGATTCAATGTTCAAACCCTGATTTGATTGCTAAATCTTGGAATGATTATAATAAACAAATGGAAGAGTTTCATTTTAATGATGCTTTAGCAACTATCTGGAGCTTATTATCTTATTGCGATAAATATATTAGTGATACAAAACCGTGGAAGAAAATAGATGACGAAAAAGAATTTCAAAAGATTTTGGGTGAATTGGTGTATATATTAGGTAATATATCTTTAATGCTTTCACCTGTAATGCCTAAAACATCTGAAAAAATACTAAGGTTTCTTAAATTACAAGGTATATCCAAACAAGATTGGCTGTCGCAAGAAGTTTTGCTTGAGAAACAATCAGCCTTGTTTCCTAAATTAGATAATTAAAAAAGATAAAATTATTGAAAAAATATTATGTTTTTTGATTCTCATACACATTTAAATTTAGCTGCTTTTGACAAGGACAGAAAAGAAATAATAGAAAAAACCCTAGAGCAGGGTGTTTTTATTATTAATATTGGAACTTGTTATAAAACTTCAAAAAAAGCAATGGAGATTGCTCAACAATATGAAAATTGTTGGGCGACAATAGGGCTACATCCTAGCCATGTGATAGCAACGAAAATAGATAAAGATGAATTATCAATGTGTAATGATAAAAATATAACAAAAGCAGAAGTTTTTAATGAAGAATTTGAATCTCTTTTAGAAAAACCAAAGGTGGTAGCTATAGGTGAGTGCGGATTAGATTATAGTTATTTAAAAGATTTTTCTGAAAATGATCAAATAAAATACAAGAAAATAGAAGAAGAAGAATTTAGAAAACAAATTCAGATTGCAAAAAAATACAATTTACCCCTGTCTTTACATGTGCGTGATTTATACGAAGAAGCTTTAATAATTTTGGAAGATGAAGGATATAAAAACGAAGCCGTATTTCATTTTTTTACTGGCAACGTAGAGCAGGTTCAAAAGATTTTAAAAAGAGGATTTTATTTAAGTTTTTCGGGCGTTATTACTTATTCTGAAAAAATTGATCAGGTAATTAAAGATACACCACTTGAGAAAATATTAATTGAAACAGATGCTCCTTATGTAGCTCCGACTCCCTATAGAGGAGACAGAAATGAACCAATTTATGTGAAGGAGGTAGCTAAAAAGATTGCTCAGATAAAAAAACTTCCCCTAAGGGAAATAGAGGAAGCTACATTTGAAAATACCCTTCGGCTTTTTAAAATTCATCAGAATTACCATTTTTGAGAAGAATCTCTTGCCTAATATTATAAATAATTATAAAATAACCAAAGTAGAGTGATAAAATAAAAAAATAAAAATAAAATGAATTTTATGCAAAAAATTAAATATTTGAGAGGTTTTATTCAACCCCCTTTATTGATAATCCTTATACTTTTTATTAGTATTGCTGTAGGAATTAGCTATAAAGTGTTTAAAGGGTATAATATTCTTGACACTATAGATATATCGGAAGCAATTAAAGAATGTTATAAAATTCAAGATCAAACTGATAAAGACCATTGTTATAACTATGTAGCGCAAACTAAAAAAGACCCATCTATTTGTGATAAGATTCAAGATCAAACTTATAAAGATGGTTGTTATATCTCTGTAGCTCAAACTAAAGAAGATTCATCCATTTGTGATAAGATTCAAGATCAAGATAGAAAAGATTATTGTTATTTAGGTGTAGTTGCAATTAAAAAAGACCCATCTATTTGTGATAAAATTCAGGATCAAACCGATGAAGATAATTGTTATATTTATGTTGCTCAAGTCAAACAAGATTTATCCATTTGTGATAAGATTCAATATCAAGCTGATAGAGATTATTGTGTCAAGAGCGTTAAGTTAAATGATTAATCTTCTTTTCATTAATTAGTTTTGAATCTTGGCTTTTTCATTTTTATCTATTTTAGCAGAGCTAGCTATTGAAGATTAAGAACGGCTAATCCCGAAATCGGGATTAGCCGTTCTATAGATTAACGATATTGGAAGTCATAAGAGTAAAAGAAGGAACATTCAGCTTATATTGTTTTATGCTTCAATAACAACTGGCAACACCATTGGTCGGCGTTGAGTTTTTTTAAATAAGAATAAACCAATTTGTTCTTTTAAATTATTACGGATATAGCTTTCATTAAATGTATTTCCACTGGTGGAATGACTTATAACTTCTCTAACTAGTTTTCTAACTTGATTTATTAATTCTTTTGATTCCTTCATATATACAAATCCTTGAGAGATAATTTCTGGATCATTATGGAGTAAACCTGTTTTTCTATCAACCAAAGCAACGACAATAAAAATTCCATCTTTAGAAAGTGTTTGTCTGGCTCTCAGGACTACTTCTTTTATATCTCCTACACCTAATCCATCAACCATTATATAATTTGTAGGAACAAATTTTTCAGTTGCAGTTATTTTATTATTCGTTAATTCAATTACTTGACCGTTTGTGGCTACTACAACATTTTGTTTTGGAATACCTAAAGATTCTGCTAATTCACCATGCAGTTTCAACATTGAAAAATGACCATGAATAGGAATAAAGAAACGCGGTTTGGTAAGACCAATCATCATCTTTAAATCTTCTTGATAGCCATGTCCAGAAGCATGAATATCAACCATTTTATAATGGTAAATATTAGCTCCTTGTTTTGCTAAATTATCTTTTAAATTTTGAACAGCTAATTCGTTACCAGGAACAACCGAAGAAGAGAAAATAACGGTATCTCCTTTTTGTACTCTTAAATATTTATGTTCTCTATTTACAATTTTCATTAAGGTTGCCTCGCTTTCACCTTGTGCGCCAGTACATAAAATTGTTAATTTTTGTGGATCAAGCCGACTTGCTTCTTTCCAGTTAATTACAGTTCCTTTTTTAATGCTCACGTATTTTAGTTTTTCTGCAATAGCTAAATTAGTTCTCATGGCATAGCCTTGAATAATAATTTTACGATTATACTTTTCTGATAACCAGATAGCTTGTTGAAGACGACTAATCAAGGATGCGAATGTGGCCAATATTATTCTTCCTTTAGTTTGTGCAAAGAGAGTATCTAAATTGTCCATTATTGTTTTTTCAGAAACAGAATGTCCTGAATTTTCTACACCTGTTGAATCAGACATTAAAAGTTGTACACCTTGGGAAGCAAGCATAGCAATGTGTGATAAATTTGCTGGTTTGTCACCGACTGGTTGAAAATCAAATTTAAAATCACTTGTGAACATAATTAATCCATGTGGCGTTTTAATAGCTAGTCCCAATGTGTCTGGTATATTATGATTTAAGTGAAATGGAGAAATTTTAAAAGGACCTAACGTTATGGACTTATTTGGTCCTAAATCCTCAATATTTAATTTTTTTAAATTAGGAAAATCTTCCTGTCTTTTTAAAATTATTCCACGGCTTAAAGGAGCGGTGTAAATAGTTGGATAATTTAATTTATCAATTAAATAAGGTATAGCTCCTATGTGGTCATAATGAGCATGAGTAATTAATATCCCCAATATTTTCTTCTCAGGATGACTAGTTAGGTATTCAATATTAGGGATAATAAAATCAATGCCTGGCATATTTTCATCAGGAAACTGTAGTCCAATATCAACAATTAAAATTTGATTATTATATTCAAAAAGAGTCATATTGCGCCCAATTTCTTCTAGTCCTCCCAATGGGATAATTTTTAATGGGTTAGAAGACATTTTTGTTTTTCTATAAAATTTTTTGCGTTCCATTTTTATTATTTATTATTTTTTATTTTTATGTGCCGCGGGTGGGATTTGAACCCACATCCCAAAAATTAGGACACGGTTCTGAACCGTGCGCGTCTACCAGTTCCGCCACCGCGGCAAATTTATTGTTTTTTATTTATGATTGTACGTTTTGTGTTTATATACCAATTTTCGATATCAGTAAATTTTTCTGATGGAATATTAGCATATTGAATATTATTACCTTTAACTTTTTGTGGCAGAATATAAAGATAAAATGGATTATAAAGGAAAAGAGCGGGCTTATCTTTAAAGAGCGTGTCTTGAATTATTTTCATATCATTCATTCGTTGTTCTTCGTCAAAGTTTTGTCGTACTCTTTCTAAAAGTTCATCTAAATTTTTGTTCTGATAAGCAGAAAGATTCAGACCGGGGTCTGTTATTTGAGAAGAATGCCAAAAAGAGAATAAGTCAGGGTTTTGTCCAATGATTTCCCCAAAAAGCAATGCGTCATAAGATCGAGTTTGAATTATTTCTTTTTCCAAAGTAGCTAGTGGAAGTATTTGTAACTCTACAGAAATTCCTATTTTTCCCCAATAGGTTGCTAGATAATTAGCCACTCTAATTAATTCTAAATTATTAGGAAGAGAAAGAACGAATTTTCTTTGATCTTCATCTAATTGTTCAATAATTTTTTTTGCTTTTTCTGGCGAATATTCTGGTAAAAGGTTAAATTCTTCTCCTAAAAACCCTGATGTAAAAGGTCCTCCTAAAAGAAAAGCTTGGTCTTTTAATATTTCTGTGATTAATTCTTGATGTGGTATTGCCAAATCTAATGCCTCGCGAATTTCCTTCTGATCAAATAAAGGATTTTTTAAATTTAAAAATACTGCATAGTAACGAGGAAGAAACAAGGAGGCAATTTGGATGTTTTTTTTGTTTTCAAAAAAATCTATATCTTCAATTAGAATCGGAGAAAGCCCATCAATTTCTTTTTTTAATAATCCGCTTTTGGCTAAATCATAATTATCGTAAGAACGAAAGATTAGCTTAGGGATATATGGTTCTTTTTGAAAATAGTTCTCATTAGCTGCTAAAGAATAGGTGATTATTTTTCCTGCTTTATTTTTTTCTAAGTTATCAAAAAGATATGGTCCAGTTCCAATTGGTTTAAGATTATAATCTGTTGATAGAAAATTTCTTGATTCAATATTTTCCCAAATATGCTTTGGAATTATTTTTAATGTAAGATTTTGTAGAAAAGGTTCGTAAGGGTTTTTAAGATTAAAACGTACAACATTAGTTCCTAATTTTTCTACAACAACTCCTCCCCAATTTAATCTTAATGGACTTCTTATGCTTGGGTCTTGGATTGTTTCAATTGTAAAAATTACATCATCTGCCGTAAAAGCCATTCCATCATGCCAATAAACATTATCTTTGAGAAAAATGATATATGTTTTACCATCTTCACTAATTTCTGTTTTTTCTGCTAGGTTAGCAATTAATTTTCCTTGTCCATCAATTGAATAAAGCCCATCATAAATTAATTCGATTAAATCTTTGTCGTAATCATTAGATTGAGCTAAAATCGGGTTAACATAAGATGGACGACCAATAACGCCTAAACGTAAAATTCCGCCCTTTTGTGGTTCAAGCGTGGTAAATTTGTAGATAAAATTAAAACTTAAAAGAAAAATGCCAGCAAGTAAAAAAGATAAAAATAGAAAACTGAGAATTTTCTCTTTTGATGGTAATTTTAACCACTTTCTAAATAAAGAGTTAAAAATGGTTTTCATTAAAATAAATAAACGAAAAAATTAAATTAGGAATGAAATTACTGATAGGGCAATAAATAAACCTCCTAATATAATGGTAAATATAAAAATGGTTTTTTCTAGACCTCTTCGGCTACCATAAAACTGAGAAGATGCTCCGCCTAATACCCCCATACCTCCACCTCGTTGTTGTAAGAGTACTAGCACTATAAGAAGGACACCGACAACAATTTGAGCAATAGCTAAATTAAATTGATTCATAGTTATTATTTAATCTTGTGTGAAAAAGAATTGAACATACTGATTATAATAGACGCAGCTAACCAAGTGAAAGAACTTCCAATTATTAATACAGGCATTAATATTGAAGCTGTTTTTAAGAGAATAATATTGATAATTAAAGCAAAAATACCAAAAGTTATCCAAATAAGCGGGAGGAAAAGAAGTTGCAGGATAGGTTTTATTAATAAATTAAGAAGCGAAAGAATAAAAGCGAAAATAATCAATTGCTCTAATGTGCTATTAAAATAGAAATCATTAAATAAATAGCTTAATAATTTAATAGCAATTATATTAAGAATAACGCCGAAAAAAAGTTTCTTTAAAAAACGCATCATTAATATAGGTATTATATGTTAATAAAGGAAAAAAGTCAAAAGTTTTTAGTAGGCAATTGAAGTAATGGAATTAAGCTTTGTCCTGTTATCTCTGTAGGAATTGGCATGCCAAATAATTCTAAGACTGTAGGGGAGACATCAGCAAGCATTCCTCCAGCCCATCCTTCTATTTCTGAAACTTCTTTTATTGAACGAGGGGTAGAAAATCTCCATCTCTTATCTATTAAATAAAACGGAACAAGGCTAGCATCATGTTCTGTTTCTATTTCGCCGGTTAGAGGATTCATCATCCTTTCTATATTGCCATGATCAGCAGTAATAATAATAGTGTAATTTGATTCTTGGCTTTTTTTAATTATTTTTGCTATTTCTTTATCAATAATCTTAACACACTCAATTCCTGCTTTTATATTTCCAGTATGCCCTATTAAATCAGGACTAGCATAATTAACTAATATAAAATCATATATATTTTCATCAAAAGCTTGAAAAAGGCGTGTGGTAATTTCTGGTGTTCTTAATTCTGGATAATCTTCAACATGCAAGGTTTTTATAGAGGGAATAATAACCCAATATTCTCCAGGGAATGGTTTTTCTTTTAGTCCATCGAAAAAATAAGTAACGTGGGCATATTTTTCAGTTTCTGCTATATGCAGTTGTCTTTTTCCAGCCGAAGAGAGTATGTGAGATAAGCAGATAGAGATTTTTTGTGGAGGGAAGGCTACGGGTAAAAGGAAATCTTTTTTATACTGAGTAAAGGTAACTATTTTTAATTCCTTGAATTTTTTAACAGGAAATTTATCAAATTGAGGATCGGCAAAAGTTTCTACTAATTGTTTCATTCTTTCCTCGCGGAAGTTGAAGAAGACAATACCATCCTGTTCTTTTATGATTTCTGAAGATTCTTGTTGTTCTGGGCTGCCAATTAAAGTTGGAACAATAAATTCATCAGTAACACCTTCTTTATAAGATTGATCTAAGTATGATAGGGGATCACTTTCTGTTTTACATTTGCCGAAAACTAAAGCATTATAACATTTAGCTATTCTGTTAAAATTATTATCTCTATCCATGGCATAAAAACGCCCTGATAAACTAGCAATTCTACCACATCCTCGTGTTTTTAAATCTTCCTGTAATTGAATTATTAATTCTTTTGCTTTTTTTGGAGGTGAATCTCGTCCATCAGTAAAAAGATGTAGATTTACTTTCTCTATCTTTAAGGCATTAGCTAAATCCAAAAGTGCCATGATATGTTTATAAGAACTATGAACAATGTTATCACTAAACAAACCAGCTAGATGTAATGTGCTGTTATTTTTTTTAACATGATTATAAATTTCTAATAAAGCAGGATTTTGGAAGAAAGATCCATTTTGTATACTTTGTGAGATACGAACGGGGTATTGATATAAAATCTGGCCAGTACCCAATGTTAAATGGCCGACTTCACTATTTCCAGCTTTATTAAATGGTAATCCTACAGCAATGCCTGATGCTTGTAAGCTAATCATGGGATAGTATTTCTTAATCTCGTCAATATTTGGAGTACCGGCCCTATGGATAGCATTGGAAAAATTTTTTTTTCCTATTCCCCAACCATCTAAAATTATTAAACAAATTTTTGAACAAAGACCAGGCATATAGCAATTAAATAATTTAAAATTTGTTTATAGTATATCTTATTTCTTTTTCTTTGACAAAGGGGATGATTTTTTGCTATGATTATATTGTTCGATACTGAAACTTTAACCTAGGTACTATTTATTCTCTTGCAATCAACTTTTTAGAATGTTTTATTTAAGAAATTTTTATCGTAGTGTATTTTATCTAATGGAACCAAATCAACTCCTAAAGGTTTCTTAAATTTATCTATATATAGAGAATAATAGGCCTTAAATTAAAAATTATGGCTATATTAAATATACCAAGCATTGTTCTGTCCGTAGGAATAGGCTTATTTTTGGGATATATTATTCGTCAAAGAATTGCTCAAAGATACTCTGACTCCATAGAAGCTAAATTGAAGACTCGAATTGAGAAAGTTCGAGATGAAGCAAGAGGCGTTGTTTTAGAAGCCAGAGAAAAAGCTACGAAAATTTTAGAAGAATCTGAAGAAGAGAAGAAAAAGAGAAAAATTCAACTTGATAAAACGGAAGAAAGATTATTCCAACGAGAGGAGTTAATTGATAAAAAGCAGATTGAAACAGCTGAGGAGGAAAAGGAAAATAAAAGAATTTTTGAGAAAATACAAAATTTAAAAACTGAATTAGAAAAACTTCAAAAAAGTGAATTAGAATCCTTAGAAAAGGTAGCTGGATTATCAGTAAGGGAAGCAAAAGAAGAACTTCTTGAAAGAACAGAAAAAGAATACAAAGAAGATATAATGCAATCATTAAAGAAATTAGAGACTATAAGGAAAGAAGAAATAGAAAAGAAAGCAAAAGAAATAATGGTAGGGGCAATTCAAAGATACAGTCGTTCAAATGTAAGTGAAATTACTACAACGATAATGAATTTACCTTCAGAAGACCTAAAGGGGAAAATTATAGGTCGTGAGGGAAGAAATATTCGTCATTTTGAAAGACTTTCCGGAGTAGAATTAATAATGGATGATTCGCCGAATACAATTATTCTTTCGAGTTTTGATCCAGCAAGAAGAGAAGTTGCTAGAATAGCTTTAGATAAGTTAATTCAAGATGGCCGCATTCAACCAGCAAAAATAGAAGAAAAGATAATAGAAGCTCAGGCAGAATTAAGGGAAACAGTCAAAAAAGCAGGAGAAGACGCTGCATATGATGTTGGGATATTGGATTTACCGCCAGAGATTATCTATTTATTAGGAAGATTAAATTTCAGAACAAGTTATGGGCAGAATGCTTTAATGCATTCAGTTGAGGTTTCTTTATTAAGCGCAGCTTTAGCTTCAGAGCTTGGAGCCGATGTTGAAGTGGCTAAAAAGGCAGGATTACTTCATGACATTGGTAAAGCTGTTGATCAAGAAATTGAAGGAACACATTTGGAATTAGGAAGGAGGATATTAAAGAAATATCATCAGCCAGAAGAGATAATTAAGGCTATGCAGTCTCATCATGATACATATCCTGTTGAGTCAATAGAAGCATCTATTGTAAATGCTGCTGATGCTATCTCTGCTGCTCGTCCTGGGGCAAGAAAAGATAATATTGAAGC
>Ga0209587_1000060_pt1 | contig 51478 bp, 41 predicted proteins | sample NGEPerD_2_FD_184512 | JGI IMG/M metagenome (GOLD analysis project Ga0209587, IMG submission 184512) | Arctic peat soil microbial communities from the Barrow Environmental Observatory site, Barrow, Alaska, USA - NGEE PermafrostL1-D... | ecosystem: Environmental > Terrestrial > Soil > Wetlands >...
CGATTTAATACGAAAGTATTGACCTCAGTAGCTGAATCCTGTGATGCTACCACTTTGTTTAGTCGGCAAAGTGAAAATGCTGAATTGTGTAGATTTGTTTATGTATGATCAGTATTTAGAAACCAGGAGAAGCATTGAGCAAAGCTAAGCCAGATGCTAATGACCTGCGCCGTTTAATCGGGTACACTATGATCACGTTTATGAGTGTATTTATTAGTTTTGTGGTTATATTAACTGGGTCGCTCATAGTTTATATTGGGGTGTCGCCAAGCGGTAAGGCACCAGACTTTGACTCTGGCATTCGTTGGTTCGAATCCAGCCACCCCAGCCAATGAGCGAGTAAAAAAACATTAACTTGCCATATTCTAAGATCTATGATATTATTTTTTCTGTTGCAACAATTATAATATGCGGGAATGGCGGAACTGGCAGACGCACTGGATTTAGGTTCCAGCGGGTAACCGTGCAGGTTCAAGTCCTGTTTCCCGCACCAACATCGCCAAGGGTTAGAGTGAATTGAGAAATCAATTTGCTCTTTTTGTTTTTTACGGGTACGCACTGGATTCTGAATATTAAACCGCACTGGATTTCTAGTAAATGCCTATGAAAAGAGAAATTTAGTAGGGGACAACAAAGAAAGGATTTTTTATTATGGCTAGAAAATCAGCAGTTGTCACCCCTATCAAAAGAAAACCTTATAAAATTCAAATCCCTACCGACTATAAAATTCAATTTGATGATTATCTAATTCACTGTGAGGAACGGAATCTAACCCAGAACACCGTCGATAGTTATAAGTTCTATTTAGGGTATTTTAAAAAGTATCTGGAAGAAAACCAACACTCATTATTAGTGGATGAAATCACAGAAAAAGATTTAAAGGACTTTCTGAATTATATGCGTAAAATTAAAAACAATCATCAAGCAACTATCAATGCGGCAATAGCGCAATTAAGACCCTTCTTTAATTATTTGATTAACCAAGAAATCATTATAGACAATCCAATGGCAAGAATTAAAAAGGGGAAGATTGACCAAAAGCCAATCCTACCGTTCTCAAGTGAAGATATTAATAGACTTTTAAAACAACCTGATAAATCCAGACATGCAGGATATAGAGACTATTCGATCATGCTTATGCTCTTATCCACTGGGATGAGAATTAGTGAGTGCCTTAATTTGTCTATATCAGATATTGATTTTAAGAATAGTCGTATCATTATTCGAGAGAGTAAAAATCGAACTCCGAGGATTGTAGGATTAGCTAATAAAATTAAACCTGAATTACAGCGTTTTATTCGCCTATGCCATCCAGAACATTCTCTTCTAGATGTTCTCTTTCAAAATCAAGATGGTGGGAAAGTGGCTGACAATACAATTCAAGAGAATTTCAGAAACTATGGTAAGCTAGCCAAAATAGACCCTACAATCAGAGTCAGTCCCCATTCCTTTAGACATACCTATGCAATCAATTATCTCAAGAATGGAGGGTCTACAGCGTCACTCAGAGAACAATTAGGACATAGAACCATAGAAACAGTCGAGAAATATTTATATTGGTCTTCCGATGATATGTTGGAAGAATTTAAGAAATATAATCCATTAGATAATTTCGATCTATAGTTAGGAATGCAATATCAGAATTCAGTTCACCGACTTGCATGAATATAGATTAAAGCGGGGGGAGTTTATCCCCCCATTGGATTGAACGCCTTTAAACGTGCTTTGTGTGCGTCTGAAGGCGTTCTTTTTTATCTACTCGGGAACAAGTAGATTCCTGTGTAAGGTCGAAATATATCAATCAAATAATAATAAAGTGTTTGTATTTACTGTATTGATTAAAGGAAATAGTTGGAGTAGTATTGTGATATAAAACAATTTCCATTTTTGTATAACAAAGGGGGAATTTATATGGGTACACAGTTACAAGAATTGATCGGGGAGTTTGGTTGTACTGTATTGAACTATACTAAAAATAAAATTGTTGTAGACTATTTCAATAGTGAAAAAGCATACAACGTATATTTGGATGGTTTTAATTGTAGAGCGGGAATGGGGCTACATGATACTGATGAGGTATTGGAATTTAACAAACTTAACGATAATACATTGGTTGTGATACAGAATGAAGGCGTTGAAACTGCAAGACATAGGTATGTAACCATGTTTAAAGAAACTATGGTATATAAAGTTATGAATGCTGACGGTAAAAAGGTAAATAAAACTTTCACCTTTAGGATTAGACGGAATGAATTTAATGGCACGATAAATTTAATAGATACTGAAGGTAACTCTTTAGATTTTCAAAATTTACAGGGAGTTCGAGACTACCTGAGCGAAAAATATGGGGCAAATCAATTAACGGATTGGAGTGAGTATGCTGGATAAGATGCTGTTAATTGACTTGGAAACACAAAACTTCCCAGTGGAGTCAGGTATATACGAGGTAGCCTGTTTAGTGGTAGAAGACTATGAGATTGTAGACAAGTTATATTTGGGTAAAGAGATACAGGGATACACAGGTGAAAAAAGGTATGGGTTTGGATTTCATGATATAAGCGAAGATGAAGAACACATAAGAAAGTTTAAGAAGTTTTTAACCAAGTACCCATACCCCATAGTAGCTCACAATTGTCCATTTGATAGGAAATTCCTTGTATACTACCAATGGATTGCAAACGATTACCCCGCTTACTGCTCTATGAGGGCTATTAGAATGGCGGACAACACCCTTGGAAGTTATGCTCTACATAATCTAGTGAAACATTATAAAGTATGTGAGAGAGTTGACCATACAGCAATGTCTGACATTGACAATGTATATAAGATACTGAAGATTATAAAACCCCAAACATGGCTGCCAGTTGGTTCTCAATCAAGAAGCAATTGGCACTCAAACATTAAAGCAAGAGCCTTAGAGGATATTGACTTGAAAATTGATACCACTAATATACTTGACGGTGAACTTGTATGCTTTACAGGTAAGAGTGACTACCCAAGGAACACGATGCTTGAGATAGCAATTAAAAATGGTGCAGAAATGTCAAACAGCATTACCTCAAAAACTACCATGCTTGTTGTGGGATTAGATGCGGGAAGCAAGTTAGATAAAGCCCAAGAAAAAGGTGTTTCAATAATATCGGATGAAGACTTTATGCAAATGTTAAACCTCAAAGGAAAAGATATAAGTGCCTAGTGTTATATAGTGTAAAATAAGCCCTCTGTAATTGGGCTTATTTTTTCATGTTGATACCTGTTTTCCATATAATTCATGAAGCAAGCCGTTCAAGTAATATTCCCTCTAAGGGAGACACAGGTAAAAACAAACGAAAGGGAGAAAAATAGGAAAAAACCTGTAAAGCCTTTGTATTAAGGGTTTCAGGTTTTACCTTAAAAACTTACATATATTTTAATAACGCTAAATCCCTTGGTATTTAAGGGCTGTAACGTTTTATTAATATTTTCTGAAATATTTTTCGATAGCCTCTAAGGGAGACATGTGCAAACTGCAAGATCAACTGTTGAGATGGTTTTGCGTTTTGTAATCAAGGGAAATTCATCTCTTAGTTAAAATGATAGGGGGTGTAGAATTACGCATTTCCTGACCCAAGAGAACAATAAAAAACCCACTCAAAATTGAGCAGGTTTACTATCGCTTGACTTCCCGAACGTGTGTGCTATAATAAAAATAGGCGACCTTAAAAAGGTTGCTACATAAATGTTCTATTAAATCTAAGGAAAGGGGTAATTTTTCAAATATGAATAAAGATGAATTTACTTAGTTCTGAATCAACTGTGGCACTAGGGTTGTAGAAGAACTCTAGTTAACACAAACGATTTTTGTTAAGTACGTTGAAGTAAATATATCATAAATAATTATCGTGTGCAAGGGCATTAACCCAAAATAATGCTGAAAATGTGATTACATTAAGTATAACCATGGCATCATGGTTTTAATCCATAGTGAAATAAAAAACAAAGAGAGAAGATGATTTAATTATGGCAACAACTGAAAAGAGTATTACTAAGAGATATAGTTTTGAAATTCAAGATATAAACAACAAACTTCAGCAACTTGAAAGTGGAAGGATTTATGAGTTTTCAAGAGCACAAATGGATGGTTACTTAGCTACAAATATTAGTCAATTAAAGAAAATGTTCGCAGATTTAATCTGGAAGCTTGAAAATGATGAAAAGTCGAGAAAAGATGAGATGGGCGAAGCACTTAGGGAAATATAATTTTTACAATCAATTACAAAAGGCGCAGACTCAAAACTCCTATGAATAGGGAGTGTTTTAGCAAGTGTGGCAATTTACTACAGTAAGTATAAGTGTAATGGCAACTTACTGTAGCAATCAATTACACTAAGTCACTAGAAAATTAAAGTTAGTGTAGCAATCTACATACTCAATATAAGTGCAATAAGAATATACTAATATATAACAAGAAAAGAATAATAATATAATAAAATTAGAATAAGTATTCTCATTTTCGATAAATCGAAAACTGGAAATGTTTTTTTATTATGATATTTCATTCTTTCTTGTAAAGGAGAGAAAACAAATTGATAGATAATAATACAATAGATAATTATGTCATGATTCCTAACAAAGTAGTTCAACATAATCCGAAAACAGATATAAGTAGTTACATTCAATTGTATGGCAAAAGAACTGTCGCATATCTCAAACAATTAATTGAGTTGCAAAATCTTAGGGAAGATATTCATTTCTCTTTTGATATGATTTTGTGGATGCTAAAGATTAAAAAAAATCTTGTCCGTGAAAGGAATTATTTCAAAGTATTCATATCAGAACTATATAATAATGCATTAATTAATTTCTCTGGTGAAGTTGATTTAGAAAAGTTATCTTCTAGTGCTTTTGTGACTGCAAAGCTAAATATATATGAATATAAAGAAATAAAACCTAAAGAGAATAATACAGATACAGATAATGAAAATAAGAACAATGAAAATAATAGTGTTATTGCTAAACAAAAGGTTAATTATTTCAAACTCATGGATTCTGAGTATGATTTGATAATGAATAAATGCTCAGGTGGACTGGATAATTATAACTTACTTAATTTGTTTTGCAATATCAAAAGTAGGATTAAAAAGAATGATATAAAATCCCATGCATCTGAGAAAATGCCTGAAGTCTGCTATCCAAGTTATGAAACTATTAAGAATGACATTTTTCTTGAATCTGATAAGACACTAAAGCAATATATTGATGCTTTGGTCGAGTTAGACCTTATACACTTTGGTTACGCAGGAGATATGATTATGCATATTAGTGGATCAAAACCTATTAGAAGGAAATCAAGTTTTACTTATATTTTATCAAGTCCAGGATGGGAGGAAGAATTAGAAACTAGTATTAAATCATTTAGGTCAAAAAAAAGAAAAGAGGGTTGGAGTTTTTTATCAAAACAAGATGAAGTATCTGCTGATGGAAAAAGGTCTATAACTCAAAAAATAAATATGATGCAAAAAAAATCTAAAAAAACTACATTAACGCAACAAGAGAAAAAGGATTTGGCAAAATTTAAACGTCAACAAGAGAAGTGGAACAATAAATATGATACAGATGTAGATATTAGAAAGCTTGAAGAAGATAAACTTAAATCTGAAAATCCGGATAAAGAATTATCAGAGATATATGATGATATGGGTTATTGCGCAAAAGCAGAAAGGGCTTTAAATGAAGAGGAAGAACGAGATGCTAATGTTGTTGTAGATTTTCGTCCAATAGTAGAAATTAAAGGCAAAGGGCTACAAAATAAGAAATCAGTTGTTGAAGTGGCTGTAACTGTGGAAGATGAAACTGATATATACTCTGATTTATTTGATGAAGATGAAGATTTTTTCAGTGACAATTATGGCCTTACAGATGAAGAACGAGCATCATATCAAGAAACTGAAAATGCTAATTATGAACAAATTCCAGAAGACGTTTTAAGGCATATTCAGGAACAGGAATATGCAAGAAGTCAGTGGGAAGATGAACTAAGAGAGATGCAAGAGGAAAATTATTAAAGATATTCAATCTAATATAAAACCTTGACTAGGGGGATGGTCACAAGTCCCCCTCCTTTTATTATTGATGATCACTTAGGATGACTAGAAAATATTTCGCTATCGCATTTTGCGTTTGACCTGATGCTGATAAAAACGACTGCAGATCAATATAATATAGTAACCATTTGATTAAATGTAACACTTGTTTAAGTATTACCGTGTTATATAATACGAACACAATGTTTAATATTATATGCGAAATAGGGCATTGAAATCTATCAAAGTCCTTTAGTATAAGGGTTTTATCGAACACCTATCGAGAACTACTAGCATTGTGTTTTTCAAGTACTTTACCGACAAGCGAGCGGGGAGAAGTATTGTTAGAAGCCACAGGATGGCATGTAAGCCGTCTGGATGGATTTAGTGATAGTTTGTATGCTATATACGCTTCATTAGGTGATGATAAGTATATAGCTCTTTTTTCTATTATGTGACAAGTTTTTACATAAAATTGGCTTAGTAGGGTGATATACTTGTGGGTAATGTGGTAAGCACTTGTTATAATATGAAAGTTATTACTCTATTTATTGGGGAAGGATGAGGATATTTTTATGAAAAATTGGAAAGTACCTGCGGTAATTTTACCTTTGTTGTATTTTGGTTGGAGTTTGGCGTGGGATATTATTTATAAAAGTGTGAATCCTAACCTTTTTGATGGTTTGGTTATTTTGTGGCTTGTGGTTTTAGTAGCGACCTTTATTTGGCTTTTGATCATCTTACCTTGGAAGAGAATAAAGATTAAGTTTATAAGTTATGGGTTAATAAGAAATTGGAAAGTACCTGCAATAATTTTAGTTCTACTCATTGTCGCTATGGCATTTAGATGGAGTACGATTTCGTCACAGACTACATCTACTGCTGTCTTGAAACACGTACAAGATAACTGGAATGGTTCAGTTTATGAACAACGATACCCTACAAAGGGTGGGTATACCGAGAAAATAGTAAAGGATTCAACACTCATTACAACTAGTAGTCAAGGCTTAACGTATATATGGGGGTTTGTGCTAGTTGGATCAATCCTATGGTTACTTATTGCGGTAAGTAAAACTAAAAAGGTAGATGATAATAAAGAATATCTAAAAGCATAGAGTGTTTTATAATTAGTGATGGATGGTGAAGAAATGAAGAATTGGAAAATACCTTTGGTAATACTTGGATTATTGTTTTTAGCACTCATATTTCGATGGGGAGATTTAGGGTCTACAACTAATAATGGCACAACTATTAAAACAAAAGTGGATTATTGGAATGGCTCTGTTTGGCAGACAACAATTAAAAATGGTAGTTTCACGGAAAATATGATTAATTCGGGAAGACTTGAAGCAAGTAGAAAACAAATTGATAAACAAGTGAAGTATCAAGAACCTGTTTATACTGAAGTAGAAGTACCTAATAGATTTACTATTGGTGGAGTATTGAAGCAAAAAGTAATCAATTCTTATGAAACTAAAACAAAGACAATTCAAACACCACCTCCACCTATATATTGGCTAAGTAGTGATGGTCTATTTAAAATCTGGCTGTATATAACCTTGATTATAGGAATATGGTTCATTGTTACGGTCGTTATTACTGGGAAGAAGAGAAATAAGACAATAGAAATGTAGTTGCTAAGGAGTGTTATTATGGAGAAATACAATACTTACGACTATATAGTAGCAATCTTTCTTTGCGGAGGGTTTTTCTATTACTACTTTATAGGAGACAATAACCCAAGTTGGTACAGTTTTATACAATTTATAGTTATTTGTTTTGCAGTAGTTGGGTTTAATACGGTAAGTGATAATGTTCGTAAGTATTTTAGAGACAAGAAAAAACAAGCATGATCGCAGGAAAGTGATTTTGAACGTCTAGTAATCAAGGTCATAAGATGATCCTAATACCTACAAGAGATAGGGTAGGCTTTAAGTTTAGGAGTTGTATATATGATAACAAAAGAACAAGCCGATAATATAATTGGGCAAAAGCTATTAAATTATAATGAAATGAGCATTGAAGAAGTACAACGAATAATTAGTGATCACGTAAACTATTTGAAGAGTAATTATAATGATCTTGATGATAAATTAAAAGTAATTGTTGATAAATATTTTGAGGAAATGTTCAAGTTAGCGGAACAGAATATTTCAAAAATGCCCGAAGGACTTGAAAAGTTGAAAGGTCAAAGATTGATAAAGAGGTCACGACGTCAGAATTTTGATGCAGAGCAATTAACTAAAATCCTTGAAAGCAAGAATACTGATGATAACAAACCTATCTTAATAGATACTAGGGATATATTTATTTCTACCCTACAAAATATTATTGATTTTTTATCCGATATTACTGAACATTCAAGTCGAGGTATTAATCACTTTGCAATATTAAGTCTATTTTATCTAATAATTGATGAGCTATTAACCACTTTCCACCTATCTCAACATAACTTTGTTAATCAAGCATTTACTCATATTAGAACTATAACTGAAGAATTAGATAAAATAAGGTTATTTTATAAAGAACCAAAGTTGGCTGAATTATGGATTAGTGAAAAACCTGAAGACAAAAAGGCTATTAGAGATAAATTATCTACACCTGCAGTTAGAAGACAACTTGGTAAGGATAGTCTTGATCCAATGTACAAGTTGTTTTCTGAATTAGGACCTCATGGAGCATATACGGGAATAAAAGCAAGAACTACTATGGAAATAAATATTAATGAAAAACCCGATAGAATCAATGCTCAATTTTGGATTGGAGGGTGTCCATTAGAACATAACATTATTTGTGTCAATACTTTTTTAATTAAGGTTTTAGGGGAAGTTTTGTTTGAAGTAAATAAAATCTACGAAGGTTTTTTGAACAACGAAGAAGTCGAAGATTCATTAAATAGATTTATGAATCGAACAAAAGCATATAATGAAAAGCATTTTATTCCATGGGCGAGGTCAGAAGGATTCGATGTTAATCCAATGATTGATATGTTAAAAAAAGAGCCATGGTTATACTAATAGTCTTTATTTGTATTGGGTGCATATGTATCGCAAGGTGTACCATTTGATACGGAATACACCTATTTTAGAATGTAGTGAGACCAAGGCTTCCAGAATATGAAATTCGTATCGTAAGGTTTCAAAACAATTTATGGTACGTATCATTAACATCATTGACCTTTTGATACAGTTATGATACTATGTATCTATAGAAAGTATTGGAGGCGTTGATATGAGTAATAAGGTTTATGGCTATGCAAGGGTATCCACGAAGGAGCAGAATTTAGATAGGCAGATTGCAGAGTTAATGAAGTATGTTGCCGATGAGAGAGATATCATTACCGACAAGGCAAGTGGCAAGGACTTTAACAGAGTTGGGTATATGTCACTAAGGGATACCTTGCTAAGAGCAGGAGACACACTTGTCATTAAAGAACTGGATCGACTAGGCAGAGATATGAATATGATTAAAGAGGAATGGAACACTTTGCTCAAAATGAGTGTTGATATCATCATTATAGATACCCCAATGCTAAACACTAAGGGCAAGGATACACTTGAGAAAACTTTGATCAGCAACATAGTGTTTGAACTACTATCCTATATGGCTCAGAAGGAAAGAGATAAAATTAAGTCACGTCAAGCGGAGGGCATTGCATCATTAAGGGCAAGGAATAATGGTAAAGGCATTGGCAGACCAGTAACAATAGAAGTCTCTGATAAGTTTATAAACGCTTACAAGCAATGGAAAGCTAAAGAGATTACAGCAGTAAAGGCAATGGAACTAAGCGGATTAAGCAAGGCAACGTTCTATAGGAAGGTTAAAGAGTTCGAAGCAAAGAAGGGATGATATAAACCCTTCTTTTTCTAGCTATGGTGGGGCATGGTTTACGAATATTAGACTTTTTTTGACATTGCGGTACGGGCAGAGTACACCAAGGCACCCATTCGGGTTATTTGCCGACTTAGATAATCTCACTATTTCAAATAATTAAAAAGGTATCTATGAAATTTTACCGAATATGTTTCTAAGTGGAAATGGAGGTGAATTATGTGAATCTAAAAAAAGTTACTTTATTGGCATTAATAGGGATATCCCTTGATTCTCTAATTAAATTGTTTCTTTTTATATCTTATGTTTTTAAAATAAATTTAAATTTAAGTTCTGGTATATACAGTTTTGCACAAGTCGTTGATCTCTTTGCATATAGTACCATTGTCTTATTCTTATATGTTTTATGGAAAAATCAAAGTGATTCAAAGGAGAATTAGTATGGGAAATGTTGATGATTTGTTAGGGTTAAAAAAAGAAACTACCCCTGTTGGATCACCTGAAAAAAATGTTCAAGTAAATCCTGTTGGCAATGCTCTTAAATTTATTGGTATTGCAATTTTTTTAATAGGATTATTTATTGCCATGGTAATTGGGGTAAGTGAAGATTTCCCTAAAGAACTAAAAAGTACAGTAGTTATCTTTACATTAATTTCTTCGACTATTCAGTGTGCCTTGTTTTATGGATTTTCAGAAATCATTTTCCTTCTAACTGGAATAAGAAACAAGAAATAAGAGGGATAGCATGAATCTTAAAAAAGTTACTTTTATATCTTTTATACTTTCTCTATTAATCCTTTTATTAAAACTGAGTGTTGTTTTCTCGGTATGGCTTGAGGCATGGCTTGAACATACCTATGCTGATTATGTTATTAATTTTCCAGTTGGGTTTTATGTGTATGGGCAATTAGTTTTGCCAGTTCTGCAATTCCTTCCGTTAGTTCCTTTTCTTTATGTTTTGTATAAACGACAAATTAGACGTTCAATATAGCCCAATAAAAAATATCGAAAAATAATCAAACCTTCACACTAGAACCCTTACCCCACAACGTTTATAGAACACGTACAAATAGATAAATTACAGATTGTGGCCTGTATTTAGGTTGAATGACACTACTGGGAAGATTATGCCAACTAATAAATCAAAAGGCTTAGAAGGGCTGTAATATTGTAAAAACAAGCTATTTTAAAAGGCAAAGGTGTGGCCAAAACGGTTACACCTTAATATATTCCTTTGTAGAATTAATCCGACATTGAAATAGAGGTTCTTAAAGAGTCATTGCGTGAAATGATTTGTGTTTAATATCCACTGTCAGAAGTAGAATCACATTCTGCATTTTTTCTAATATTTGTCTTTATAGCAGGAATATTAAGGGAATACGTGGAATTATAGATGAGAGTAACATAAGTCATCACAAACCCCTAACCACATAAAGCATGCGTACATGCTAGGACTGTCAGAAAACAGAGCTTTGTTGAAGTTAGAATAACAATTTCAAGCTTGGATACAATTACAATAATTAAAGGATGGTAGCTTTAATGAAAATTTTATTTTTACATTTGAGTGATTTACATATAGGGCAAAGTGAGAATATTGAAATCCGAAAAATTGATAAATTAGTTGATTCACTCAATATACTTCAGGGGTTTGATGAGTGTATTATTATTTGTTCTGGTGATTTAGCCTCAAGAGGATATGAAAATGATTATAAAAATGTTAGATACTTATTCGGAAATTTGATTTCTAAAATCAGGGAGAAATTTTGTAAGGGCAAATTCTTAACTTTTTTATTAGTTCCAGGAAATCATGATGCGGATTTTACAAATGCAAAGAGAACTGGAGAAACTATTCAACAGTATTATAATGAAAATAAAATTGATCAACATATAGACGATGAAATTAAAATGTTTAGGAATTATTTTTCTTATTCTGAGAGACATTCTTGTTTTAAATATGAAAAAATATATAATAAAAGATTTATTACAATAGGGGATTATACAATACAGGTTAATTTAATTAATTCAGCATTATTTTCCACTCTTTTACCGAATGATAAAGAACTACATTATTTTCCCAAAGAAAAATTATCCCAACTTAGTAAACAAGATAATGCAAATATAGCTATTACGATTATGCATCATAGTACAGAATGGTTTCAGGGAGAATACAAAAAAGATCTTGAAAAAGCAATTTACAGTGATTCTGCTATCCTTTTCTTAGGTCATGATCATGATCTATGCACAAAAGATTTAAATATCAATAATAACCATAATGTTTTTATCTCGGCAGGTGGCGAATTCTCAAATAAAGATATTACTGAGAAAAGTGAATTCAATGCTATATTATTAGATTCACAAAGTAATTGCTTAGATTCTTATGAATTTAAATGGAATAATTCAAATAATTTTTATGTATATAAAAAATTATTTGATAAAAGAAGCATTATTTCAAATCAAAACAGATTAATGCCAAATGAAATATATATAAATTTGATCAAAGAAGATGAAAAAAGAAAAGTTACTAAAGATTTCACTCAGTATTTTGTTTTTCCAACTTTAACAGGAAAATATAAGTATGAAGGCAAATCTGAAGAGATCGAAATATCTGATTTAGATGACTTTGCTAATGAGTTACATAAGAGAAAGTATATTAATATTGTCGGGGGAGAAAATTCTGGGAAAACGGCATTGCTTAAAATATTATTCTTAGAATTATTGGAAACAATGACTCCTCTTTTTTTTACTATAGAAAGTATTAAAGGTAAAAATCTTAACAAGATCATTAGATTAATGTTCGAAGACCAATATAGTGAAGAGGCCTTACAATATCAAATGTATCAGCAATTAGATAAATGCCGCAAAGTTGCAATAATTGATGACTTTGATATTATAAAAACAAACAAATCCGAAATCATTGCATTACTCAAAGATCAATTCGATTTTATAATAATTGGAACAAAAAGTTTTGAAGAATATAGTATAATAAATAGCGTAAAAAATGAAATAAATGAAAAAAATATTTTTTCTGTACTTAAAATTAACGATTTTTATTTAACAAAAAGACATACTTTAATTAAAAACGTGTGTAGAGTTTCTAAACTTATGGATGAAGAAGACATCGAAAAAATCATACAAGCCATAAATAGTTTAGTCAAACATCAGTTTCAACTTTTTGATTTAGACCCTGATTTTATTATCCAATTTACACAATTTTTTCTTAATAGCTCAAATTTACAAAATATAAAGAATGATGCAATTTTTAATAAAATATTCGAAACAAATATTTATAATGCAATAATACAAAATTCAAAAAAAGATTCTGTTGATGAAACAATTACCTCTTTAGAAGAAATAGCATATTATTTGCATTTCAATAAGAAAGATCCCTTACCTTTAGCAGATTTACAAAAAGTTATTGACAAATATAATGAAGATTATTCTTTAAATGTAAATGTAAAAACATTAGTAGATGTTGCTTGCAAAGCAAAAATATTAAAATATGCAGATGATTCATTTTCATTAAAATTTTGCAATAAAAATTATCTTGCTTTTTTTGTTGCAAGATATTTGAATAGAAAATTTATAGTTGATGGTTCATTTTCTGATATAGAATATATATTGAAAAATATTTGTTTTGGTATTAATGATAATATAATTCTATTTATTTCTTATTTAACAAGTAATCCACGAGTTATTATGTCAATATATAAAACAGCCGAAACTCTGATGAAAGATTGGGATGAGTTTGACATTGATAAAGAAAATGTTAAATTCTTAACTAAGTTTAAAGGAGAACAAGAAGTCAATGCTCCTAACAACCAAGATAAACATAAAATAGAAGAATTGGAGAATTTATCTGAAATAGAAAGAAAAAAAGATCAATTAATTGAATGTGGCAATTTATATGATTATGACGAGACAAAAGTTGATAAATTTAACTATACAATTCTAAGGGCGTTAAAATATACCGAAATGTTAGCTAAATCATTACCGAATTTTCATAATATCCTTCTTAAAGAAGATAAACAAAAGCTAAATGAAGGAATTTATAAATTTCCCAATAAAATACTTTTGAAATTTTTAAGACCAGTTGATGAAAATTTTAACAAAATTATAAAAGAAGTTAAATCTTTTGCAGATTCTATAGATGATATTTCTATTTCTGTATCTGAGTCAGATATTGAGAGTATGATTTATAATAACGCATTATCATTAATTTTAAATGTATATGAAAATTTCGCATCCCTTGCTGCAGACAGAAAAAGTATTGGAATTCTTGATAATTATAAACTTGATAATTCTAACTATAAGATTTTCAATTTAATGGTTGCTGAGAATTATGGGGAAATACAAGAATTTACAAAAAAAGCAGACGATATTTTCGATAATGCAAAAGCGAATAGTATCAAAACTATGGTTGCTCTTATAGTTAAAAAACATTTAATTTATACGGAGAAAATGAAATTGTATAGACGTCAACATTTAATAGACAAATTTTTTTCTGCGAAGGATGCAAAAAAAGTAAGAAGAACATTCTTACTTAAAACGCAAAAAGAAAATATTAAGTAACAAGTATCATGTTGGTCCTGCCCCAACTGGTCATTTTTATTTCACAGATTATGACCTAACTAATGAAATAAAATAAATACATGTCATCTTGCCACGCTGATAATACTTGTTACGTATATAGTATACGCAAGAATGTAAATAGGTATACCTAGGAAGAAGAAACCAAGAAGAAAAATATGTAGCCTTCTTGGTTTTGCTTATAGGCTAGAGGGGGCAGTGAAATCATAGGTCGAAAGGATATTAATCCCTTTTTTTGTTGCATGGAGTGGGGATGATAACATCACGATCAATTATACCCTTCATACAAGCGGTGAGAGTCGGCAAGAAATTTTGCAGGTAGTTAGTATTTGCTTACTAGTTATTTTGGCATCTACTAAGGTTAGATGTACCTGTATTAGGTTGAATAGTTCAAGTGACAAGATTATGCCAGAGTGAAATTTACCCATTTAGAAGGACTGTGATATTGCAAAAACGCATTATTTCAAACAGTGAAAGGGAAAATTATAATGGAACGAAGGAGTGGACAGGCATACATTGTAGCAGTATAATTACAATGAAGTATTCCCCACTGGATTTTTCAGTCACTAAAAAACTCTATAACCCTTGATATGAGCAAGATTCATGCGGGAATGGCGGAACTGGCAGACGCACTGGATTTAGGTTCCAGCGGGTAACCGTGCAGGTTCAAGTCCTGTTTCCCGCACCAACATCGCCAAGGGTTAGAGTGAATTGAGAAATCAATTTGCTCTTTTTGTTTTTTACCGCACTGGAAAAGGTTTTTTCATTATGGCAAGAAAAGATATCCATCAGAAAATACAGGAAGACATTGAAAATTTTGTCGTTGAAGCTGCTCCACAAGTATAGACGTAGCTTGGGGGTTGACATCTAACAAAGCAAGATATAGAGTTTGGTTAGAATAACCTAGTTATGGGTACTAATGAAGGGTAGTGCCTCCCATCGATTATTTTTAGCTATAAAAGAACTGAGAACCCGCTTTAATGCGGGTCTCTCATTGCATACATGTCAATACTCGTGACCTCTGTTCAGACGCCCACAGCCCCAGACGGTTGAGTACAAAATGTAGGGTTACGCACTTAAAAAATGTCTCCAGCTAGCCGTGACGTTAGTAACTTGTCACAAAACCAATTAAGAATGTCGCATGGGAGGAAATACGCAGGACACGTTGAAAATCTAGACAAGAAGTGGAGGGGGTTTCATTGGGGGTTTAGCTCGCGATCTTTGCCTTGTTCAATGACTTCAAAAAGATAGCGAATAATTTAAAGAGCAAAAGGAGAATCGTGTATTATATTTGCTAAATTTGTATAAAGTGAAATAAGAAACAAGTAATTAGCACTTTTATTTCTTTTAAGTTTACATAGAGAAATAAAGGTGCTATTCTGTGGGTGTAATTTCATTTTAGGAGAGGTTCCATATGAACAACCGTGCAGGAGAATTTAGGACAAATTTAACAGGTGAACTACGATATCGGTCGTTCTTACCTAGGCCTTTGCCACCGCGCCCGCCGATTGAACTTGATGAAGATTGCGTGAAGTTACTCTCTAAGGCAAACCGTAGTATCGGAATTTTGGAGGGCGTCTCACGACAAGTGGCAAACGTTGAACTGTTTGTTTCCATGTATGTGAGGAAGGAGGCGCTCTTGTCCTCGCAAATCGAAGGGACTCAGGCAACGCTCGATGATATTCTCGATCCCAACATTGAGGAAAACACCAATCAAAATGTTGCGGATGTCATCAACTATATTAAGGCCTCTCAATATGCTTCAGCCAGACTTAAGGAGCTGCCGATCTGTACTCGGCTATTCAAGGAAATTCATGAGATATTGATGCAGAATGCTCGTGGGGGGGAGAAAAGTCCTGGTGAATTCAGAAACAGTCAGAACTGGATTGGTCCAGCAGGAAGCACCTTGAAGGATGCGAAGTATATTTCTCCTAACTACGAGGACATGATAGAAGCTATGTCTGACCTTGAGAAATACATCAATAGTGATGATGAGCTTGATCCTTTAATTAAGATAGCCTTGATTCATTATCAGTTTGAAACTATCCACCCTTTTTTAGATGGGAACGGTAGAATAGGAAGGCTTCTGATTGCAAGCTTCTTAATCGAGAAAAAGCTTTTGTGCCATGAAACATTATACCTATCATATTTTTTAAAGAGAAACAGGATAGAATATTACGACCGTTTGACAGAGGTTAGAGCGAAAGGGAACTTCGAGCAATGGATCAAGTTCTTTTTGTTGGCCACTTATGAATCAGCACAAGATGCAATTAAAACGATAGATGAGCTGATTGCGCTGCATGACAGGAATAATAAAGTTGTGCAAAAAACAGGCAAAGCAGCCAAAACAGTCATGAAGGTCTTTAATTACCTGGAAGTCAGTCCGATCATTGATATCAAAAAAACCAGTATAGAACTAAGCCTCTCCTTCAATGCTGTATCAAATGCTGTCAATAAGCTCGTTGAATTGGGTATTTTGAGGCAAACTGAAAATGTGCGCAGGAGTCGAGTGTTTGCCTATGAGGATTATCTGCAGATACTTCGAAAGGATACGTAAGGCAAAATCTTCAAAAGGCCAAAGAAATATTCAAGGAACCTCATTTTCTTACTTGGGCCATGCTTTCTTACATGGTTTTTTTCACTTTCCAGACCTTGTTGACCCACTTAATTGAGAATTTTTACCATAATTTGGCTAAATACATATTTAGCGCTATAATGGATTTGGTAAGGTTCTGATACCAAGTTATAAAGCCACATTCGAAAAGTTCATGAACGGATCGGACTTCATTTCGAAAAAAGGGGGTTTGTAGGTGGAACAATTGAAGGTTTTGATCTTTTCGGCGTCGTTTGGCGCTGGGCATGTGCGAGCAGCTGAAGCAATTATTGAGGCGTTACGTGCTAAGGATCCGAATGTCAAAATTACGCATCTGGATTTTGGGGCATTCCTTAGCAAGACGTTCAATTCTGTTATTAAGAACACCTACATTGAGCTAATTAAGCATACACCAAAACTATGGGGAAAATTTTACTACCGTACGTCAAAAATTCCACCTGATTCCTTATTCCAACGCTTTCTAAACGGCTTGGGTCGACGTGAATTTGTGAAATTTATTCAGGTGTTACAACCAGATCTCGTTATCTGTACATATCCAACAGTTGCAGGGGTTTTGGCACAACAAAGGATAAAAGGAATTTTGAATGTCCCTTTGGTTACCGTTGTGACAGACTATGCAGTACACAGCCAATGGATTCATCCAGGGGTTGACCTTTACATTGTAGGGTGCAAGAGTGTTTACGAGGGGTTGGTAACGCGAGGAATTGAGCCCAGCTCGATTCGGGTTACGGGGATCCCAGTGAGTCCTAAGTTCGAATGGGAATTGGATCGGCAAGAAATATTGAGGAAGCTGGAGTTGAGACCCCACCTGCCTACGGTTCTAGTCATGGGGGGTGCTTATGGCGTTTTGGGTGGGGCGAAATTAATTTGCAAAATTCTAGTCGAGACGGATTTTCCCGTACAAACTATTATTGTTTGCGGACAAGATGAGAAACTTTATAAAGCTCTCGACTCTTTGATGGAGGAGGGGAAAAATCCGGTTGCCCGTTTTGGATTTGTAAGGAATGTCGAGGAATTGATGAGTGCTGCAGATATGATTATTACGAAAGCGGGCGGCTTAACAGTCTCGGAGGCCTTGACGAAACGGGTGCCTTTGGTCATTTTCAGACCGATACCCGGACAGGAAGAGGAAAACGCAATCTATCTAGAAGGTATTGGAGCAGGCCGAGCAGCAAAGAATGAGGAAGAATTAGAAGAAATAATCTTCGATCTTTTGGAACATCCGAAGGACTTGGAACGGATGCGTCGATCAGCAGCTAAAGCGGTACCTGGTCGGGCGGCTGAACTAGCGGTTGATGGTATGTTGCAACTTCTTGAAAAGCGTATGATAACTCAAAGGATTGGGTGAGGAGAAAAGCATGAGCTTGGGATATGTGCTTTTGATTTTTGTTCTGGGGGGAGTGGCTCTATATACGGTCATCCCAGATTTGTTTTTACACCGCTTGGGAGCTGGGAGTTGGAAGCGCCAATTTGGCCCGGGTGTTACTCTTACCTTTGATGACGGACCTGATCCTGTCTTTACCCCGCGGGTTCTTGAAGTCTTGAAAAAGTATCAGGTTTGTGCTACCTTCTTTATGGTGGCGGAAAAGGCAAAAAAGTATCCGGAGCTGATTCAGCAGGTGAAAGAGGAAGGGCATCAGATCGGGGTGCACTCGTTCAATCATAGATATGCTTGGTTTACGTCTCCTTGGAAGACCTCACAGGAATGGACGGAAAGCGTTCGTATTTTGGAACAGCTAACAGATCGTAAAATAACCTGGATGCGCCCACCCTGGGGGACCTTTAATCTTATGACCTGGTGGTGGCTTAAGCGACACAAGATGCGAGCTGTGTTATGGAGTGTCGAAGGGCATGATTGGGAGGCGCGGCGTTCACCGGAAGAAATCACCAAACGGATTCTTAAAGGTGCAAAAGAAGGAACGATCGTTGTTCTGCATGACAGTGGAGGAGAAGCTGGTGCTCGTGAGAACTCTATTTTGGCCTTGGAACGGTTGTGTGAACAGATTGTTCAGGAACTGATGCTGCCCCTAGTGCCTTTGGAATTTCCAGATTGGAAGCGCGGGCAACGATTGGTGTTTCGAGCCTGGGAAAAATGGGAGCATTACTATGCGAGAAGACACCGTGTCGAACGAATTGATGCTACAAATATCTTTCGCCTAGAGAAAAGCACGTATGACGGCCCCAATCTTTATGCCGAGGATGGGAAACTATTGGCACAAAAAGGGGATACTGTGGCGGAAATTCATCTTGATAATATTCGGCTGCAAGCGAAAGGCCTGGATATGCAAAAAACTGCGCTTAAGGTCTTGCACCAGGTTCACGAATTTTTGCCAGGTCTAGCTCAGTACGTAGCGGAAGAGCCGACTTATGATAATATAAAGGTTCTTTTGGCCCAGACCCTACTTCACCGTGGGGTTAAACGGTTTGGGTTTACGGTACAGGATTCACCGGACACCTGGCAAAGCCAGGGAATTGCTTGGTTGCAGAAAATGATTATGCGTGTTTATCATCCTGCGGGGAAAGATCGCAAAAATGAGAGGCTTGGGAATAAGACGATGTTGGTGTGGATTAGTCGAGAAAATTTAGTTAAAAGATATTTTTTAAAGTGAACAATTCTGTATCAAAAATGTGCTCAAAGAGAAGTCTCAGGGTTGTTACTTCTCCTAGGGATTGTGAAACGTCATGGACACCAATGTATTTCTCTAAACGCTTCAGGTTAATGTTAATGTTATCGATCTCTTGGTGATCAAGGATAATGCTCCACCAGGTAATGTTCTTATCCCAATTTTGCTGAGCGGTACTCAATTCTTCTTGAGCCCCCTGCCATTTCTGAAGGGTGATGGAATCATCGACCGATTTCAGCAAAATCCCCATTTTCTGAGTTGTGGTCTCGACATACTGATAGGAAGCTAAAGAACCGCCCAATAATACAAGGGCAATGATTATAATGGTTAGAAGAGTACGCAACTGTTATTGCCTCCTTTCGATCATACCTTTTGAGAAAGGGTCAGATTTGTGGAACGAGTTTCACTTTCGGAACTTTGCTTGTGTGAAAAGTTTCCCGGAAGAATCGAGGCTCGCTATGAAGGTATCTTGGATACTGGCAATATTTTGTTTCTTGAGTTCTTTTTTTAACCACTTCAGGTCCGTATTGCTTTGCTGCAGGCTCCGTTGATCAAGTTTACCATCCTTTATAAGGATGAAGGGTAGCCCTTCATACGGAGGCGCGAGATGGAAATCCTCGGGAATCGTTGGTCTTTTCTGTGATTTTGGGAAAACGCTCAACTCTCCGTTGTTTTCCAGAACAGCAAATTCAATATCAGCGATGTTAGGGACGTTCTTGATACGAATTTCCTCAAGCAGATCAGTGAGGTTGTAACAATTTCTCTTTAATTCTTCTTCAACAATTTTTCCTTGCCGGATCAGGATACTTGGCGTGCCGCATATAATATCTCTTGCCTTTTCACTCTTTAACGTAACCCACGCCAAGGTTAGATTTGCTGATAGGAGAACAAGGATTGGGATGATCCCGCTGAGGAGCGGAATGCCCACATTCTCACTGGGTATGACAGCAAGGTCGGAGATCATGAGAATCACGACCAGCTCAAAGGGCTGCAATTGAGCAATTTCTCGTTTTCCCATCATACGAAGGGCAACGACTACTAATGTGTATAGAATCAGGGTTCTGACCACGATGATGATCATATGGCTTTTCCTTTCTTGGCAGCTTTGTTTAGTTATTGGGCAGCTTTTTGCGGGGTTAGCAGAGGCCCCGTTTGAGGGCTATTAAAGGAGCTGCGAAGATTATTTTACCCTGAATACTAAGAGTTATTACGATTGTTGTATTCATTTGAACTCTATCCGCAATACCTCGGTTTATTTGGAGGGGAAATAATAAAGTTTGAGTTTTGTTGAATTTGATTACGAAGAGTAAGTCTGGTATAATTGGTGAGTGAATTTATTGAATGAGACCCTTGTGGATTAGCGATGATAAACTGACTACTTAAAGGGGGAACGAAATGTTCCCCCTTGATTAAAGTGGGGCTTGTTATAGTGAACTTAACAAGGAATTATTTTTGATGTATTTGGCGAAGCACGGGTTTGCAGTCTTATTAATCCGGTAAGACTAACAAAGTATCCCACAGCTGCCTTTCACATAGAGGAAAAAGTGTTTTAAGGGGGAGAATATATGTCAGTCTCAGTAGAAAAACTAGAAAAAAATGTTGTAGATCTAGAAGTAACCATAGATGCAGAAAAATTTGTACTAGCTGTGAACCAAGCTGCCAAGACTTTAGCGAAAAAAGTGAATGTCCCTGGGTTCCGAAAAGGTAAAGCACCGCGTAAGATGGTGGAACTTCATGTGGGGAAGGAAGCCCTATACGACGAAGCGCTGGATCATTTAGTCGGAGCGGCATACGCCCTAGCGGTTGAAGAAAGCGGCATCAAGCCTGTGGATCGACCTTCAGTTGACTTAGTGCAGATCGAAGAAGGGAAAGACCTTATTTTTAAAGCAAAAGTAAGTGTTAAGCCTGAAGTTGAACTGGGAGACTATACGGGACTTCATATTGAACAAGATGCAGTTAGCGTAACGGACGAGCAAGTGCTCGAAGAATTAAAAAGACAACAACAACAACACGCCCGTCTCATCACACTTGACGAAGGCAAGGTCGAAAACGAGGATACGGTCACCCTTGATTTTGAAGGCTTTACGGACGATGTCGCTTTCATAGGTGGAAAAGCGGAAGATTACGAACTAGCTATTGGTTCGGGTTCCTTTATACCTGGCTTTGAAGAGGGTTTAATTGGAGCTGAAATTGGACAGCATGTTGATGTCAACCTTACCTTCCCAGATGAATATCATAGTGAAGAGCTGGCAGGAAAAGAAGCTGTTTTTAAAACGGACATCAAAAAAATCCAACGCAAAGAATTATCGCTACTAGATGATGAATTTGCCAAAGATGTAAGTGAATTTGAAACACTTGATGAATTGAAAACGGACATACGGAATAAATTATTAAAGCAAAGCGAAATTCAAGTTAAAAAAGATCATCTTAAGGCGGTCATTTCAAAAGTAGTAGATAATGCCAGCGTCGAAATCCCTGAAGTCATGGTTACGGATCGAACCAAAGATATGGTGGAAGAGATGAAGCGTAATTTAGCTCAGCAGGGAATGACAATCGAGCAGTATTATCAGTTTACCAACACGACAGAGGAAGTTATGCTAGGGAGCTTGCGTCCTCAAGCGGTAGAAGGCGTCAAAACAGATTTAGTTTTAGAAGCTATTGCCAAGGCAGAAGGAATTGAAGCCACTGAAGACGAAGTAGACAAAGAGATCCAAAAACTTGGTGAGCAGCATAAACAAGATCCAAAATTAATCAAACAGGCCCTCATTGAGCGTGGGGATATCGAATTCTATAAACAAAGCATGATCAACGAGAAGACGGTCAGCTTTTTAGTAGAACAAAACGCTTAATTAACCACGTGAGGGAAATTCTGAGGTATAGAGGTGAGAGGATGGCAAAGTACACCGACGACAAAAATCAACTAAAATGTTCATTTTGCGGTAAAACCCAGGAGCAAGTTAAGAAATTAGTTGCTGGTCCAGGTGTCTACATTTGTGATGAATGTATTGAACTCTGCAATGAGATTATTGAGGAAGAGCTGACTGACGACTTGGGTGTTGAAATTGGAGAAGTTTTGAAACCCAAGGAAATCCGGGCGATTATTGATCAATATGTTATTGGCCAAGATCAAGCGAAAAAGGCACTTTCAGTAGCAGTATACAACCATTATAAACGGATTAACTTAGGCATGAAGATTGATGATGTTGAATTGCAAAAGTCAAATATCATTATGCTGGGACCCACTGGTTCAGGAAAAACTTTGCTGGCCTCCACGCTAGCTAAAGTCCTTAATGTCCCCTTCGCCATAGCAGATGCCACGTCACTCACAGAAGCAGGGTACGTAGGTGAGGATGTAGAAAATATTCTCCTCAAATTAATTCAAGCCGCTGATTACGATGTGGAAAAGGCAGAAAAGGGTATTGTTTATATCGATGAGATCGATAAAATTGCCCGTAAGTCTGAAAACCCCTCCATAACTCGGGATGTTTCCGGGGAAGGAGTTCAGCAGGCCTTACTGAAAATTCTGGAAGGAACCGTTGCCAGCGTGCCTCCACAAGGGGGACGCAAGCATCCGCACCAGGAATTCATTCAGTTGGATACCACGAATATTCTCTTTATTGTCGGCGGGGCTTTTGATGGGATTGAAAAAATCATTCAAAACCGGTCGGGACAAAAAACCATGGGCTTTGGGGCGACGATCCAAAATAAAAACAATATGAATGTTGGTGAAGTTTTAAAAGGAATTTTACCGGCAGACCTCCAGAAATTTGGCTTAATCCCTGAGTTTGTAGGACGTTTACCTGTGATAGTTACTCTTGAAGCGTTGGATGAGGCGGCGTTAGTGCGCATCTTGACAGAGCCCAAGAATGCCTTGGTTAAGCAATACCAAAAGTTGATGGAGATTGACGGTGTAACCTTGGAGTTCAAAGAAGGAGCACTCACCTCGATCGCCACAGAAGCGATTCGTCGCAATACCGGAGCACGTGGCTTAAGGGCCATTGTGGAGGATATCATGCTCAACGTGATGTATGATTTGCCCTCGCGGAGAGATGTTTCGAAATGCGTTGTTACTCCGGACGTGGTCTCGAAAAAAGAAGAACCGCTTCTCGTCGTAGCGGATAAACCTAAAAAAGGTAAGAAGGAAGAATCGGCATAGGCATAGGCGAGGTTCGAGGTTCGAGGTTCGAGGTTCGAATAACGAATAACGAATATCAAATAGTAGACACCGGAGTGGCGTAAAGCTGCGCCGGTGTTTTTTCCCTATTTTGTGGCAATACTAACACAAGTGAGATTGCACAGGACAGGGAGGAAAAGAGGACATGAATGGATTCAGCGGTGTAGTCATGGTAGTTCAGTTGGTTTTTGCCGTCGTAATAGGATTGTATTTTTGGGGGATGCTCAGGTCCCAACAAGGAAATAAAGTCTCGGTTGAACGAGAGTCACGTAAGGAACTTGAAAAATTACAAAAAATGCGTAAGATTGCGTTAACCACCCCTTTGTCTGAAAAGACTCGTCCCGCACATTTTACGGAGATTATCGGACAAAAAGAGGGAATCAAAGCCTTGAGAGCTGCATTATGTGGCCCGAACCCACAGCATGTGCTGATATATGGCGCTCCCGGCGTCGGAAAAACCGCGGCCGCCCGGTTAATCTTAGAGGAAGCCAAGAACAATCCTCTATCCCCATTTAAAAAAGACGCCCATTTCACAGAAATCGACGGGGCAACCGCGCGTTTTGATGAGCGAGGGATCGCCGATCCCTTAATAGGCTCGGTACATGACCCGATTTACCAAGGAGCCGGGGCTATGGGGTTAGCGGGAATTCCGCAACCGAAACAAGGGGCAGTTACCAAAGCACATGGTGGAATCTTATTTATCGATGAAATTGGAGAACTTCACCCGATTCAAATTAATAAGCTCTTAAAAGTCTTAGAGGACCGCAAAGTAATTCTAGAAAGTGCCTATTATAGCTCGGAAGACCCGAATATTCCGCAACATATCCATGATATTTTTGAAAATGGTCTGCCAGCAGATTTCCGCCTTGTGGGGGCGACTACCCGTAGTCCGGAACAAATTCCGCCCGCGATCCGTTCCCGCTGCATGGAGGTCTATTTCCGAGGGTTGCTGCCCACTGAAATCTTGGAAATCGCTCGTGTAGCGGCTGCAAAAATGGAAATGCCCATAACCCCGGCCGCGTTAAAGGTCATCACTCAATTTGCCTCAAATGGACGAGAGGCCGTCAATATGGTTCAGCTAGCTGCTGGGGTCGCTTTAACCGACCGCTTATCTCAGGTAGACGTGGAAATAGTGGAATGGGTTGTCACAACCGGGCAATATGCACCTCGTCCGGATATAAAAGTGCCACTTGAGGCCAGTATCGGAGCGGTTAACGGACTTGCTGTGTACGGACCGAGTATGGGGATGCTTCTCGAGTTGGAAGTAACTGCCCTTCCGGTAGCTCCGGGCGCGGGTGTCCTTTTGGTGACAGGGATTGTCGAGGAAGAAGAACAAGGAAGCGAAGGAAAGAAAATTCGGCGTAAGAGTATGGCTCGTAGTTCAGTGGAAAACGTCCTGACCGTCTTAAGAAGGCAAATGAAAATAGAACCTCGAAACTTTGACATTCACGTAAACTTTCCCGGCGGCGTTCCTATCGATGGTCCCTCGGCTGGGATTGCCATTGCAACAGCTATCATTTCGGCAATTCGTCAACAAAAGGTCGATAATTATCTAGCGATGACCGGGGAACTCTCCATTCGAGGATGCGTTAAACCCGTCGGAGGCGTTGCTGCCAAGATCGAAGCTGCCAAGCAAGCCGGGTGCAGGCGGGTTTTAATACCTAAGGAAAACTGGCAGAAACGTTTTGCAGAATTAGGCGAAGAGATCAAGATTATTCCAGTGGAAGAGCTTAACCAAGTTATAGAATTGGCGATACCCTCAGAAATTAAACTTGAAAAAATTGAGCTTCGTCCACCACTAGAAGAAGTATTGAACTGCTTGGATTTTGCTGTCAACAGAGTCGTAAACAACGCTGTGAATTTGCCTGAACGAGGCAAAACATGTTAGAATAGTTCAAGCTTAGTTTGGCACACTATATTTAGTGTGCTTTTTTAAATAGGGGGGATATTATGAATAAGAGACGTGAATTACCATTACTCCCGTTACGAGGGATTTTAGTTTTTCCGTATATGGTTATTCACCTAGATGTCGGTAGGGAACGCTCCATGGCCGCGATAGAAGAGGCCATGCTCGGCGATCGAATTATTCTTTTAGCTTCACAGAAAGAGACAGAGATTGATGCGCCGACTGCAGACGATATTTACGAAATGGGTACAGTCGCTGAAATAAAACAACTCTTAAAACTTCCAGGAGGTACCATGCGAGTCTTAGTTGAAGGGATTTCGCGAGGAAAGGTACTCGAGTTTTTGGAGGAAGACCCATATTTCAAAGTGCGGATTGAGGAACTAGCTGAGGACAAGAAAAAACGCACGCCGGAAATTGATACCTTAATACGGGGCATGACCCATCAGTTTGAGAAATATGCTAAACTTGGCAAACGTGTTCCTGTCGAAACCTTGGGAACGGTTTTAGCGGTGGAGGAGCCAGGTCAATTGGCAGATATCGTCGCTTCACACCTGAACCTTAAAGTGCCGGATAAGCAAATCATCCTAGAAGCCATAGAAGTTGAACCACGTTTGGAACGCTTAACGGAACTAATAATGCGGGAAATCGAGATCATGGAATTGGAGCGACGCATTGGACTAAGAGTGCGTAAGCAGATGGATAAAGCCCAGAAAGAATACTATTTACGGGAACAGATGAAGGCGATCCAAAAAGAACTGGGAGATAAAGATGAGCGTCTAGCCGAGGCGGACGAATTCCGGGAGAAAGTTACCAAGGCCAAATTCCCCAAAGAAGTCGAGCAAAAGGCACTCAAGGAAATTGAACGCTTAGAAAAGATGCCCCCCTCTTCAGCGGAAGGCACCGTGGTTCGTACTTATCTGGACTGGATACTAGCACTTCCCTGGACGAAAACCTCTAAGGATAAAATCGATCTGAAAAAAGCTGAGGACATATTGAACGAGGATCACTACGGTCTAGAGAAAATCAAAGAGCGTATTCTGGAGTTCCTGGCAATCCGCAAACTAACGCCCAAAATGAAAAGCCCAATTCTATGCTTAGTAGGTCCGCCAGGGGTTGGTAAGACCTCCTTAGCCAAATCCATTTCCAGGGCCTTGAATCGCAAATTCGTGCGCATGTCCCTAGGTGGGTTGCGTGATGAGGCTGAGATCAGGGGACATCGCCGTACCTATATCGGGGCTTTACCCGGACGGATCATCCAGGGGGTTAGAACAGCAGGAACTCGTAACTCAGTGTTTCTCCTCGATGAGATTGATAAGATGACGTCGGATTTCCGTGGGGACCCAGCATCAGCGCTCTTAGAAGTTTTGGATCCGGAGCAAAACAGTACCTTCACGGATCATTACTTGGAACTCCCCTTTGATTTATCTCAAACGCTTTTTGTGCTAACAGCGAATACCTTGCACTCAATTCCTCGTCCGCTCTTGGACCGGATGGAAGTTATTACTCTTAGTGGATATACCGAAGATGAAAAGGTGAATATTGCTTTACGCTATCTCGTACCTAAGCAGTTGGTAGCGCATGGACTGAACAAGGATATCTTATCATTGGATGAGGAAGTATTGCTCAAGCTGGTTCAGGGGTATACGCGGGAGTCCGGAGTACGGGGTCTGGAGCGGCAGGTCGCTAATTTGTGCCGGAAAATTGCTATTCGTTGGGTGAAAAAGGAATGGGAGCCCCATAGACTGACCGTCGAAGATTTAGAGTCCGCACTAGGTACACCACGTTATCATTTCCAAGTGGCGGCAAAGGCTCCTGAAATAGGGGCGGTAACAGGGTTGGCGTTCACAGAGGTCGGTGGGGTAGTACTAACGGTGGAAGTGACCCCCTTGCCGGGAAAAGGGAAATTGACCTTAACCGGTCAACTAGGGGATGTCATGAAGGAATCCGCGCAAGCGGCGTGGACTTTTATCCGGGCATATGCTCTTGAGCTGGGAATTGAAGAGGACTTTTATGATCGGACAGACCTTCACATTCACGTTCCGGAAGGCGCAACTCCCAAAGACGGACCTTCGGCAGGCGTTACGATGGCTACAGCGATGGCCTCCGCCTTATCCAAACGAGCAGTACGTGCTGATCTAGCCATGACTGGAGAAATAACCTTACGCGGTAACGTTTTACCGATCGGTGGGGTAAAAGAAAAAGTATTAGCAGCTCATCGGGCAGGAACCAAAGTAGTGATACTCCCTGAGGAAAACCGCAAAGATCTGGAAGATGTTCCAGAGAAAGTTCGTAAAATCATGGAATTTCACTTTGTGAGCCGAATTGAGGAAGTACTTAGACTTGCTCTCTTGCCACTGGCAAATTCGGATGAAGCTCAGGGAGATATTCCCTTGAATTCCGTTTATGCTCAAGGGAGAATTCCGGATGCTGCGGAACCGAGGTCGGAAGAACCGCCGGTGTGGAAGTCGTAAGAGTCCGTGAGACACGCCCTCAGTCACGGCTTGCCGAGAGGGTCCGCGATACACTTGTTCAGCCATGCTTCGTCGTGCCAAACTAAGGCTTTAAACCCCTGATGCAAGAGGGCAGGGTTCCCGGCCAAAGCGACATCCTTGTCGCATGGCCGGCGGGAAACGTCCTTGTTTCCCGCCCTGCTGATGAAAGAGGGTTTAAAGCCAAGTTTGGCTACGACGACCGCAAAGGCTTCGCGACGTGTCTCGCGGACCCTCTCTGGGCGGGTGCAAGAGACGAGGATGGGAGAAGGACGCATTGAGAGCGCTAGACACATCCGACCACCTTCGATGGTCTAGTGTCACGGGCCATGGATGCAGTGAGGACCCTGTGTTCCGCTCTGCGAAAGCGGATTGAAGCCGAGTTTGGCTACGATACAGCAAAGGCGTGGAGCGTGTGATCGCACACGGACTGAGCCTAGTACCCTCTTTATGTTTACACGTTTGCGTTATAGTACGCAAATGCGACTCAGGTTGCGCAATAACCGAACCTCACTCCGTAGACCCAAAGCCAGAGGAAGTGTCTTAGCTTAGAGAGCACGTAGAGCGTAATTGCGTCACGTCGTTCCCTCCCTGTAAGGACCCAAGCCGACATTTCTTGATTGCATACAGGTTGTGCATATACCGAACCTGCTCCGTAGGACCCAAGCCAGTGGGAGTTTCTTAGCTGAGAGAGCATGAAGAGAGGAATTGCGTCAATGAGTGCTTGGCGATAAAACGTCTAGAAACGCATTGGTCGCACATGCAGATAGCCCAGAGGTTTGCGTTTTAGTTTTATCGTCCAGCGAATAGCAATGAAACGTGTGCGAACGGGCTAAGACACTTCCTTTGGCTGGAAATATGGGAACGCGCTAAGACACCACCGATTGAAAGAAGGTCAAATCTTGATAGTTATTCATAAGGCCGAATATGTAGCCTCTGCAGTAAAATATGAACAGTATCCTGTCGGGGGGTTGCCAGAGATTGCGATGGCTGGGCGGTCAAATGTGGGCAAGTCCTCTTTGATTAACAGCTTTTTGGGACGGCGCAACCTGGCGCGGACGGGGAATACTCCAGGAAAAACACAAACTCTGAATTTTTACGGGGTCAATGATCAGTGGTTTCTCGTGGACTTACCAGGTTACGGCTATGCTAAAGTCGCCAAAACGGTTAATGCACAGTGGGGCCCTATGATGGAGAACTATCTTAAAAAGCGAGATCCGTTGCGGGCGGTGATTCAAATTGTGGATATTCGCCATGCACCGAGTATCGAAGATATTGAAATGCAGCAGTGGTTACGCAACATGCAGGTGCCAACCATGGTTGTCGCTACCAAAGTAGATAAAATTGCTCGTGGACAATGGCAGAAGCACTTGAAGGTCATAGCTAAGGCCTTAGATATTCCGGATGTGTCGTTGATTCTCCCCTTTTCAGCGCAGGCGGGAGTCGGTAAAAAAGAGTTAAATGAATCGATAGAAGAGATTCTAGGGCTAAATGAAGGAGACGCAGAACCAGAACAGGAAACTTCATACGACGGTAAATAGGAACAATAAACTAGTGTAGCTTGGGCATTATAAAATGAAACCCCTAAAGTAGAAAACGGCGATCAGGCCTATTCTGCTCTAGGGGTTTTTTGGCGACAGGGCACCGTGCCCGGGTCCACGAGAAATGTCCCGGCGATGCGATCATAGTACCAAAACTAGGGCTTTTAATCCTTGATGTAAGCGGGCCGAGAGGGTCGCGAGACACTTGTTCAGCCATGCGATCGACGTGCCAAACTAGGGCTTTAAACCCCTGATACAAGAGGGCAGGGTTCCCGGCCAAAGCGGCGTCCGTGCCGCATGGCCGGCGGGAAACGTCCTGTTTCCCGCCCTGCTGATGAAAGCGGTTTTAAAGCCGAGTTTGGCTACGACGACCGCAAAGGCTTCGCGCCGTGTTCTCGCGACCCTCTAGGAAAGTAACGTAAGGGAGTGTCTCGGGAAATGTCCGATGACTGTGAAGGGTCTAGTGTGACATTTCTTCAACAAAAACCTCCGTACCCTGGCTTATAATCTCGCTAGCCGATCGTTCGTGGGATTGCTTGCGAAGATTACTTAACTTACCTTGAATTCTTTGGAGTTTGCATAGATCTCTCTGATTAAAAGTTCCATCGACCTTAAACTTGTTAGGGTTACTCGCCCGACGACTGCGATCCATTTTTCGTTGAAGCTTCCTAATCTCACGAGAAGCGTATTGATCTCCGGTGCCAGCAGTAAGGGCACTAAATCTTTTTTAAAATGGTGCTGCATCAGCTTAACAAAATTGTGCAGTGAATATTCGGTTAACCTGTACTTCTTATTTAACTCAAGAAGCACCAGGTTTCGGATTCCATCCTCTTTAGGCAGTTTAAGCGCTCTCTGGTACTCCTTGCTTTGCCTTATATCCCCATAGCTTATGCTAGGGGCTTTACGGCAACAAGTGGTAAAATGGACTCAGTTACATTGAACTCTAAGTTTTCAAGGAGGGGTACTGTATGCAAACAATAAAGCAAGAAGCTCTTGATGCCATTTCAAGATTGCCTGATTCAGTCAATCTTGAAGATATCATGTACCGCCTATTTGTATTGGACAAAATTAGAAGAGGACAGGAAGCTGTTCAAAAGGGTGAAACAATAACAACTCAAGATCTTAAAACAGAAATTGAAACATGGTAAGATGGTCGAAGCCTTCTAAGCAGGATTACTCATACATTCCAAAAAGGATTTCTCTGCATCGGAATTCTCTGAACCTCAATACGAAGTAGGATGTCCCCAACTTGCGTCTGCGTCCACCTTCGGCCCAAGGCCGGAACTTCGCGCTTACAAAAGCGAGCTTCTTTGGTAGAGCAGCTCATCAAACTTGACTCAAGAGCGCTTTCATACGGCGGGGCCGTGTACAAGGATGTACACGGCCGCCATAGCGCCAAGGACGGCGCTTATGGCGGGAACCCCGCCCTCTTACATAAGCTCTTGAGTCTTAGTTTGATCTGCGAGAACAAGCAAGTGAGCGTTGTAACGCAAGTTCCTCAAGTTCAAGCATAAAAAAAACCCGCGCTCGTATATTTAGAATGACTGATGAATAGTCAGGACATCGATGGAGATATGCGAGCAGAGGGGAGAGGAAAGCTTGAGAGATATAGCGATGCTGCTTGTAAGTTTAGGGGTCATTTTGATCGGAGCGGAAGCGTTTACCAATGGGATTGAGTGGTTAGGGCAAAGGCTAAAGCTTGGAGCAGGAGCGGTTGGGAGTATTCTCGCAGCAGTCGGGACGGCCTTCCCCGAGACCATGGTGCCCATTATAGCCATATTTGGCATGGGGAAGGGCACAGAAGGGGCGGATATTGGCATTGGAGCTATTCTTGGCGCGCCCTTTATGTTGGCAACACTTGCTTTCTTCATTGCCGGGCTTGCGGCATTGTTGTTCCGTCGAAAAAATCGGCCCCTTAATTTAGAGGCTAAAGTTGTCCGGCGGGATTTAAAATTTTTCCTGATAGTGTACTCGATGGCAATTTTAGCATCATTTTTGTCTAATCAAGAACTCAAAAATGGTGTGGCAGGGGCTTTGGTTTTCGCCTATGGGGTTTATGTATTCCAGACTTTGCGTGATGGCAAGGATGGGTGCAAACACGAAAAATTAGTTTCACTCTACGTTGCGAGGCAGAACCAAAATCCAACCCTGGTTATAATTTTAGTACAAATAATTCTCGCCCTAAGCGCGATCGTAATTGGGGCTCATGGCTTTGTGAACGCAGTACGGCCCATCGCCCTGGCTATAGGGGTTCCTGTGTTTGTACTTTCGTTAATTATCACTCCGATTGCCACAGAGTTACCAGAGAAGTTTAACAGTGTCCTTTGGATTCATCGAGGTAAGGACACGTTAGCCATGGGTAATTTGACCGGGGCTATGGTGTTTCAGAGCTCTGTGATTCCAGCGATTGGAATTGCTCTTACGCCGTGGAAACTGGATACCTTAGCCTTGTCGAGTGCACTCCTTGCTTTAGCTGCTGCGATGATTCCTTACATTTCCCTGCGTCGTAAAGGCGTGATTTACCCGACAACCCTCCTGATTGGAGGAGTATTTTACCTTCTATTTATGCTAACGATCTATCGTTCTCTGATCCCGTAAACTCGGCGATAAGCATCCCTAGTAAGACTAGCCCGGCTCCTAGTAGCCCTTTAGGTGGTGAACTCGTTCAACTAAAGTTGAACATCGAGTCCTCGGTGGGGGAGTCTACCCCCACCGAAGCGGAGACCGGGGGACCACTCCCACTTGTAGAAGTGGGAGTCTCACTCAAAACTGAAAAGGAAAAGACTTATCCCCTTCCTCCTTCATGGGGTCCTGGGATTTCCGGAGTTTCGGTCGGGGTATAGATCGGCGGTGGGGAACAGGGTGGCATCGGTGGGCATGGAGCGAATTCATTACAGTATTGCTGCTTCGCTTGACAAAAGAGCTGGTAGTGGCGTTCTTCGTCGCAAGCTATTTCCGTAAGAATGGCTTGAATTTCTGGAATGGGTATTTCTTCGCAGAGTTCAAGATAGTAATGATGCGCTTTGGCCTCGTCTGCGATGTTTAGATCAAGTAGGGAACAAAGCTCGCTGGTATAGTTGATAAAACAGGATCGCCAATCAACCCAATGTCCACTACTAAAGGAACCGTACCTAGGGTCTACACCCAGATGACGTAGGGCGAGGGCTAATTTTTCAAGATGGCGTAGTTCGTCATATGCTATGGGCCGGAGTAAAGCGTCGAACTCCGGGCGATCCAGGAGCACGGCCTGGTAAAGGTAGGTAGTGACGGCAGTTAATTCCGAATCTTTACCTGCATAAGCCTCATAGAGCCTCATGGCATATGTAAAGTTTGGTTCGGGCATTTCTTCTGGAGTAGGTTCATGGGCTGCTAGGACGGGGAGCAGAAGAATTTGACCGGCGTATATGCGATCAGGATGTTTTAAATGATTAAGTTGAATGATTTCTGCCATTTCGAGGGTGTAAGCTTTGGCGATTTTAAAAATTGTATCGCCTGGTTGAACAGTATATCGTACATAATCCATTCGAACTCCTCCTTTTCATGATGCTACACTATATTCTCGAAGAACGTGAGATGATAATGGATAATAATGGGTAATAAGAGGAATGTATTGGACAGGTTCGACGTAGGTATGGTACTAGGAGAGATAAAGAACTCTGGTGGTAAAATATAGTGAAAAGGGGTTGGAAGGAATGAACTCATCCATCTTAAGGGGAATTACTACGGCTTTGCTAGTTACGGTCTTGACCCTTTTTGCAGGAATAGTGTGGAGTCTCATGGATCTTGGGGGCCTGAGTGTCTCCCGGTTGTTGGATATCGGGCTGTTAGCAAGTTGCCTTGTTGGTGGATACCGGACGGCAAAAGAAAGTGGGGAGTGGTTATCAGGTGGGATCGTTGGGGTGGGCTACGTTACCGTGGGGACACTTTTGCTCGCGTTATTTTTACCCATCCGAGGGTGGGGTTTTATTCAAGTCCTTGCTGAGGGTGTAATTATTGGTCTAGTGGCAGGTGCGGTCGGAGCAGGAGGGGCGAATGGCCCAACAATGACCGCAAGGGCAGGAAAAAGATCGCAATTTACACCTTCTTATGCGAGCTATGAAAGAAATGATAGTGGCAGTAGCAAGTTCGATTGGGATAAAGACGAGGAATTTGAAGAATGGACAGAAGCACCCATCAGCAATTGGATTGAAAGCTCGGAAGGGGATCGAAGGGAGACTCACGGGGCAAAGAGGGACTCTGGAAAGAGTCCGGAGGTTCAGTGGTCTTGGGATAGGAAAGAAGAGGAAATTGAAGAATGGAAAGAAGCACCAATAACTAAAGGGCGTGAAAGCAGTGAAAGGAGTTCGGATATTCAGTGGCCCTGGAGCAAGGGGAAAAAGGAAGTAATTGATGCACGGCCTGGGAATGTAGAATCTGGGTATATAGAACCATTGAAGATTAATACGAATGCGAATAAAGTAAGTGGAGATAGGCCTTGGTGGGAACTTGCGTTACAACGCTCACCCCGTGATGTTCGTGGGCCAAACTAGGGCTCAAGCGGTTTTCTTGCAAGAGGGCGGGGTTCCCGCCAAAAGCGCCATCCTTGGCGCATTGGCGGCGGAACACGTCCTTGTGTTCCGCCCCGCTGATGCATGCACCGCTTGAGCCGAGTTTGGCAAGCCACTTCATCAGAGAGGTTCGCTTTTGTAAGCGCGAAGTTCTGGGCTAGGGACGAGGGGAATGAAGGGAACGAAGGGAACTTGCGTTACAACGCTCACCCCGTGATGTTCGTGGGCCAAACTAGGGCTCAAGCGGTTTTCTTGCAAGAGGGCGGGGTTCCCGCCCTCTTGGTGTATCCATGATTTAACTAAGCAGGAAAATGAACTATTTTAGAGAATAGCTTATAAAGAACAAGAACATAATACGAAGTGGAAATCGGAACACCCACTTATAGAAGTGGGTAATTGATGAAAAAGAGAATTAGAGGAGGACTCCAAAATGAATTTCCTTGAAGTGGTTCAAGCTCGTCGGAGTTTACGCAGCTATTTGGACAAGCCGGTTGAGCAGGAGAAATTGGAGTATGTCTTAGAAACTGCCCGACTGGCGCCGTCTTGGAAAAACCTGCAGTGTTGGCGTTTCATCGTAGTGAAAGCTGCGGCTGGGCGGGAGGCTTTGGCTGCAAGCATGGGGGAGAGTAACCCAGGGCGTAAGGCCTTAATGGGGGCCCCGATCGTTATTGTGCTCTGCGCTATCCCTAGTGAATCGGAAGTTTGGGAAGGCAAGGACTTTATGATGCTGGATGCTGGGTTAGCTATGGAACATTTGGTGTTGGCGGCGACAGCTCAGGGGTTGGGGACGTGTTGGCAGGGCTTGTTTACGGAGGAAAAAGTCCGTGTTGCTTTAAACGTCCCTGAGGATGTGCGAGTGGTGGCCATGACGCCTTTAGGGTATGCGGCTGAGGAACGGCGTCCACGTCCACGGAAAGCTATGGAAGAGATTGTTTATTATGAAAAATACGGGGGCCTTGTTTGAAGCTTTACCTTTTGCTATGTGATATGACAAGATGGTGTGGGATAGCTGGCCATGATTTGATTCGATAACTAAGGTTAACCCCTCCGTAGGGCTTTTACTGTCTCTCAGAGCATGGTATAATCTTACAAAGGCAAGTCAGTGCAAAAGGCGGTAAATCACATGGACTATAATTCATTACTTCGTAAAAAGGAATTTTATCAAAGGTATAAAAACGTTCTGTCTGATTCTATTATGCAAAATTATAACCAAGCTTTTGAGATAGAATATACCCATAATTCCACGGCCATTGAGGGTAACACATTAAGTCTCATTCAAACAAAAGTCATATTAGAAGATCAAATCTCAGTTGGAGGTAAGAGGCTAAGAGAGATCTATGAGATTGTCAACCACAATAAGGCATATCAATACGTCAAATCATGCATTGATAAAGGGGAAGCTCTTGATGAAAAAGGGGTCAAGGATATGCATGCAATTTTAATGGAAAACATTATGATCGGCGGTATATACCGCAATGTAGATGTTTACATTTCCGGCGCAAGGCATACTCCGCCATCACCGAATGAGGCATATAAACAAGTCAAAAACTTCTATGCTGATCTGCCATACAAAACAGAAATGAATGGAATGGAGCTTGCGGCATGGGCTCATGCAGAGTTCGTGAAGATACATCCCTTTGTTGACGGTAACGGCAGAACTTCAAGGTTGATAATGAACTATCAGTTGATGGTTCATGGTTTCCTTCCAATTTCCATTGCAAAAGAAAGCAGACTGGACTATTTTGATGCCCTAGAGAGCTATGCTGTGGAGGCAGATTTAAAACCTTTTGTAGATTTTATAGCAACCTTGGAGGAACAGAGACTTAACCGCTATATTAGAGCAATTGAGCAACAGCAGCAAGATACACAACCGATCTGAACGTGGTTGAAACGGCAAAGGAGAATGGTTTTAATCTTCCATTACCTCAGCTCTTTGAACTACGTAGAATAATCCTAATTATACATAATCGTAAAAATATATGCACCAATTCGTTAAGGAGAATGTAAGCACGCTCCGACGCCTATGCGGTCGTCGTAGCCAAACTCGGCTTTAAGCCGCTTTCATCAAGGTCCCTTCTCGCCATCCTTGGCTACAGGGACACTCGTCCATCCATGGACAGCGCTCTAATTCTGAACGGACGTGTTCCGCCGGCCATGCGACAAGGTCCCTTCTCACCGTCCATGGCTACAGGGACACTCGGCCATCCATGGCCAGCGGATGTCGCTTTGGCCGAAACACTCATTCGTGTTTCGCCCAGCCCTCCCACATCACGGCTTAAAGCCCTAGTTTGGCACGACAAACGCATGGCCGAGGACGTGTCTCGCGGACCCTCTCTTAGTATAGAATTCGCCAAGCAGCATAGACTATGCCCATTAGGATTGTGCAGAAAGATTGCATAATAAATTGATGGGGGCTTGACCTTGTTGTTAGAGACTGCCCTGCTCGTTGTTGCTCTCTCAGCCTTGGGGGCACTTATTGCTGGAGTAATAGTCGTTGGTGTCTTTTTTTTCGTGGGAAAACGATCGTTTCGAACTATCGTCCAACGGCTCTTCGGCTTGGTGATAGAAAGGTTACTTTCAGACAAATATCATGAAAATCTTATGGAACTTTGGAGTGCGGTGCGCCGTACGTCGGTACAAACAATCCTAGAAATCAGTTTGCGGGCGGAAGAAGGAAAGCTGATTGAGAGGCCTCTAGGTACACCAAAAAAGCTGCCCCACTATGATACTCTGATGTTTGTCCCTGGCCAAATGGCGCGTCTTCCCAAGGAAGCAACTGTTCCGATAAATATGAAGGTGACCTTGGGGGGGAAAGCAAATAAGCCCCTTCAACTCGACATCCCGTTAATGATCTCGGGAATGGGATTTGGAGTGGGGCTCAGCGAAGAGGCTAAACGAGCGTTAGCAAGGGCGGCAAAACAACTTGGGACCGCCATAAGTTCTGGTGAAGGGCCTTTTTTGACAGAGGAAAGAGAAGAGGCTGGAAAGTATATCTGGCAAATCAGTCGGACTCCTTGGGGACACAACTCGCAAGGTATAGTCGCAGCAGATATGCTTGAAGTGCAAATGGGTCAGGGGGCAAGGATAGGCCCCTTTACGGTAGAACCTGATGCAGTGAAGGGGAAAGCTCAACAACTAATGGGCATATCGCCGACAGAAGCAGTCGTAACCGCGGCGGTCATTCCGGGAATTAACACCCCTTGGGACTGGATAAATTATGTCACTGATTTGCGTGCGGAAGCGGCTGGGAAACCGATCGCTATTAAGCTTATGGCGACAGGGGGCTTAGAAAGAGACTTGGCCGTATGCTTGGAAGCGGACTTTGATGTTCTTGTCATAGCTGGGGCTCAAGGTGGGTCAGCTGGTGCATCTCCAATGATCTGCGATGATTTAGGAATTCCTAGTTTACTGGCCTTGGTTCGAGCAGAACGTTTTTTGCGCGAGCAGGGTGCTCGCAAAGACGTGAGCTTGGTGGTCGCGGGAGGATATGCTACGCCCGGGGAATGCTTAAAAGCGATAGCACTGGGCGCAGATGCGATCTACTTAGGAACGGTTCCTTTGTTCGCGCTGGCTCATAAGCAACTACACAAAATTCTCCCTTGGGAACCGATAACCCAATTGGTCTGGTACGATTCTCCCTATAAGCATCGGCTGGATATTAATTTAGCCAGTAAAAGTGTGACCAATGTCCTAAAATCAATGACAATGGAGATGGAAGAGGGGGTACGAGCACTTGGGAAAACAGCATTATCTGAGGTTGGTCCCAACGATCTTGTTGCTTTGGACGAATGGACGTCTCATGTAACCGGGGTAAAGCGAGCTTATCCCTGGGATTAGGCTCGCTTAAACCTGGGATTAGACTAGCTTAAACTTTCGTGCCAAGATTTGGAGGGCTTCTGCTTCAGCTTGGAGCTCTTGAGTGGAAGCGCTTATTTCTTGCATGGAGTCCATTTGCTCAGAGCTAGAGGAGGCCACTTCTTCAGTTTGGGCGGTTGTTTGACTGGTAATGGCTGAAACTTGTTCAATCTCCGCAGAAATTTTTTGGGAGCTGCTTGCAATATTATGGGCAAATAGGGAGACTTCTTTGATTTGACCATTAACGACTTGGGTACTATCCATAATTTTAGCAAAGGCACTCTGCGCGTCATCGATCACTTGAGAGCCACTTTGCACGACTTCTTTTTCGGCAGTCATGCTGGATATGGCACGTTCAACGTTAATTTTAATGTCTTGAATGATTTGTGCAATTTGAGCGCTAGACTGGGTTGATTGTTCAGCTAATTTCCGGACTTCTTCCGCAACTACGCTAAAGCCTCGGCCATGCTCTCCTGCCCGAGCTGCTTCGATGGCGGCATTAAGGGCCAGTAAGTTGGTTTGGTCTGAGATCGTTTTAATCGTTTCAACAATCGACTCAATGGAAGCGGACTTTTTACCAAGTTCAGAAATAATCGATCCTGTCTCATCAACAGTTTGATGGATATGCTTAAATTGAGCACCGATTTTAGTAATCGTTTGGCCACCCTCTTTGGCAAAATTCAGAGCCTGAGTGGAGGCTTCGTCGGCCATAGAGACAATGTGATCAATTTGCTGAATACCGGAGGTCATTTCTTGGACAGCAAGCAGGATGGTTTCAACACTCGTGGCCTGAGTTTGAGATCCGAGCGCTACTTGGTTAATGGATAGAGCTACTTGTTTGGCGGCATTTGCAGTTGTGTCAGCACGCGTTGCCAGTTTCGTTGAAGATTCGTAGAAAATATCTGCCCCTTGAGAAAGATTACCCACTAAGGTACGGAAACTTTCAGACATCAAATTTAATGACTGGCAAAGCTGCCCGACCTCATCTTTTTGAGTTACGCAGGATAGGGTTGGAGTAAGGTCACCTTTTGATAATGTCTCGGCGAAGGTGACAGCACTACGCAGGGGTGTCGAAGTTAAATAAGCAATATAAAGTCCATATAGGAAAATCAAGGCACTCGCAATACCCGAAAAGATCATTAAGATTCCAATATTGGCCTGTGCATCTTTGCCATTCATCGCTAAGAAATAAGCGGTCCCGCCTCCTAAAATAGGGATAACAGCACTTATCGAAAAAGCAAGCATGAGTTTAATGGAAAGAGATAGGTTAAACCACCAGCGGACAATGCGCGAGTGTCGAAAAAAGAACTGATTGATTCTCTCAAGAAATGTTATTTTCAAGAAAATACCTCCTATATTTGCTTATATATCGTCGAAATTATGTAGATTACTACACGTAAGTAATTTTATCATATATATTGACTAATGAGGAGGTTTTCTTTACATTATTTATCACGACGAGTATAATGAATTCAATAAAATTGTATGATAAACTCGAAGAATGTGAGGAATAGCGTCAGTGAACCGCTCAGAGAGAAAGGCTATCGCTGGGAGGCCTTTTCGGAAACGCGCTAGGGTCGCACAGGAGGGGCAGAGGGGAATAAAGTACTCTCTGACGGAAAAACCCGTTAGCGAAATCATAAGTGCTGAGGAACAAGTTTCCTCAGAATAAAGGTGGTACCACGGAAGCTTTTCGTCCTTTTACAGGATAGAGGGGCTTTTTTTAATGAGGGTCGCGTCACACGTCCTCGGCCATGCGGTCGTCGTGCCAAACTAGGGCTTTAATCCTTGATGCAAGAGGGCAGGGTACCCGGCCAAAGCGGCGTCCGTGCCGCATGGCCGGCGGGAAACGTCCGGACGCAGAATTAGAGCGCTGTCCAAGGATGGACAAGTGTCCCTGTAGCCAAGGATGGCGAGAAGGGACCCGATGAAAGCGGATTAAAGTCAAGTTTGGCTACGACTCACGCAAAGGCGTCGGAGCGTGTGATCGCGGACCCTCTAGGCTGGGAGACGGTGACGCAGGTAGGGACGGTTCTTGCTTGCATACTAAAGAGGTTCATGGTGCGGATCGCTGGGAATAGGATCGACCTAGAATCCCGTGACGCTGGTTGCGTTTATTGACGCAAAGACGCTGGGTTGGATGAAAGAGCGGATTGAATTACTACGAGTGTTTGAATATGCCCTACAATAGAAAGGAGTTAAGATAAATGCCGGATAACAATGAAAAACCAGAAAAGCTTGAGATGGCGAAGACGTATGATTCTAGCCTAGTGGAGGGGAAATTGTATCGTTATTGGGAGGAGAGTGGCTTCTTTCATGCTGAAGTGAACGACGTGAAACCAGCGTTCAGTATTGTGATGCCCCCTCCGAATGTTACGGGTGCACTCCATCTTGGACACGCTATGGACAGCACAATTCAGGATATTTTGACACGCTTTAAACGGATGCAGGGCTACAACACACTCTGGTTACCGGGGACAGATCACGCGGGCATAGCAACCCAAGCTAAAGTAGAAGAACAGTTAGTTAAAGAGGGAACGAATCGCCTTGAGTTGGGGCGCGAAAAGTTCTTAGCACGGGTCTGGGAGTGGAAACAGCAGTATGGAGGGCGCATTACGCAGCAGTTACGCCGACTCGGCGCATCTTGTGATTGGGAACGTGAGCGTTTCACAATGGATGAAGGGTGTTCGCAAGCTGTAAGGGAAGCGTTTGTGCAACTTTATAATAAAGGATTGATTTATCGGGGGAATTATATTATCAATTGGTGTCCTAAATGCCATACCACGATTTCAGATATTGAAGTTGAACACGTCGATAGTGAAGGGCATTTATATCACCTCCGCTACCCGGTCAAAGACAGTGACGAGGCGCTTGTTGTGGCAACTACTCGGCCGGAAACCATGTTCGGAGATACAGCAGTGGCGGTACATCCAGACGATGAGCGGTATCGTCATTTAATTGGGAAAACAGTGCTCCTCCCTCTGACGGAGCGAGAAATCCCGATTATTGCGGATGACTATGTCGAGCGAGAGTTTGGGACGGGTGCGTTAAAAATCACCCCAGCGCATGACACGAATGACTTTGAAATTGGGCTGCGCCATCAATTGCCCCAGATTGTCGTCTTAGATAAAGAAGCCAGGCTGAATGAAAATGCTGGTAAGTATGTAGGGATGGATCGTTTCGAAGCACGCTTTGCCGTTGTAAAAGAATTAAAAGAGCAAGGGATCCTCCTGAAAACCGAACCACATGCTAATGCTGTTGGGGAATGCTATCGTTGCTCCACGGTAATTGAACCCATGGTCAGTAAACAATGGTTCGTGAAAATGGAGCCTTTAGCCAAGCCTGCGATAGAAGTCGTTAAGACTGGACGTTTGGAATTCGTTCCGGAACGATTCGATAAGATTTATCTCGGTTGGATGGAAAACATCCGAGATTGGTGTATTTCTAGGCAACTGTGGTGGGGACATCGCATCCCGGTCTGGTATTGCGAAGCTTGTGGCCTAGAGATCTGCGCGGAGGTAGATCCCTTAACCTGCCCTACTTGCGGAACGGATCACCTAAAGCAAGATCCCGACGTCTTAGATACCTGGTTTTCTTCTGGACTTTGGCCGTTTTCTACCCTGGGTTGGCCGGAAAAAACCCCCGAACTGGAACAGTTTTATCCGACCTCTGTCTTGGTAACTGGGAGGGATATCATTTTCTTCTGGGTTGCCCGCATGATTGTGCTGGGACTGGAGTTTAAGAACGAAGTTCCGTTCCCTAAAGTCATGATTCACGGACTGGTACTGGATGCCCAAGGGCGAAAAATGAGCAAATCCCTAGGAAACGGCGTGGACCCCCTTGAAGTGATTGACCAGTACGGAGCAGACACCTTGCGTTTTATGCTGATCACGGGCAATACCCCGGGAAATGACTTGCGCTTTCAACCAGAACGGCTGGAGGCAACCAGGAATTTCTCGAACAAGATCTGGAATGCTGCTCGTTATGTGCTCCTGAATTTAGAAGACTACGAGGAAGGACCTCGAGGGGAACTTGCGTTGGCGGATCGCTGGATTCTTAGCCGCTATGCCACCCTTGTAGAGAAGGGAACGGAAGCTTTAGAAAACTTTGATCTCGGTGAAGGTGGACGACTGCTCTACGAGTTTATCTGGAATGAATTCTGTGATTGGTATATCGAACTCACCAAGCCTCGATTTTATGACAAAGAACAAGTTCTAGCCCGTCATACCGCACAATCCGTCTTACTCGAAGTCCTCGAAGGAACCCTGCGCCTCTTGCATCCATATATGCCGTTTCTTACGGAAGAGATCTGGCAGACCCTCCCTGTACCAGGCGATACCCTCATGCTGCAGGCCTGGCCAACGATCCCAGCCTATCAAGAGGCGGTGGCTGAGAGTAATATGACGCTCCTCATGGAAGCCATTAAGGCCATACGCAACATTCGGGCGGAGATGAAAGTAGCGCCTGGGCAGAAAGTAGAAATTCTAATCCTTGCCCCTGAGGCACTCCAGCGCGCAGTGCTAGAGACCGGGAAGGCAGATATCTTGAAATTAGCCGGAGGTGCGAGTGTTGAATTATTTGAGACTCTAGCAGAAAAACCTCCGCAAGCGGCCAGTGCAGTGCTGCAGGGAGTAGAAATCTATCTCCCCCTCAAAGGGCTCATGGATCTGGCAAAGGAAGTTGCTCGCTTGGAAAAAGAGATCTCCCTGATGAGCCTGGAGCAACAGAGTTTAGAAGCTAAACTTAGTAACCCCGGCTTCACCAGCAAGGCACCAGCGCAAGTCGTGGCGAAAGAGCGGGAAAGACTCGCGGGGCTCATCACTCGCGCTGCTGCCTTAGAGGAACGCACAAGAGAGCTAAAGGCACATTCAATAAAATAACCAGTCAGTATGCCAGTCTATGTATAATATAAGCAACTTACTTTAATGGCAGCAAAAACATCAGAAGTAGGAGGGAAACGGGGTATGATCGATAACGATCTAGAGAAGGACTATCAAGAGAGCTTAGAATACCTCGTCACTTTGACTACGTTTGGTTTCAATTTTGGGTTGGGGCGTATACAAGAACTTCTCAAGCGGTTAGGAAACCCAGAAAAAACCCTACGTGTGATCCATGTAGGGGGGACGAACGGTAAGGGGTCAACGACCGTCATGATCGCCGGTATTTTACAAGAAGCTGGGTATAAAGTGGGGGTCTTCACCTCACCCCATTTGCATGATTGGCGCGAACGCCTGGTGATCAATGGTCAAATGATACCTAAGGAAAAAGTCATTCAGGCAGTTAGACGTGTGCGTCCATATCTGGAGACAATGGTGGCTGAGGGGTTTGAGCATCCGACTGAGTTTGAGGTGAGTACTGCGCTAGCGTTCCTCTATTTCACAGAGGAAAACGTCGACTTTGCTCTGATAGAGGTTGGACTTGGCGGGGCCATTGACTCTACAAATGTAGTCTCCCCGTTGGTCTCTGTGCTTACGAATATTGCCATGGATCACATGGATTATTTGGGAAATGATTTAATTTCTATAGCTAACGTCAAAGCGGGAATCATTAAACCCGACTCGGTTGTCGTAACGGCGTCTGATAATTCAGAGGTTATCGACGTGTTTCGTAAACAAGCGAAAGCTGTGGGCGTTCCGCTTTGGTTGGTGGGGGAAGATGTCCGCTGGGAAAGCACAGAGAGTGGAGAGTTAGAACAGGAATTTAGGCTTAGAGGACTGAATGCCACCTATTCGAAGTTGCGCCTGCCTTTAATCGGCTTCCACCAACTCCGCAATGCGGCAACAGCAGTAACTGTCTGTGAACTACTGCAAACTAAGTACGAGGCACATATCTCGGAGGAAGCAATTTACGCAGGCTTACGCAAGGTAAAGTGGCCTGGGCGGCTAGAACTACTTTCCTTGAAGCCCAAAATCCTTTTGGATGGCGCGCATAATCTGGAGGGAGCTCGGGCCCTGGCGCAAGCACTCCCACTTTATACCCGGGATCGACTCATCCTTTGTTTAGGAATGTTGGCGGACAAAGAACGGGAAAAAGTCATCAATATGCTCGTGCCTTTGGCAGACGAAATCGTCATCACCCGTCCGAACTCTCCACGTGCCGGAGATTGGAGGGCTCTGGGGAGTTTGGCAGAACAATATGGGCGGCCTGTAACTTGCCTTGAAGACCCTAAGGAAGCGGTTATGTTTGCCCTCTCGCTCCTCAAAGAAAATGACATGCTATGTGTGACCGGTTCAATTTATATGCTGGCAGATGCTCGCCAAGCTTTGCTAGATCATTTAAATAGACTAATAACTTGAAATCTTCAAACTTAACATAGAATTAACACAAACTCATCTTGATTTGATATAATACTCTCTGGAATGCAACTTAAAGTTTAGAATTTAGGCGTCTGAGGTAGCATCATGGAGGTATTAGAGAAAATATTAGGGTGGAGGTTATTTTATGTTTGGTTTGTCGCCCAAAGAAGACAAATTTTACCTTCTCTTTACACAAAGTACGGAAATCATCACCAAATCACTCAAAAGGCTCCAAGGAATTATGCAGCAAGACTGCGTATCTGCTGAAGACGCTGCTCAAATGAATCGCTTCGAACATGAAGCAGACAATGTCACCAGGCAAATCTTGGACAGGCTTAATTCCACGTTGATTACCCCGTTGGATCGTGAAGATATTTATAAGCTGGCCCAAGTTCTCGATGATATTGTCGACTTCGCCGAAGGAACTGCGGAACGCATGCATCTTTACCGCACAGGTAGACCATCGCTAGGGACACAGGAACTCGTCCATCTGGTGGGTTTGGCAACCGAACAAATTCAGATCGCCTTCTCAGGATTGGGGAACATCCATTTTCAAAAAACTAAAATTCTGGCGGCAGCTGAAGAGATCTATCACCTGGAAAACGCAGGAGACAAGCTTTACCGCCAAGAAGTAGCCCGCTTGTTCCAATACGAGAAAGATCCGATTGAGATCATCAAATGGAAAGAAATTCTGGAGCATATCGAAACGACGTTAGATCATTGTGAAGCCATTGCTGACCTTCTTAAAAGCGTGGTTTTGAAATATGACTAGTATGAGTGGAATGCTTGTCATTGTGGTGTTTTTAGCCTTGGCATTTGACTACATAAATGGGTTTCATGACACCGCCAATGCCATTGCTACTAGTGTTTCGACAAGAGCCCTGACCCCAAAACGGGCAGTGGTTCTGGCAGCCATCTTAAACCTTTTTGGAGCACTTTATAGCACTGGAGTTGCCCAAACCATTGCGAGGGACATAGTTTCACCAACCTTTGTGACTCAAGAGGTCGTGATTGCCGCTTTACTGGGTGCGATTATCTGGAACCTTTTAACCTGGTATTTTGGAATTCCAAGCAGCTCTTCGCATGCCATTATCGGCGGAATGGCTGGAGCAGCAGTTGCTAAAGCAGGATTTAGCGTCTTACAGTGGAACGGCTTAGGTAAAATCCTGGCTGCACTCATTATTTCTCCAATAGCTGGCTTAATTTTGGGCTTTATCATTATGAAGTCGATGTTTTTTATGTTCGGTAATTTCTCACCGTCCCGTGTTAATCATGGCTTTAAGAAAATGCAAGTATTCTCGGCAGGCTTGCTAGCTTTTAATCACGGATCTAATGATGCCCAAAAATCGATGGGAATCATCACTATGGCTCTCATCGCTGGGGGAGTGCAGGTCCAGACGGACCTTGCCCCGCAACTTTGGGTAAAATTAGCGTGTGCTTTAGCAATGGCAGCCGGAACTGCTGTGGGAGGGTGGAGGATCATCCATACCATGGGGGGCAAAATCTTCAAACTAGAGCCCATAAACGGGTTTGCCGCAGATTTAAGTTCTTCGATTGTTATTTGGTCAGCGACCGTGTTCCCGGGTCTCCATCTCCCAGTCTCTACGACCCATGTCGTTTCAGGTTCTATCATGGGGGTTGGAAGTGCCAAGCGGGTTTCCGCAGTGCGCTGGGGGGTAGCCCAGCAAATGCTTGTCGCTTGGCTTGTGACGATTCCCACGACCTCCCTACTTGCAGCTCTCTTTTACACCTTGTTGTCTAAGATTTTTTCCTTAACTTAAGGGTCTATTTGCTGCATGCCTAACATATCTTCCCGTAAAAGGGTTGTCCTAAGTGACGGGGAAGGGAATGGGGACCATGAGGCTTTCAGAGCAAATTCGAGTGGTTGTTGTCTTGAGCGTGGGGATAATGGTAATAGGGTTACTAACCTGGGGGGTAGGTAAGCTTTATTTAGAACTAGTCGGAAATTCTAGCCGTGAGAAGGCTGAAATCGTGCAAAATCGCAGTCAAGACTTAAGCTCGCAGACAGACAATATTTTGATCCTCCCCGAAGTAAAATTCTGGACCTGCCAGGTTGGGGTTTTTCAAAGCGAGAAGAACGCTCAGTTGCGAAAAGAACAGCTTGGGGTGTTGAATTTCAAGGCAGAAGTGTTCGGTATCAATCCCTGGGCAGTGGGAATTGGTTTGGGTGGTTCCGCAGAGGAACTGAAGGGTCTTCGACAAACTCTGGCTGATCAAGGAATTCCCACCGTTCCAAAACAAGGCCTGATTCCAGAACGATCGTTTCGGGTCGCCGGAAATGGTGCCCAACTGACCGTGGAACTATTGACAAACGTCAATACCATTCTCCAAGAAGGTTTGACCGTCGAAGCTCTAGCTAAAGAAAACCAAGCTTGGACTGCCTTGGCTGGGAATTCCCCGCCCAAAGAATTGACAGAACTCCATCAAATTTACAGCATGGCTCGCGAAAAGAACGCTCCTGAAGATCAAAAAGCGCTAGGCTTATCATTATTTTATGAGTCTCAGAGGGTTATTAAGAGACTTTCTGGTAAATAGTGAAGTAAGCTTGTAGTGAAAACAATGAGACTAAAGAAACGTAAATAATATATAATTTGCGTTTCTTTTTGCAAGTGCTATAATTAAAAATATCTATACATAATTATTAACAAATTGCAGTTGAGAAATGAGGGATATTACTTGAAAACTCTAAAAATTCCAGAAGCAACTATTATTCGACTTTCAGTTTACTCACGCCATCTGACTGATGTTGATCGAAAAGGGATAATCACCACCTCCTCGGGAGATATCGCTGAGGGAGTGGGCGTTAGTCCGGCACAAGTGCGCAAGGATTTAGCTTACTTTGGAGAGTTTGGGACCAGGGGCGTTGGCTATAACGTCAAAGATCTTCGTCAACATATTCTGAGGATTCTTGGGTTAAGCGTTGATTGGAGTGTTTGCTTGGTCGGGGCTGGAAATTTAGGTTTGGCCTTAAGTACATATAAAGGATTTACAGAACGGGGTTTCATTATCACCAGCATTTTTGACGCCGATCCTGCAAAAGTGGGAACTAAAATCGGCAACGTGGAAGTGCTGCCGATCGAGCAACTCCAAGAGGTCGCCAAACAAAATCGCACACAGATTGGTATCGTGACCGTACCTGCGGCATTTGCTCAAGAAATCGCTGATCAATTAATTAAAGCCGGAGTACAAGCCATTCTGAACTTTGCGCCGGTCGTCTTGAATGTTCCTCCGGAGATTGAGCTCCGAAATGTTGACCTGACCGTAAATCTCGAAGTATTGACCTTTAACGTGGGTGCGCAGAGGTTTTAGGGAGGGGCCGCGAGACACGTCCTCGGCCATGCGGTCGTCGTGGGAGGGTCGCGAGACACGTCCTCGGCCATGCGTTCGCCGTGCCAAACTAGGGCTTTAATCCTTGGTGCAAGCGGGCAGGGTTCCCGGCCAAAGCGACATCCTTGTCGCATGGCCGGCGGGAAACGTCCTTGTTTCCCGCCCTGCTTTAAGAAAGCGGCTTAAAGCCGAGTTTGGCTACGACGACCGCATAGGCGTCGGAGCGTGTGATCGCGGCCCCTCTGGCTGGGGTCGACGGGGTAGGACGACAGAAGAGGCCGATGGCGCTGTCTGAGTTTATGACTCAGAGGCGCTTTGTGTGCTTTATAAGCATTAAAGTCGAGTTTGGTTACGACGACCGCAAAGGCGTCGGAGCGTGTGATCGCGGCCCCTCTAGCTGGGGTCGACGGGGTAGGCCGACAGAGGAGGCCGATGGCGCTGTCTGAGTTTATGACTCAGAGGCGCTTTGTGTGCTTTATAAGCATTAAAGTCGAGTTTGGTTACGACGACCGCAAAGGCGTCGGAGCGTGTGATCGCGGCCCCTCTGGCTGGGGTCGACGGGGTAGGCCGACAGAGGAGGCCGATGGCGCTGTCTGAGTTTATGACTCAGAGGCGCTTTGTGTGCTTTCTAAGCATTAAAGCCGAGTTTGGTTACGACGACCGCAAAGGCGTCGGAGCGTGTGATCGCGGCCCCTCTGGGCTTGGTTCTTCGTTCCCCGTACCACGTTCCTTGCCTGGGACGCAGTGTCACACGAGCGCGACGTCTTTACGAAAGCAGAATAGCAAACTTCCGTTAAAGCTCCCGACCCCAGACGCAGGGGCAGCGCACAAGGACGTGCGTTGCCGCCATAGCGCCATGGACGGCGCTTATGGCGGGTACCCCGCTCCCCAGAGAAGGAGCTTGAACGGTTAGTTTGCTCTGTGTCGTAAGTACCGAGCGCTGTGTCACACAAGTCCCCGAGTTTGGTTACGACGACCGCAAAGGCGTCGGAGCGTGTGGTCGCGGCCCCTCTGGGCTGGGATACGGCCTGTTTCCCGCGCAGCGGGAAAAGCGGTTCGGGGAGGGGCCCGTGGAGCTGTTTGCGTTTAGGACGCAAAGGCGCTTAGTATGAAAAATAGCTCCAGGGCGAGTTTTAGGAACTAGCCTTGGAGCTATTTTTCACATTAATAATGAATACCCTTCACTTTATTTGCACTGTTGTACATAAAAGGCCATCTGTCGTATAATAGAGTCTTAAGAAGTGTCACGGGGCTTTTATGGAAATGTCATTTATGAAAGAGGGGAAGAAAAATGAATCAAATCCAAGGGAAGAAGATAATTACGGTTTACGATACTACGTTGCGAGATGGAGCTCAGGGAGAAGGGATTCATTTTTCAACGCAAGATAAGCTAAGTTACGTAAAGCGAATTGAAGAAGTGGGAAGTTTTTTTGTGGAAGCGGGTTGGCCGGGTGCTAATCCACGGGATGAGGAGTTTTTCCAGCAAGTTCGCGACTTACACTTTTCCCATGCGCGCATCGTCGCCTTTGGGAGTACCTGTAAAGTGGATGAATCTCCAGAAAACAGTGAAATTTTGTTAAAACTCCTGGCCTCCGGAGCGGAAACAATTACGATTTTCGGTAAGGCCTGGGATCTGCATGTCCATGATGTTTTGCGGACAACCTTAGAGGAGAATTTGCGGTTAATTCGAGGATCGGTTTCTTTCTTGGTAAGCCAAGGACGGGAAGTGTTTTTTGATGCTGAACATTATTTCGATGGTTTCAAGGAGAATCCGGATTATGCGCTTAAGTGTATCGCCGCAGCCTTAGAGGCTGGAGCGACCATTGCTATTTTATGTGATACCAATGGAGGAAGTTTGCCGGGAGAAATTGCCCAAGGCGTGCAGGCGGTGATGGGAAAATTTGGACTCCAAGAACTAGGGATTCATGCCCACAATGATAGTGGACTCGCTGTCGCTAACACCCTTGTCGCCGTCGAAGCTGGGGCGACTCAAATTCAGGGGACTTGGAATGGCTTTGGGGAACGCTGTGGTAATGCTAATTTAAGTACTCTGATTCCCTTGTTGCAGCTCAAAGGGGACTGTACGCTCGTCTCGGATTCAGCTCTGTTGAAAATAACTTCCTTTTCCCGCTTCGTAGTCGAGCTATCAAACGCACCCTTCGATGAGAAGCAGCCGTATGTCGGGCGCAGTGCCTTTGCCCATAAAGCAGGCATGCATGTGGATGCGATTCTCAAAAATCAGCGAACTTTCGAACACATGGATCCAGCTGGGGTCGGAAATGAACGACGTATCTTAATTTCAGATCAGGCCGGGAAAGCCAATATTCTCGATCGTTTGCGGCGCTTTGAACCAATGATTCGTAAGGACGACCCACGAGTTGAGCAAGCCATGATCGAGATCAAGAAGTTAGAGCATAGCGGGTTTCAATTCGAAGCAGCTGAAGGAAGCCTCGACCTCTTACTTTTACGACTACTCGGAGAGTTAACCACTCCGCCCTTTGAAGTCATAGATTATCATGTCTGGAGTGACCCTTTGCGAGGCGAACTTGATTCTGTCGCAGTCGTCAAAGTTAAAGTCGGCCTAGAAACAGTTCAAATTGCCTCTGAGGGAAATGGCCCAGTGAATGCCCTAGATACGGCTTTACGGCAGGCTCTTATAACTTTCTTCCCGATTTTAGAGAAAAGCGAGCTCGTGAATTATAAAGTGAGAGTGCTAGACGGTTCGCATGGAACCGAAGCCATAGTTCGCGTCATCATCGATACTCGCCTAGAGCACGAAGTTTGGGGTACGATCGGGGTATCGCAGAATATTTTAAAGGCCAGTGCTCAGGCCTTACTTGACGCGCTTAATTGGACGATATACCGAGGGAACGGGGCCGCGAGACACGTCCTCGGCCATGCGGTCGACGTGCCAAACTAGGGCTTTAATCCTTGATGCAAGCGGGCAGGGTTCCCGGCCAAAGCGACATCCGCTGGCCATGGATGGCCGAGTGTCCCTGTAGCCATGGACGGCGAGAAGGGACCTTGTCGCATGGCCGGCGGGAAACGTCCGTTCAGAATTAGAGCGCTGTCCAAGGATGGACGAGTGTCCCTGTAGCCAAGGATGGCGAGAAGGGACCTTTATGAAAGTAGGATTAAAGCCGAGTTTGGCTACGACGACCGCATAGGCGTCGGAGCGTGTGATCGCGGCCCCTCTGGGCTGGGAGACGACGGGGGCTGGGAGGGCCGCGAGACACGTCCTCGGCCATGCGATCGCCGTGCCAAACTAGGGCTTTAATCCGTGGTGCAAGCGGGCAGGGTTCCCGGCCAAAGCGACATCCTTGTCGCATGGCCGGCGGGAAACGTCCTTGTTTCCCGCCCTGCTTTAAGAAAGCGGCTTAAAGCCGAGTTTGGCTACGACTCACGCAAAGGCGTCGGAGCGTGTGATCGCGGACCCTCTGGCTGGGAGACGCGTAGGGTGGGAAACGGGGGACGCCTGTTTTCCGCGTTGCGGAAAAGGCGGAGGAGAGGGGCCGCGAGACACGTCCTCGGCCATGCGTTAGTCGTGCCAAACTAGGGCTTTAAGCCTATAAGCAAGCAGGCAGGGTTCCCGGCCAAAGCGACA
>Ga0209587_1000061_pt1 | contig 51423 bp, 42 predicted proteins | sample NGEPerD_2_FD_184512 | JGI IMG/M metagenome (GOLD analysis project Ga0209587, IMG submission 184512) | Arctic peat soil microbial communities from the Barrow Environmental Observatory site, Barrow, Alaska, USA - NGEE PermafrostL1-D... | ecosystem: Environmental > Terrestrial > Soil > Wetlands >...
GACACCGACCAGCCCGGTTCGGGCCGAATGGATCGCGGTGGCGCCGATGACCGGGAGCAGCGACGCGGCGACCAACGAAAGTGGCCCGTACCTGGTGGTTTCGGCCCTCATGAGCCACCGGCTAGGAGGCGTCCGCTCGCCAACCGGAGGCGCCGCCCGCCGCCGGAACCCGTCAACAGGTTCACCGCCGTCTCGTCGTGGGTGGCGACCACCAGCCCCGCTCCGGCCCGCCGTGCGGCCGCACACACGCCAGTCACGGCCGACCAGGTCAGCCGGTCCTGCGCGACGGTGGGCTCGTCGAGGAGCAGGCCGTCCGGGCCGTGCACCAGCGCCGCCGCGATCACGACGCGTCGCTGCTCCCCGCCGGAGAGCCGGTGTGCGTTCGCGTGCGCGAGGCCACCAAGACCGAGGACGTCCAGCAGCCCCATCGCCCGGTCACGGGCGGCATCCTGCGACAGGCGCAGTGCCCGTGCGGTGAGCATCAACTCCTCGACAACGGTGTGCCGGACCAGCGCGTGCTCGGAGAGCTGAGGGACCCAAGCGAGTCGACGCGCCAGCTCTCGAGACGTCAGCCGGGACACCGAGCCGCCCTGACGACCCGACCACTCGGGACGGATCTCGCACGTCCCCGCATCCACCTTCTGCAGACCAGCCAGCACGGCCAGGAGCGAGGACTTTCCCGCCCCCGACGGGCCCGTCAGCGCGAGTACCCGCCCAGAGCGCAGCTCACAGGAGACATCGGAAAGCGCCAGCTGTCCGTCGCCGCGCCCGCGGCTGAAGGGTGAACGATGCAGGACCCGGATGTCCTTGGCCACCACCAGCGATTCGCCCGTGGGCAACGGGTCCCTGGGCCTGACAAGGGCGAGGTCGACCTCCATGGGCTCCGGGTCGGGCGCCCCCAGCACCCAGATCCCCTGGGCGACCAGGGAGTCCACGTCGTGGTCGAGCACCGAGCCCGGAGAGCCGTCGGCAATGATGTGGCCTTCGGCGTCGAGGACGATGCAGCGGTCCATCTGCGAGACCCAGGGGCCCAGCCGATGTTCGACGACGACCAGAGTCGTCCCTGAGGTCTCGACCGACTCGAGCACCGCACGGCGCACTCTGGCCGAGTTGGCGTCGTCCAGCATCGAGGTTGGCTCGTCGAGCAGCAGAACTGAGGGCTTCAGCGCCAGGGAACCAGCAAGGGCAAGGCGTTGAGTCTCACCACCGGACAGAGAGTCGGAACGCCGCCGCTCGCCGTACGGGAAGCTCGCGGCCTCGAGCGCCCGCCGCACCAGGCGCGGCATCTGGTCAGGCGGGATCTGGGTGTTCTCCAGCCCGAAGGCGACGTCACGGCCGACCGTGCCGGCGACGAGGGCGGCGGTGGGGTCCTGGAGAAGCAAGCCGACCTGTCCGGGGGTGTCCTGCGGGGCTTGGCCATCGATCCTCACCCGCCCGGTGAGGTCGCCGACGTCGGCGGTGAGCAGCAGGCCGGCGAGGGCGCGAAGCAACGTCGACTTGCCCGAGCCGCTCGGTCCGACGAGCAGAACCTTCTGCCCGGCCTCGATGGTGAGGTCGAGGGCAGCCAGCACCGGCTTCCTTCTTCCGGCAGGCCGCCAGGTGAGATCGGTGACCCGGACCTCGCCACCTCGTCGGATGTCTTCTCCCCGGGTCAGCGAGCCGACCTTTCGAGCTCTTCCCGACCGGGTGGCAGCGCGTTCACGGCCCCCGCCTTCGCGAGGGTCCGGACGATGGCGAGCCCGCCGAGGCCGGCGACCACGGCTCCCGAGACCACGAAGAAGGCCAAGTAGGCGAGCTTGAACGGCCAGTCGAAGTCGGCCTGCCAGGTCCACCACTCGTACAGGACGACCTCCAGGGTCGCGGCCGCAGCACCGGCGAGCATGGCGACCCCAGGGCCGAACCTCTTCCAGGCGAACAGCGCGAGCACCACCTCGACGCCCAGGCCCTGGAGCACGCCGGATATCAGCGTCGTCCACCCCCACTCGCTTCCGATGAGCGCGGACACGCTCGCGGCCACCACCTCGGTCATCAGGGCCGCTCCGGGGCGGCGGATCAGGAGCCCGCCGACCACTCCCGCCAGGAGCCAGGGTCCTGCCAGAATCGACGTCAACGGCGCGAGAGCGGCACCGATAGGTCCACTCGTCGCCGCGTAGACCAGGTTCCATGCCCAGAACACGACACCGAATGCGACACCGAGCATGGCCGCGCTGACCAGGTCGAGGGTGCGGAAGGCCAGCAGGGGCCGAGAGGCCAGGACGGTCGTCTGGACCACCCCGTCTGCACTCGTGCCGCGGTGACCTGACTCAACTGAATAGGACATGTTGCAACTCCCAAGGTCCAGGGAGGGGAACCGCACAAGCGGTTCGAGACTCGACTTCCTTCGCCGGTATCAGCCGGAGCAGGTTCGAGGGTCTGCGGCCGTTTCCGCACTCTCAGCGCCGGTCGGCGCTCCCCTGTCGTTCTTGCGCCACAATACACCGGTGAAGCGCTGAGCTGTCAGCCGAGGAACCCGCGGATCGACGCGTGCCCCTTGAGGAGGTTCCGAGCGATCGTACGGCGCTGGATCTCGTCGGTGCCCTCGTAGATGCGCAGCAGCCGGAGCTCGCGGTACCACCGCTCGACGGGGAGCTCGCGGGTGTACCCCATCCCGCCGTGCATCTGCAGCACGCGGTCGACGATCTCGTTCGCCTTCTGCCCGCCGTACAGCTTGGCCATCGACTGCGCCTGTCTGGAGTCGAGTCCCGCGTCCACCTGGAACGCCGCGGAAAGCACCAGCCAGCGCAGTGCCTCGATCTCCACCGCCGAGTCGGCCACCATCCACTGGATCGCCTGGCGTTCGGCGATCGGCTCGCCGAAGGTGGCCCGGTTCCGGGCGTGCTCCATGCCCATCTCCACCAACCGCTCGCAGGCTCCGAGTGCGCGGGCGGGCAGAAGGTACCGGCCCTTGCCGATCCACTGCATCGCCAGCGCGAAGCCGTTGCCCTCCTCCCCGAGGATGCTCGAGTGCGGAACCCGCACGTTGTCGAATATCAATGCTGCCGGGCCCCACTCACCCATCGTGTCGATGTACTCCGACTTCCAGCCCTGGTCGCGGTCGACGACGAAGCACGTCACACCGCCGTTGGCACCTTTCTCCTTGTCGGTGACCGCGAAGACGAGGGTGAAGTCGGCCTCGTTGCCTCCGGTGATGAACGTCTTCTCGCCGTTGATCACCCATTCGTCACCCTCGCGCCTGGCGCTGGTGCGGATGGCGCGAGCATCCGAACCGGCACCTGGCTCGGTGATCGCGAAGCAGCTCTTCCGCTCGCCGCTGATGGTCGGGAGGAGATAGCGCTTCTTCTGCTCGTCGTTGGCGACATAGAGAATGTTGTCGGCGTCGCCGCCGAACTTGAACTGCACGAACGAACGCCCCAGCTCCACCTCGACCAGGGCATTCATCACTGCGCCCAGCCCCATGCCGCCGTACTCCTCCGGCGTGTGCACCCCGAAGAAACCGGACTCCTTCGCCTTGTCCTGCAACGACGTGAGCTCTTCCTCGTTGAGCCCGCGCTCGTTGCGTCGTTCGCGGCTGAGCACCTCAGGCTCGAGCGGCACGATCTCCTTGTTCACGAAGGTGCGCACCCACTCCCGGATCTCGCGCTCTTCGTCCGACAGGGTCAGGTCCATGCGCTACACCTTTCCATGACTGATAAATTGCGAGCGGAGCCTGCCGGTCACCGACGGGCCGCCGCACGTCGTTTCAGCTCGCTCTTGGCGAGAGCGTTCTTGTGCACCTCGTCGGGGCCGTCGGCGAACCGAAGCGTGCGGATTCCCGCGAACGACGCGGCGAGCGGGAAGTCCTGGCTCAGCCCTGCCGCACCGTGGACCTGGATGGCCTTGTCGAGGATCCACTGCACCGTCTCCGGGGTCACGATCTTGATCGCCTGGATCTCGGAGTGCGCGCCTTTGTTTCCGACGGTGTCCATCAGCCAGGCGGTCTTGAGCACCAGCAGTCGCAGCTGCTCGAGACGTACCCGGGACTCGGCGATCCAGTCGCGCACGACACCCTGCTCGGCGATGGGCTTGCCGAAGGCCACCCGGTCTGAGGCGCGGTCACACATCAGCTCGACGGCTCTCTCGGCGACTCCGATGGAGCGCATGCAGTGGTGGATCCGTCCCGGGCCCAGCCGCGCCTGGGCGATGGCGAAACCCGCGCCCTCGTCCCCGATCAGGTTGGACGCCGGCACCCGCACGTCATGGAACGCCAGCTCCGCGTGACCGCCGTGGTCGCGGTCGTCGTAGCCGAGCACGTGCATCCCGCGGAGAACCTCCACCCCGGGTGTGTCGCGAGGGACGAGGACCTGGCTCTGTTGGCGGTGCCGCTCGGCGGAAGGGTCGGTCTTGCCCATCACGATCATGATCTCGGCGTCCGGGTTCATCGCACCTGTGATCCACCATTTGCGGCCGTTGATGACGTACTCGTCGCCATCACGCTCGATCCGGGTGCTGATGTTGGTGGCGTCGGAGGAGGCGACGTCGGGCTCGGTCATCGCGAACGATGAGCGGATCTGGCCGGCCAGCAGCGGCTTGAGCCAGCGCTCCCGCTGCTCGTCGCTTCCGAACATCGACAACACCTCCATGTTGCCGGTGTCGGGCGCCGAGCAGTTCAGCGCCGGGGGTGCGAGGTGGCCGCTGCGCCCGGTGATCTCCGCGAGTGGTGCGTACTGCAGGTTCGTCAGCCCAGCACCGTCCTCCCCTGGCAGGAAGAGGTTCCACAGTCCTCGCTCGCGTGCCGCGTCGCGGAGTTCGGCGAGGATCGCGGTCCTGCTCCAAGCCCACGGGTGGTCGAGCTCAGCCATCTGCTCGGAGAACACCCGCTCGGCCCGGTAGACCTTCTCGTCCATGAAGCTCAGCAGCTTCTCGCGAAACTCCTCGGTAGTGGCGTCGTACTCGAAGTTCATCTAGCGCTCCTTCAGGGAGTTGATGCCGGCTGCGATCAGTGGCTCGACCACGGCGCCGACATTGTCGAACCCTGCGCCCAGGGTCTGCCCGTGCGTGTACCGGTAGTGGATCCCCTCGAGAATCACCGCGAGCTTGAAGTAGGCGAGCCCGGTGTAGAAGCCCATCGCCGAGAGGTCCCTGCCGGTCGTTTGCGCGTATCGGTCGAGCATTTCGTCTCGGCTCAAGAAGCCGGGTGCGGTCGAGGCGTCGGCGACCACGTGTGCAGCGCCCGGGCCGTCGATGTCGAGGTCGCCCATCTGTTGGTAGACCAGCAGCAGCGCCACGTCGGTCAGCGGATCACCCAGGGTGGCCATCTCCCAGTCGATAACCGCGGCCACCCGGTCGTCGGTCACGAGCAGGTTGTCGAGGCGGAAGTCGCCGTGCACCACACCCGGTGCGGAACCCGCCGGGACATTGTCCTCGAGCGAGGCGTGAAGCTGCTCCACCCCTGCGAGATCACGGGTGGATGAGGCGTCGAGCTGCTTCTTCCAGCGACGCACCTGCCGTTCCAGGAAACCTTCGGGCCGACCGAAGTCACCGAGACCGACGGCCACGGGGTCGACCCGGTGCAGAACGGCCAAGGTCTCGACCATCGCCTCGGAGATGCTCCGGACGCGATCGAGCCCCAGGGGCTCAAGGTCGGAGGCCAGTCGGTACGGCGTGCCGTGCACCTTCTCCATCACGAAGAAAGGTGCACCGATCACGTCCGGGTCCTCACACAATGCGTAGGTCCTCGGCACAGGGACGTCGGTGTCGTGCAGGGCGGTCATCACCCTGTGCTCGCGAGACATGTCGTGTGCTGTCGCGAGAACGTGGCCGAGCGGCGGCCGTCGCACCACCCAGCTGCTCTCGCCGTCATCGACGTGGTAGGTCAGATTCGACTTCCCACCGGCGATCACCTCGGCGCGGAGGGGACCGACCACGGCGCCGGGGCAGGCGTTGTCGAAGAAGTCACGAAACCTGGCGAGGTCCAGACCCGGAGCCTCCTCGCGCTCCTCCGGGACGTCGTGCTCCTCCATGCTGTTTCGGCGCTCTGGGCTTTCTCGCACTATCTCGCTTCCTCCTCGACTCTCGGCCGTCCCGGTCAGGCCCGGGGACCGCCTGCGACGTAGACGACCTGGCCGGACACGAACGAGGCCTCCTCGCGGACGAAGAACGAGACCAGGGCGGCGATGTCCGCGGGCTGGCCCACTCGGGCCACCGGGATCTCCAGCGCAGCGGCCGCCTTGAAGTCGTCGAACGGCACACCCAGCCGCTCTGCCGTGGCCGCGGTCATCTCGGTCTCGATGAAGCCGGGAGCAATCGCGTTCGCGGTGACCCCGAACTTGCCGAGCTCGATGGCAAGGGTCTTGGTGAACCCCTGCAATCCCGCCTTGGCGGCGGAGTAGTTGGCCTGGCCCCGGTTGCCCAGAGCGGAGACGCTGGACAGGTTGACGATCCGGCCCCACTTCGAGTCGATCATGTGTCTCTGGGTCGCCCTGCTCATCAGGAACGACCCTCGCAGATGCACGCTCATCACCGAGTCCCACTCATGGGTGGTCATCTTGAACAGCAGGTTGTCGCGGGTGATCCCGGCGTTGTTGACCAGCACGGTCGGCGTACCGAGCTCCTGGGCGACCCGATCCACCGCCAGCTGCACGGCCGTCTCGTCGGCGACGTCGACGCACACCGCCAGCGCCGCACCACCGCGGGACTCGATCTCCTCGGTCACGGACTTGCAGGCGTGCTCGTCCAGGTCCAGGATCGCGACTGCGAACCCGTCGCTGCTGAGCCGCTTGGCGACGGCGGCGCCGATGCCGCGGGCGGCTCCGGTGACGATGGCAGTGCGGCCGGTAACAGTCTGCTGGTCGGTCATGGGATCTCCGTGTGACGGTCCGTGTGTTGGTCGAGACGATTCTGCAGCTTCCGCATTCCGGCCAGCCATCGGTCGGTGTCCGTGGCTCGACGTTCGTAGTAACGACGCACTTCCGGATGCGGGAGGATCAGGAATCGGTCGTCCTGGAGACCTTGCCACACACTCTCCGCCACCTCCTCGGGCTCGAGTGCGGTGTCGTGGCTGAGCAGCTCCTCCAGGGGCCCCGCGTTGTCGAGCATCGCGGTCCGCACGCCCTGAGGGCAGATCGCCTGGACCACCACACCACGGTGGCCGTAGGTCGCGGAGAGCCACTCCGCGAAGGCCACGGCACCATGTTTGGTGACCGAGTACGACGCGCTGCCGAGCATGGTGAGGAGCCCCGCGGCCGAGGCGGTGACCACGAACCGGCCACCTCCGGCCGCGAGCCAGGTGGGGACCATCCGCTGCGCCGCACGCACGTGCGCCATCACGTTGACCTCGAGTGCCCGCGCCCAGTCCTCCGCCGATGTTTCCAGGCCGGTGCCGACGTCGATACCGGCGTTGGCGAAGTAGATGTCGATCGCGCCCAGGTGTGCCTGCGCCTTGTCGACGAGGGCATTGACTCCGTCCTCGGTTGCCGCATTCCCTGGCACGGCATGGCCACCGATCTCGTGCGCCACAGCAGCCGCCGCGGCGGCGTCCAGGTCGTTGACCACGACGCGGGCGCCCTCTGCTGCCATCCTGGTAGCGATCGCCCGGCCGATCCCCTGACCCGCTCCGGTGACGACGATGCCACTGTCCGCCAGGCCCATGTCAGGCACCTCCTGTAAGCGTCACGCCGCCATCGACGACCAGGATCTGACCGGTAAGCCAGGCGGCGTCCTGCGAGAGCAGGAAGGCCACCACGCTTCCGAGTCCGCCGGCACCCCCAGCCGCTTGAGCGGATACGTCGCGGCGACCTCCTCCTCGCGGCCCTCGTAGAGGGCGGTCGCGAACGCGGTCTTGACCACAGCTGGGGCTACCGCGCTCACGCGGATGTTCGGCCCGAGCTCGACCGCGAGCTCCTGCGTGATGTGGGCGAGCATCGCCTTGCTCGCACCGTAGAAGCCGATGCCCGGCGCGGGTTTGAGGCCGGCCACCGAGGAAACGTTGACGATCGACCCGCCATGCTCACCCATCCAACCGCGGTGCGCCTGCTGCACCCAGGACAGGGCAGCCAGGCAGTTCACCTCGAAGATCTTGCGGGCCGCGTCGAGATCGAGGTCGACCAGCGGACCGTAGACCGGGTTGATGCCGGTGTTGTTCACGAGCAGGTCGAGACTGCCGAATGCTTCGATGGTTCGTTTGACTGTCTCGGCCTGGTGCTCGATGTCGTCGCTTTTTCCGCAGACCGAGATCGCGTGATCACCACCTCCGAGCCCGCTCACGGCCTCGTTGAGCGGCCCCTGGTTGCGTGCGGTGATCGCTACCTTCGCGCCCTCGGCCGCCAGCCGCTCGGTGATGCCGAGACCGATCCCTCGGCTGGCTCCCGTTACCAGAGCAACCTTGCCTTCGAACCTGCCCGTCATCGTGTCCTTTCACTAAGCGCTTGCTTATTCCTAAGCGTTTGCTTAGCCTTCCTTGCGCCACACTCCGCCGTCAACACCTGCTCCTGAGGAACCGCGTATGAGCCAGATCACACCACCCGGCTCTGGGACCGCCGACGCTCGCACTCGGTTGGTCGCGGCCGCCGTGGAGTCGTTCGCCGTCAAGGGCTTTCACGGAACCACGACTCGCGACATCGCCTCGGCGGCGGGGATGAGCCCGGCGGCGCTCTACGTGCACCACAAGTCGAAGGAGGATCTCCTCTACCTGATCTCGCGTTCCGGGCACGAGGCCACTTTGGCGCTGGTCCAGGACGCGGCCGCCATCTCGAACGCCCCGGTGCAGCAGCTCCTCGCCGTGGTCCGCGGGTTCACCGCCCACCATGCGCACAGCCACACCCGCGCACGAATCGTCAACTACGAGCTGGCGGCGTTGAGCCCGGAGCATCTTCACGAGATAGCCGACATCCGGCGTGCGATCGAAGGGGAGGTGCTGCGCGTCGTGGAAGCGGGTGTTGCCAGCGGCGACTTCCACACCCCCAACCCGCCGATGACGGCACTGGCCCTGCTTTCACTGGGCATCGATGTCTCCCGGTGGTACCGCGACGAGGGCGCGTGGAGCCCCGAAGAGATCGCTGACTGCTACTGCGAGGTTGCGCTCAGAATCGTCGGTGCGGCCCCGTCACACCGATAGCGTCCTTCAACATCAAACCCTCGACTTCCTCGGGGCGCCGAAACGGGCCGCTGCGGAGCCGGCGCCGAGCCAGGTGTGCGGGTTGCCGGCCCAGCACCAGCCGAGCCTCGGAGAGCCCTTGCTGACCCAGAAGCTCGGGATCCGCTTGTTGTCCGTGCGCGAACCGAGGGCCTGGAACGCGTTGCGGACCTTAAGGATCTCCGGGAAGTGCGTTACCAAGGCCACCCCTTCATCGGTGGTGAGCGGGGTCCTTCCAGCGCCGGTGATCATCGGTAGCGCGTCGTTGGGACGCACGTTGAGGGTTCCCGTGCCGGTGTCGATGTTCACCAGAAGGTAGACCGACGCTCCGGGGACGTCGAGCTCCGGGATCGGCTCGTACGAGGAGATCTCATCGGCCATGTCGGTCCAGCCCGCCTTCCCACGGAGCAGGAACCTCTCGACGGCAGGGACCGTGGGGACGAGTTCGCTCTTCACCACGATGACGAACGTGATGTCCTCGTTCGACGCCGCCTCCTGCGGCAGTAGCGCTCGTAGCGGCTCGATGAGGTCGGTGAACCGCTCGGTGCTCATCCCCGCGAGAGTCGGGTAGTTCTTCTCGACCAGGTTCCTCAGCTGCCGGTCGAACTCCTCCTCCACGGTAGGTGCCGTTCCCACGTCGTTCGTCAATGCGTCCGCCCTTCGTTGCTACGCCTGAGCACTCACCGCGGTCAATGCGATGTGGCCACCCAACGCCCGGAGGCACCACAATGTTCCCGTGCTGCATCTCGACTCTGACTGGATCTGGGACTTCTGGTTCGCCGACGATGGCGAAAGGTTCCACGTCTTCTACCTCAAGGCGCCCCGTTCCCTGAACGATCCTGACCTCCGGCACTGGCACACCACTGTCGGGCACGCCACCTCGGCGGACCTCACCGAATGGACCGTGCTGACCGATGCGCTGGCCCCGTCCGTGGACCCCGCGTTCGACGACTACACGACGTGGACCGGCTCGGTGGTGCGGGGAGACGACGGCACCTGGTTCATGTTCTACACCGGCACCAGCCATGCCGAGGATGGCCGCAGGCAGCGGATCGGCCATGCGACGAGCGACGACCTGACCAGCTGGCGCAAGCAAGGCGTGGTCCTCGAGAGCGACCCGCGTTGGTACGAGCAGATGGCCGACAACGGCTGGGACGGCGCCGATCACTGGCGGGACCCCTGGGTGTTCCGGGACCCCGCCGGCGATGGCTGGCACATGCTCGTCACGGCTCGTGCGAACACCGGTGAGTTCGACGATCGGGGCGTGGTGGGACATGCCAGGTCCACCGACCTGCGGACCTGGCATGCGCATCCACCCCTGTCACAGCCGGGAGCCGGGTTCGCTCATCTGGAGGTGATCCAGACCGAGCAGGTCGATGGGCGCACGCTGCTGCTTTTCTCCTGCCTGCCGAGCGAGTACTCCGCGGCTCGCCGCTCGACCAACGTCCGGTCCGGCACCTGGCGGTTGTGGAGCGCGTCACCGGCGGGGCCCTTCGACATCGCCGCTGCCGAGCAGATCACCGACACGACCCTCTACGTCGGAAAGGCCGTTCGTGACCGGCAAGGTGCATGGCGGCTGATCGCGTTCCACAACGAGGCCGCCGACGGGCGCTTCGTGGGTGAGCTCTCGGACCCGATGGACCTGCGGCTATGACCCGGTCCGAGGTGCGCGTCTGTTCCTTCGATGAGCTCGACGCGTATACGGCCTACCGGCTATGGCAGCTGCGGGAGACGGTGTTCGTCGTCGAGCAGAGCTGTCCCTACCCCGAGCTGGACGGTCGAGACCTCGAGCCCACCGCCAGGCACTTGTGGGTCGAGCACGAGGGGGCACCGATCGCCTACCTGCGCATCCTGGAGGACTCAGGTGTCCCCCGGATCGGGCGAGTGCTGGTTGCGCGACCGTGGCGCGGGAAGGGGTTGGCCGAGGTGCTGATGCGCAGCGCCCTGGAGCAGGTCGGGCCCCGGCCCTCGGTACTGGACGCCCAGTCCTACCTGGCCAGCTGGTATGTGCGGTTCGGATATGCGCAGACGGGACCGGAGTTCCTCGACGACGGCGTCGCGCACCTGCCGATGCGCCGCGAAGCCCGCTGACGAACTCCTCAGCGACCGGCTCGCACCAGACCGCGTCCCGTGATCAGCGGGAGGTCCATCGTGGTGAGTAGCCCCGGCCGTGCCTCGACGACGGCGGGGACGGCGTTGACGAGCCGCATCGCAGTTGCTTTGAGACCGGCCGTGTTGTGGTCGCCGTCGGTGCCGAGCAGCTGGAGGTCAAGGGTGTAGTTCGGCTCACCCTTGACCTCGACGCGGTAGCACGAGGCACCGGCCGGCTGTGGCCAGTCCGGGCCGAGGTCGGCACGCAGGCGGGTCACATGCTCGAGGACGACGGTGGGCTCACCGTTGACCGTGCCGATGACCTGGAACCTCAATGCGGCCGCCGTACCCTTCGAGATCTCGCCGGCGTCGATCGTGAAGTCCTCGGGTGCGGGGCGACGATCCACCTGCTCGGTCAGCTCCGCGTCAAGCTCCACATCGAGAGCGGCGGCAATCTGACGGACGACGCTTCCCCAGGCCAGACTGAGGATCCCGGGCTGCAGCAGCATCGGGACCTCGTCCATCGGTTTGCCGAATCCCATGATGTCGAAGACCACCGTGGGGTTGTCGTAGGTCGCGTAGTCACAGATCTCGTAGCAGCGCACCTCGTCGATACGTTCACTCACACTCGTCAGCATCAACGGCAAGATGTCGTTGGCGAAGCCCGGATCCACGCCGTTGACCCACAGCGACGCGTCCCCCTCAACCGCCGCCTCGAGGATCGGGTCCGTCATTTCTGCGGGCACGACACCGTGTGGGTACTGGAGGAACACGGGACCGCTGGAGACGACGTTGACACCCGCTCGCAGGAACCTCGCCAGGTCATCCATGGCCTCGGAGAGCCGGTCGTCGGCCATGGCGGTGTGCACGATGCAGTCTGGTCGCAGGCCGAGAAGCTCCTCCACGTCGCTGGTGGCGGTCACCTCGAGTCTGCGACGGAGTCCGGCGAGGTCGCCAGCGTCCTTGCCGACCTTGTCGGGATTGGAGACCCACAGACCAACCAGCTCCAGCTGAGGGTGGGCGTCGATGCCGGCGAGGGCATGGCGACCAACGTTCCCGGTGCTCCACGCGACCACCCGGTAGGTCACGACGGCTCCGTTTCCAGGTCCGGCAGTCCGAGGTCGAGGTTGGGCTGCTCGAGTCCGCCGTCGATCTCGAGTGTCTTGCCGGTGATGTAGCCGCCTGCGGGCGAGCAGAGGTAGAGGGCGCCCGCGGCGACGTCCTCGGCGTCCCCGATTCTGCCGAGCGGAGTGGCGCTCTCCATGGCTGTGCGGGTCGCCTCGTCGGAGGCGACGAAGTCCAACGCCGAGGTCATCACCGAGCCCACCGCGATGGCGTTGACCCGGATGTTTGGGCAGAGGTCACGAGCGGCCAGCCGGGTGTAGTGCGCCAGCGCCGCCTTCGCGGTGCCGTAAGAAAGGTACCCCCGGCCCGACACCCGCCCGACGATCGAGGTGATGTTCACGATCGACCCGGTCCGGGGGTTCGTCCCCTCGTTTCTCGGGTCGTCGAGCTTGTCGAGACGCAACATGTGCGGTACCGCCGCACGGACCAGCGCGTGCGCCGTACTCACATTGAAGTGGAACGCCTCCTCGAGGTACTCGGGATCGGTGTCCAGCAGGGTGTTGGGGATGGTGCCGCCGACGTTGTTGACCACGATGTCGAGCCGGCCGAACTCGTCGAATGTCGCGTCGGCGAGTCCGGCGACAGCGTCGAGGTCCATGAGGTCGGCGGGTACGGCGAGCGCCCGCCGCCCTGCCGCCTCGACCTGGCTGGCAACCAGCTCGAGCTGCTCCCCACTGCGGGAGGAGAGCACGACATCGGCACCCGCCTGCGCCAGTGCGATCGCGGTAGCGGCACCGATCCCACGGCCAGCACCGGTGATGACGGCGACCTGGCCATCGACTCTGAAACGGTCAAGGATCACTGCAACTCCCGGGTGGACAACTGCACCGAAATGTAACAGGTTCTATTCGGCGTCCCCCAATCACACAAGCGGTAGGATTCTCCCCGCACGTAGTTACGTTCAGGCGGACCCGCAGCGCAGTACGCGGGTGCCTGGCATCTCACGTCAGTACCCGTTCGTCGTTGGAGGCACTTTAAATGTTCACTCGGGTCGCGGTGGTCAACCGGGGTGAACCGGCGGTACGCCTCATCCGAGCTGTGCGGGAGCTGAACGAGGAACATCACCACGGCATCAAGGTCATCGCCCTCCACACCCAAGCGGAGCAACGAGCACTCTTCGTGCGTTCGGCCGACGAGGCCGTCTGTCTGCGCGACGTCAGTTCAGCAAGCAGCCCCTACCTCGACCACGAGGAGCTCGAGCGGGCCCTACGGGTCAGCCAGGCTGATGCAGTGTGGGTGGGCTGGGGCTTTGTCGCCGAGGATCCGGCGTTCGCCGAGCTCTGTGAACGGCTGGGGCTCGTCTTCATCGGTCCGCCGGCGCAGGCCATGCGGCAGCTCGGCGACAAGATCGAAGCCAAGCTCCTGGCCGAGAAGACCGGCGTTCCGGTAGCCCCGTGGAGCGGTGGCCCGGTGTTGAGCCCAGAGGACGCCGTGCGACATGCGGAAGCGATCGGGTACCCGCTGATGATCAAGGCGCGGAGCGGCGGAGGAGGCCGCGGCATCCGGGTGGTGCGGTCAGCCGATGAGCTGCAGACCGCCTTCGAACGCACGCAGATCGAGGCCGAGAGCACTTTCGGTGATCCGGTCGTCTTCATGGAAAGCCTCGTGGTCGGGGGTCGTCACATCGAGGTACAGGTCATCGCAGACTCGCACGGGACGGTCTGGGCGCCGGGAGTCCGAGACTGCTCCATCCAGCGACGCAACCAGAAGCTGGTCGAGGAGTCCGGCTCCCCCGTGCTCAGTGACGAGCAGCAGTCCGAGCTCCGCAAGTCCTCGATCGCGCTGGTCCTCGCCGCCGGCTACCGAGGTGCGGGCACGGTTGAGTTTCTCTATCAGCCGGAGGACAAGACGTTCGCCTTGATGGAGGTGAACACGCGGCTCCAGGTGGAGCACCCGGTCACCGAGGTCACCACCGGAGTCGACCTGGTCAAGCTCCAGCTGCTGGTGGCCGCGGACGAGAAGTTGGAGGGCGAGGGGCCCGCACAGTCTGGGCATGCCATCGAGGTGCGGCTCAACGCCGAGGACGCCGATGAGGGTTTCGCACCCTCCCCCGGCACGGTCACCTTGTTGAACCTGCCCACCGGGCCCGGCATCCGCGTCGACACTGGCATCGCCGCCGGCGAGGTGATCCCGCCCGACTACGACTCGATGGTGGCGAAAGTGATCGCCTGGGGCCGCGATCGTCCCGAGGCGTTGGCGCGTCTGCGTTGCGCGTTGCGGGAGACAACTGTCCTCATCCAGGGCGGCACTACGACCAAGTCGTTCTTGCTCGAGCTGCTCGCGCGACCCGAGGTAGTCTCCGGCGAAGCCGACACACAGTGGCTGGACCGCGTCGGACCTGAGATGGCCAACACGCCGGCCAGGCACGCCGACATCGCGCTGCTCAGCGTGGCGATCGATGTGTACGACGCCGAGGAGGCCGTCGAGCGTGCGTCGTTCCTCGCCTCCGCACGTGGAGGCCGGCCACGTGCCTCCCACGTCATCGGTCGCACCGCTGAACTCGGCTACCAGGGCCAGCCCTACGCCTTCGAGGTGTCGCAGGTCGGTCCGCAGAGCTACCGACTCGAAGTGGGCGACCGAGTCGTCGTCGTGGACCTCGACCGCCTTAACGAGTACGAGAGCCGACTGGTGGTAGGCGGACGTCGACACCAGGTAAGCAGTGTTGCCGGCACAGGTAGCCACCTTGTGGAGGTCGACGGCTTCAGCCACCGCGTCGTGCGTGACGAGGCCGGCGTGGTTCGCGCCCCCGCGCCTGCGGTAGTGGTCGCGGTGCGCGTGAAACCGGGCGACGAGGTGGAGGTCGGCGCGACGGTGGCGGTGCTTGAAAGCATGAAGATGGAGACTGCCGTACGCGCACCGCAAGCTGGCATCGTGCGCGAGGTCCTCGCTGTGGTCAACTCGCAGGTCGACGCCGGAGCGCCACTGATGCGCCTGGACCAGATCGAGGACGAGGCGGAGGGGTCCGACGCACCCTCGGTTGAGTTCGAAGAGACCGCGGACACCGACGACGACGATCCCAAGGCTCGGGCGCTGAAGTTGCTCGAGTCCTTGGGTGCGCTGATCGCCGGGTATGACGTGAGCGTCAGTCGCGGTTCTGCGCTGGCTACCGAGTACGCGCGGACACGGCACGCGATCGACCCCGCCGACAGCGATCTGCTGCAGGGCGAGCTGGCGTTGATGACCACATTCGCTGACCTGTGTGATCTCTCGCGCAACCGGCCCACGGACGAAGAGGAGTCGGTCGACGAGCAGGTGCACAGCCCGCGCGAGCATTTCCACACCTACCTGCACTCTCTCGACGTCGAGCAGGCGGATCTGCCCGAGTCATTCCGCGGGCGGCTCTCCCGTGCTCTGCGACACCACGGCGTCACAGAACTCGAGCCGAGCCCAGGCCTCGAGGAGGCCGTTTACCGGGTGTTCCTCGCCCAGCAGCGTTCCGGCGACCAGATCCCTGTCGTGGCGTCCCTGCTGGAGCGCTGGCTGAGCCAGAGCGACGACGTGACCGGGGCCGACCGCGACGAGATCGGCGAAGTGATCGACCGGTTGGTCAGCGCCACGCAACTGCGTTACCCGAGCCTGGGTGACCTGGCGCGACGCATCCGGTTCCAGCTCTTCGAGCAGCCACTCATCCTGCAGGTCCGCGAGGAGGCCTACGCAGGCATCCGCGAGCACCTGGACTACCTCGACGCGCATCCGGAGGCCGACGACCGCGCCGAGCACATCGATGCGATGGTGGCCGTGACCGAGCCCGTGGTGCGGTTGCTCGGGACCCGCGTCGCCGCTGACAGCGCCGGCGCCGAGCCTTTGCTCGAAGTGTTGACGCGGCGGTACTACAAGGTGCGCGCGCTGGAGAACGTGCGGTCCTTCCTTCGCGACGAGCGGCAGTTCGTGACCGGCGACTTCGACCTGCAGGGTCAACGGCTGTACCTGATCTCCGCGGTGACCGACTTCGACGGCTTCGCTGCAACCGCGGAGTCCGTGTCGTCGTTGGCGCAGGACGTCGTGGACCAGGCGAACCTCGTCGTTGACCTCTACGCCCTATGGGACGAGGCGCCAGATGACACCGACGAGGTCGCCGAGACCCTACGTGACCTCCTTGCCGACGTACCTCTGCTCAGCAGCGGTCGCCGAGTGACCGTCACGGTCATCGACCAAGGCGGTGAGCGGGTGCGACAGGTGACCTTCCGCCCCTCGGATGAGGGACTGCGGGAGGACCGCGTCATTCGGGACATGCATCCGCTCACAGGCCAGCGGCTCGACCTATGGCGCCTGAAGAACTTCGACGGCACCCAGCTGCCCTCGGCCGAGAACACCTACTTGTTCCACTGTGTCGCCAAGGACAACCCGGCCGACGAACGGATCGTGGCGCTGGCCGAGGTCCGCGACGTGACCCCGCTGCGTGATGCCAACGGTGGAGTCACGGCGTTCCCGGCAGTCGAGCGAGCGTTGTCGGCCTGCCTGGACGGCATCCGCCGCCATCAGTCGCAGCGAAGGGGCAAGCGGCTCGATGCCAACCGGATCTTCCTGTACGTGTGGCCAACCATCGAGGTCTCGTTGGAGGAGCTAGGTGACTTCGCGCGTGCGGCCGCGCCGCTGACAGCGGGGGCGGGGCTGGAGGAGATCATGCTGCTCGGGAGGCTACAGAGCGAGCCCGACCAAGAGCCCCGCGACGTGGCGATGTCCTTCTCCTACCGACCCGGCACCGGGGTCGGAGTGTCGCTGACCGAGCCACCCACCGAGCCGTTGTCACCGTTGGATGCCTACACCCAGAACGTCCAGCGATCGCGGGCGCGGGGAACTACCTATCCTTACGAGCTGATTCCCCAGCTCATCGGTGCCAGCGGTACCTTCACCGAGTACGACTTCGACGAGGACGACCGGTTGATCCCGGTCGACCGTCCGCGGGGTCGCAACACGGCGGGGATCGTCGTCGGTCTGGTCTCGACCCCCACCGACCGCTACCCCGAGGGCATGTCGCGGGTGGCCCTTTTCGGCGACCCGACGAAGTCGTTGGGTTCGGTCGCCGAGCCGGAGTGCTCGCGGGTGCTCGCGGCCCTCGATCTCGCCGAGACGATGCGGATTCCGGTGGAGTGGTTCGCGCTGTCCTCCGGCGCCAAGATCTCGATGGACAGCGGCACCGAGAACATGGACTGGGTCGCACGAGTGCTGCGACGGTTGATCTCGTTCACGCAGGCCGGTGGAGAGGTCAACGTGGTAGTCACCGGTATCAACGTGGGCGCCCAGCCGTACTGGAACGCCGAGGCAACGATGCTGATGCACACCAAGGGGATCCTGATCATGACACCGGACAGCGCGATGGTGCTGACCGGCAAGCAGTCCCTGGACTACTCCGGTGGTGTCTCGGCCGAGGACAACTACGGTATCGGCGGCTACGACAGGGTGATGGGGCCCAACGGCCAGGCGCAGTACTGGGCGCCCAACCTGGCCGCGGCCTGCACCACATTGTTCGCGCACTACGACCACACCTACGTCGCACCTGGAGAGTCCTCCCCACGGCGTGCGGCAACAGATGACCCGGAGGACCGCGATGTCCGCGACTACCCTCACCAGCACCCGATCAGCGACTTCACGACCGTGGGCGACATCTTCTCCGCCGAGACCAACCCCGAGCGAAAGAAACCCTTCGACATCCGCACGGTGATGCGGGCGGCGGTCGACCAAGACCACCCCGTCCTCGAACGCTGGGTAGGCATGGCCGATGCAGACACCACGGTAGTTTTCGATGCTCACCTGGGCGGGTATCCGGTGATGGTGCTCGGTGTCGAGTCACGTCCGATCCCACGACGGGGCGCTTTGCCGGCAGACGGTCCCGACCAGTGGACAGCAGGGACGTTGTTCCCGCAATCGTCGAGGAAGACCGCCCGGGCGATCAACGCCGCCAGCGGCAACCGGCCTCTCGTGGTGCTCGCGAACCTGTCGGGGTTCGACGGATCGCCGGAGTCGTTGCGCAAAACGCAGCTGGAGTACGGCGCCGAGATCGGTCGCGCAATCGTCAACTTCGACGGGCCGATCGTGTTCTGCGTCATCTCCCGCTACCACGGTGGCGCGTTCGTGGTGTTCTCCGGGACTCTGAACGACAACATGGAGGTCGTGGCCGTCGAGGGTTCCTACGCCTCGGTGATCGGGGGTGCTCCGGCTGCTGCGGTCGTGTTCGCTCGCGATGTCACCTCCCGCACATCCGACGACCCGCGAGTCGCCGGCCCCGAAGCCGAGCTAGCGCAGGCCGACGAGGGGCAGCAGGCCCAGCTCCGGGTTGAGCTGGCCGATTTGCGCACTGCGGTGCGCTCGGAGAAGCTCGGGGAGGTGGCCGACGAGTTCGAGCAGGTACACAACATCGAGAGGGCGCTCGCAGTCGGCTCCGTCCATGCGATCATTCCGGCCCGTGACCTGCGTCCGTACCTCATCGGCGCCGTCGAGCGGGGCATCAGCCGCGCCTCGACCGGCGACACGAGTACGGCGGTCACCTGACCCTTTCCCACACCCACCTACCGCTCCCTTCGACGAACAGGATCTGCGATGCAGCCCTTCCTCCTCAACCGTCATGACCGGATGGTCTTCCCCTCCAACTTCGTCCCCGAGCTCGACCTCTCGGCCATCGACAGCCTCGACCAGCTGGACAGCGTCATCCGACGCGACTTCGAGACCAAAGCCCCTACCGGCTCGGACATCCTGAGACGAGTCGAGGAGGGCGGGTACGACAGCCGGCACGAACTGATGCGTGATGTCGCGCTGAACATGTTCTGGACCGGTCGCTTCGCCCTCACGTTGTATGAGAAGCGACCGACCCGGTGGCGCGACGTCCCCCGTCGCCGCAGCGACGTTTTCATGCCGATTCTCACCCCGTGGGAAGACGGCGACCGCAAGGTCGCCGCGGTCAGGAGTGCGTACGACGCCCTGCCCGCGACCTGGGACGCCGAGGCGGAGGACCGGATCTTCAAGATCCTTTTCGACGTGTTCGGGCACCGCAAGCACCACGCCACGGAGCTGTCGGCGGTCAAACCCACAGTCGCGGACATCCTCTCCGACCCCAGCAACCTCACCTTCCGGCTCAACGGCTACGACCCGGACTACCCGACCTTCGACTTCGACGACATCATCGACTGCGCCGAGGATGCTCCGGAGCTCGAGGCCCTGCATCGCTGGGCGATGGTGCTGCACAACCAGTACCCCTGGGACCGCTCTCAGGCGGAACTGGTCGAGGTGGGCCAGCTGGACGACGACGACTACGTGGTCGCCTTCCACCCACGCGGCCATGAGGTTCGGCAGTTCCTTCGGCGGCTCGATAGCGGCGTGGCACAGGAGCCCAGCTCACCGGCACGGGAAGCCACCGCACCGATCCGGCCCTACCCTCCGGTGAATGTGCGCGCGGACTTCTCGGTGATGCCCCGCATCGAGGCGCTCGCTGTGGTCCATGGGGATCGTGCCTGCACCAACGAGGACCTGATCCGCAACGCCGCCTACAACTGGTCACCGATGGCAGCAGACGAGATCCGCGACAAGACCGGCATTGAGCAGCGGCTGTACACCTCCGGCACCCTGGAGGAGATGGCCTTGCAGGCAGCCCAGGGCGCGCTCGCTCACTCCGGGCGCGGACCGGAAGACATCGGTGCAGTGATCGTCTGCACATGCACCAGCACCCGGCTGATTCCCTCGATCGCCACCTGGATCTCCGGTCAGCTCGGGATCCAGCAGACCCACGCCTCCTACGACCTCGTGGCCGCGTGTGCCGGGATGCCCTACGGCTTGTCCGAGGCAGCCCGGATCCTCCAGGAGGTGGAGCGGCCCGTACTTGTCATCTGTGCCGAGAAGTTCTCGGACAAGATCGGCAATGTGAGGCCGTCACGGATGATCTTCGGTGACGGTGCGGCCGCAATCGTGATCGGTGTCGCGCCGGAGGGCGAAACGCCTGACATCGAGTATCTGCAGACCTACGCCAGCGGGCCGGCCTCTGAGGTGAACTCGATCATCTGGCCCAACCCAGCCTTCGACAACAACATCACTGTCTACGGCCCTGAGGTCAAGTCACTGGCCGGTCGCTACCTCGCTCAGATGATCGACGAGCTCAAGGCGTTGCCTGATCCGGACGGGAAGGCCGGGTCGCTCCTGGACAGCATCGACCTCATCGTTCCGCACCAGGCCAACAAGACCATGGTGGTCCAACTTGCCGCGGACGCCGGCCTGTCCGAAGACAGTCTCTACTTCAACATCAGCCAGGTCGGCAACGCATCGTCGGCAAGCATCCCGCTGGCCATCCACGACGCGGTGCGCGACGGCGTCATCAAGGAGCCGGTTCGCGTCTTCGCACCCGGCTTCGGCGCGGGCGCCGTGGCTGGGTTCAGCGTGATGCGCGTCGACCCCGCCGTGGTCGCGATCTCGGAGTCGTCGGCCCGCCAGGCACCCACCTCGGACTCCGATGCGATGGGGCCCCCTCCCGAGCAGTCCGCAGACAACGTGGGCCTTGCCTTCGGGTGAGGAGGCCGGTGGAGCCAGGCGCTGACGTGCTCAGGAAGCCTCTGCCAGCGCCTTCGCAATGATCGTGGTCTCGTCGTCGAGCGACGCCGGTTGGAGGTAGCCGTGGGCGCCGGGCTGGTCGACGTCGCTGACGTGGTCACGAAACGACTCGGCGGTGATCTCGGGGAGTACGACGCCAGGCGTCTCGACCACGACGATCCTCGCGACGCGGCCACCGGCGACGGAGTAGACGTTCCCGTTGACCGAGCAGTCCTGGTGGGCGAGGTACGCCACGATCGGGCTCACCGTCTCGGGTGATACCTGGGTCCACAACGTGCCGAGGACGTCCCGGGTCATTCTGGTCGCTGCGATCGGCGCGATCGCGTTGACCTTGATGCCATGTCCGGCGCCCTCCAGAGCCAGCACGCGCGTGAGGCCCGCCAGCCCTGCTTTGGCTGCGCCATAGTTTGCCTGGCCGAAGTTGCCGAAGAGTCCGGACGCGGAGCTGGTGCTGATGATCCTGCCGTAGCCCTGTTCCCGCATCAGCCGGAAGGCCGGCGCGCTGACGTAGAAGGCACCCTTGAGGTGGACGTCGATGACTGCGTCGACCATGGCCTGGTCCATCTTGTGGAACGCCTTGTCCCGCAGGATGCCCGCGTTGTTGACCAGCACATCGACCCGACCGAAGGCGTCCAGTGCCGCCTGCACGATGGCCTGACCTCCTTCAGGGGTGGCCACGCTGTCGTGATTGGCAGCTGCCTTTCCGCCCATCGCCGTGATCTCGTCGACGACCCTCTGTGCGGCCGACGACGATGCGCCGCTCCCGTCGACCGAGCCACCCAGGTCGTTGACCAGGACGTCGCCTCCGCGCCGAGCCAGCTCGAGCGCGTGGGATCGTCCGAGACCACCGCCGGCTCCGGTGATGATGCACACTTGTCCGTCGAAACGCATGTCTGGGGTGGTCATTGGACCTCTCTGTCCTGTGCTGGGGCCTTCGGCGGCTGCCGCTGGCGTTGTGTGCCTACGAACGTTGTCAGGACCGCAAGCAGGGCGTGCTTCTGCGCGTCATCGAGCCGCGAGTCGTGGCGGATGGCGTCCTCGGTGGTCGGCGAGCCGTCCGTGCCGTCGACGGCTGCCATCCCGGCTGCGAGGTGCAGCACAGTCTCCGCGGAGACGTTCAGGGCCTCGGCGAGTGCACTGATCACGGTGACCGAAGGTAGCGCTAGACGGAAGTGCACGGGGAAGAACGCCGTCAAGCGCCGGCGGTCAGCGGCTCCGGGACGAGGCCGGAGGCGGCCAGGAAAGGCTCCACCGTTTCGACCAGCAAGCGGGCCGGACCCCGTCGCTGCAGATCGTGTCCGGCCGACAGCATCACGAGGTCAGCGCCGGGGATTCGGCGGGCCAACATCGAGCTGTTGACCGGAGGAACCACGCGGTCGCGTTCCCCGCAGACGACCAGGGTAGGCGCTCGAATCGCACCGAGGAACGCGATGCTCGACCAGGTTGAGATGGCCAACGAGTTCCACAGCAGCCCCAGGGCGTCCGGTCGTGGCCACGGGTGTGCCTCCGACGGTGTGCGTGCGCGCAGCGCGTCCTGGCTCCCCGGAGTCGCGCCGACACCACACGATGTGGACACGAGAACCAATCGGCGAACCCGCGACGAGGCCTGGGCCGCGAGCTGTTGCGCCACGGCGCCACCGTGGGAGAACCCCAACACGTCGACCGTGGCGAAACCGGCATCATCGAGCACCGAGGCTGCGAGTCCAGCCAGCATCGATATCGGCAGCGGCAGGATCGGTGTGGGACTCCCACCGACACCGGGCGCGTCGAAGCTGACGATGGTGCGCCCGCTCAGCGCCTCCGCGAACGGCTCCCAGCTCTCGAGCGGACGGGTCAACCCGTTGAGCAACAGGAGCGGCTCCCCTTCGCCCTGCACGCGGATGCGGACGTCAAGACCACGAATCCGGAGCATCCGAGAGTGGTCGGACCGCGGTCCAGGCTGCTTCACACGCCGGCTCGCACGTAGCTGCCTGGTGCCGCCTCAGTCGGTGGATGCTCCTGGCTGCCGAGCTGTTTGGGTGGGGCCACCTTTGGACCGCCCTGCTTGGCGATCCATTTCGCCCAGTCTTCCCACCAGGTGCCCTCCTGGAGCTGCGCCGCGTCCTTCCACTCGTGGGGGTCGGCCGGGAGGCTGTCCTCGTTGACCCAATGCTTTGCCTTCGGGCTTGGTGGGTTGACGATCCCGGCGATGTGGCCAGAAGTGCTGAGCACGAACCGATTGCGACCACCGAGCAGCCGGGCAGTCTTGTAGCCAGAAACCCACGGAACGATGTGGTCGTCAACAGCGGACAGCACGTAGGTGTCGATCTCGACCTTGCCTGGGTTGACCTTCTGGCCGTCGACCTCGAACTCTCCCCGGGCGAACTCGTTGTTCAGATAGCACGCACGTAGATATTGCGAGTGCATCTTGGCCGGCATCCGAGTGCTGTCCTTGTTCCACACCAGGAGGTCGAAGGCCGGCGGCTGCTTGCCGAGCAGCCAGTTGTTGACGACGTAGGAGAAGACCAGGTCGTTGGCCCGCAGCGCATCGAAGGTGTGCGCCATCTTCTCGGAGTCGAGGAAGCCACGCTTGGCCATCTTCTTCTCGAGACCGGCAATCGTTGCCTCGTCGGTGAAGACGCCGAGTGCCCCCTGCGTGCTGAAGTCGGTGTGGGTATTGAGGAACGTCGCCGATTTGATCGACCCATCGCCGATCGCCGCGTTGTGAGCCAGTCCAATCGCAGTCAGCGTGCCGCCGAGGCAGACAGAGACGGTGTTGACCTCCGGGGCGCCGGTGATCTCGCGGACGACACGCACGGCGTCCAGCGGGCCCTGCCGCAGGTAGTCCTCGAAGCCCAGGTCCCGCATCGAGGCATCGGGGTTGCGGTAGCTGATCGCGAAGCAGGTGTGGCCGTGCTGGACCGCCCACTCGATCAGGCTCTTGTTGGGCGCCAGATCCATGATGTAGTACTTGTTGATCCACGGGGGACAGAACAACAGCGGAACCGCGTGCACGCGCTTGACCTGGGGTTCGTACTGGATCAGCTCGATCAGGTCACTGCGATAGACGACCGAACCTGGCGTGGCCGCCATGTTGACGCCGACCTCGAAGTCGGAGCCGTCGACCTGGGAGGGCCAGCCTCCGTTGTGACGGATGTCCCCGAGCATATTCTTCGCACCCCGAAGCACGCTCTTTCCGCCCGTGTCGAACGCCTGACGGAGCGCCGCGGGGTTGCCGGGCAAAGTGTTGGTGGGTGCGAGCGCGTCGAGCATGAACTTCGCGGCGAAGCGTGCCTTAACGTCCTTGCCGGCCTCCAGACCGGCTGCGTCGAGCAGCTCGTTGACCAACTGGTTGGTCAACAGATACTGCTGCTCCAACAGGAAGAACAGCGGGTTCTCGGCGTACGCAGGGTCTTTGAACCGTTTGTCGCCGTTGACCGGAGACGCTGGACCAGCAGTGTCCAGGCCGACCGCGCGCCCCGCCGCCGCGCGTACCGCAGCCGCAAGTCCGATCACCAGCCGAGCGTTCGCGGCCGCTGTTCCCGTCGGGTTCTTGGCCAGTGCCGCTGCCGCTGCCGCAAGCGAACGCAGGAACGACACCGGGTCGGCCCCGACCAGCGGGTCTTCGCCGATACCTAGGCGATCGAGGACTGCGCGTCCGGCTGGTGGGGGACTCTCAGCTTGCTTCATAGTCTCGCTCTCCTAGATAGCCGGGACGCGCATGCTCGGCGACTCCCCGGCGGGTCAGGCTCAGGACTCTACTTCGGTGTTGGCCTCGACGTAACTCCGGTAGACGCTGAGCAGTGCACGGCGTTGTGATTCAGTGAGCCGCTGATCTGATCGGATCGCGGCCTCGGTGGCCTCGTCGTCCAGTGTCTCGATGCCACTGATCAGGCCCGCTTGCTCGAACAGCGTCTCCGCCGAGACGTTCAAAGCATCTGCGATCGACTTCAGCACCCGAACGGACGGCTCGTGCAGTCCTCGCTCGACCTGGCTCAGGTAAGGGTTGGAGACCTCAGTGAGCGCAGATAGCTGGCGCAGCGACAGATTCGCCATCTGTCGCTGCGCGCGGAGGAACTCCCCCAACATGCGGCGCGGGTTCTGCGCTCCTGCTGTCATCGGGTTCGTCCGTGTCCTATGTCGTCACTGAAGCCGGGCTCGGATCAGGCCGTCTTCTCGGGCACGAGCACGTTCGCGAGCTGCAAGGCGAAGTCGCGCTGGGTCTGAAGCAGGTCCGCAGCGACATCGAAGGTGTACTTCGTCGCGGCTTCCACACCAGGCAGGGCGGGGACGCCGGGAACCTTGGGCAGGTCCGGGACGGGAAGCACGGATACGGCCTTGACCCAGGTCTGGGCGGCGTCGACTGACAGCTGCTGACCCTGCTGGATGCCGGAAACCAGCTGCTCGCGAATCTTGTGGGCAAGGTCGGGCATCTCACTGGTGGGGGTGGTCTTGGTCTTCGTGTTCTCTGTTGGCATCGTGATCTCCTCGAAGTCTTGGAAGGTGCACGGCGTATCCGGCACAAGCACAGCATACAAACCAAGCGCTTGGCATGTCAAGCAAGCCCACGACCAAAGGCAGCTCGACGGGCCAGGCAGCCGGCTACATGTCCATGCCGCCGTTGACGCCCCATACCTGGCCGGTGATGTACGCCGACGCGTCCGCGGCCAGGAAGTGCACCACGCGCGCGATCTCCTCAGGACGACACAACCGACCCACCGGGATCTGCGACCGGATCTTGTCCAGCACGTTTTCCGGGACGTTCGCGAGCATCTCGGTTTCCACGAAGCCGGGCGTCACCGTGTTTACCGTGATGCCGATCCCGTCGTCCTCAAGTTTTCCTTCTTTGTTGAGGACGAAGGCCGCCTCCTTAGCGAGGGTCTTGGTCAGTCCGAGCATGCCGGACTTGGACGCTGCGTAGTTGGCCTGACCGATGTTCCCGGTCTCCCCGATCACCGAGGAGACGAAGATGATGCGACCGGTCCCACGTTCGACCATGTGCTCCAGCGCCGGCTGAGCCATGTAGAACGAGCCTGAGAGGTTCACCGCAAGAACTGAGTTCCAGTCCTCTACGGACATCTTCATGGCCAGCTTGTCGATGGTGATACCCGCGTTGTTCACCAGTATGTCGAGCCGGCCGTGCTGTTCGAGCACCTCTTGGACCACCCGACGGCAGTCCTCGGGGTGGGACACGTTGCCCTGATGCACCGTCGCGCGCCCCTCGCCCGCGAAGTCCTTCTCGAAATCCTCCAAAAACTGCTGCGCGCGCTCCGTGTTGCCGCTGTAGCCGGCGGCCACCGAAGCACCCTGTGTGGCCAGGCTCCGCCCGATGGCGGCACCGATGCCACGGATTCCGCCGGTGACCAGGGCAACCCGCCCGGAGAGCTTGTCGCCGGCCATGGACCGTGCGTCAGACTTCGAGTCGACGGTATTCATCGTTTGTGCCTCCTGGCATTGCCGAAAACAGATCGCTGACCATGCTAGTGCCTTCCGGTCGGCGTCGGATGAGCCCCTGGGGTCAGTCAGAGTCCACGAGGACGCAACGAGTTCCCGAGTAGATCGTCGGCATGCACTGGTTGCAGTGGATGCAGATTCCGGCGCTCGTCCGGTCCGTCTGCATCCGGTTGACCAGGTCGGGCTCACGGAGGAGTGCCCGCGCCATCGCGACGAACTCGAACCCCTCGTCCATGGCAAGGTCGAGGATCTCACGGCGGTTGATCCCTCCCAGCAGGATCAGCGGCATCTTCAGTGCCGACCGGAACCTGCGGGCGTGCGCCAACAGGTAGGCCTCCTCGAAGGGATAACTGCGCAGGACCCTCTTCCCGATCATCCTCATCCCCAGCCGCGGAACCAGCGGCATCGTCGCGGCGAGCTCCTCGATCGGCACGGCGCCGCGGAAGAGGTACATCGGGTTCAACAGGGAGCTTCCACCACTCAGCTGCAGGGCATCGAGACCACCGTCGTACTCCAGCATCGAGGCGAACTCCAGGCTCTCCTCAAGCCCCAGCCCTGTGGAGACGCCGTCGCTCATGTTGATCTTGGCGGTGACCGCAGCCGCGTCACCGACCGCCTCACGGACGGCACGGACCACCTGTCGCGGGAACCGAGACCGGTTCGCCAGGCTGCCACCCCACCTGTCCCTGCGCCTGTTCAGGTTCGGGCTGAGAAAGGAGCTCAGCAGGTAGTTGTGCCCCAGGTGCAGTTCGAGGCAGTCGAACCCGGAACTGACCGCGAGCCGCGCGCCGTCGATGTAGTCCCTGGTCACCCGCCTGATGTCCGCTTCGTTCGCGGTGCGGACCATCTGCATGCTCAGTGGGCTCGGCAGCCGCGACGACGAAATCGCCCTTGCTTGGTTGGAGCGTCCGTTGGCCACGGGGCCGGCGTGGCCGAGCTGAGCGGCGACTGCGGCACCCTCGGCATGGATGGCGGCAGTCAGCTTCCGGAGGCCGGGGACTGCCTCGGCACGGAGAAAGATCTGCTGCCGGTCGGTGCGCCCTTCCGGCGAGACGGCGAGATAGGCAACGGTCGTCATGCCCGCTCCGCCGCGCGCCACCTTCAGGTGGTAGTCGACCAGGTCGTCAGTGACCCGGGCGTCGGGTGTTCGTCCCTCGAACGTGGCAGCCTTGATCACCCGGTTCGGCAGGGTCACCGGCCCCAGCTGCGCAGGCGCGAAGACGTCGGGCACCGGCGGCATCGTGAAACGGTAACAGGTTCTATTCGATGCCCGGAGGGTCGTTCGGCCGCTCGTTACTGGGCGGGCGCCGCCCCAAGGAGGAATGCCAGAAATGAATGCGAAGGCAGCCCCTGTGATGGGGCTGCCCTCGCGACGCTGAGACGGGCCGGGGGGGTGGCTCTGGGTTGAAACTACCGGGGGGATGGTTCGCTCAACCTGGTCTCAAGCTGTGCTTTCAGTGTCCGCCACAACTTGTCCACGATCTACCCCGGACCCCCTTCAGCTTTGTGCGATGCATCTTCATGCAAGCGCAGCCGCAGCTCTACCCTTCTCAGGCCGGGTCGGACCTGGTCAGGCTCACGGCGCGGTGCCGCTCGGCGTCGGTGAGGCGGCGTGACGTCCCGGTGGCGACGTCTCGGAGCACCATGACCGCCCGACCCCGCGAGACGACGCGGCCGTCGCGGGCACGCATCGTCTCACCCAACGTCAGGCTCGATGTGCCCACCCGTTCGACCTCGAACGTGGCGCTGACGGACTCATCGGCGAGGACGATGCTGCTCACGTAGTCGATCTCCACGCGTGCCAGGACGTAGTCCGACGGCCTGTCCATGCCCATCGCGTCGCGGAACCACCGGGTGCGAGCCTCGTCGAGAAGAGTCAGGAACTCCGCATGGTAGACGTGCCCGAAGGCGTCGACGTCGCGGAAGCGGAGTGGTAGCCACACGACGTCCCGTTCTCTTTCCATGACGACATCGTGCCCGTGGGCGGCCCCGGAGAAACGGGCAGCTCAGTGTCCGCATACTGCTTCGTCTGCCGGCGGGGGTTGCCTCCCTACGCGCTGACCGGTTCACTGTGCGGGTGAGCAACGAGTGGATCGGTGCGGTCGTGGCCATTGTTGCGACCGTTCTCGCTTTCGTCTTTGGTCGGATGAACCTCGCCCGGGCCACCGAGGACGAGCGCCAGGAGGCGATCCGCCACCACCGCATCGAGGCCTACGCCACATTCTGCTCCAGTGTCGTCGAGTATCGGCGCTCGCAGCTCACCCGATGGTATGCCGGACAAGACCACGGCGGGCCACTTGCCATCGAGCAGAAGCGACCGGGAGTTGCGGCCGATCTGCGCGCGTCGCGCGCCGCTGCGTGGAGTGCCTTCTACCGGGTGCTGATGATCTCTGATGACGAGAGCGTGGTGGATCAGGCGAAGACTGCACTCGTGGCCACTCGTAGCATGAAGGACGCGCAGACGGTCGACGCCCTCAACGACCTCAGCAACGATGTCCACGCCGAGATCGAGAAGTTCGCGCACCAGTCGAGGGCGACCGCGCTGCCACCGAGAAAGAGGCAAGGCATCCTTTGACTAAATACCCCTAGGGGGTATAGTGGGCCTATGACCAGCCACCATGCCGTACCCGCGGGAACTGCGGCTGCCGCCGACGGAGGCGTCGAGTACACCTGTCCGATGCACCCGGAGATTCGTCAACCCGGCCCGGGCGCCTGCCCGATCTGTGGGATGGCCCTCGAACCGGTGGTGGTGACCGCGGACACCGGCCCGAGTCCCGAGCTCGCGGACATGACTCGCCGGTTCTGGGTCGGACTGGTCTTGTCTATCCCGGTGATCGTGCTGGAGATGGGCGGGCACCTGTTCCCGGCACTCCATCAACTCATCTCCCCGCCCACCTCGACGTGGGTCCAGCTCGCACTAGCAACCCCGGTCGTGCTGTGGGCCGGTTGGCCCTTCTTCATCCGCGGGGCGTTGTCGATCCGGACCATGAAGCTCAACATGTTCACGCTTATCGCGATGGGCACCGGCGTCGCGTGGCTCTACAGCGTGATCGCCACCCTCGCACCTGACCTCTTCCCCGAGTCCCTCCGCAGCATGGACGGCACGGTCGACGTGTACTTCGAAGCCGCAGCAGTCATCACGGTCCTGGTGCTGCTCGGTCAGGTTCTCGAGCTCCGAGCCCGTGAGCTGACCTCGGGGGCGATCAAGGCTCTCCTGGACCTCACGCCCCAGACCGCACACCGCATCACCTCCGGCGGGACGGAGGAGGAGGTAACCCTCGACCTCGTGCAGATCGGTGACCGGCTCCGCGTCCGCCCGGGTGAGAAGGTGCCGGTCGATGGCGTCGTGGAGGACGGCCGCTCCTCGTTGGATGAGTCGTTGGTCACCGGTGAGTCGATGCCGGTCACCAAGACCCTAGGCGACACCGTCATCGGCGGCACCCTGAACCAGACAGGCTCCCTCATCGTCCGCGCCGACAAGATCGGTCGCGACACGATGCTAGCCCGTATCGTCGCGATGGTCGCCGAAGCGCAACGCTCTCGAGCACCGATCCAGCGGACGGCAGACCGAGTGGCCGCCTGGTTCGTGCCGGTCGTCATCGGGATCTCCGTGTTCGCGTTCATCATCTGGGCCACGGTGGGTCCTGAGCCGCGCCTTGCACACGCGCTGATCGTTGCGGTCGCGGTCCTGATCATCGCTTGTCCATGTGCACTCGGGCTCGCCACGCCGGTTTCGATCATGGTTGGCATCGGTCGAGGAGCCGGTCTCGGCGTACTCATCAAGAACGCCGAAGCGCTCGAGCTGATGGAGAAGGTCGACACCCTCGTGGTCGACAAGACCGGAACCCTCACCGACGGCCGGCCTTCCGTCACACGCGTCGTGCCGTCCGCCGGGTTCGACAAGGACGACATCCTCAGGCTCGCCGGAGGAGTCGAGCGCGCGTCCGAACACCCGTTGGCGCGAGCGATAGTCGGAGCCGCCGAAAGCGCCGGGCTTGCGCTCCCCGATGTCAGGGACTTCGACTCGCCCGTCGGCAAGGGAGCGGTCGGAACCATTGAGCACCGTCGCGTCGTACTGGGCAGCGCGGACTTCATGCTCAGCCAAGGAATAGACGCGTCCTCCTTGGCCTCAAGCGCCGACGAGCTCCGGATCGACGGCGCCACCGCGATCTTCATCGGCGTGGACGGACAGGTCGCCGGAATCTTCGCCATCGCCGACCCGGTCAAAGACACCACCGCGGACGCCCTCGCCGCCTTACGCGCCGAAGGGATCGAGGTGGTGATGCTGACCGGTGATAACCGCGTCACCGCCGAAGCCGTCGGACGCCGCCTCGGGATCGACAGAGTCGAGGCCGACGTCCTGCCCGACCACAAGAGCGACATCGTCAAGCAGCTCCGCCAAGAAGGCAGGGTGGTCGCCATGGCCGGAGACGGGGTGAATGACGCACCCGCACTCGCTGCGGCTGACGTCGGGCTCGCGATGAGCTCGGGAACCGACGTTGCCATGGAAAGCGCCGGCGTCACACTACTCAAGGGCGACCTCACCGGCATCGTCCGGGCACGTCACCTCTCCCAGGCCACCATGACAAACATCCGGCAGAACCTCGTGTTCGCCTTCATCTACAACGTCGCCGGCATCCCCGTCGCCGCCGGCATCCTTTACCCCACCTTCGGCCTGCTCCTCTCCCCCATCATCGCCGCCGGCGCCATGGCCCTCTCATCGGTCAGCGTCATCAGCAACGCCCTTCGACTACGCGCGCAGCACCTCTGACTCCCGGCGGGACGAGCCGTCCCGGCTGGTCGAGCTTGTCGAGACCACTCGCGCCGTCCCGCGGCGGCCAACCTCACCTGGTCGCCGGGGACGAGCCCGGAATCCGCGCAGTCCAGTCCCCAAGCACCTCACCGACGACTCATGTGGTGCCGTTGGGCTGGACTGCGCACGGGGGGGAGCGACCTCATCGGCCGAACCTGGCTCGACCGAGCACCGCCTCGTGCTCCTCCGTGGGATCTCCTGCCCGGCAGATTCGGAAATCATCGCGTGTCAAGCGGAACGAGACATCCCAGAGGGATCACATACACGCCGTCGGCGCGTCGGTAGGCGTAGACGCCGGTGGTGATGGCTGCCGACGCGCTAGAAGCGCGCTGTTCGCTGGTCGATGGTGACAGCCTCAATCGGCGAGCTCAGACTGCAGTGTGCACGACCTGTGGGTGCGAGTGGCCTCGACAAGCTCGACCAGCCGGGCGGGGCGAGTGGTCTCGACAAGCTCGACCAGCCAGGACGGGGGCGACCAGCCGGGGCTGTTTTGATGGAGCCGCCTATCGGAATCGAACCGATGACCTTCTCATTACGAGTGAGACGCTCTACCGACTGAGCTAAGGCGGCCAGTGCCCAACCGGGGTCGCGCACGCCGGATGAGTATACGGATGCCGGGGGCAGATCTCCGAACCGACCGCCGACGCTCGCGGTGGGGAGAGTCAGCGGCCGTCGAGCAGTGGCCCAGCAGGGTCATGGCTGATCCCGAGCTGGCGAGCAGCGACTGCCGACAGCGCCTCGAGGGCCACCCTGTTCGCGAGATAGGCAGTGATCTCGGCATGGTCGTAAGGAGGCGAAACCTCCACGATGTCCATCCCGACCACCGGCAGCTCCAGGCAGATCCGGCGGACGGAGTCGAGCAGCTCACGTGACGACAGTCCTCCGGGCTCGGGCGTCCCGGTCCCCGGTGCATTGCCGGGGTCGCAGACGTCGATGTCGACGGAGAGAAAGACGCCCTCACACTCGTCGAGCGAGATCCGGAAAGCCTCATCGAGACAGTCGCCAAGCCCACGCCTGCCGATCTCGGTCATCTCGAAGGAGCGCATCCCCTGCTCGGCCATCCAGGCGAGTGTCTCGGGGCCTGGCCAGTACCCGCGCAGCCCGATCTGCAGGAACCGGTCACCTCGCAAGGCACCGGACTCGATGAGCCGGCGCATCGGCTGGCCGTGTCCATACAACGACCCGAACTCGATGTCTCCGGTGTCCGCGTGCGCGTCGAAGTGCAACATCGAGACCCGCCCGAAGCCGTGGTGGCGGGCGACTCCGGTCGCGTCGGGCAGGGCGATCGTGTGGTCACCTCCGAGCACCAACGGGATCGCACTGGAGCTGGCGACCTTGTAGACGGCATCCTCGAGGTTTGCGATCGAGGTCTCGACGTCGCCGGAGTACATCTCCACATCACCGGCGTCGACCACAAGGAGGTCGTTCAGCGCGTCCACACGCAACGCCAGGTGTGGCCGTGAACCGTCCTGGGGCAGGTAGCAGGTCTGCCGGATCGCCATCGGCCCGAAACGTGAGCCCGGGCGATGCGACGTACCCCCGTCGAAGGGGGCGCCGACGACCACGACGTCCGCGTCGGCGTACGACGGGGGGTCGTCCAGGTCGCAGGCGTCGACGCCGAGGAAGGTCAGATCGGGGCCGTACTGCGCGCCATACCTGCTCATCAGCAGTTCACCTCCGCCGTGGGTGTCTTGCCCGAGACCAGGTAGGACTCCAGCACCTCATCCACACAGTCGTTCCCGACGTTGTAGCCGGTGTGGCCGTCGCCGTCACGACGCACGAGCACCCCGGAGTCCAGCTGGGAAGCCAGGCTCTCCGCCCACTCCAACGGCGTAGCCGGGTCCCGCGTGGTCCCGACCACGATGATCGGTGCCGCTCCCCGGGCCTCGATCGCTTCGGGCGTGCTCTGACCCTGGAAGGGCCACTCACCACAGCTGGCGAGGCCGTAGGCGAAGATCGCGCCGAATGTCGGCGACACCCTCTCGAACTCCTTGACCCGGTCCGGGACATCGGAGATGGGGATCGCATCGTCCTGGTCGAGACAGTTCACGGCATACAGTGCCTCGAGCGCGTTGTCGACGTAGCCGTCGCGGCCTCGGTGGGCGTAGGCGTCGGCCAGCCGGAGCAGCGACGTACCATCACCATCGAAGGCTGACCGGAGTGCAGAGTCGAGCAGTGACCAGTAGTCCTCGTCGTACAGCGCCAGCCATACCCCCAGGACCGCGTTTCCCGCGGCGAGCGGGCGCTCACCCGAGGTCTCGACGGGCTGGGACTCCACCTCGTCGAGGAACCCACGGATCCGCTCTGCTCCGGCGTCGACGGACTGGCCGAGGAAGCAGCCACCGGCGTCGACGCAGCTGCCGACGTAGGCACGCAGCGCGGTCTCGAAGCCTTTGGCCTGAACCAGGCTCGTCTCTTCTGTGGACAGGGACGGGTCGACGGCTCCATCGAGGACCATCCGTCCCACACGCTCGGGGAACAGGTCAGCGTACGTGGCACCCAGGAGGGTGCCATAGGAGGCCCCGAAGTAGCTGAGGCGCTCGTCGCCGAGCACCGACCGGATGATGTCAATGTCCCGGGCCGCCTCCACCGTCGACACGTGGCCAGCCAGGTCGCCGGACTCCTCGGCGCATCCTCGTCCGAGGTCGAGGACCATCTGGGCGGCCTGGTCCCGCTCGGCAGCGGTGTCGGGATCGGGGTCGCTGGCAACGAACGCATCCAGCTCCTCATCCGACAGGCACTGGACGGGAGCGCTCTGCCCGACGCCGCGGGGGTCGAATCCGACGACGTCGAAGGCCTGCCGTATCTCTGCCCCGAAGTACTGCGACGCCCGGGCGGCGTACTCGACACCCGACACGCCTGGCCCGCCAGGGTTCACGACCAACGAGCCGACCCGCTGGCTCTTGTCCGCGACGGGCACCTTGATCATCGACAGCGAGATGGATCTTTCCCCGGGAGCCGCGTAGTCCAGCGGCACCTCGATGGTCGCGCACATCAGGTCGGAGCGGCAGCCTTCCCAGGACACCGTCTGGTCGTAGAACTCGTCCAGGTTGGCGCCCGGGCCGGGCTGTTTCTCGCCCGGAGTCAACTGGCGCGGAGACAACGTCGGCGCTGGCAGTGACTCGGGCTCGTCGTCGGGGGACAGGTCCAGCGCACAACCGCTCAGTACCAGGGCGAGTACGACGGTCAGGGCCAGCCGCATCAGGCGTGCGGCCGGGCTGGCTCTTCTCACGGCAGACACGAACTCACTGTAGGCGGTGGTTCAGCGACCGCGAGAAACTAGGGGACCCGGAGGGCGAGCATCATCGACTCCAGCGCGAGCAACGGTGGCACCGTGTGCTCGAGCATCTGTTCCCTGGCAGTGAACATCGCGTCAATGCGACGCAGGTTCTGTTCCGGCGTGGACCGCGTGCTCAGGTCTGCGATCTCCCTTCGGATCTCCTCGTTGACCAGGGGGCAGGCGGCTCCCGTCTGCAGAGCGATCGCGTCCCGGTAGACCGAGAGCATGTCCATCAAGCACCTGTCGATCACGTCCAGCGTGCGCCGTCTCGCGCGCTGTTTCTGGCTGTGCGCCAGATCCCTCAACGCCGCCTGGTAGGCGCGCGAGCGACGCGACTTGGGGTCGGAGCCGTAGATCGTCTCGATGTCGGACTTCTCCCGCGCGCTGCTGTCCTCTCCGACCGCCTCGGTCTCCACCTTCGCGATGTCGACCAGGTTCGCGGCGGCGTTCATGCACGCGCCCAAAGAGGTCAGCCCCATGGGTGTCAAGACGACCTCTCGCCGGCGGTTTCGGGTCCCCTCGTCGAGCGCCAGAGCGCGCGCCCGCCCGATGTGTCCCTGGCTCGCGCGGGCGGCGAACCAGGCGATGCTCTCGGGGACCTCGTCTCGGGTCATGAGAAACCCAGCGACCTCCGCGGCAGTTGGCGTGGTGAGCACCGCGTTGCGGCAGCGCGAGCGGATCGTGGGGAGGACGTCTTCCACCGTCGGAGCGCACAGCAGCCAGACCGTCCGCGGCGTGGGCTCCTCGATGGCCTTGAGCAGCGCGTTGGCCGCGCGCTCATGGAGCCGGTCGGCGTCCTCGATGACCATCACCTGCCACCGATGACCGACCGGCACCAGGGCGGACCTGATCACCAGGTCACGCATGTCGTGGGTCGCGATCTGCGCCGTCTCCGTCCGGGTCACGCTGACATCGGAGTGGGAGCCGGCCAGCGCGGTCAGACATGATCGGCACCTGCCGCACCCACCCTGTTCGCAGAGCAAGGCAGCAGCGAAAGCGATGGCTGCGTTGGAACGGCCTGAGCCGGGCGGACCGGTGAACAGCCAGGCGTGCGTCATCGCGTGACCGGCAACTGCGTCGCGAAGCATTGCCACCACAGCCCGCTGACCGACGAGGGTCGACCAGACCGTGGTTGTCGATGTGGATGTGTCCTGGCCGGTCATGCGTCGGTCGCGGTGTCTGGGTCGGCCAGGGTGGAGTTTGAGTCGACGGGACGCCGGACGGCCTGGTTGAGGAGCACTCCCACCGCCTGTCGGACGGCCGGCGCGATCTCCTCGACCGGCAGCCGGGCGTCGAGCACCAGGTAGTGCTCTGGCTGCGCGGAAGCGAGTCGCAGGAACGCCTGCCGGACCCGTTCGTGGAACTCCACAGGCTCCCCCTCGATCCGGTCACGGTCCTCGAACCGGGTCAGCCCCGCCCCCGGGTTGAGGTCGAGAAGCACTGTCAGGTTCGGACGCAGATCCCCGGTGGCCCAACGTGCGATCGTCTCGACCTCGCCGTCGTGCAGGGCCCGTCCCGCGCCCTGGTAGGCGAGCGTCGAGTCGACGTAGCGGTCGGTGATCACCACCGCGCCCCGCGCCAGCGCCGGAGCGATGACCCGGTCCACGTGCTCTGCCTTGTCCGCGGCGTAGAGCAGGGCCTCCGTGCGATCCGAGATCGCTCCGGTCGCGGGGTCCAGCACGATCCGGCGCAGCTTCTGGCCGACCTCGGTGTCCCCGGGCTCATGGGTCAGTACGACGTCGTACCCCGCAGACTCCAGCCACTGCGACAGCAGCTTCGCCTGGGTGGACTTTCCTGCGCCCTCCCCGCCCTCGAGCGCGACCAGCAGCCCGGTGGTGGAGTAGACACCGGGCGAACCCGTGAACGCGTTGCGGAGATCCTTCATCAGGCCAATCCCTTTTCGGTCGTCCATCTGACGATAGGCGGCGACGCCGACAGCGGTCAGGGCGACCGCCGCGATCAGGAACGTGAAGGCTGCGCCGTTGTAGGTCAGCCAGGGTTGGCCGTTCTCGTCCGTGGGGCCGAAGGCATGCGTACCGATGATGCCGGCGATCAGCGGAGCGATCGCGAGCACGAGGGCAAGCGACAGCCGGATCATCGAGCCGACGAAGGCGAAAGTGCGTCCTCGCAGCTCGTCTGGCACCTCAAGGCCGAGCAGGGTGTTGCCCGTGATCCAGGCGACGCCCGACATGAATCCCAGCATCAACGTCAGCGCTGTGACGATCTCGAGCTGCTGCGCGAGCGCCATCGGGAAGAGAAGCAGCCCCGCGCCGGTGAGCGAGAGCCCGAACATCCGCCGGCGGGTGAGGCCCTTGAGCAGCCTGGGTCCGCGCCACATGCCCAGCCCCAGGCCCAGGAAGACCGTGCCGAAGAGCACTCCGTACCCAGGTTCCCCGCCTCCGAGGTCGGTCACATAGGTGCGGGCCAGGCCGATCACCACCCCGCCCGCCGCGAACGCCCCGATGATCCCAATCACCAGCCCGCGCACGACCGGTGTCTTTCCGACGTACTTCCAGCCGTCCAGAATGACCTTGACCACACTGCCCTCGTGCTCGACACCGGTGGCGGCGGGACCGGGCGGGATGCGTCTGAGGGTGGCGATCACGACACCGGAGACGATGAAGGAGACGGAGTTGAAGTAGAGCGCCAGGTCGATGGAACCGGGAGCCCAGTCGACGAGCTGCCGGTACAGCTTCTCGATGAGTGTCAGACCGGTGAAGATCGCCGCTGCCGGAAGTGCGGATCCGTACGTCGTGGCCAGGCTGACCTGGTTGGCCGCCTCGAGACGGTGCCGGGGAACCAGGTTGGGGATCGTCGCGTCCTTCGAGGGGAGCCAGACCAGGCTCACCGTCTCGATCAAGATCGTGGCCGCGAAGACCCACCACAGCGTTCCCACGAGCGGGATGGTCAAGAACAGCGCCCCCCGGATGTAGTCGCCCCAGATCAGGGTTCTGCGCCGGTCGAGCCGGTCCGCGATGTAACCCGCGATCGGGCCCATGACCAGCGCCGGAAGCACCCGGAGGAAGAGCACACCGGCGATCGCGAAGTTCTTCATGGCGTACGACGGTCCGGCCATCTCGTTAGCCATCGCAGTCAGGGCCAGCAACCCGATCCAGTCGCCGAGACTGGACAGACCCAACCCGATCCAGAGCCGCCGGAAGTCGCGGATCCGGAGCACCGCTAGGAGCGAATGGGCGGGGGAGTGGTCGATGCCGCTCAACGACGCCCTGGGAAGGGCCTGCTCACTCATTGGCAACCCGCACGAACTCAGCTAGCCCTTCTTGGCTGAAGCCTTCTTGGCTGGGCTCTTCTTCGCCGTCTTCTTGGCGCCGCGTTTCTTCGGCGCCGGCCCCTTGGCCCGCTTCTCTGCGAGCAGCTCCACCGCCCGCTCCAGCGAGATCGCAGCCTCGTCGTCGCCCTGGCGCAGGGTGGCGTTGTACTCCCCGTCGGTGACGTAGGGACCGAAACGACCGCTCTTCACAGTGATCGTGGCGCCGGTTCCCGGGTCGTCGCCGATCTCACGACCCGGCGAGGCGGCCGCACGGCCCCGCGCCTTCGGCTGTGCGTAGATCGCCAGGGCCTCCTCGAGGGTGATCGTGAGCAGCTTCTCCTCGTCGTCGATCGACCGCGAGTCGGTGCCTCTCTTCAGGTACGGCCCGTACCGTCCGTTCAGGGCGCTGATCTCCTCAGCCGACTCCGGGTCGACGCCGACCACGCGTGGCAGGGTCAACAGTCGCAACGCGGTGGCGAGATCGATGGTGTCCACCGACATCGTCTTGAACAGCGATGACGTCCGCGCTTTCTGGCTCTTCGGTGCGTCCGCAGGGAGAGCCTCGGTTACGTAGGGACCGAAGCGGCCGTTCTTGGCCACCACCATGTTGCCGGTCTCCGGATCAGGTCCCAGCTCGTGCTCTGCTCCGGACGGGTTCGCCAGCAGCTCCCTGGCCTTCTCGACGTCCAGCTCGTCCGGCGGCAGGTCGTCGGGCACGTTCGCCCTCGTGGCGTCCGCGATGTTTTCGACGTACGGTCCGTAGCGTCCGACCCGCAGGTCGATGCCGTCGCCGATGGGAAACGTTGCTAGCTCGCGGGCATCGATCTCGCCCAGCTCGGTCACCAGGCCCTGAAGCCCCTCGACGGCACCGCTGCCGAAGTAGAACTCCCCCAGCTCGGTCCTCCGGTCCCGCCGACCGGCTGCGATCTCGTCGAGCACGTCCTCCATGCCCGCGGTGAACTCATAGGAGACCAACCGCGAGAAATGCTCCTCGAGCAGCCGGGTCACCGAGAACGCCAACCACGCCGGCACCAATGCGGTGCCCTTCTTGTAGACATAGCCGCGGTTGAGGATCGTCCCCAGAATCGAGGCGTACGTCGACGGGCGCCCGATCTCACGCTCCTCCAGCTCGCGGATCAACGTCGCCTCGGTGTAGCGGGCAGGGGGCTTGGTCTCGTGGCCAGCGGGCTGCAGGGACGCCGCGGTCACCGCATCGCCGTCTACGACGGCCGGCAGCTTGGTCTCACGGTCGTCGGACTCGGTCTCGGGGTCGTCCGAACCCTCGACGTACGCCTTGAGGAATCCGTGAAAGGTGATCACCCGGCCGGAGGCGGAGAACACACAGTCCTCGCCGGACCGTGCCGCACCGCCGAGCCGGATGGTAACGCTGCGGCCCTCCGCATCCTTCATCTGGGAGGCGACTGTGCGCATCCAGATCAGCTCGTAGAGCCGGAACTCGTCACCGGTGAGGCCGGTCTGCGCCGGCGTGCGGAACTGCTCGCCTGCCGGGCGGATCGCTTCGTGAGCCTCCTGGGCGTTCTTCACCTTCGACTGGTAGAGGCGCGGCTGGTCGGGGAGGTACTCCGCGCCGAACAGCTCACACACCTGGTCCCGGGCCGCGCCGATCGCCGTGCCCGACAACGTGATCGAGTCGGTTCGCATATACGTGATGAAGCCGTTCTCGTATAGCCGCTGTGCGATCGACATGGTGCGCGAGGCGCCGTAGCCGAGCTTGCGGGAGGCCTCCTGCTGCAACGTAGTCGTGCGGAAGGGGGCGTACGGCGAGCGTCGGTAAGGCTTGGACTCCACGGACCGGATCTCGAACGACGCCTCGTGGAGAGCGTCGGAGAGCGCCTCGGCGCGCCGACGGTCGAGGTGAACCACCTTCGCGGGAGCGCCGGCCGAACCTGAGGAAGCCTTGAGCTCTCCCTGCGCGGTGAAGTCACTGCCCCTGGCCACCCGAGCACCGTCGACGGTGTGCAGCTTGGCGGGGAACATTCGCTCGTCGTGCTTGGCGCCGGCGTCGAAAGTGGCCTCGAGATCCCAGTAGGTGGCACCCCGAAACGCCATCCGCTCACGTTCGCGCCCCACGATCAACCGGGTCGCCACGGACTGGACCCTCCCGGCCGAGAGCCCGGACATGACCTTCTTCCACAGCACCGGGGAGACCTCGTAGCCGTAGAGCCGGTCGAGGATGCGGCGGGCCTCCTGGGCCGAGACCAGGTCCATGTCGATCTCGCGCGGATTCTCGACGGCCGCGGCTATGGCCTGCTGCGTGATCTCATGGAAGACCATCCGCTTGACCGGGACCTTAGGGTTCAGCTCGTCGAACAGGTGCCAGGCGATGGCCTCGCCCTCACGGTCCTCGTCTGTAGCCAGGTAGAGCTCGGAGGCATCCTTCAGCAGGCCCTTGAGCTTGGTGATGTGCGGCTTCTTGTCGCGTGCGACGACGTACACCGGCTCGAAGCCGTTGTCCACGTCTACCCCCAGACGCGCCCACTTCTCCCCCTTGACCTTGGCTGGGATGTCGGAAGCGCTCTGCGGCAGGTCCCGGATGTGACCGATTGAGGACTCGACCACGTACCCACGACCGAGATAGCCGGCAATCGTGCGCGCCTTGGCGGGCGACTCCACGATCACCAGCTTGTGAGCGGCGCGTCCGCCGCTGTCACTGGGGTTGTTCGATGCCACGGTGTTGTTTGCTCCCTTGAGTTCTCGATATGCGCAGACACCGTAACGCTTTTCGGCGACCGAGCCATCGGGCAGGCTCCGGAACACCGCTCAGGGCAGAGCCCTCAGCCGGAGGAGCCGCCCTTCCTCGACTGCTCGAAGGTGTGCTGCCAGGCATCGGGAGACACGAGATCTGGAAGCGCCTTCTTGTACTGCTCAGATAGCTGTGGCCACTCCTTCGCCAACCGGATGTGGATCGCGACCGAACGCTGCAGCAGGTCGCGGAACATCTCCGGATCGCGCTTGTACCACGATGCCGAGGTGTTGTCGGCGGAGGAGACCAGGGCTGAGTCGAACTGCATCAGCTTCCACCATTTGAGGTCAAGGTGGGGGACGCCCGCCTCAGGGAAGTTCTTTGCGAACTCCCGCGGCGGCAGCATCTGCCGGACGGCGCCCTTGGCCACCGTCTTGGCCTTGCCGACCAACCCGATCGGCGCCGCGGAGTCCTTGCCCTTGCGTGGCGGCTTGCGGCGACGTGGAGCAGGGTACGCGTCGAGTTCGGGCTCGGCGCGCGAGTCGTCGTAGCCCTTGCGGAGCTCACGCAGCTCGGGCAGGCGTTCGAGCACGTCACGGTGCATCCGCTCGGGACCCTCCAGGATGTCTTCGAGAGCCATCAGCCCCATTTCGGCGGGGCTGTACTGCATGGACAGGAGATGTCGGACCTGGGTCTCGAAGCTCTCCCGGATCAGCTTCCCGCCGCGCGGGTAAGGGGAGTGCAGGAGAGCCGCGATCACCCGGTTGCGGCGGTGGAAGTACGCCTGCCAGTCGATCGTGTCGTCCTTCTCGTGCCAGGGCACGTGCCAGACCGCGACGCCGGGAAGGGTGACCGTGGGATAGCCTGCCGCGCCGGCACGGAGTCCGAACTCAGCGTCGTCCCACTTGATGAACATCGGCAGCGAGAGGCCGACCCCACGGATCACCTCGGTAGGGATCAGGCACATCCACCAGCCGTTGTAGTCCACGTCGATTCTGCGGTGCAGCCAGTCGGTGGCACGCAGCGACTTGTTGGCGAAGTTGTGCCCGTGCTTGGTATGCGGCGCTGCGCCCCAGAACCAGCGATACCTGGCAACCGTCTCTCCGTAGGCATGCATGACCGAACGGTCGTAGAGGCTGAACATCTGACCACCGACCAGTGTCGGCTGTTTCGCCAGGTCGGCGAACGCGACCGCGCGAAGGATCCCCTCGGGCTCACACACCACGTCGTCATCGAGCAGCAACACGTAGTCGGCGTCGCCCTTGGCTACCGATTCGGACATCGCGCGCGAGAAACCACCGGAGCCCCCGAGGTTGCCCTGCTCGATGACCCGTAGCTTCGAGCCGAGCGCCGCGGCCGCCTCGGGGTACGTCTCGTGGTCGGTGACCTTCTGGGTCCCTTGGTCGACGACGTAGATCTCGTCGAGCAAGTCGAGCACTGCTGGCTGCTTGGACAGCGCCACCAGCTGGTCGACGCAGAACTCCGGGCGGTTGAAGGTGGTAATGCCGATCGACACGTTTCCCGGCGTCAACATGTCGGTCTCGAAGGCCCAGTCGGCCTCGACGACCACTGCTTCACGCTCACCGGCCTCGACGTCGAACCAGTACCAGCCCCCGTCGATAAACGGCTTGAGAGATAGGTCGAAGGTCATGGTGTGGGCCTCGGCGGAGTCGAAGAGCCCCGACTCCGCGCGTTGGACGTGGCCCTTGGCGGTGGATCGGTAGACGCTGAGGGTGCCCTGGCCACGAACTGTGACCCGCAGCCTCACCGAGCTGAACGAAGTCCAGCGTCGCCAGTAGCTGGCTGGGAAGGCGTTGAAATAGGTGCCGAACGTGAGCCGCCGCTCTGGGTAGACCTGCGCGCCGAACTCCGTGACTTTGCCGAAACCACCCATGTTCTCGACGGGATCCGGGTTCTGCCCGTCTGCCACTGCTCCTTGCGAGTCGGGCTCATCGGTTGAACCGGCTGGACCGGAAGCACTGGTCGTGGCACCGAAGCCGGAGACACCGCCGACGTAGAGCGGGCGGATATCGAGCTCCTGGTCCGCGCGCATGATCGTGCGCTGGACCACCCGGAAGTCGGCGTCCGACGTGGGATCAGCGGCTGTGCTGACGACGGGCGCTTCAGTGGTTTTGGTCAAGGACTAGTCCTCGTTCAGGGTCGAGAATGCTGCGGTTACGGTACCAGTGACGGGTCAGCCACCCCGTGGTCCCGGCCTCAGTGCTTCCAGGAACCGGTCCAGCCGACGACCCAGCCGAGCACCCAACGTGGTGCTCGGCACCATCGTGCGGTCGGTGGCCGGTTTCGGCGCCGGGGGCCGGCTGATGTAGTGCCCTAGCTGGGCGAGCGCGAGCTCCAGCACGGCGCTCTCCGAAACCACGTCGGGTGTCGGCGGGTCAGACTTGGAGAACGTCGGCCGGAGGTCCTCCAGGTCGCCGACGACGTGGCAGCCGAGCGCCATGAGGTGGTCGACCGACCTGTCGGAGATAAGACGGACCTCCTCCTGGTAGCCACCGGGCACAGCCAGACGTTCGCTGGTGGACGTCGCAGCCAGGGTTTCCTGGGCAAACCGTCGCTTTACGCGCTTGACGTACTGCGTCCGGGCGAGCTCGGGAAGGTGACCGTTGAGCCGACGCAGGAGCTCGGACTCGACCACCCCCAGCGACGGGTTCCGTGGACCCGCATCCAGGCTGTAGTCCAGGTCGGGCAGGCCGACCGCGACTGCGAAGCGGCGCCACAGCTCGCGCGGGTCCGCGCCTTCCGGTGGCACCGTCACGACTGTCAGGCGGTCCGCCCCAACGACCTCCGCCCACCGGCTCGAGATGTCGATCAGGTACTGCATCCGCCAGAACGCACCCTGACGTCTCCGTCCCTTGTCCGTCTCGAACAGCGTCTCCAGGAACTGCGAGTAGCGCTCCACACTTCCGTTCTTCACCCGCTCCTGCCAGGCCGCGGGGACCTGGCGGCCGAAGTCGCGTGCAGTGATCACGACGCGGACGTCGCCGGTCTCGAAGCTGCGCACAGCCTCGTAGATGGTCTCCAGGCGGATCGGCGCGAACATCTCGTGCGAGATGAGCGAGGTTCCGGAGTACTTGTTCGCCGCCTCCACCGTCCGTGCCCACGCGCCTTCGGTCCCCGGTGGCCGATAACCGACGAGTGACGCCCCTGCCAGGTCAAGGGCTGCTTTGAACTGCCCCGACATCGTCTCGGGCAACGTCACCCCGTTCTGTTCGAGAAGAGTGCTGTTCGCGCGCAAGATGTGCTGGAGGTACGTCGTGCCGGATTTTGCGAGCCCGATGTGTATGTAGACGGTGCGGGACACGAAGCGCTCCTGGTCGGACCTGTCTGGTTCTAGGCGACGTTGACCGACTGGGCGGCCTCGTCGCCGATGGCGACAGGACGACGCTTCGAGATGTAGACGGCTGCCGCGATGATCGCGACCGCGACGAGCGCGATCGTGATGCGCAGGACGTCGCTCGCGTTCTCACCCACACTCAGGTTGACCACTGCCGCAGCGACCAGCAGCGAGACGAGGTTCATCACCTTGAGCAGGGGGTTGATCGCAGGGCCAGCGGTGTCCTTGAAGGGGTCACCGACGGTGTCACCGATGATGGTCGCCTCATGCGCCGGTGAGCCCTTGCCACCGTGGTGGCCGTCCTCCACGAGCTTCTTCGCGTTGTCCCACGCGCCACCCGAGTTCGCGAGGAAGACCGCCATCAGCGTCCCGGTGCCGATCGCACCGGCCAGGAACCCGGCGAGTGGTGCCACGCCGAGACCGAAACCCACGGCGACGGGCGCCAGGATCGCCAGCAGGCCTGGTGTGGCCAGCTCGCGCAGCGAGTCACGGGTGCAGATGTCGACGACCTTGCCGTACTCCGGGCGTCCGGTTCCTTCCATGATCCCAGGGATCTCCCGGAACTGCCGACGGACCTCGTAGACGACCGCGCCGGCGGCGCGACCCACGGCGCTGATCGCCAGACCGGAGAACAAGAAGACGACCGCAGCACCGATCAGCAGACCAACCAGGACGTCGGCGCTGAAGACCTGAGCGTCGAACACGGCAGCCTCGCCGGCCTCGACGAGGGCTTCCCGGATGGCCTCGGTGTAGGAACCGAACAGCGCGGTCGCAGCGAGGACGGCGGTCGCGATCGCGATGCCCTTCGTGATCGCCTTGGTGGTGTTGCCGACCGCGTCGAGCTCGGTGAGGATCTGGGCGCCGTCACCGTCAACGTCCCCAGACATCTCCGCAATGCCCTGGGCGTTGTCTGAGACCGGGCCGAACGTATCCATGGCGACGATCACGCCCACCGTGGTGAGCAGACCGCAGCCCGCGAGAGCCACCGCGAACAGCGAGACGGCCACTGCCCCGGAGCCCAGCAGGAACGCGCCGTACACCGCCGCACCGATGACGAGCGCCGTGTAGACCGCCGACTCGAAGCCGAGGGAGAGGCCCGAGAGCAGCACTGTCGCCGCGCCGGTCATCGAGGTCTTGCCGACGTCCTTGACCGGACGATGGTCCGTGCCGGTGTAGTAGCCAGTCAGAGAGAGGATCACCGCGGCAAGGACGATGCCGATGATCACCGCAAGAGTGGCGATCAGCCGCGGGTCACCGTCGAAGTCCAGGCCGGCGTCGAAACCCTCGAAGGTGCCCGGCAGATACGAGTAGGCAGCGACGGTGCACAGGGTCGCAGAGACGGCGGCCGAGATGTAGAAGGCCCGGTTGATCGTCTTGAGGCCGTTCTCACCCGCCCGCGGACGGCAGAGAAACACACCGAGAATCGCGGTGAGCACGCCTATCGCCGGCACGATCAGCGGGTAAACCAGACCCTTCTCACCGAATGCGGCGCTGCCGAGGATCAGCGCGGCAACGAGGGTGACGGCGTAGGACTCGAACAGGTCCGCTGCCATGCCGGCACAGTCACCGACGTTGTCACCGACGTTGTCGGCAATGGTGGCCGCGTTGCGCGGGTCGTCTTCAGGGATGTTGTTCTCAACCTTGCCGACGAGGTCGGCGCCGACGTCGGCCGCCTTGGTGAAGATGCCGCCGCCGACTCGCATGAACATCGCGAGCAACGCCGCACCGAAGCCGAAGCCTTCGAGCACCGTGGGAGCGTCACCACGGTAGAGGAAGACGACCAGCGAGGCGCCGAGCAGGCCGAGGCCGACCGTCGCCATCCCCACCGTGCCACCGGTGCGGAAGGCGATCCGCATGGCGGGGTCACGCCCCTCACTTCGCGCAGCCGCCGCGACACGAACATTCGCACGCACAGCCAGAGACATGCCCATGTAGCCGATGCCGGCGGAGAAGCCTGCCCCCACGAGGAAGAAGATGGAGCGGCCGATCCGGACGTCGGCCGAGCTCGCCGGAAGCACGAACAGCAACGCGAAAGCGAGGACCGCGAACACCGCAAGGGTCTTGAACATCCGGGTCAGGTAGGCGGAGGCACCTTCTTGAACGGCCAAGGCGATGGTCTTCATGTTCTCGGTGCCTTCGCCAGCAGCGAGAACCTGACGCCTGAACACCACTGCCATGACCAGCGCGATGACCGAGATGGCACCGACGATGACGACGAAGGTCAGGTTGTCACTCGACAAGTCGACGTACGCACCACTTTCAGCGGCGAGGGTGGGCCCCGACATACGTCCTCCTGTGACTGGGCTTTCAAGGCCCGTCGAATCACGTTCTTGACACCGCAGCTACTCCACGGGCGCTGGGTAGGCGGTCACCCACCTAACCCGAATGTGCCCGGAGTCTACTTACGACTGATTGCTGCGCACGTCAGGGGTCCGGTGTCCTCAGGGACACCTCAGTGCGCGGCGAGTGCCTCAGCCTGCGAAGCGTGGATCGCGAACACCTTGGCAAGACCCGTGATCCGGAAGATCTTGAGCAAGCGCTCCTGGTTGCAGATCAGGCGCATGGAGCCGTTGTGCGCCCGCACCTTTTTCAGGCCACCCACCAGGACGCCCAGGCCGGTCGAGTCGAGAAAGTCGACCTTCTCCATGTCGATGACAAGGTCATAGTTCCCGTCGCCGACGAGCTCTGTGATCCTGTCCCGCAGACGAGGTGCGGTGTACACGTCAATCTCTCCGCCCACCTCGATGATGGTGTGCCCGTCCTCTTGACGCGTCTCGAGCGACAGATCCACGTGTTCTCCCTCGATGATGCCGGCGTTCGCGATTCCGGTATGACTGCACAGGGCGCGGCCATTGCGGCTGCCCCGCTCATTATTCAACCATGTCCCGCCTCACGTTCAGTTCCACAGGTGATTCAGGGCGATACCCACCCCAGGGGCTGCGCGTGTCCGCTGGCTCGTTTGCGAGACTTCGCCAGTGACACCGCGAGCAGACCCTTCGGTTGCGGAGCTCGTCGACCGGCTCAGTGGGGTGGCCGGCCGGGAGGGTCGGCTCACGCACCTGGAGGTCCTTCCTTCCCGCGAGGGGTGCTCGGCCCGATGGCCGGACTGGGCTCCCCCCGACCTATTGCACGCCTGGGCAGAGCGTGGAATCGGGGCGCCGTGGACACACCAGCGCCAGGCGGCTGACCTGGCCCACAGCGGGATCCATGTCGTGGTGTCGACGGGCACGGCGTCGGGAAAGTCGATCGCGTACCTGCTCCCTGCCCTGACATCCGTTTCCAGGGCTCGCCGCCCTGGAAGCCAGCGCGGCTCGACCGCGCTGTATCTCTCGCCGACGAAAGCGTTGGCTCAGGACCAGCTCAACGGGCTGCTCTCCCTCGGCCTACCTGGTCTGAGTGCGGCAACCCATGACGGGGACTCGTCGCGTGAGCAGCGAGACTGGGCGCGAGAGCACGCAGAGTACCTCCTCACGAATCCGGACATGCTGCACCACTCCATGCTGCCTTCACACGCCCGCTGGTCGAGCTTCTTCTCGATCCTTGACTACGTGATCGTGGATGAGTGCCATCACTACCGCGGGGTCTTCGGAGCCCACGTCGCCCAGATCATCCGACGGTTGCGGCGGGTGTGCTCGCTGTACGGCGCCACGCCAACGTTCCTCCTAGCTTCGGCCACCGTCGCCGAGCCGGAAGTGGCCGCCTCCCGACTCACCGGCCTCCCTGTCGTTGCCGTCACCGAGGACGGCTCTCCACGCGGCCGCGTGTCCCTCGCGCTGTGGGAGCCGCCCTTCACGTCGTACTTCGGGGAGAACGGGGCTCGGGTGCGTCGATCGGCGACTGCCGAGATCGCCGATCTGCTGACTGACCTGGTTCTCGAACGAGTGCCCACGCTCGCGTTCATCCGCTCCCGTCGCGGCACGGAGACGGTCTCGTTGACCGCCAAACGCCTGCTCGACGAGGTGGAACCCGGGCTCTCGCAACGAGTCGCAGCTTACCGCGGCGGATACTTGCCCGAGGATCGCCGACTGATCGAGCAGGCGCTCAAGGAGGGGAAACTACTGGGGCTGGCGGCGACGAACGCGCTCGAGCTCGGCATCGACATCGCCGGGCTGGACGCGGTACTGCTGGCCGGCTTTCCCGGCACCCGCGCTGCCTTCTGGCAGCAGGTGGGACGCGCCGGCCGTGGTGCCAGGGACGCACTGGGGTTGCTCGTCGCCCGCGACGACCCGCTCGACACCTACCTGGTCACACATCCGGAGGCGCTGATCGGCGCACCCGTCGAGGCGAACGTGTTCGACCCCGAGAATCCCTACGTACTCGGTCCGCACCTGTGCGCCGCGGCCGCGGAGTTCCCCTTGACCGAGAACGACCTGGAGCTGTTCGGCCCGAGCGCACGAGCCGCGGTCGACGCCCTTGCCGATGCGGGACTGCTCCGCCGGCGGTCCCGGGGGTGGTTCTGGACCGACCGACGACGCGCCGGCGATCTGGCCGACATCCGATCCACCGGAGGCGCACCGGTGCGCCTGGTCGAGACAGGGACCGGTCGCCTCCTGGGCACGGTCGACCAGTCCGCGGCCCATGCGACGGCACACCCGGGAGCGGTGTACCTCCACCAGGGGGACAGCTACCTCGTCGAGTCACTCGATCTCGCTGACAACGTGGCGGTCATCGCGAGGGCCGACCCCGACTATTCGACCTCCGCCCGGGAGATCACCGACATCGTGGTCGCGCACGAGCGGGAGCAAACCTCGTGGGGCCCGGCTCGGATCAGCTACGGCGACGTCCGGGTGACCCATCAGGTCGTGTCGTTCCTGAAACGCAGAGTCCCTACCGGTGAGGTGCTCGGCGAGGAACCTCTGGACCTGCCCGAACGGACTCTGCACACCATGGCGGTGTGGTGGACGCTGCCGACGAGCACCCTGCAGGAGTCGGGAATGGACGCCCGGGACCTGCCCGGTGCGGCACACGCCGCGGAGCACGCCTCGATCGGCCTGCTGCCCCTGTTCGCCACCTGTGACCGGTGGGACATCGGTGGGGTGTCGACCGCACTGCACCAGGACACCGGCCAGCTGACGGTCTTCGTCTTCGATGGCCACCCCGGTGGCGCCGGATTCTCCGAACGCGGTTTCCACGCAGCCGGGAGCTGGTTCACGGCAACACGGGAGGCCATCGCCTCGTGTCGGTGCGAACAGGGTTGTCCCTCGTGTGTGCAGTCGCCCAAGTGTGGCAACGGCAACACCCCACTGGACAAGAGTGCCGCCATCGAGCTTCTTGACGTGCTGCTCGCGCACGCCCCTTTGCACCGACCGAGCCGGCCCCGCTGGAGCTCGGAGAGCGGCTAGCCTGTGAACAGCATCCGACCTCAGAAGGGAAGCGCATGCTGGTTCTCGGTCTCATCCTCATCCTGTTCTCGGTCGGGGTGCTTGTGACCGCGCTCGTCGGCGGCGCCAACGACACGGCCGAACTCGACATCGGCTTTCTCTCGGGCGAGACCAGCACGATGGTGGTGTTCTTGTTCGGCGCTGCGACGGTGCTGATCTTCGTGATGGGTCTCGAGATGACCCGGTCGGGAGTCCGCCGAGCCAATCGCCACCGCAAGGACAAGAAGGAGCTGAACCGGCTGGCCGACCAGATGGAGACCCGCGAGGCGGACCGGCGAGACACGCCGAGCGCCGACCCCAAGTAGCGCGTCACTCCACGGGTCCTGCCCGCGCACGCGCCCTCAGCGTCCACGCGGAGCCGAGGGCTGAGGCCACCTCGGTGGAGACGTCGACAGTGACGACGTCTCCGCTGACCGCACATCGCACCACGCGCACTCGGTTCGCCTCGGCGAGCGTGGATGCCTCTGCACAGCCGGAACGGCCCTGCTGCAACGCAGACGCACCAGCCAGCGCAGCGAGGTCGGCACCCGACGCAGCCCGACGCTGGCCGACCAACAGAGCCGCGATCGTGCCGCCGACAAGCGTGAGAGTGACCAGCAGCCCGATCACGACCGTTCCGAGCACCGCCGCGCTGGCGCGCTCGTCCAGATGGCGGCGTCGCCTCGTCACGGCACCTCCGTTGCCGTAACAGCCTCGGCGTCCACCTGGACGACCGGCAGGAACCGGAACAGCCCCCCGGGACCGGGCACGTCGGCCGTGACCAGGACCCGCACCGTCTTGCCCTGGTTCACGACCGAGAACCGCGAATGTTCCGGCGCGATCCGTCCACCGAGCTGGATTGCTTGCGCTCTCGGCTCCTCGCGGGCCACCGCTCGGGCTGTCTCGCGGGCCGCGTCGACCACCCGGACCTTGGTCACTCCGATCGAGATCAGCCAGGTCAGACCCATCGCTACGGCTATCAGCACGGGCAGCACCACCGCCGTTTCGGCGGTGACAGCACCCCGCTCAGGTGACGCCGGGGGAGCGAGCAGCCCCCTGCCCGCTCCCCCGGCGCGCCTTGACATCGGTCGACCCACTGCTCAGCCGATACCGATCGCTTTGAGGACGAGCTCAAAGAGATTCTTCAGCAGCGACTGACCCCAGTCGCTGGTCAGCAACTTCATCAGCACCCCGGCGAAGCCACAGCCCGCGGCGGTCACCACGGCGTACTCGGCCGTTGTCACACCCCGCTGGTTCCGCCGTCGTGCCACAGGTGACTTGATCATGGGCTACCTCCATCGAGAGCATCCGCAGCCTGCTGCGGATGTGGTTTCATTCCGGACGACGTGACTCTGGCCCTATTCGGACGCCGTATCGAGAGGGAAGTTCAGATCTGGGGAGACTCGGCGCGGACGCGGAACTGTGGAGAAGAACTGGCCTGTTCAGAAGCGGAGGACCGTGCCCACCGACCCCACCACCAAGGGGACGATGCCGACCAGAATGAACGCGGGCAGCAGACAAAGCCCCAGCGGGGCCGCGGCTTTGACACCTACCGCCCGGGCGCGGTTCTCGATGTCTGCGCGTGCGTTGCGCCGCAGATCCTCACCCAGCCGGTACATCGCATCGGACACCGGCGCACCACTTTCGATGGCTCTGGCCAATGTGCGCCCCAAGGCACCCAGCTGGGGGTGGAGACCGACGTCCTTCCAGACCCGCACAGGGTCGACCCCGAGCTCCAACCGGCTGGTGACCAGGAGGAGCTCCCCGCGCATCGGCATGTCGAGCGCCCGCGCGGCCAGCTCGACCGCTGTTGCCGGAGCGGACCCCGCGGTCAACGACGAGGCCACCAGGTCGACCACATGCGGCAGAGTGGCGGCAAGCTGCTCGCGATGCCTTCTATCGGCCGGTGACTCCATCCGTGCGAGCAACTGCCAGATGGTGACGGCGACCGCCGCCCCCACGCCGAGACCGACCGCTCCGCCGACGATGAGCGTCGCCCCCAGCCCGGCTGAGCACGACAGCAGGACGCGGTAGCGAACCAGTCCCTCGGCTCGCGCCGGAGATGGAGGCGACGACGCCAGAAGCGACGGGCTCTGCTGCGGGCTGGGCTGCGGGCTGGGCTGCGGGCGGGGCGGCACGACCAGGGCTGCTGCAACCGCGGCCAGAGCAGTCGCAGCGAGAATGCCCGCGATCATCGCGACTTCACCGCCGACGCGATCCGGTCGATCCAGGTCAGGCCGATGAACATGAGGACCAGGCCGCAAGCCAGGCAGGTCAGACCGGCAGGTGTTGCGAGAAGGAACTGCCATGGCTCGCCTCCGATACCCGAGCCCATGACAAGCGCCACCAC